>Ga0209486_10001071_pt1 | contig 11903 bp, 11 predicted proteins | sample NCCompost_FD_187518 | JGI IMG/M metagenome (GOLD analysis project Ga0209486, IMG submission 187518) | Agricultural soil microbial communities from Utah to study Nitrogen management - NC Compost (SPAdes) (version 2) | ecosystem: Environmental > Terrestrial > Soil > Agricultural land | place...
AAAGTTCCTGGCGGATGATGTCCCGGGGCACCGCGCTGCTCACCCACATGCGGTCGCCCAGCCAGGCGATCCATTGTTCGACCAGCGCCTCGCGTTGCGCGGCGATGGAGCGGCTGGCGGCGGCTAACGTCGGGTGCGAAGTCCGCAGAGTGAGGCCTCCGGAAGGGAGCAGCTCGGCGAGCGGGACAATACTAACCGGAGCAGCCATCAGGTCAATGACAAGTTAATATCCATCCATGAGACGGAAACTCGTCCTCGGGGCCGCCGTGCTGGTGGTGGCGTTGCTCGGCTTCGCGGCCTTTGCCCGCATAAGCGGTGCCGCGATACCGGGACGGCCGCTCCCGCCCCTGCCGGCCGAATTGACCGGTGGGGCACCCGGCGCAGATTCCGCCACCGTCGCCCGGCTGATCAGCCGGCGCTGCGGCCTCCTGGCCGGGGATCCGCGCCGCAAGTGCTTTGAGGAAGCGCTGCTCCACCTGGTGCGCCAGGACCGGGTCCGGTTCGCCATGCACACCCTGGACCTCCTGGGGCAGGAGCACGATCAGATCCGCAAGTTCGGCCACGACTACAGTCATGTCATCGGGATCAACGCGTGGGCGCCGGGCAAGGATGTGGGCGCGACCTATCTCCAATGCACCGAGCTGTTTCAGTCGGGCTGCTACCACGGCGTGATCCAGGCGGTGTTCGCCCATTCCGGTACCGACAGCGCGAGTGTGGTGGCGCTCTGCAACGGGAATTCCGAAATCCGGGAGAGCGCCTGGCTCCGGTTCCAATGTGTCCACGGCATCGGTCACGGCCTGTTGCAGACATACACCATGAACCTTCCCAGGGCGCTGCGCGGTTGCGACATGCTGGGGAATGCCTGGGACAGCGAGTCGTGCTACGGCGGGGCCTTCATGGAGTTCATCGTCGGCGGCCGGGGACAATCCCATCACGTGACCACCGACCACGGTGCCGCGGGCCACCATGAGGTGGAGCCGGACACCTTCCCGGCCTTCAAGGTCCGCGATCCCGCCGACTTCCTTTATCCCTGTTCGGCCCTGGGCGACCGCTACCAGCGCGCGTGTTATCAGATGCAGGCCGGCCTCATCGTCGAACGCACCGGACTCGATTTTGCCAAGGTGGCCCAGATCTGCGATAGTGCGCCCCAGCCGATGCGGCCGGTCTGTTACCAGGGGATCGGCACCTACGTGAGCGGGGTAACGACCCGCAACTCGGCGGATGCGATCCGGCATTGCTCCCAGGGAAGCATGCGGTATCGCCCCTGGTGCTTCGTCGGGGTGGTGAAGAATTTCATCGACGTCACCGCCAGGACCGAAGACGGCATCGCCTTCTGCAAGCAGCTGGTCCCCCAGGACATCGCCACCAGCTGCTACGTCGCGGTCGGGGAGCAGGCGGCGGTGCTGTTCCGCGACCTGGCTGGTCGGGAGACGGCGTGCTCCACCGCTCAGCCCGCGTACCTGCCCGCCTGCCGTTACGGGGCGGGCTTGAATCCGGAACGGCCTCCGGCGCTTCCCACCGGCTGAGTGGCGACTCCCACCCGCACCGCGCACCAGATCCCGGGCGCCGCCGGCCCCATCCGCATCGAAGTGTGTTCCGCCGCCCGAGCCGCGCAGGTGCCGGCGGTGATTTTCAGAGAGACCATCCTGCCGTCCTTCGCCGACCGGGTGGCGCGAGCCGGACTCAGCGCGGTTCGCTTTACTCCCAGCGGCAGCACAACCGAAATCGAAGCGGCGGACCAGGCCGCCGTGCTCGCCGCGCTGGAATCAGGAGCGCTGGGAATCTCAAAGCCCAGCTCGATCGCCTTCGTAAATGAAGACTCCGACGAGCTGATCGCCCGGCTCTGCCGCGAGCTTCGGTGAGCCGGATTCCCGAGCTCGCCGCGCGCCTCACGGAGCGGCGTGCCGTGCCGGTCAGCCAGCCGGACCGTCCCCGGGCGGCGGTAGCCGTCATCCTCACCCCCGATCCCGACAGCGTGCTGCTGATTCGCCGGGCCGATCGCGAAGGCGACCGGTGGTCGGGGCAGCTCGCATTTCCCGGTGGCCGGTGGAGTCCGGGCGACGCCGATCTGCTCGAGACCGCCCGTCGAGAGACCCGCGAAGAGGTGGGAGTCGAGCTCGATCCCGGCACCCTGATCGGAACCCTCGACGATCTGGCGCCCAGGACCTCGGTGCTTCCTCCCATTCTGGTGCGGCCCTTCGTGTTTGCGCACCGAAGCCGGCAGACCCTGGAATTGAGTCCCGAAGTGGCGCTGGCCTGGTGGCTCCCGCTGGAGACTCTGCTCAGCCCGGGCGTCTACGGGCCGGTGGAGTTCGAGCGCTACGGAACCCTGGTCAGGACAATGGGTTACCGGCTCGATGCCGGGATCCTCTGGGGGATGAGCGAGCGGATCCTCACCCCGCTCGTCAGACTCCTCTAGCAACTGCAGTTTAGGACAGCTTGACAAGTGATTTAGGCTTGCCTAATTTGTCCCAATGCCTCCCCAAATTGTCCGACAATCAATCACTCGCTCGGTCGAGGACTACCTGAAGGCGATCTACCTCCTTCAGGCCAAGGGACAGCCCGCCACCACCAGCGACATCGCCGAGCTGCTCGAGCTCTCTGCCCCCTCGGTCAGCGGCATGATCAAGCGGCTCTCCGATCAGGGCCTGATCGAACACGCCCCCTACAAGGGCGTGGTGCTGACGGCGTCGGGGCGGGGGGTGGCGCTCAAGATGCTGCGGCGGCACCGGATCATCGAGGCGTATCTGGTCGGCTTCCTGGGCTATTCCTGGGACACGGTGCACGACGAAGCCGAGCGGCTGGAGCACGCGGTGTCCGAGGTGTTGATCGAGCGGATGGCCACCGCCCTCGGCAATCCCCGCTTTGATCCCCATGGCGATCCGATCCCCGATCAGAACGGCGCCATGGACGAGCTGGTGTATACCCCGCTCGCCGAAATCCCCACCGGAGAAACCGCCGAGATCCGCCGGGTGGCCACCAGCCAGGCGGAACGGCTCCGGTTTCTGGAGCACTCCGGTCTCACTCCGGGGACCAGGGTCACCGTCACCGAGCATCAGCCTTTCCGGGGGCCGATCACCGTGAGCACCGAAGGGCACCAGCAGATCATCGGGCACGAGCTGGCCGAACAGGTCCTCTGCGTCCGTCCGGAGCCCACATGAGCGCGGTGCCGGTTGGTCCCGTCGTACCGGTCGAGGAGCTGCTGGAAGGCTGGCGGCGTCCCCGCACCCGGCCATCGCTCCCCGAGTCGTATCAGAGCATCAAGGTCCCCACCGGCGTCGGCTTTTTCCGCAAGGCGCTGGCGTTCGCGGGGCCGGGATATATGGTGGCGGTCGGTTACATGGACCCGGGCAACTGGGCCACCGATATCGCGGGCGGTTCCCGCTTCGCGTATACCCTGCTCAGCGTGGTCCTGCTTTCCAACCTGATGGCGATCCTGTTGCAGTCGCTGGCGGTCAAGCTCGGCGTCGTGACCGGGCGCGACCTGGCCCAGGCCTGCCGGGACCACTATTCCAAGCCAGTGAGCTTCGCGCTCTGGGTCCTCTGCGAGATCGCCATCGCCGCCTGCGACCTGGCCGAAGTGATCGGATCGGCGATCGCGCTCAACCTGCTGTTCGGTATTCCGCTGATCTGGGGCGTCTGCCTCACCGCAGCGGACGTGCTGCTGATTCTGCTGCTGCAGCACCGGGGCTTCCGTTACCTGGAAGCCTTCGTCATCGCGCTGGTCGCGACGGTGGGAGTCTGCTTCGGGATCGAGCTGTTCCTCGCCAAGCCGGATTTCGCGGCGGTCGGCCTGGGCCTGATTCCCCGGGGAGAGATCGTCACCAACCCGGCCATGCTCTACATCGCGATCGGCATCCTGGGGGCGACGGTAATGCCCCACAACCTCTACCTGCACAGCTCCATCGTGCAGACCCGGCATGTGCTGCCGAATGTGGAGGCCAGGCGGGAGGCCATCAAGTTCGCCACCCTCGATTCCACCCTGGCGCTGCTGTTCGCGTTCTTCATCAACGCGGCGATCCTCATCCTCGCGGCGGCGACCTTCCACCCCTCCGGGTACCGGGAGGTGGCCGACATCGGCGATGCCCACAAGCTGCTGGCGCCGCTGCTGGGCACCGGGCTCGCCAGCGTGCTCTTCGCGGTGGCGCTGCTGGCGTCGGGCCAGAACTCCACCATCACCGGGACCCTGGCCGGGCAGATCGTGATGGAGGGGTTCCTCAACATCCGGCTCCCCGCCTGGCTGCGCCGGCTGATCACCCGGCTGATCGCCATCATCCCGGCGGTCATCGTCACCGCGCTGTACGGGGCGCGGGGCACCGGCTCCCTCCTGATCCTGAGCCAGGTGATCCTGAGCCTCCAGCTTTCGTTCGCGGTGGTCCCGCTGGTGCTCTTCACCAGCCAGAAATCCAAGATGGGTCAGTTCGTCAACGGCCGGGTCCTGACCGCCAGCGCCTGGACCGTGGCAGTAGTGATCATGAGTCTCAATGGCTGGCTGCTGCTCGGTGTGTTCCGGGAATGGATGGCGTAAGATGAAAACCAGAAGTCATCGCGAGCGAAGCGAAGCGACCCCGTCGAGGTTGCTTCGGGGCCTCTGGCCCCTCGCAACGACAGCATTGCTCGCCTGCAACGCGGTGCTCCCCGACGCCCCCAGTGAGGACAGCGTGCTGGAAGGCCCGGTGGAGAACCTCACCGGCCAGCAGCTCGCCGCCTTCATGGCGGGCGACCGGGAGTTCAGCCGGCGCTTCGGCCCGATTGACGGACTGGGACCGATCTTCGTGGCCACCGCGTGCGAGAGCTGTCACGTCGGGGACGGGAAGGGTCATCCGCTGTTCAACCTGCGCCGCTTCGGACGGATGGGCGCGGGCAACGTCTTCGATCCGATGCGCCACGAAGGCGGGCCCCAGATCCAGAACCGGGCCATTCTCCACTACATCTCCGAAGTGGTTCCCCAGGGCGCCACCGGGTCCTCGATCTTTACCGCGCCGAGCGTGACCGGCCTCGGGTTCCTCGAGGCGGTGGAAGACGCCGCCCTCCTCGCCCTGGCCGATCCCGACGATGCGGACGGCGACGGAATCAGCGGCCGGGTCCAGCTGATCGATCCCTCCGAATTCATCGCCGAGCTGGTCCGGCTGGAGCTGCTTTTCGAAGAGGATCCGGACCGCCATACCCAGATCGGCGGCCGGTTCATCGGGCGGTTCGGCAAGAAGGCCTCGGCGATCAATCTGCTCCATCAGACGGTGACCGCCTACCGGGAGGACATGGGCCTGACCTCGGATCTCATCCTCGACGATCCGGTCAACCCGCAGGTCGGCAATTTCGCGGGCGATGATGTGCCCGATCCCGAAATTCCCTCCAATACGGTGAGCAACGTGGTCTTCTACCTCAAGACCCTGAAGGCGCCCCCCCGCCGGAATGAGGGCTCCGCCGATGTCGTGGCGGGCGAGGCCCTCTTCGGGTCGAGCGGGTGCGCCAAGTGCCACGTCGCCTCGATGACCACCGGCCCGTCGCGGATCGCCGCGCTCGACCGCAAGGTCTTCCACCCCTACACCGACCTCCTCCTTCACGACATGGGGCCCGAGCTGGACGACAAGTACACCGAGGGGCTCGCGCTGACGTCGGAGTGGCGTACCGCGCCGCTCTGGGGGATCGGGCTCGCCGAAAGCGCCCAGGGAGGGCAGGGGTTCTTCCTCCACGACGGTCGGGCTCGCTCCCTTCGGGCGGCGATCGACTTCCACGGCGGTGAGGCCGCCGCCGCCCGGGACGCGTTCCGCCGGCTCACGCCGGCCGAGCAGGAGCTGATCCTCGCGTTCCTGAGGTCGCTATGAACCGGCGCCAGTTTCTCGAGGCCGGGGCGGTGGCGGGGTGCGCCGGGATTTCTCTTTCCGGCTGCATCGGCTTCCACTACGTGAACTCCTCGCTGGCGGGGAACCGGCTCGCCATCCGCAAGGACGACTTCGGATCGGGGCGCTTTGCCCTGGTAGACGCCCCCGGGCTGGCGCTCCCCCTCTACCTCTACCGGCTGGATGACGGCAGCTTCTCCGCGGTCTCCACCCGCTGCATGCACCGGGGATGCCAGGTGGAGCCGGCCGCGGAACACCTGGTCTGTCCCTGCCACGGCAGCGAGTACAGCAACCTGGGCGAGGTCCTCAAGGGTCCCACCCAGCGTCCGCTGCGCCGGCTGCCGGTGACGGTGGAAGCCGACCGGATCCTGATCGAGCTTCCGCCCGACGCCGACCAGTGGTAAGCCGCGGCTGGGCGCTGCTCGCGGCGCTGGCGCTGGCTCCCGCCCTGCAGGCCCAGGACACCTCGATGGTGCAGGGCGGCATCTATCAGCGGCCCTTCCTGGTTTCGGCGGGGCGGACGGCGGTGGGCGGGTACGCGGAGGGGAACGCCAACTACTTCCGCACCGACGGGGTGAGCGAGGGCTTCTCGATGGAGCTCCGCCGCTTCAACATCTTCCTGTTTTCTTCGGTGGGACGCCGGCTCCGCTTCATCTCCGAGCTGGAATTCGAGCACGGCACCGAGGAGATCGCCCTGGAAACCGCGCTGCTGGACTTCACCGTCAACCCGTCCTTCGTGCTCCGGGCCGGGATCCTGCTGCCTCCGATCGGGGCGTTCAATGTCAACCATGATTCGCCCCGCTACGATTTCGTGGAGCGACCCCTGGTCTCCACCGGGATCATTCCTTCTACGCTCTCTGAGATTGGCTTCGGGGCCCACGGCCGGCTGGCCCCGCCCGGGTTTTCCCTTTCGTACGATGCCTATCTGGTCAACGGGCTGGGCGACGGGGTGATCCTCAATCCAACCGGCCGTACCGACATCCCCAGCGGGAAATCGGAGGAGCGATTCGCCGAAGACAACAACGGGTCGCCGGCGTTTTCGGGCCGGATCGCCGCCCAACACAGGACTGTCGGCGAGCTGGGAGTTTCGCTCTACCGGGGGATCTACAACACCTGGCGGATCGAAGGAGAGCCGGTGGACGAGAAGCGCAGCGTGTCCATTTTCGCGGTGGACTTCAACACCGAGGTCCGGGGCTTGAGCCTCCGGGGGGAGGCGGCCTGGGCCGGGGTGGACGTGCCGGGCGATCTGGCCGAGTTACTGGGGGAGCGCCAGTGGGGCGTGCATCTCGACGCGGTGCTGCCGGTCTGGCATCCGAGGATCCAGGGCCTGGCAGCGCCGGTAGTGAGCCTGGGACTCCGGCTGGAGCGGGTGGATTTCAACCGGGGGAGCTTCGGCTCCACCGGACTTACGATATTCGATGACGTCAATGCGGTGACCGGGAGCCTCAGCTTCCGGCCGGCGAATGGTACAGTGCTCCGGCTCAACTATCGCCGGGAATCGTCTCGTGATCCGGCGGGGAATCCTCCGTCGAAGACCGGGGGGTTTCAGTTTGGGTTCGCCACTTACTTCTGATCGGAACAGAGATGGGCACCTCGATGGCCGGCATCACCCGCCTTATCACCCGCATTCTGGTTGGGAGCGAGCCGGCCCCGGAGTTGACCACTGAAGATGGTTCGACCCTTCGCGTGGAACATCATCCCGCCCCGGGAGCCCGAGTCCGGATCCGGGCCCATCCATTCGACGGCGGCGCAGACATCACGGTCACTGCCTGGGCCCCTGCGTCTGAACGTCCCTCAACGTTCCCCGAAGACCTTCCCTTCGTTTTGGGGACGGAAATTGTCGATTTCATGTCCGCGAATGATGCTGCCCCAAGAAGTATCAGCTATTGGGGTGTTGAACCTTCTGATGCGATCGCGGCGGCCGTGATCGCCCAAAGCATCTCGACCGGCTGGTTGTTGGAGGCGCCACTCGACTTATCTTTTGCCGGAATGCAGATCGCGCGAATGCGGCGTGGGAATCGTGATCGAAGTATCCTTCCACTTGGCGACGCACCAACGGGCATTCTCCTGCAGGACATGGCGATACCGAAGCGGACGACTTGATCCTGGTTTGTGAACGACAGCGAGCCGTATGCGATGTCACATAGGTACGTTACTTCTCTCCTGTTAGTTGCACTCACCGGCCTGAGTCGAGGCTCGCTTGCGAATGGCCAGGCCGGCGAGCCTCAATGGACATGGCGGCTTGCCGACCGACCTCGCCTCGACCTGGGAGGCGAGGGGGCCGACTCCAACACGTCCTTCAGCCGAGTGCAGGCAGCCTTTCGGCTTCGCGACGGTAGAATCGCTATCGCCGAATTCAGCTCCCCACCTGCGATCCGGTACTTTTCGGCCGACGGGCGCTTTCTTATGCAGGTAGGCCGGCAAGGGAGCGGGCCGGGTGAGTTCCAGGCGATCGCGACTGTCTTCCGGACGCCGGAGGACTCCCTCATTGTTCACGACCCATGGCAGGGTCGTCTCACCTATATCACTCCGGCAGGGATGGTCGGCCGCCAGGTCAGGGCGGCACGTACCGGAGCACCTATGCGGCACGTCCTCCTGGGGCGATTCGCCGATGGGAGCTTCCTCGCGCGGAATAATGTCATGGGCCGGGCCGATTTCGGGCCCCTACGAAACACCCGGCCTGGCCCCCGCCGGGATAGCATCCCCTGGCTGCGAATCGGTGAGGATGGATCTGTGCTGGACACGCTGGTGCGGGCACCTGGCGAAGTCTACGATACCCCGAATGCCAGCACCTTCAGAATCTTTCGATTTACTCCGCGGCCGGCAGCTCTGGCGATAGGCGATCGGTTCTACCTCGGGACGGGTGACCAATACCGCATTACCGCATTTGATTTGCGCGGGACGGTCCTCCGCGCGTTTACCAAGCCGTCTCGTCCCGCCAAGGTGACCTCAGCCGATCTGAGGGCGTTGGAGGAGGAGACCCTGAACGCTCTGCCAGCTTCGATGCAGACCGCCGAGGCCCGGACCCGGTCTCGCGACCAACCAAGCATGGAAACCCTGCCAGCACACGACCGCTTCCTGTTGCGTGACCCCGAAGGAAATCTGTGGGTCCAGGATTTCACGGTCCCCGGGGCGCCACGAGTCACTTGGTCAGTATTCGCGGAGGATGGTCGCTTTCGGGGAACCGTACACTTCCCGTCGCGCTTTCGACTGTTCGAGGTCGGGAGCGACTACGTCCTCGGGAGCTGGCCAGACGACGACGGGGCGCCGCACGTTCAGCTTATTGACTTGCTGAAGGGTGGCACATGACAAGCTTGACAGGAACCAGGTTGGTGAAGGACGCCATGTAGCGAGGCTATCGGCTTGGATGGCATGGTATGAGGGGAGTTGTGCATCGTGAAACCGCGCCACTATCCTCCTGTGCAGCAGAATTCGAAGCTAGGCAACTGGTACTGCGGCACGGAGCATTATGTGAGCTTCAAGGCACCTGCCCTCCTCCTTCTTACCCTGTCCGCCTGTGGGCTCCTCGATCCCGCGGGTTGCAGTTTGGCCAGTTGTTCCAATGGCCTCACCGTGCATTTGAGCGCTCTGCCAAATGGTCCCTACCGGGTTGAGATCTTTCTCCTGGGTCCGGGACAACAACCCGCTCATGCCTACGATTGTCCCTCGGGGCAGTGCGGCCAGGATCTCACTTTCCCCGATCTAGTCCCGGATCATGCCTGGGTACGCGTAACCACGTCAGCCGGCGTGCGCACCACCGAGTTTCCGACCATTGCGTATGAGGTCTTTCGCCCCAACGGACCCGACTGTCCGCCATCCTGCCGTCGAGCCACCGTGACCGTCGATCTGCCGGCGTAGCGCGGCGGCCTGGGCGCCCAACAAGGGAGGACGCTTTGCACGGGTCTCACCCTCCCCCTTCGGAACATCAGCCAGAGTCCATCTATACCGCGGTGACGCGCTGGGCTGCTCATGCGCCCCCCCGTATACTGACGATCACCTCGATACTGGGTCTCGGCGGAGCTACCACGGTGCTGTTGCTCGACTGGCACCAGTGGGCATTGGCCGGACTGCTGCTCAGTGCCACGAGCATCGGGGTGTGGGGGCTCATAGAGCACTGGGCGGCGCAGCCACACAGTCGCCTCGTGGCGCTCACGGAGCATCTGCTCGCTGGTCTCGGCTGCGCTGTGGGGTTTGCCGCAGCGCTCGGGTTCCTGCTGAGGCTCCTCGGGCCGGCCCCGAATCACTAGGGAAGTGCTGAACAAGGCGTCGCGAGGCCCCAAAGGCGCGGTGGCGATCTCTGAGATTGCTTCGCCGCCACGGCGGCTCGCAATGACTTCTGCGGATCTTCCGCGGGTGACAATAAACACCCTTGGGGCTCGACTCCGACTCCCGCACCGGCCAGCCTAACCAGTCCCCTCACCCCGGCAGAGTTCTCGGCGGCCCGAGGAAACTCTCTCGTGCTCGACCTGGGCAGCGGTCTTGATTCCCCTGGAGGGAGCGCTACATTGACACTCGGCGGCCGGTCCGTGTTATGCCCGGCCGCCGAACCTTGGCGAACGAGGCGGTGGGGCCCCGTCAGTTGAAGGCGCGTGGGAAGCGGAGAATCCGCTCCCCGGCGCCTTTTGTGTTTTTGGACCCCAGGGGATCCAGCATTTCAGGGAGGTGCGGCGATGTCGATGACGAGGATGTTGGTGCTGGCCGGGGCGCTGCTGCTGCCGGGATGCAAGGCCGAGGCACCCCCGCCGGAAGGAGAGGCGGCCGCTGCCACCGATTCGGCGGCGCGCGATACGTCGGTCGAGACCGTGGCCGCCGGCCAGCAGGTCTTCCGGCACGAGACCTTCGGGGACGAGCAGTTCTGGAGCGATACGGCGCGGATGCACGAGGTCATTCAGAAGTCGGTCAGCCCCGAGCTCGCGCTCTCCGTCGGACTGAAGGTCGATGCGGCGGCGATCCCCGCGGACGTCGCCCAGGCCATCAAGGACGGCAAGGTCAACCTCAAGGATCCCGCGACGACGGTGACCCTGCTCAAGCTCAACGCGGTCGTGGGTCTCAAGGGCACCGTGGAGTCGGCAGGTGGGAAGGACTCTCTGGTGCGGGTCGGGATCACCTGCGCGCTCTGCCATTCCACGGTGGACAACTCGTTCGCGCCGGGCATCGGGCAGCGGCTGGACGGCTGGCCCAACCGCGATCTCAACGTGGGCGCGATCATCGCGCTCTCGCCGGCGATCACCCCGGCCCAGAAGGCGGTGTACTCCTCCTGGGGTCCCGGCAAGTATGATCCCCGCTACAACCAGGACGGCAAGAGCACGCCCCTGGTGCTGCCGCCGGCGTACGGACTCGCGCAGGTGACCAACGAGACTTATACCGCCGAAGGACCCATCTCCTACTGGAATGCGTACGTCGCGGTGACCCAGATGCACGGCCGCGGAAACTTTTCAGACGCCCGCCTCAACATCAACGTCACCTACTCCCCCGACCTGGTGACCCCCAAACTCGCCGCGCTCCGGAGCTACCAGCACAGCATCTCCGCTCCGACGGCGCCCGCGGGAAGCTTCGATGCCGCCTCGGCGGACCGGGGCCGGAGCGTCTTCGACCAGAGCTGCGCCAGCTGTCACGTGGGACGCACCGGAACCGACAACAACACCGGAGTCCTCCACGCCGCGGCCGAAACCGGCATGGACGGGGCCTATGCGCTGCGAACGGCGACCAAGATGTACCGGACCACCCCGTTGCGCGGACTCTGGCAGCATCCGCCCTATTTCCACGACGGCAGCGCCAAGACCCTGGTGGACGTGGTCGAGCACTACAACCGGGTCCGGAAGCTCGGGCTCACCGACGCGCAGAAGCGCGATCTGGTCGAGTTTCTGAAGTCGATCTAGGACCCAAACAACGGCGCCCGGAGCAGCGAAGCTCCGGGCGCCGGTCACCTCAACAAGAGACCGCTAGCTGCCGGCGTCGTAGACCCGGCGAACCTCGAGGGTGCCTTGCAGTTCCCCGCTGGTCAGCTTGGTGTCCACGGTGAGCCGGCGCTTGGCCGCGTCCAGAGTAAAGATCTCCCGGATC
>Ga0209486_10001073_pt1 | contig 11886 bp, 7 predicted proteins | sample NCCompost_FD_187518 | JGI IMG/M metagenome (GOLD analysis project Ga0209486, IMG submission 187518) | Agricultural soil microbial communities from Utah to study Nitrogen management - NC Compost (SPAdes) (version 2) | ecosystem: Environmental > Terrestrial > Soil > Agricultural land | place: USA...
GCTGATCTACGAGACCTGTAAGACCTATCTCATCACGCAGGGCAAGTTCATCGCCATTCTCGAGATCTTCATCGCCGTGGTCATCGTGCTCTATTTCGGCGTGCTGACGGGTCTCGAGCCGATGCGCGTCGTCATCATCCTGCTCTTCAGCATCGTCGGCATCCTCGGCAGCTACGCCGTGGCGTGGTTCGGCATCCGGGTCAACACCTACGCCAACTCGCGCGCGGCGTTTGCCAGCCTCGAGGGCAGGCCGTACCCGGTTTACGCCATCCCGCTCAAGGCCGGCATGAGCATCGGCATGCTGCTCATCAGCGTCGAGCTGCTGATCATGCTGGCGATCCTGCTCTTCATCCCCGGGGACTACGCCGGCCCGTGCTTCATCGGCTTCGCCATCGGCGAGTCGCTGGGCGCCGCGGCGTTGCGCATCGCCGGCGGCATCTTCACCAAGATCGCCGATATCGGCTCGGACCTGATGAAGATCGTGTTCAACATCAAGGAAGACGACGCCCGGAATCCCGGCGTGATTGCGGACTGCACGGGCGACAACGCCGGCGACTCGGTGGGCCCCTCGGCCGACGGCTTCGAGACCTACGGCGTGACTGGCGTCGCGCTCATCACCTTCATCATGGAAGCGGTGACCAGCCAGCCGATCCAGGTCAAGCTGCTGGTCTGGCTGTTCGCCATGCGCATCGTGATGATCATCGCCAGCGGCCTGTCCTACATGATCAACGAGATGCTGGCCAAGGCGCGCTACGCGAATGCGGCCCGGATGAACTTCGAGGCGCCGCTGACCACGCTGGTGTGGCTGACGTCGATCGTGTCCGTTATCGCGACCTACATCGTCTCCTACATCCTGATCCCCGACCTCGGGGACGGTACGCTGTGGTGGAAGCTGTCGTCGATCATCACCTGCGGCACCTTGGCGGGCGCCATCATCCCCGAGCTGGTCAAGGTCTTCACGTCGGTGGAATCGAGCCACGTGAAGGAGGTCGTCACGTCCTCGCGCGAGGGCGGGCCTTCCTTGAACATTCTGTCCGGATTCGTCGCCGGCAATTTCAGCGCGTACTGGATCGGCCTCAGCATCGTCGCGCTGATGACCATCGCTTTCCTGGTCAGCACGATCGGCACGTCGATGTCGGATCTGATGCTCGCGCCGGCGGTGTTCGCGTTCGGCCTGGTGGCGTTCGGCTTCCTCGGCATGGGTCCGGTGACGATTGCCGTCGATTCCTACGGCCCGGTCACCGACAACGCGCAGTCGGTCTACGAGCTGTCGGTCATCGAAGGGATTCCGGGGATCCAGCAGGAGATCAAGAAGGACTTCGGGATCGACGTCCAGTTCGAGAAGGCCAAGGCGCTGCTCGAGGAGAACGACGGCGCCGGCAACACGTTCAAGGCGACGGCCAAGCCGGTGCTGATCGGGACCGCCGTCGTCGGCGCGACGACGATGATCTTCTCGATCATCATCGCGCTGACCGAGGGGCTGCAACCGGAGCTTGTGGTGAACTTGTCGCTGCTTCACGCCCCGTTCCTGCTCGGGCTGATTACGGGCGGCGCCATCATCTACTGGTTCACAGGCGCATCGACGCAGGCGGTGACGACCGGGGCCTACCGCGCCGTGGAATTCATTAAAGCGAACATCAAGCTGGACGGCGTCGAGAAGGCGTCGGTCGCGGACAGCAAGAAGGTCGTTGAGATCTGCACGCAGTACGCGCAGAAGGGCATGTTCAACATCTTCCTGACCGTGTTCTTTTCAACGCTGGCCTTTGCGTTCGTCGAGCCCTACTTCTTCATCGGCTACCTCGTGTCTATCGCTCTGTTCGGCTTGTATCAGGCGGTGTTCATGGCCAACGCCGGTGGCGCCTGGGATAATGCCAAGAAGATCGTCGAGACCGAGCTGAAGATGAAGAACACGCCGCTGCATGCGGCGACGGTCGTCGGCGACACGGTGGGCGATCCGTTCAAGGACACCTCGTCCGTGGCGCTCAACCCGATCATCAAGTTCACGACGCTTTTCGGCGTGCTGGCGGTGTCGCTGGCCGTCAATCTCAGCGCGAGCATGGGGTCGACGGTCAGCCTCAGCCTGGCGGCCGTCTTCTTCGCCGTCTCGGTGTTTTTCGTCTACCGGTCGTTTTACGGGATGCGAATCGGGGCCGTTGCGCACTGAAGGCCGGGGCAGGCACTTAAGAGGGTTGCGCGAGGGGCAAGTGCATATAGAATCGCCCTTCTGTCCGGCTGGCGTGTCACCAGCCTGTAACGGGGCGCCGGGCCGGAGCCTTTTAAGGCGTTTGGGGTCTAAATCCACGTCGGATTGGTCCGACGTTCGTTGACACTATTTTTTTGGGGTAGCTATAATCGGCCGCTCTGCCGGCGGGTATGTAAGGCTGCAGGAGGAACCCGGTGCCACGCGAAGAACGGATGTTCGGCGACATTGTGGACCCATCCATCAAGATGGGCAGCAAGCAGGGCGCCTCGGTTGCAATGACGATGCTCATCGAGGGCGTTGTCGTGGCGCTCATCGTTATCGTGCCGCTCATGGCGGCGGACGTGCTCCCGTCCCCACCGACCATGATGGCTTTTGCGGTCGCGGCGCCGCCGCCGCCGCCACCGCCACCACCGCCGCCGCCGCCGCCACAGGCGCAGGCGCCCCGGCCCGTTGAGGTGAACCCGAACGCGGCGCCGATCGAGCCGCCAAAGGAAATCAAGCCTGAGGTTCCGGTAGACACGAGCTTCGAGCGTAACGTCGGCGTCGAGGGTGGCATTCCGGGCGGCGTCCCGGGCGGCGTTGTCGGCGGTCTTCCGGACGCGCCACCGCCACCTCCTCCGCCACCGCCCGCCCAGCCGGTTCGCGTCGGCGGCCAGATCCGTGCCCCAACGCAGATCAAGAAGGTCAACCCGACGTACCCGCAGATCGCGCAGTCGGCGCGCGTGTCGGGCGTCGTCATCCTGGAAGCCACGATCGGCGTCGACGGCAAGGTCAAGGACGTGAAGGTGCTGCGGTCGATTCCATTGCTCGACCAGGCGGCCGTCGATGCTGTGCGGCAGTGGGAGTACACGCCCACGATGCTGAACAACGTGCCCACGCCGGTCATCATGACGGTGACGGTCACGTTCACGTTGAATTGATCGGTTACGGGTAGCAAACGATTTTTTCTTACGGGTCCAGTAGCTTCCGCCTCAGGCGGAAGCCACGTTACGAAATGCAGAGGAGTGCAGTAATGGTTGGAGACAAGCGTCGTATTTGGCAGGTCGCGTTCGGCGTCCTCCTGCTGGTCGCGTTCAGCGCATCAGCGTTCGCGCAGGAGGAAGCGGCCGAAGCTGCCGCTGGTCTGGACGTCATCGAGATGTTCCGAACGATGGGTCCGACGGCGTGGGGCGTTGCCATCGTGCTCCTCATCATGTCGTTTCTGTCCGTGGGCGTGGCGATCGAGCGCATCTACACCTTCAGTCAGGCGCGCAAGCAGTCGAAGATGTACGCGCCGCAGGTGGCCAAGCACCTCAAGGACGGCCGCCTGAAGGAAGCGATCGCGCTGTCGGCGTCGAAGGATTACCGCTACAGCCATCTCGCCAAGGTCGTGCTGGCGGGTCTGCAGGAATACCAGTTCCAGCAGGAAACCGGCCATAACCTGAACCGCGACGACGTTCTGGACACCGTGCGCCGCTCGATTCAGCGCGCCACCGCGCTGACGGCGTCGGACTTGAAGAAGGGCGTCAGCACGCTGGCCACGATTGGTTCGACGGCTCCGTTCGTCGGTCTGCTCGGCACCGTGGTCGGCGTCATCAACGCGTTCGTCGGCATTGCCTCGACCGGGTCGGGCGGTATCGGCGCCGTGTCGGCCGGTATTTCCGAAGCGCTCGTCGAAACGGCGCTTGGTCTCTTCGTCGCGATTCCGGCGGTGTGGTTCTACAACTACCTGACCAGCCGCCTCGAATACTTCAACGTCGAAATGGACAACTCCTCGTCGGAGCTCGTCGACTACTTCATCAAGAAGACGGCGTAGCGTAGACAGCGTTCGTTAACTGGAGTTTCAGCCATGGCAATGCAACTTGGCGGCAGCAGCGGCATCAAGTCGGACATCAACGTGACGCCGCTCGTCGACGTCATGCTGGTGCTGCTCATCATCATGATGATCGTCGCTCCACTGCTGCAGCAGGGCGTTCCGGTCAATCTGCCGATCGCCGCAAACAGCTCGGAGAAGCCCGAAACACAGGACCAGACCGTGGTGACGATCGACAGGGGCAAGAACGTCTATCTCAACGCCGTGCCGGTGCCCAGCGGTCAGCTGCAGAGCCGGGTCACCACCGTCCTCGAGGACAAGTCGGACAAGATCGTCATCATCAAGGCCGATGACGAGACGCCGTACAGCGCCGTCATGGCCACGATGGACGAGCTGAGGGCGGCGGGTATCGAGGACATGGGCCTGATTACCGACACGCGGCGGAAGAGCTCACAAGCGCAGGGGAGCGAGTAGTGTCTGTCCATCAGCATCACGGCGCCGAGCGCGTTTATAAGGCCGAAGTTCCGCAGGCCAACGCGGACATGAACATCACGCCGATGATCGACGTGCTGCTCGTGCTTCTCGTCATCTTCATGGCCGCTCTGCCGCTCTCGCAGCGCGGTCTCGACGTCAACCTGCCGGCGGAAACGAATCAGCCGCAGCAGGAAACGACCAATACGCAGATCGTGTTGAGCTACTCGGCGGACAAGCAGATCTCGGTCAACAACCAGCCCGTCCCGCTTCAGGAGCTCGATAACCGGCTGCGCGAGATCTTCGAGGAGCGCAAGGAAAAGACGATGTTCATCATCGGCGCCGGCACGCTGCGCTACGGTGACATCGTCCGGGTCATCGACTCGGCCAAAGGCGCCGGCGTCGAAAAGGTCGGCATCGTCACCGAAGGCATGCGCAAGGGCGGCGGCGCGGACTAAGCCTCTCCCGCGTACACAACAAAAGCCGTCCCCCTGTCGGGGGACGGCTTTTTTGTTTGTACTCCCTGACCTAGAACCTGACCCGCATCCCGATCTGTGCCTGCCAGCGGGAGCGCAGGTCGTCGCGGCTGAAGCGTGTCTGCACGCCGCGCGTGATGTTGCTCAGGTTGTAGTTGTACTTTCCGGCGGTCTCGACCGCGACCCCGGTCGGATTGGTCGTTGTCACGAGGATGTCGCTGAACGGGGTGTATTCGACCTGACCGAGCTCCGAGTCGAAGAGGTTCAGCAGATTGATCACGTCGACCGTGAACTCGGGCCGGAATCGGCCGATCGCCACGTTCACCGCTGCGCGGAAGTCGAGCGAGTGAGTGAACGGCATCCGGCACGAGTTGCGCTCGACGATGCTTCCGGGCGAGAGGCCGTCGCAGTCGCCGCCTTCGACGAAGTTCACCAGGTCCTGATAGGTGAAGCCCGAGGTGATGATATTGACCTGGTCCTGCGTCGGGTAGAAGAGCAGGTCGTTGGTCGTCGAGCCGTCGCTGTTGGCGTCCAGGCCGAAGTTGTACGAGTACGGCCGGCCTGTCTGGCCGCTGTAGAACATCGACACAAGAACGTTGGCGGTCTTCACGTCGAAGGCATACGAGCCGCTCAGGACGAGACGATGCCGCAGATCGAAGTTCGACACCGCCAGCGGCGCGTCGTTGACGTTCCCCGGCGTGTAGACGTTGAGCCAGGTTGAACGGGCCGTGCTGTTCGTCGTGTCGCTGATGGAGTTCGACCGGCCGTACGAATACGCGCTGCGGGCAAACCAGCCGCTGCGGAACCGCCGCTCGAGCTGCCCGGTCACCATCCAGTTGTCGCCCTGGTCGGTGTTGCGGAGGAGGATCACGTCGCTGAACGCGGTGTTCACGCGGCCGTATACCGGCCGTCCATCCGGACGGGTGCCGGTCTGGACGAGATTCAGGTTGGAGTAGTTGACGTCGTTCACCGTATTCGAAAACAGCACTTCGAAATTGCCGACGACGCCCGCGAACAGGTCGCGGTCGTAGGCCAGGTTGCCGCGAACGATTGACGGGAACTGATAGTCCGGATCGACGACGTCGATTTCGTTCGTGGCGGCGGTGCCGACGTTCTTGGGCTGATTGTCGGGATCAGCCGAGAACGCCAGATTCTTGGTTGCCCCGAACGTCTCCGTGATGCGCCTGAACTCGATGCCCGTGTTGCCGTACTGGTTCGACAGATAGACGAACGGGTTGCGTCCGCTGAACAGGCCAATGCCGCCGCGGACCTGTTGACGCGGACCCTCGCTCGACAGGTCCCAGTTGAACCCGGCGCGCGGAGACCAGCTGCTCGGCGACGGCACGAGGTCGGTCGCGAACGCGTAGTTGGCGACGGACGCCGGATTCGCGGTCGGCGTGTCCGGGAAGTGCGGCTTGTCCCAGCGCAGCCCGTAGGTCAGGGTGAACCTCGGGTGCACACGCCACTGATCGCCGGCGTAAAAAGCAAACTGGTAGACCTTGAAGCGCGCCGCCTGCGCCGGGTCGCTCGTCAGCGAGAAACCGTGCTGGTAGCTCTGCGCGGATCCCGCCGCAAAGGTGTCGATGCTGGCGAACTCGTAATTGCCGAACAGGTTCTGGATGAAGAGGTTCCGGAACTTGAAGAACTCGTTGTGCGTGCCGAAGGTATAGGTGTGCGACCCGCGGATCATCGTGTAGTCGTTGTGCAGCTCGAACGTGTCCTGATCGAGCTCGTTGGCGTGCGATGAATTCTCGGTCCCGAGATTGAAATTGATGTTGTTCGGCAGCCGGACCTGGACGAACGGGAAACGGTCCTGGAAGGTCCGGAAGTCGCGAATGCGCTGGAAGGTGACGCGGAACTCGTTGACCGCCGATTCAAACCGCGAGTTCAGCTGGCCAACCGTCGAGTTGGTCTGGCTGTTCTGACGGTAGAAATTGCTCGGAAACCTGTAGGTCGTGTTCGACTGCCCGCCGATGTCGTTGAAGCCGTCCACGTAGTTATGGCGCACCGTCAGCTGGCTCTGACCGAGGTTGAAGTCGGTGCGGACGAATATCTTGTCGTTGTCCGTCTTGCGGATCGTTTCGTCGAAGGCGCCGGGATCGAATCCGTATCGGCTCATGGCGATGTCGCGAATCCGCTGTGCCTCCGGCAGGAAGCCGAACGCCACGCCCGAACTGCCGTCGACCGAGAAGCCGGACGGCTGGCTCTTGCGGCCCCATTCGACGTTGCCGAGGAAAAACGCCGTGTTGCGCAGGATCGGTCCGCCGAGCGTGCCGCCAAACTGCTTGTCGTTGAAGGTTGCGATGGGGCGGTCGTCGATGCCGTCGCCGACCAGGCTCTCGTCTCTGAACACGTAGAACGCCGAGCCGCGAATCTGGTTGGTGCCGCTGCGGGTGATGGCGTTGATGCCGCCGCCGGAGAAGTTGCCCTGGCGGACGTCGTATGGCGAGACCAGGAGCTGCAGCTCCTGAATCACGTCAAAGCTGATCGGCTGCGTCTCGACGGATCCCCCGGGTGTGCCGGCGCTCGACGCGATGCTGAACACGTCGTTGTTGATCGCGCCGTCGATCTGAATGCTGTTGTAGCGGACGTTGCGGCCGGCCACCGAGAGGGCGGACGGGAAGTTGTCCGACGCGATCTGGTTGAAATAGGGCGACGTCCTGGCCACGTCCTGGAGGCTGCGGTTGATCGTCGGCAGCGACTCGATGACGGCGCTCTCGATGTTTTCAGTGGCGCCGGCTTTCGCGCCGGTAAATATCGGCGACAGTTCGGCCGAGACGATCACGGTCTCCGACACGGTCGCCAGTTGCAGCCGGACCGGGACGTCCGTTGCTTCGCCGAGGGCGACATTGATGTCGCCGATGACGGCGTTCCTGAACCCGGTGAGGGCCGCCGTGAGCTGATAGGGTCCGCCGACGCGGACGTTGAGGAGCGAGAAGCGTCCGTCGCCCTGCGTCAGGCCCTCATACGTGGTGCCCGTTGGCGTATGGACGGCGGTAACGGTGACGCCCGGCAGCACGCCGCCCTGCGCATCCTGAACGAGGCCAGTAAGTGTTCCGGTCGTGACTGTCTGACCGTAGCCGGGGCGCACCCAGGCCATCAAGGCGACGGCGACGTACAACGCCGTGCAGATGTACTTCATCGTGAAAACTCCAGAAAGAACCGTGTGAACTGGATGTGGGTGGAATACGGCGCGGCGTCGCGGCCGTGAGCTGCCCGATTGGGAATTGTACAAGAAAAAGGGCCGCCCTTCTTTCAAGAGAGCGGCCCGTTTCGCAGATGTGAGCCTGCGGTTACTCGGCGCCGGCGGCCCGCTGTTTGTTCCGGGTTTCGATGGCGCGCTTCTGGTAGCCCTCCGCTTCCTTGACCAGCGCCTGCTGGACCTTCGGGTCCTTTTCAAGAAGCGCCTGGGAACGCAGCAGCAGCCCCTTGTAGATCAGAGCGTCGGTGTAGTCGGGGTTGAGCTTGAGGGCCGTGTCAACGGCCTGCATGCCGGCGCGCGCGTATTTCATGCGTTCGGCTTGCGGGATGGTGAAGTCCTTCTGCGCCTTCTCCCAGTAGAAGGTCGCAATCATATGGTGCGCTTCGGGGTTGTTCGGCTCCTTCTCGGCCCGCGCCTCCAGCGCTTCCATCGTCTTGTCGAAAATTCCCTGGCGGTTGTAGAAGCCGGCGAGCGTCGTGTAGACCGTCGGATCGTTCGGCTTCACTTCGCGGGCCTTCAGCAGAAGCTTCTCGGCTTCCTCGTAGTTGCCGCTCTGCTCGTAGACGTTCGCGAGGTAGTAGTAATTCGACGGATCGCTCGGATCACTCTCGATCATTTTGCGGAGTATCGGCTCCTGCTGCGCTGGATCGTTCAGTTTCTCGGCGCCGTAGACCGCCACCAGGAACTGCATCGCACGCTGCCTGGTGATCGGGGTCTGCGCCACTTCAGCGGCCTTCTTGTAGTTCACGACCGCCTTTTCGAGAAGCTGTTCGTTGTCCGGCTCGCCCTTGCGCGACGGCTTGTACTGATTGTCGTAACTGTTGCCAAGATAGAAATAGGCGTCGCCGAGGTCCGGATTCGCGGCAAGCGCCTCTTCGTACTTGGCGGCGGCCTGTTTGTAGTCCTGCCGCGTGTAGTACTTCACGGCGTCGCGCAGCGCCATCTGCCCCTTCAGGACCCCGAGCTGACTGCAGGCCGCCTGCGCCGCGCCCAATACAGCTACCAGCGCCAGCAAAGCCGGCTGTGACAAGAACTTCCGCATCGCAACAAACCCCCTGGAACTCATTTTAGGAGTGCAAGCGCGCCAGTATATCGGCGCCTTTTTGGGGCCGTCAAGGCACGTTCCCGTGACCTGCGCACGCCTTTACCCGGACTTCGCCGGGCCTCCGCCTGGTCCGGCTATCATGAGTTTAGACACCGGTTTTCATGATTCGCTTCGAAACGCTGCTCGAAAAAGTGCGGAGTTACAGCCCCGAGGCCGACCTGGAGCTGCTCCGCCGCGCCTACGTCTTCTCGGCGCTCGAGCATAAGGGGCAGATCCGCCATTCCGGCGAGCCGTATCTGGTCCATCCGCTCGAAGTCGCGGATTTTCTCGCCGATATGAAGCTCGACGTTGCCGCGGTTGCCGCGGGTCTCCTCCACGACGTGGTCGAGGACACCCTGACGACCCCGGAACGCATCGAGGAGCTGTTCGGCGTCGAGATCGCCCACATCGTCGAGGGCGTCACCAAGATCGGCGCGATTCCCTTCTCCTCCAGCGAGGAGCGCCAGGCCGAGAACTTCCGCAAGATGCTCCTGGCGATGGTGGATGACATCCGTGTGATCCTGGTCAAGCTCGCCGATCGCCTCCACAACATGCGGACGCTCCACCATTTGCCGGAGGAGCGCCGCGTCAAGATCGCGCAGGAAACGCTCGATATCTACGCCCCGATCGCCAACCGCCTCGGCATGAGCAAGGTCAAGAACGAGCTCGAGGAGCTGGCGTTCAAATACCTGGAGCCCAAAGCGTACGAGGGCCTGCGCGCGAAGGTCGAAGCAAAGCGGAAGACCGCGGAGGCCGTCATCGACGAGCTGACGCGCACCATCAGCGCTCGTCTGCAGAACGCCCAGGTACCCGTGATCAAGCTGGATGGCCGCATCAAACGCCTCTACAGCATCCATCTCAAGCTCAAACGGCAGAAGATCGATCTCGAGCGCGTCTACGACTTCGTCGCGCTGCGGGTCATCACGCAATCCGTCAAGGATTGCTATGCCGCGCTCGGCATCATCCACCAGACCTGGTCTCCGGTTCCCGGCCGCATCAAGGACTTCATCGCCATGCCGCGGCCGAACGGCTATCAGTCGCTGCATACGTCGGTGATCAGCGAGCACGGATTTCCGCTGGAGGTGCAGATCCGCACCGAGGAAATGCACCGCCGCGCCGAGGAAGGGATCGCCGCGCACTGGAAATACAAGGAAGGACGCGTCGGCGATCACCACGACGAGCGGTACTTCCAGTGGATGCGGCAGCTGCTCGAAGTGCAGCAGGAGGTGCGGGATCCGCAGGAGTTCCTGCAGAACCTCAAGATCGACCTGTATCCGCAGGAGGTCTACATCTTCACGCCGAAGGGCGAGGTGCGATCGCTGCCGCGCGGAGCAACCGCCGTCGATTTCGCCTACACCGTTCACACCGACGTCGGCAATCAGTGCGTCGGCGCCCGCATCAACGGGCGGATGGTTCCGCTCCGCACGCGCCTGCAGAACGGCGACATCGTCGAGATCGTCACGCAGTCCGGCCACAAGCCGAGCCGCGACTGGCTCGGTTTCGTCGTCACGTCGCGCGCCCGCAGCAAGATCAGGCACGTCCTGCAGGGAGAGGAGCGTGTTCGGAGCGTCGAGCTGGGCCGGCGGCTGTTCGACAAGGAGGCGCGGCGCTTCGGCCTGAATCCGGGCACGGTTCTCGAGAGCACCGAGCTGTCGAAGTTCGCGTCCGAATACGGCGCCCGCACCGCCGACGAACTCCTCGCCCATATCGGCTATGGAAAGCTGTCAGCCCGCACAGTCCTGCAGAAGTCCGTTCCCGCCGAGCTGAAGGAGCGGCCGCCGGATTCCGCGGTCGTTTCCGTCGTCAAGCGCGTGCTGCGGCCAGGTGCGGGCGCGGACAAAATCAAGGTGCGCGGCACCGACGACGTGATGGTGTTCCGTGCGAAGTGCTGCAATCCGATCCGCGGCGAGAAAATCGTCGGCTACATCACGCGCGGCAAGGGCGTCTCCGTTCATGCCGCCAGCTGCACGAACGTGTTGAACCTCATGTTCGACCCCGAGCGGCGGATCGATGTCGAGTGGGATCAGGCCGGCGAAGAGGCGCCCTACACCGTCCGGTTGACGATGCAGGTCGAGGATCGCAAGGGGATGCTGGCCGAGATCAGCGCCAAGGTGTCGGACATCAACACCAACATCACCAACATGCAGGCGCGCACTGGCGAGGATCAGCAGGCGCGCATCGATATGACGGTGGAGATCCGCGACCTGAAGCACCTCGACAAGGTGATCAAGTCAATCAAGGGCGTTCAGGGAGTGATCGGAGTAGAACGAACGGCGAGAGCGTGAGGAATGCAGAACTACGGGATCGCCGCAATCGCATCGACTTCAATCCGCACGTCGCGCGGCAGCCGGGCCACCTGCACGGTCGCGCGCGCCGGCGGCGGATCGACCAGGTAGCGGGCGTAGACCTCGTTCATTGCGCTGAAGTCGTTCATGTCGGCGAGGTATACCGTCGTGCGGACGACGTGCTCGAATCCCAGACCCGCGGCTTTCAACAGCGCCGACAGATTCCGCATCACCTGGTCGGCTTCGGCAGTGATGCTGCCTGCGATCAGCTCGCCGGTGGCGGGATTGATCGGGATCTGCCCGGAGATGAAGAGGAGATTGCCCGCGCGGATGGCAGGGGAGTACGCGCCCATCGCCTTCGGGGCATCGGGCG
>Ga0209486_10001074_pt1 | contig 11884 bp, 6 predicted proteins | sample NCCompost_FD_187518 | JGI IMG/M metagenome (GOLD analysis project Ga0209486, IMG submission 187518) | Agricultural soil microbial communities from Utah to study Nitrogen management - NC Compost (SPAdes) (version 2) | ecosystem: Environmental > Terrestrial > Soil > Agricultural land | place: USA...
GAATCGATTGGCCATCCTCCCTAACAACCATATGGGCAAGATCACAGCGCAATTGCTCCAACCGCTGGCGCGCGTCATCCATCGATATATCGGGCAAAATAATCACGAACTCTTCGCCGCCATACCGGCAAACGATGTCGCTGCCACGGAATTTGGCTTTCAGGAGCTCACTCCATTCACGCAGCACAGCGTCGGCTGCGGTATGGCCGTAGGTATCGTTGAGGCGTTTGAATTGATCAATATCCACCATCGCAACGACGACGGTTTTGCCCATACGCTCGGCGCGGCTTAATTCCCGGACCAAGGAGTCCTCCATATAGCGGCGATTGAATAATCCTGTTTGGGGATCGCGAATGCTTTGGTTCTTGAGCGTTTCCCGCAAGCGCAGGTTGGCCAGTATCAATGACAATTGCTCCGTGGCCGCCAAAGCCGACTGAGCGAGGATGTTTTTCGCTCCCTCGTTTTCGTCGGCATAACGGATGTGCAAGAGTCCCATGATTTCGCCGTGGGCGACCATGGGCAGACACAAATATCCTTTGACGTTCTCGGACTCGACGTGTTTGCAGATTAGATCAGACTCTTCCGACGCCATTCCATGAGGCTTATTGCGGCGCATGGCCCAGCAATCGTCTGGATCGAGAACTTTGTCAAATTCGCCGTTTGGCTCACCCCAGTGGCTCACACATTCAAGCAAGTTGCACGACGCCGCGATCACGTAAAGCACGCCGCGCGTGCCGCGCAGCAGCAACGGCAATCGCCGTGTAATCACATTGTGAGCCTCATCCAGATTGCGACATGATTCGAGCAGCTCGACCATTTCGCTCACGAGTCTCATTTCCTGATTGCGTCGTTCCAACTCCAACACCGAGTGTTGAAGGTCATCATGGGCCTGTTGAAGCTCGCTCTCGACTAACCGGCGCTGCGCGTTTTCGGCTTCGAGCTCTTTTGTCCGTTCGGCAACTCTGTGTTCCAAGCTCGCGTTTAGTGCTTGCACTTCACCTGTACGTTCCGCCACTCTTCGCTCGAGGGTAACGTTGAGGGCACGGATTTCCTCTTCAACTCGCTTTCGCTCGGTTATATCGACTACCGACGCGAGCACCTGCGTGCCGCTGGGAGCCTGGATCGCATTGAGGCTTATTTCGACCGGAATCTCGCTGCCGTCGCTTCTGAGTGCGAATAACTCGCGACCACTGCCGATGGTGCGTGACTCGTCGGCATCGAAAAATTGCTCGGAATGATGCGCATGCGAGCCGCGAAAGCGCGCCGGCAGCAAAAACTCGGTCGGTTTGCCGAGCAGTTCCTCGCGCGAATAACCGAAGAGTTGCTCTGCCTGCGAGTTGACCAAAGTGATGGTGCCATTTTCGTCGATGCGCAACATACCGTAGGGAGCCGATTCGACGACCAAACGGAGCTGTTCCTCGGCCGACTTTTGCTCGCTGTTATCGACGTACATAGCGCGGGTGCCGACGATCTGGCCGGCATGATTGGTAATTGGATCACCCCGGACCAATACCGGGATGATTTCGCCATCGCTCACGATCAACTCGCGATCGCCGGAGACAATCTTGCCTTTCATCGCATCGCGGTAACCGTTCTCACCCAATAACTTCAAGCGCGAAAAAGGAGAGTGAAAGTCGGCCAGCGAACGACCGATGACATCATTACGATTATACTTCAATGTTTTGAGGAACACTTCATTACAATCGGTGACGATCGGCGTGCCGTTGTCATCCGCGGTGATAACGTACATGGCCGGGGCGGCGTCGAAGAGCTCGCGATAGTGCATTTCAGCGTGCTGCAACTGAGCCAACGCGCGATCGCGCATTCTCAGATAAAGGATGATGGCCGCGGTAATTAGACAGCCGATCAACATGATACCGGCCACGTCCCAAATCCTTTCGAGCGGAAACTCTTCCGCGCTCGGTCGCACCAACAGTAGCAACTGGCGCCCGCCAAGCTCCAATCGGGCTGCTTGAAACAAGCCCGTTTGCACCTCCGTCAGCTTCTGCGCGCCAAGCGGCGACGAGATGTCATTCGGCGATACCCGCGGTGAACCGAAAGAAGTCAGATAAAGAGGTTCTTCGTCTTCGGTCACATCGAACAAATATATCTCGCGCTTTCGCAAGCCAGTATCGCCGCTTGCGCTGTTGATCAGTTCAGAGATCGGCACTTCGATGCGCAAAAATCCACGAAACTTTTCGCGCCGATTCGTTACCGATCCAAGGCTCTCGCCACGATCGGCGTAAACGGGATTATAGAGAAAAAGCCGTCGTTGAGAGGTCTTCGTCGCCCGCGCCGCGCTGGTATACGAGGCCGTGGCACGATCGTTGTCGCGTGCACTATTGAGAACGGGGAAAATGTCCGGGATCGACGACAGATCAAGACCGATGTCCGAAGTGTCATCGGCGAGCGGCTCGGAGAAAAGCACCGGATAATACTCCGGACGGCTTCCCGCGGGGATTCGCTCACCGGCCGCAGTCCGTTCAAAGATTGTAAAATCGGCAAATCCCTCCTTTCGAGTTCGGCCTTCGAATTGTTCGCGCTCCTCCACTTTGATCCTGGGCACCCACTGCACCGCCCCGCGGCTCTTATCGGTGGCACCGATTTGCGCGAGGAATTTGCTAAATTCATCGCGCCGCACGTTTGCGGCGGCGACCATAAACCCTTCGACCGCTTGCAAGCGTCCGGCTATCTGCTCGCTGCCTTTCTCGAATTCACGCGCTAGCTCGTGCATATCCTGGCGCAATCGCTCATTCGCCATGAGAGTCTTGTTCTGCCAAACCAGGTAAGAAACGACCAACGACAAGCCCAACCAAACTGTCGTGATCGGGAAAACAATGGGCTCGATAACATCGCGCTGCCGCCAAGTTAAAATGATCACCATCAACAAAGGTGTCAACGTCAAAATCCCCGCGTAGTCGCTGATCCACCATGTCAACCATAGCGACACCATGTCGCTCCCGGAAATCATATGGGCCAAATTTAGCGTCAACACGCATGCCGTCGGCGCAATCATCGAAGTGAGCGCCGTAAGCAAGATGAAAAAAAGAATGTCCCGGGCGGTGCTGGCGGATCGGCGCGAATACCGAGCTTCGCTCTGAACACAAAGACTCGGTATGAATCTGCTAATCAACAGCGTCGCGGCCAGCATTTGAAGTGTAGCGCAGGTCGCTAGCGCAATGGCAGCAACAGACGTAAACGGTCCATGCAGAAACTGAAAACCCACGATCAACGCGCCCAACCAGACGCCCACGCCGGCCCGATAGCCCAACACCAAACCCACGGTGAGCGCGATGGCCGCGGACGGAGATAACGGCGAGGAATGCCCGTACGAAATCGACAAATGAGGGGTGATCTGTGCGCTCAGAACGTAAAGGCCGGCGACGACCGACCATTCGATCAAAAGCTTCAAAGGCGATCCTGTTCCTAGAATGCTCATTCGCGCAAGAAAATGTCAGTCCTGTTTAAATCATTAAGTTGCTATTCAAGCTTATCCCGCTTTACGTTCACAGCCACGCTGAACATTGAATTGACAACCGGGGCAAGTTGAAAATAGCGAGCTGAAAAAAATGGAGAATCGAATCCGAAAACTCGCTTGGATCGCCCTTAAGAAACGAGCCGGCACTCGATAACAGCAAAAGACGAGCAATTATCCGTCCTCTCATGACAGCTTGTCAATGCGCATTGGGCATTCTTTCGCTTGGCGAGTTTCGCAAGCGAAAACCTATTCCACTCCTCCTGTAAAATATCTTCCCTAACGAATCAAATCGGCCCTCGGCAACCATAGTCCACGTAAACTGCCGATTTTCGACTCGTGCGGTGGCCTCCCTGATAAGGTTTCATAGGATTTGGATTGTTAGTCAAAACTCTTGACGCCTGCCGCCCATCGCATGTTAAGGAGATATTCTAGTTGATCGCGATCAACCGAACAACGTGATAATTCGACCGCGTATGGTCATTTTTAAGGATAATTCATGACAAAACTAACGCCGCTCCATGCCGGATTCGCAACCATTGGGCAAGGCGCCGGGCCGATGATGGTGACCTGGAAGGCCAGTCTATTTAACAAGCATGGGCTCGACATCGGCCGGCCGCGCATCATGGGCGGCGCCAAAGGTGTCGTCCGTGGCCTGATGGCGGGAGAAATACAGTTCGGCAACATGGCGGCGCCGGCGCCGCTAAGATCGAATCTCAAAGGCGAGGCCGACTTGGTTTTCCTAACCGGCGGCATCAACCAGCAATTTATCCTGGGCAGGCCCGGGATCAATCATCGGGAGGAGTTAGCGGGCAAGAAAATCGGCTTTGTCGGCGACGGCGGGCTCAACGACGCACTGGTGAAATTTATTATCGCTAAACTAAATGCGGCTGGCATTGCAGGATTGCGCGAAGAGACCATACCCGCCGGCGGCGATAAGGAACTTGACGCACTACTCAGCGGCAAGTGCGACGCCATCGTGAGCACGCCGCCGGAATCCATCGAAGCACATCGGCAAGGCTGCGACTACCTGATCGACTTCTCCGAGTTCGGTTTGAACTACGCTCTGGGCGGTATCGCCGCCAGGCGCGACTACGTCGAGCGCAATCCGCAGATCACGCGGCAATTTATCAAGGCCTATGTCGAAGGGATGCATCGCTATCGCACCGATCGGGAATTTACCGTCGGCGTTCAGGCGGAATACAGCGGTATCGCCGACCGCACCGTGGCGGAGGAAACTTATGACCTCACCCGGCCCGGCATGCCGCCGGTGCCGTATCCGGTCGTCGCTTCGCTCCAGACGTTGCTCGATTTCATGGCCACAGAACTCCCTGAGGCCAAGAACGCGGATGCAAGAAAATTCGTCGACGATCGTTTTATTCGCGAGCTCGAAGAGAACGGCTTCATTGCCTCTCTTGCCGAATCAAGTTGATCGACGCGTATGTCAGCATTCTTAAACAAGCGGCGGAGACTTTTCCTGGCATCGCTGGCGTGCGCTGCGGTTCTGCGCTCCTCCGCACCGGCCGCTACGACCGACGCGCTCATTGAGGAAGCGAAGCGCGAAGGCGAAGTAGTCTACTATGCGTCGATGAATCTCAGCGAAGCCAACGCGCTGATCGGTGCCTTCGAAAAACGCTATCCGTTCATCAAAGTAAAACTCAACCGCACCGGCAGCGAAAAACTGTTGACCCGAGTGTTGACCGAAGCGCGGGCCAAGAAGAACTTTGCCGACGTCATTCAAACGGTCGAATTCAGCATGCACCTATTCAGCCGGGGCGGGATACTCGCGCGCTACCTGCCACAGGCGAATTCGCTCTATCCGAAGGAATTCAAAGAAGAAGGATTTTGGACCACGGCCTACTACAACGCCTACGTGACCGCATACAACACCAAGCTGGTCGCGGCGAGCGGCTTGCCAAAAACTTACGATGACTTGCTCGATCCCAGGTGGAAAGACAAACTCATGATCGAAAGCACCAAGGCCGATTGGTTCGCCGGGATGTTGCAGATCATGGGACAGGATCGTGGAATCAAGTACATGCGCGCACTGGCCAAACAGCAGCCCAGCCCGCGCGAAGGCCACGAGCTTCTGGCCCAGCTCGTGGCCGCGGGTGAAGGAGTTTTCGACATCAACATTCCTGCTGCTTCGGTGGAGCGAATGAAAGAACGCGGCGCGCCCATCGACTGGATCGCGCTCGGGCCAGTGCCTGCGATCATGGTCGGCATCGGTGTTTCGAGTCAGGCAGCCCATCCTCATGCGGCAAAATTGTTTTTGGAATTTGTCCTTTCCCGCGACGGACAAAAGCTGATGCAAACGCCGGGCAGACTGGTGGCGCGCGGCGACCTTGCCAACGACCAGGCAAATATGCTGAAAAAGCTGAAAATCGTTCCGGTGAATCCGGCATTGGCCGAAAAGCTCGATGAATACGCGAAGCAACTGAGATCTATTTTTGGCGGTTAGTAGACACTGAGGCATCTGATGGACCGCCCACACAGGAGATGAAATATGCGCTTCATGTTCTTAAACCATTCCTATAAGCGGCATTCAGCGGAGCTCGAGGCTCACATCGTCAAACTCCTCAGCAGCTACGCTTCGCCCGACACAACGTTCGAGCTCGCCTACCCCGAAGATCTCGGCGGCGGCGCGGTGCTTAGCCTGCTGGAAGAGCGCAAGGCGCTCTCGGGTCTGCATCATATCCTCGAAACACCGGCGCTGGTGAAAAAAGCCGTCGAAGCAGAGCGTCATGGGTTTGACGCGGTGATCCAGAGCAACACTTTCGATCCCGGCGTCGAGGCCAGCCGCTTGGCGGTGCGCATTCCGGTGATCGGCCTGCTGCGCGCTTCGCTGCACTTTGCCGCAAGCATCTGCGACCGATTCGGTTTGATCGTGCCGCTCGAAACTCACATGCCGCACACGATGCGCATGGTGCAAACCTATGGCATGACGAATTTCGTCTCGGGCATACGCACCGTCGGCCTTTACGACACCGGAGATTTATCCGGCTATCATGACGTCGTCGTCGAGCGCACGCTCAAAGTCGGGAAACAACTTGTTGAGCAGGGAGCGGAAGCGATCATCCCTTTGGGCGGAAAGATTTATCCCTACGTCGTGACACCGGAGGAATTGGCGCCGCATCTCGGCGTGCCGGTGATCAATACCAAAGCGGTCGGGGTGAGCTACGCCGAGCTGATGGCGCGCAATAGGATTCAACACAGCATCAAAGCCTATCCGTGCCCCACGGCGCTCGACCCCGAAACTGTATCACAGCGCTCGAAGTAATCGCCGGCTGCTCGACAAATTTTGCAATGGACTAAAAAACCGGTGAATGTAGCGGCGGATGCATAGGCACGCTGATTGGTCGCAGCAAAACAATTCTCCCGAAAGGCAACAATCATGATCATCGACGGCGACGGACATTTTTTCGAAACCGAAGAAATGTTCGAGAAATACATGGAGCCAGCGCTCCGGAATTATCGTCCGAGACTGCTCACGGACGATCAAGGCCACAACTTTTGGGTCGTCGATGGCCAGACCCCTTATAAGAGACCTTCGATCAAAGGCGCCGGCGCGCCGGGCACCGCAGCCCCTCCGGGCCAAGCGTTGCAGTCGGCACGTCGCGCTACGCCGGGAAGTCAGACCTTGACGAATCTCAAGGAACGCCTCGACGACCTCGATCGGGAAAACATCGATGTTCAATTTATTTATCCAAGTTTTCTGTTGCACGTGAATGCGTGGCCGGATGGGATTTTAGCGATGGGAGTCTGCCGTGCCTACAACACCTGGCTGGCCGAGGCCTGCAACAAAGCGCCGGACCGGCTGAAGGCCGTCGGTGTGGTTTCATTACAAGATCCTCAAGGCGCCGCCAAAGAAATCGCACGCCTGCGGGACACGGGTGTAACCGCGGCGATGATCAACGGCACTACGGGCGCGAAACGGCTCGACCATCCGGATCACGATGTCTTTTTCGCCGAAGCCGACCGCTTGAAGATGCCGATCGCCGTGCATTTCAGCTTGCAGTTTCCGGTGGTCGATAAACTCTTCGAGCATCATTTCCCGAATCGAGTTTTAGCGGGCATCCTCCCGATCATGGCGGGCCTGACGAGCGTATTGTGTTCCGGGCTGCTGGATCGCTACAAGAATCTCAAGTTCGCTTTTCTCGAAGGCGGCATCAGTTGGGTTCCAGCCCATGTCGAGCGCATGGACGACCACTTCGAAAACCCGCGCTACGGGGCAAAAGACCTGATCAATCACCCACCGAGCGGATATTTGAAATCGGGAAGAATTTTCTTCGGTTGTGAAGGCAACGAATCCTTTCTCGGCCGGATTGTGGAGGAGGTCGGGGAGGATTTGTTTATGTTTTCTTCGGACTACCCCCACGCCGACCGCACCGAAGGCACCGCCCGGCTGCTCCGCGAACGCGAAGATATTCCGCCTTCGGTTCGCAAGAAATTGCTGGAAGACAATGCGCGCAGTTTTTATGGCCTGTGAAGAGTATCCCCAACTCGAATCACTTGCCGTAAAGCGACTTGATAAACCCGCTCTTGTCGAGCTCGGTCACGAAGCTCGGATCGGTAAACTCCTCGGGCTTGTGACTCCAGACATCATTGCGTGTCATGGCGACGTATTCGAAGCTTATTTTCATCCCCGGATGATTGGGATACGGCGTGGGAAGAAACATTTTTGAAAAGATGTCGTAAGATTCACCAACCAACTCAGCATCAGGCGTTTTCAGGTACTTTTTAATGACTTTGATGCCGAAATCGCGGTTGGTTTTGAACAGCGCGATGCCTTCAAGGTGCGCCTTCATATAGTTGGTGATCAGTTCCCGATCGTTTTTAATCGCCGCACGGCGGGTGGTGATTTCCATCCACGGATAATCGAGCTCTTTAGCCGAATCCCACAGCATGCTGAATCCCATCTTCCGCGCCAGGCCGTAGCCGGGATGGGACACCGCCGACGCTTCGACCGCGCCGGCCTTGAGCGCCATGACCCGCTCGGTATCGCTGCCGCCGGTAGTGATAAGGGTTATGTCGCGATCTGGATTGAGCCCTTTCTTTTTCGCGATCGAGCGCACCAAAAAATCCGTGAGCGAACCCAAACTTGACACGCCGATCTTTTTGCCCCTCAAATCCTCCGGCCGTTTGATATCGGGCCGCACCATCAAGGCGTGAACCACGGCGGGCATGGTGTGCGCCAAGATCGCCATGTCGGCGCCGGCGAGATTGGCCGCGATGACCGTCGGCGTGGCGATGGGAATAATATCCAGGTTGCCGCTGATCAAAGCTTTCGAGCCGATCCCCGACCCCATGACGGTGATGACTTCGGCGTCGAGCCCGTACTTCTCGAACAGCTTACCTTCTTTGGTGACGAAGATAATGATGTTGCCCATGCCGACGGAAGGCACGCCGACGCGAATTTTCTTGAGCGGTTTGCTTTGTCCGTAAGCGACAGCTGCGCAGAGCGAAATCACCAGAGCAACCACGAAGGCAGACTTGAAACGCACCATGGCATCACCTCGAATCAAACGATTGGAACACTTGGAACCATTGGAACGACCGAAATCAAACCATCTGCATATACACATCGACCAGGGCCGGTCGTTTTTCCTCTTTGATGATCTTGATCGCCCGTTCCACCGCCGGACGAATCTGCTCCGGTTCGGTGATCGGCCCCTCGCCGTGCACACTGAATGTGCGGGCCAGGTTGGCAAAATCCACCGGCGGCTTGCCCATTTCCATACCTACGAGTTTGTTCTCCACCGGCCGGCCGCGGTGGATCGCAACTTTCTCCTGATGCTCCACGTCGTTGTAATAAACCCGATTGTTAGTCATCACCGTCAATAGCGGCACGCCGGTGTTGGCGGCGGTCCACAGGGCGCTCGGTGTGTACAGCATCTCGCCGTCGCGTTGTAGGTTGACACAAATTTTCCCCGTACCGCGATACGGCAGCGATGCGCCAACCGATGCTGCCGGACCATAACCCAATCCGCCGCCGCCGTAACCGCCAAGAAACAGCCCCGGCTTGTCCCAGGTCCACAGCCGGCTCGGCCAGCCGCGAAAGGCGCCGGCAACCAGCAGCCAATCTTCTTTTTTTAACGCTTCCCAAACTTCCCAGGCAAGGCGCGGCGGCGAGATAGGCTTCTCGTCCCAGCGCTTCTTGAGATCCGCTTGCCAGCGCGCGTGAACTTCCTCGTGCTGCGCCGCCAGCGCTTTACGCCGGTCCTCGACCACGTTCTTTGAAAATTTTCCTTGCTTTCTAATTTCTTCGGCGAGAGCGGGAAGAAAGACTCTGGTATTGGCGACGATCGGCAGGTCCACCGGCGCCAGTTCCTGAAAGTCGCTGGTCCAGCCGCGCACGACGATATCCTTGAGCGTGACGTTGATCACTTTACAGCCGGGCTTGGTTGCGGGAACGTTGGCGTGCGTGTTGGGATCCGAGCGCACCAGCGCGCCGTAGAGATCGGTCATGTCCAGTCCCAGGATGACGTCGGCATTGGCGATCAGCTCGCGGTTTCTGCCGGTGAGATTGAGCGAGTGAGTATTGGGAAAATTCAAGCGCGCGCCGAAATCGACCACCGGAATCGACAGAAGGTCGGCGAGCGCCACCAGGCTCATCACCGCGTCGTTGTTGCGCCCGACGTAGTCGGCGAGGATCACCGGGTTTTGCGCCGACGCCAGTAACTGCGCCGCTTCCTTGATCGCGTCGTAGTCCGCTTGCAGCGGCGCCGGGGGACGAAATCGTTTCGGATCAGGCAATGGAATTTCCTTCTCGATCGCGGCTTCCTGGTCGGTCACGTCGAAGCAAAGATACACCGGGCCGCCGGGATCGCTCATGGCGATGCGATAGCCGCGCATGATCGAGGAGGGAAACGCCTCGACGCCTACCGGCTGGTCGTCCCACTTGACGAAGTCGCGCACCAGATTGCCCTGCACCTGCGCCGTGTGAATCCAGTCAATCCAGGGCCGCCGCTTGCTCGAATTCATCGGCCCGGTGCCACCCATGACCATCACCGGTGTGTGGTCGCACCAGGCGTTGTAAATCGCCATCGAGGCGTGCTGCAGGCCGACCACGTTGTGAACGATCGCCGGCATGATCTTGCCAGTCGCTTTGGCGTAGCCGTGCGCCACTGCCACGGCGATCTCTTCGTGACAGCAGAGGATCATCTCCGGGTTGGGCGCGCGGCCGCTCTCGTAGTTGACGAGTGAATCGTGAATACCGCGAAAGCTCGAACCGGGGTTGAGCGCAACGTATTCGATACCGAGGACTTTGAGCAGATCGACTACCAGATCGGAGCCATAACGTGCTGGCATAAAACCTCCATTGCTTAGGTGCGTCAATGTAAAATAGCTAGAACGAAGCGACGAAGAGTTTTTCTCCCGCAAAGACGCCAAGGCGCAAAGAAAGTAGTTTCAAATTCTCCGAACTTGGCGAGCTTCGCGGCTTTGCGGGAATCCACTCTTTTATTTTACTATTTCGTACGAAAAAAAGGCGCGCTCCCAGACATTCATTGCCTGAAAGCGCGCCCATAGATTACACGCCTTCGACGACCCCCCTTATTGGACCGGATGGGGAATATCGATGTCGTAGAGGTTTTTTACATTGGTGTAGACCAGCTTCTTGCGAATATCGGGCGGCAAGTGGCCGAGATCCCGGTCGATGAATTTTTTCGAGTCCGGCCAAGTGGAGTTGCCATGCGGATAGTCGTTGGACCACATACAGTTGTCTTGTCCCCAGTGCTCGAAATTATGGCCGGCCACTGTGTCTCTGAAAAACGTGCCGAAAATTTGCGTCTTGAAATATTCGCTCGGGTTCTTGGTGAACGGCGGCGGATTCACCTTCTTGAAGCGATTGTAATAGTAATCCCACTGCTGCAGCATGAAGGGCATCCAACCGATCTCATTCTCGACGCTGACGAATCTTAGCTTGGGATAGCGCTCGAACACACCGTAAAAGATCAATTCGAAATACGCATCGATAATCTCCTTGAGCTTCAGATTGACGCTGCCCCGATAAGCCTCAACTCCGGTCCGCTTATTCCCGAATACCGACTCCTTGTGATAGCCGTGGCCGGTCAGAATGTGCAAATGCACGGGAATTTCTAAATCCTGCGACGCAGCCCAGAACTTGTTGTAGTGTTCCGAGTGAAACGGCAAATCCGGGTGCGGCGCCTGCCAGATAATCGAGCCCTTTATGCCGGCCTTGGCACAGCGCTCCAGTTCCTTTACAGCCGCATCGATATCGTAGACAGAGATCGCGGCGATCCCGATCAAGCGCTTCGGCGAGGCATTGCAATATTCAATCAACCAGTCGTTGTAGGCCCGGAAGGAGACTTCCTGGAGCTTGGCGTCGTCCATCGCGAAGTGGGGCAACAGATAGGTCGGGAAGAGCACTTCGGCGCTAAGACCGTC
>Ga0209486_10001075_pt1 | contig 11881 bp, 11 predicted proteins | sample NCCompost_FD_187518 | JGI IMG/M metagenome (GOLD analysis project Ga0209486, IMG submission 187518) | Agricultural soil microbial communities from Utah to study Nitrogen management - NC Compost (SPAdes) (version 2) | ecosystem: Environmental > Terrestrial > Soil > Agricultural land | place...
AAATACAGCGTTTGAAACATCATCGTCACCAGCATGAAGCTCATCGTCGTGAGCAGATGCCTGGTGATCGAGCCCGTGGTCAGGTCCCGTTGCATCGAGTTGCCTCTCGCGCCGCGGCCGGGCTGGATCGCCCTGCCAGCCGCTTCGCACTAGTGCCAGTTTTTTTCCGCTAAACCCCGCGAACAGGCGGCCGCCAATGTATGACGCCGTCCGATCAGGACGATCCGCGCCTGCTCGAGGTGGTACGCCGATTGGAATGGCATGGCGCCGTGAGGGTCGCCGCCATGCCAACGAATGCCTGGAATCTGATTGCGCTCCCCTGCGTCCTGCTCGCGCTGCTGCTGCTGGCGTGAACGGAGGTTGAACATGAAACGTTTTGCAAGACGGAGCCGGGCGCGTGCGATCCGGCAGCTGGTGAAGCGGGCGCTGTCGCCGCCCCATGCCCGGGGAATCCTGTCGATCTGGAAGGTCATGGCGTTGACCGTCACGTTCAACGCCGCCTGATTCAGGACGCGACCGCTACTCCGAAGAAGAACTCGTCCACGATCGTCCGGAGCTCGCCCAGGTTCGCCGCCGTGTTGACGCGCGCGCGCAGCTGCGACCCGTTGTCCAGTCCTTTCGAATACCACGCACACAGCGCCCGCACCTTGTTGATCACCCAGCGTTCACGCCCGCGGGCCGGCGCGCCGGCCGTGGTCGTGCCGGGAGCAAAGTGCCGGAATCCGTCGCCCTCGTCGACCCGTTCGTTGAGCAGCATCTCGATGTAAGCGCAGAGGAACTCGCCCCGTTCCTGCAGCGTGATCGTCCGTGGCGTGCGGCCCGCGGCCAGGTCCGCGGCCTGCGCCAGTATCCACGGATTGCGCAGGACGCCGCGCCCCACCAGCACTCCGCTCACCCCGGAATTCATCCGCTCGATCACGTGCTCCGGCTCGACGCAGTCTCCGCTGCCCAGCACCGGGATCGACAGCTGGCTGGCCACGGTCGAAACGAGATTCCAGTCGGCCGTACCGCTGTACGACTGCGCCGCGGTCCGGCCGTGAATGGTCACGGCGGCGGCGCCGGCGTCCTGAACCATGCGCGCAAGCTCTGGTGCATTACGCGCTGAATCGTCCCAGCCGGCCCGCATCTTGACCGTCACTGGAATGCTGACGGCTCTGGCCATCGCGCCGATCACGGTCGCGGCATGCCGCGGCTCGCGCATCAGGCTGCAACCCGCGTTGTGCTTGGCAATTTTCGGTACCGGGCACCCCATGTTGACGTCGACGATGTCGGCGCCCATGCCCTCGACGATCTGCGCGGCCGCCGCCATCTTGGCGGGATCGCCGCCGAAGATCTGGATCGAGACGGGACGCTCTTCTTCGGTGTACTCCGCGTATTCCAGCGTCCGGTCGATGCCGCGGACCAATCCTTCGGAAGAGACCATCTCGGTCACGACCAGGCCGCAGCCGCCCTGGCGCTTGACCAGCCGGCGGAACGCGGTGTCGGTCATGCCGGCCATCGGCGCGACCACGAACGGCGAGCCGAGGGTGACGCTGCCGATTCTCATGAAACTCCCAACTCCCAAGTCACCAGCTCCCAATGAAGCCTCTTGGGCGTTGGGAGTTGGCCTTTTGGAAGTTTAGTATGGCCGCACGTCGGCGGCGTCGACCTCGACGCTGACCGCCTGGCCAATCAGATCGACGCTCAGGATGAGGCGGGCGTGCGCCCCCTTCCGGATCAGGCGGCCCATGACGCCCTTGAGCGGACCGTGTACCACTTCGACCATCATCCCTTCCCGGATCATCGGGCAGGGATCGTAGGCGAGGTCGCTTTCGACCAACTGGCGGATGCCGTCGATCTCATGCTCGGGAATCGGCGCCGGCTCGCCTTCAAACGAGATGATGTTGACGACGCCCATGCACTTCAGGATCGGCAGGCGATCGCGCGGATCGAAGCGGGCAAAGCAGTAGCCCGGGAAGAGCGGCCAGTCGATCTTCTTCTTCCGATCCTTCCACCGGCTCCACTTGGTTACCGTCGGCAGGAAGGCTTCAATGTGCTTCTGTTCGAGTTGCTCCCGGACCACCTGCTCGTGGCGGGAGCGCGTCCACAGCGCGAACCACGAGCCCTCTTTCACGATCATCCCGCGAGGGTCTTCTGTCGTGCGGCGAGCGCTACCTCGTAGGCCTTCTTCAGCTCGTCGTTGCGCCACGTGATCGTGGCCTGGGCGCGGAGACGCTCGAGATACTTCATCCGCTCCCCGGCCATCTTGGTCTCACCGACCTTGTTGCTGATGTCGCTCCGCGCCTCGTCGAAGGTGCGGATTTTCGTTTCGGTACGCGACTCGAGCTTCAGGATCTGGTAGCCGCGGGCAGTGCGCAACACCTGGGTGACCTCTCCAACCTTCATCGAGTCGAGCACCTTCTGCAGCGTTTCGGCCAGCTCGTCACGCTTGATCGGACCGATCAATCCGCCGTTGGCCTTCGATGCGGCATCGGAGGCTTCCGCCGCCAGCTGCGGGAACGGTTCGCCGGCGAGCAGACGCTTGCGGACGCCTTCCGCCTCCGCCCGCGCCGCATCGTCTTCCGCGACGTTCACCCCGCGATCGCTCACCGGGACCTCGATGAAGATTTCGCGCAGCGTAATCTCCGACGGTGTGGTGAACTCGCCCTTGTGGCCTTCGTAGTAGGCCTGCGCCTCGGCCTCGGTGACGCTGATCTTGTCGACCACATCGCGACGCTGGGCTTCGGACGCCAGCATCTGCCGCTCGAGCGACCGCCGGAGATCGGCGAGCGTCATCCCCTCCTGCTTGAGCGCCGCCTGGAACTGGGCGTCGTCCTCGAGGTTGTTCGACTTCTTGATGTTGTCGAGGATGCTGGTGAACTGCTCGTCCCCGAGTGCCAGCCCCATCTCGCGGCCGCGCTGAATCAACAACAGCTCATCGACTGCATCGAGAATCAGCTGGGGTGTGATCTCGCTGATCGCTTTTCTCAGCTCTGGGCTGTCGGGGGTGACATTGCCGAGCTCGGGGCGGTTGCGGAGAACCGCAATTTGCCGCGTTTCGAACTCGGTTTTCGTGAGGGTGTCGCCGTTGACGTTGACGAGCACCTGTTCGAGAACCTGGGCCTCGGTTGACACGGCGGCAAGAGCCGCAGCCAACGCTCCGGCAAGCAACGTACCTCGGTTGATCATGAACAATCCCTGCGAAATCAATATCTTAACCCAATGCCCTCAGCAGCTCTTCCAGCCGGGCGAACATGCCGCCCTCGGCTCTCGGGTTTGCTTCCGGCTTCCTCAGAATCTCAGCCTTGGTGAACCCGGCGGTCACTTCCCCGGCGGTCGCCCGCGCCGTCCACCAGCTCGTTTCCTGCGACCCGGGTTTCCGGAGGCCTGAAGGCCTCCGGCTACCACCATCGGCGCGGGCGCTACTGCCACCGTCGGCTCGGGTGCTGCCACCGTCGGTTCGGGTGCCCTGGTAGCCGGAGACCTTCAGGTCTCCGGCCGGCTTGGCCTCCAGATCCAGCTTCAGCGACGCAGGCGGAACCAGGGTGGCGCCCGGTTGGTCGTGAACCACCTTGATGAGCCGGACCGGATCCACCTTCGCCTGCGCCCTGAACTTTATGACGACGAGCCGTCCTTCCCGGTCGATGGTGTCGACGCCCAGCCGGTCGGCAAGCACGCGAATCCGGCCGTACTCCGCCAGGTTCAGCACTGAATCCGGCAGAGCCCCATAGCGATCGCGGATCTCTTCGAGCGTCGAGGCAAGCTCGTTTTCGCTCCGGGTCGCGGCGATCTTCCGATACACCATCAGGCGCTGGTTCATCTCAGGGATGTAGGCGTCGTCGATCTTGAGGTCGACGCCAAGATTGACGGTCGCCCGGGTGTCGTCCTCGATCTCTTCGCCCTTCAGCTCGCGAACCGACTCCTCGAGCAGCTTCATGTACATCTCGAAGCCGACGGCGTCGATGTGGCCGCTCTGTTCGCCGCCGAGCAGGTTGCCGGCGCCGCGAATCTCGAGATCGAGCGCGGCAACGCGGAACCCGCTGCCGAGATCGCTGAATTCCTTGATTGCAGCCAGCCGCTTCCGCGCGACCGGTGACAGCGATTCCTGAGGCGGGATCAGGAGGTACGCGTAGGCCGGGCGATCCGACCGGCCGACGCGGCCGCGCAGCTGGTAGAGCTGGGACAGCCCGTACCGGTCGGCGCGATTGATGATGATCGTGTTGGCGTTGGGAATATCGAGGCCGTTCTCGACGATGGTGGTGGCGAGGAGGACGTCGAACCGGCGCTCGACGAAACCGAGCATCGCGCGTTCGAGCTCGTCCTCCTCCATCTGTCCGTGGCCGACGACGATCCGTGCTTCGGGCACGAGCCGGTGCAGCAGGCTGCCGATCGAAAAGATCGACTCGACCCGGTTGTGCACAAAATACACCTGGCCGCCACGCGCCACTTCGTTGCGGATGGCGCGCTCGATCACCGGCGCGTCGAACTTGACCACGTTGGTCTGGATCGACAGACGATCCTTCGGTGGCGTTTCGATGATCGACATGTCGCGGATGCCGACCAGCGACATGTTCAGCGTCCGCGGGATCGGTGTCGCGGTCATGGTCAGGACGTCGACCTTCTTGCGCATCTGCTTGATGCGCTCCTTGTGCGCCACGCCGAACCGCTGTTCCTCGTCGACCACCAGCAGACCAAGGTCGCGAAAGACCACGTCTTTCGACAACAGGCGGTGCGTGCCGACGATGACGTCGACCCGGCCGGCCGCCAGCCCGTCGAGCGTTGCCTTGATCTCCTGCCGGCTGCGGAATCGGCTCACCATTTCGATGTTCACGGGAAACCCCGCGAACCGATCGCGCAGCGTCTTCTGATGCTGAAATGCGAGCACGGTGGTAGGGGCGAGAAAGGCCACCTGTTTGCCGTCCATCACCGCCTTGAACGCGGCGCGCATCGCGACCTCGGTCTTGCCATAGCCGACGTCGCCGCACAGGAGCCGATCCATGGGCGTCGGCGTTTCCATGTCGCGCTTGATGTCGGTGATGGCCGCGGCCTGGTCGACGGTCAGCTGGTAAGGGAACGCGTCCTCGAACTCCTCCTGCCAGTGGGTGTCGGATCCGAAGGCGTGGCCGGCAACTGCCTTTCGCTGCGCATAGAGCTTGAGCAGCTCCTCGGCCATGTCGCGCATGGCCTTCTTGACCCGGGTCTTTGCTTTCTCCCACGTCGTGCCGCCCAGCCGATCGAGGGCCGGACGCGAGCCGCCGGTGTATTTCTGCACCAGGTCGAGGCGTTCGACCGGAACAAACAGCTTGTCCTCTCCTGAGTAGCGCAGCTCGAGGAATTCCTGCGGTGCCTCACCGGCGCCGCGGACCCCGAGCTGTTTCAGGCCGACGAACTCGCCGATGCCATGGTCGACGTGGACAACGAGGTCGCCGACCTTCAGATCGCGAAGATCTGAGAGAAACGTCCGGGCCAGGTTTTGCCGCTTGTCGGACGGTCGCCGTTCCTCCTCGAAAACATCGGTCTCGGCGTAGAACTGAAGCGCCGCGTCGGGCAGCCGGAACCCGCGCGACAGTGAGCCGACGGTCACGAGCACTGTCACCGCATGGGCGGCCTCGACCTCTTCGACCGGGACCGCCACGATCTCGTAGTCGCGGAGGATCTCGACCGTCCGTTCGGCGCGGCCATGGCTGTCGGCGACAAACACGATCGTGTCGCCCCGCTCCCGCCGCTCGCGGATTTCGGCCACCCAGTCGTTCACGCGCCCGCGAAATTCCATCGCCGGCTGGCACGCGACGTGCCGGACGTCGGCGTCCTCGCCGACGGCAAGCTCCTCGAGCCGGGCCGCGCCGGCGGCGCGCGCCTCAATGTCGGCCCAGTCCAGAAACGCCTCGGCTGGCGACGAGGCCACGACGTGGCCGCGCGCAGCGGCGTCGCCGTAGCTGGTCTCGAGCTGTTCGCGCACTTTGCGCGCCTGTTCGCCGACCTGCTCGTATTCGGAGATCACGACGCTGACACCGCGGGCGGCGCCGAGGAAGTCGAGGACCGGGATTACGGGCGCGTCTTCGTCGAACCGCTCGCGTACCGGCACGATCAGCAGCTGATCGGTCGGGCCGGTCGATCGCTGCGTGGCCGGGTCGAATCGGCGCAGCGTTTCGACCATGTCGCCGACGAACTCGATACGGGCGGGTTCCGCGTCGCCGGCCGGGAAAACATCAACGATCCCCCCACGGATCGTGAAGGAGCCATGCTCGTCGACCGGATCCTCGCGGGTGAACCCCGCGTCAACGAGCAGGTCGGCAAGGTCTTGCGGCTCGATTTCGCTGCCCGACCTGATGGCGAGCGCGGCGCGGAGCAGGCGCTCCGGGGGGCTGACGCGCGGCAGAAGCGCTGCCGCCGACGCCACGATCAGACGAGCCGTGCCGGTCGCCGCGGCGTGCAGGGCTCTGGCGCGCGCGGCCGCCACGCGAAAGTGCGGACTCATGCCGCGGTAGGGGTCGACCTGCAAGGAGGGCAGGGGGAGGACAGATCCTTCCACCTCCGCGTCGGATGCGCCCTCGAGCACGGCGTAGAAGAATCGCGCGTCCGCCACCAGCGACTCGACATCCTTGTCGTTGGGGACGACGAGCAGCGTCAACCCCGACACCCCTCGTGCGGCGGCGACAGCGGCGAGCGCCTTGGCCGCAGGAGTCAGCCCGGCCGTAACCGGAGCAAGCCTGTCAAGGCGGGCGCGGGCGGCAGCCTGGCTGAGAAGCGCCCGGAGAGTCAGGGAGGTGGCGGTCGACATCAGCGGTACATACGGACAGCCCACCCGGCCGGCGGCGCAGGTGGGCGTCGAAACGCCTATTGTCCCACACGGTCAGCGCAACGCGCGGACCTTGTCGAGCAGTGCCGTGGTGGAGAATCCTGGCAACAGGTCCATCCGGACCACGCGTCCGCCGCGCGCTTCGACGACGTCGCGGCCGACGATGTTGTCGGCCCCCCAGTCGGCGCCCTTGACGAGTACGTCCGGCTGAATGACGCTGACGATCGCGTGCGGGGTTTCCTCGTCGAATATCGTCACCGCGTCGACCGGCTCGAGCGCCAGCAGCACCTCGGCACGTTCATCCTGCGGGTTGACTGGCCGGCCGGCTCCCTTGTTGACGCGCACTGATCTGTCGGAGTTGATGGCGACGATCAGTGCGTCGCCGAGGGCGCGTGCCTCGCGCAGGTAGCGGACATGCCCGGGATGCAGCAGATCGAAAACCCCGTTGGTGAACACGACCGCTCCGCCACTTGCCCGGATGCGATCCGCGAAGGCGGCAGCTTCGGCAGCCGACGACACGCGCGGCGCCGTCATCGCTCCAGCCCGGTGATGCGGATGTTGGCCGAGAAGGCCCATCGATGCGGCGGCCGGAAGATGCCGGTTTCCTTGAGCGGCGAGACCACTCGCAGCGTGTGCAGCAGGCGGTGGTAGTCGTAGGGCGCGCCGTCCTTGCGGTGCGCCGCGACATCGACCATGTAGCTGCCCTCGACCAGATCCAGCCGATCGATGATGAAACTGACCTGCCCTTCGCCGCTCATTGCGCCCGACGTCGCACCTTCGATATCGGTGTTGGTGCCGTAGCAGCACACGCCGTCGGCATTGAAAATGCCGACGCCGAAGACGAGGTCGCTGACCGGACGACGGGCCCGGACCCGCAAACGGATTTCAATCGGGGTGCCGGAGGTGAATACGTGTGCCGCCTCGCCACCGCTGCCGACGAATTCCACCGCGTCGATCTCGACCTCGCGCGAACCCCAGCGCCCCTCGATCGCGCGGGTCATATCAGCGGGAGCGTCCGGGAAGGTTGAGCTGGCCGAAGCCTGAGCGTCCGCCTCCAGGGCCAGGTTTTCCGCACCGGCGACGCTCATTAGATACGCATCGACCACACGCTTCGGATCTCCCTGCATTTTTGCCAGGCCGGCATCGAGCCACAGAGCCTCGTCGCAGAACCGGGTCACCAGGTCGAGCGAATGCGTCACCAGCAGGACGGTCCGGCCTCGGCGCCGGAATTCTGAAAACTTGTCGAGGCATTTATGCGTAAATGCCTCGTCTCCCACCGCAAGCACCTCATCGACGAGCAGGACATCGGGATCGACATGGATGGCAACCGCGAACCCGAGGCGCATGTACATCCCCGAGGAATACGTCTTGACCGGCGCGTCGATGAACTCCTGAAGCTCGGCGAACGAAACAATCTCGTCAAAGCGGGCGCCTATTTCCCGCTTCGTCAGCCCGAGCATCATGCCGTTGATGTAGACGTTCTCCCGCCCCGAAATCTCCGGATGGAACCCGGCCCCGAGCTCGATCAGCGCCGACACCCGGCCCTTGACGGCGACCGCCCCTTCGGACGGGCGGCCGATACCGGCGATCAGTTTGAGCATCGTGCTCTTCCCGGAGCCGTTCCGTCCGATGATGCCGAAGGTCTTGCCTGCAGCGACGTCGAAAGACACTCCTTTCAGCGCGTCAAAGGTCTCCTCAGGACGCAAATCGTGCAGCACGCGGCCCGACAGCAGCGCGCTCTTCAGCGTCGCGAACTGCCGGCGCCGGCTGTATCGCGGGTAGGTCTTGCGGACGCCGCGCACTTCAATCGCATTCATGCGCGGTCACACCTCTTCGGCAAAGGTATCTCTCAGGCGGTCGAAGACGAAGTAGCCAAAGGCAAACACCGCCAGCGAACCGGCGCCGACCGCGAGCAGACGCGGCCACTCGACAAAAGGCCCGCCGCGGAACAACACCTCCTGGTACGCCACCGCCAGGTGCGTAAACGGGTTCAGGTTGAGAAACCGCCGGATCGGCCCGGGCACCTGCGACAGCGCGTAGATGATCGGCGTCGCGAAGAACCACAGGGTCAACACATTCGACAGCAGATCGCGGACGTCACGGAAGTGCACCGTGAGCGCCGAGACCAATAGCGCGAGCCCCGCGGTCAGCAACAACTGAATCAGCACGATCACCGGAAACCAGGCGAGATCGGCTGCCACCAGCGGCACGCGGTAATAGATCAGGAAGGCCGCAAGGATCGGGAGGCCGAGGCAGAAGTGCACGAGACCGGCGAACACGGTCACGAGCGGCAGCACCTCGGCCGGAAACAGCACCTTCCGGATCAGGTTGCCGCCGGCGATCAGGACGTTCGATGCTTCGAGCAGCGACGAGGAGAACCACGTCCACGGCAGGATGCCGCAGAACATGAACAGCGCGAACGGCTGAAGGTCGGGTGGGTGGGCGGCCGGGAGGACGACGGTGAAAACGAACGAGTAAACGAGCAGGAGGAGTAGCGGGTTGACGAACGACCAGAACAACCCGAGCACCGAACCCCGATACCGGGCTTTCAGCTCGCGGGCAACCAGGCTATGTATCAGCGCACGGTAGCGAAAGAGCTGTTGAAGATGGGCGAGCAACCGGAGGCCTGCAGGCCTCCGGATCATACCCGCGTTCGTGCGCGAGCCGCGACCTGGAGACGGATCAGAGACTTGAGCAGTGCTACCCGGGCGCGTTCGATGTCGATATCCATCGCCTTCGCCAGACGTTCTTCGGCCCGCCGCTTGGCCGCTTCCGCCCGGGCGACGTCGATGTCCTCCGCGCGCTCGCCGATGTCGGCCAGCACCGTGACCCGATCCGGCAGCACCTCGACGAAACCGCCAGCCACCGCAAGGTAGCGCCGCTCGGCGCCAACCCGGTACCACAGCTCGCCGACCTTCAGCATCGACAGGAGCGGCGTGTGCCCGGGCAGCACGCCGAAGTAGCCTTCGGAGCCGGGCAGCTCGACTTCGTCCACTTCCTCCCTGACCAGCGAGCGGTCAGGAGTGACGATTTCAAGCAGCAGCTTGGTCGGCAGCGCCATTGACTACGACGCCTTCATCGACGCGGCCTTCTCGACGGCCTCCTCGATGGTGCCAACCAGGTAGAACGCCTGCTCCGGCAGGTTGTCGTGCTTGCCGTCGACGATCTCCTTGAACCCCTTGATGGTGTCGGCGATCGGGACGTACTTGCCCTTGAAGCCGGTGAACTGTTCGGCAACGAAGAACGGCTGCGACAGGAACCGCTGCAGCTTGCGCGCGCGCGACACGGTCAGCTTGTCGTCTTCCGACAGCTCGTCGATGCCGAGGATCGCGATGATGTCCTGGAGGTCCTTGTAGCGCTGCAGGATCTGCTTCACCGCGCGGGCCACGTTGTAGTGCTCCTCGCCGAGGACGCGCGGGTCGAGAATACGCGACGAGGACGCCAGCGGATCGACCGCCGGGTAGATACCGAGCTCGGCAATCTGGCGCGACAGGTTTGTGGTCGCATCCAGGTGCGCGAACGTCGTCGCCGGTGCCGGATCGGTGTAGTCGTCGGCCGGTACGTAAATCGCCTGGACCGAGGTGATCGATCCCTTCTTCGTCGAGGTAATGCGCTCCTGGAGCTCGCCCATCTCGGTCAACAGCGTCGGCTGGTAGCCGACCGCCGACGGCATGCGGCCGAGCAGTGCCGAGACTTCCGACCCGGCCTGGGTGAACCGGAAGATGTTGTCGATGAAGAGGAGCACGTCCTTGCCCTCGGCATCGCGGAAGTATTCCGCCACGGTCAGCGCCGACAGGCCGACGCGCAGGCGGGCGCCGGGCGGCTCCGTCATCTGGCCGTAGACCAGCGCCGCGCGCGACTTCGACGGATCCTTCATGTCGATGACGCCCGACTCCTGGAATTCGAGCCAGAGGTCGTTGCCTTCACGGGTGCGTTCACCGACACCGCCAAACACGGAGACGCCGCCGTGCTTCAGGGCGATGTTGTGAATCAATTCCATGATGATCACGGTCTTGCCGACGCCGGCGCCGCCGAACAGGCCGATCTTGCCGCCCTGGAGGTACGGCTCGAGCAGGTCGATGACCTTGATCCCGGTCTCGAACATCTTCAGTTCGGTTGACTGCTCCTCGAGCGTCGGCGCGTGCCGATGGATCGGCCAGCGCTCCTTGGACTGGACCGGCCGATCGGGAAAATCCACCGGCTCGCCAAGCACGTTCAGCACCCGGCCAAGCGTCTCGGGGCCGACCGGCACGGAAATCGGCGCGCCGGTATCGAGCACCGTCATGCCGCGGGTCATGCCGTCGGTCGGCTTCATCGCCACGGCGCGCACGCGGTTCTCGCCCAGATGCTGTTCCACCTCGGCGACGACGTCGATCTTCTGGGCGCCGCCGCTGCCGTCGGAAACGATCCGGACGGCGTTGTAGATCTCGGGCAGCCCTTCGGGGAACTCGATGTCGATGACCGGTCCGATGACCTGCACCACTCTGCCGGTACGCTGTTTCGTTGCTGTCTGTGCCATGTTGTGTGTTTACGTGGCGGCGGCGCCCGACACCACCTCGATGATTTCGCGGGTGATGGCGGCCTGGCGCACCTTGTTCATGTAAAGCGTGAGGTTCTCGAGCATGTCGGCCGAATTGCGCGTGGCCGCGTCCATGGCCGTCATCTGCGCGGCGAAGAACGCCGCATTCGATTCGAGCAGCGCCCGGTAGACCTGCGCCTGCACATACCGCGGGAGCAGGTCGAGGAAGATCTCCTCCGGGCCGGGCTCATAGAGATAGTCGATGGTCGGGCCGGCCTGCGTCGCCGGATCGGGCCGCGGTATCGGCAGCAGCTGTTCGACCACCAGTCGCTGCGACATCACCGACTTGAACTCGTTATAGACCACGTGCACGCTCGACGCCCGTCCGGAGACGAAGTCGTCGATTGCGGTGTTGGCGATCTCGGCGGCGTGGCTGAACGCCAGGCGCTGAAAGATGCCGACCTGCTCGGTGCGAACGTCGAAACCGCGGCGCTTGAAGAAGTCGCGGCCCTTGCGCCCGATGAGTCCCAGCGTAATCCCGTCGCCGCGCGTCTCGTTGAGGATGAACTGCCCGGCGGCCTTGA
>Ga0209486_10001077_pt1 | contig 11870 bp, 9 predicted proteins | sample NCCompost_FD_187518 | JGI IMG/M metagenome (GOLD analysis project Ga0209486, IMG submission 187518) | Agricultural soil microbial communities from Utah to study Nitrogen management - NC Compost (SPAdes) (version 2) | ecosystem: Environmental > Terrestrial > Soil > Agricultural land | place: USA...
CTTTCCTCGATCCGTCGCGCAGTGAAAATGATGATGTTGAGCTGGAATCTACGTTCGCCCACTGAACCTTCAACAACTCTCCGCGTCTTGGGCGGGTCTGACGCCGAACGAGTAGGACCTCTCGACTGTCTGATAGATAGTCGACTTTCATCGGGCGTTTCTTTGTTGGAGAGATCTTGAACTCCAGTGTCTCAACGTCCAGTTCCAGCTTCATGATGCGGCATCCTTTGAGAAAGAAGCAGTGTGCTTAGCTTAACTTGATTCACTGCTCACAAGTCTAAGGGAGTTCGGAACGGTAACCGCCCCCAACGGCGTACAGCGTCTTTTACGCCAGAGTCTATCAGAGATGAAGAAGCCGCTGCCCCGATCGATTTCCTCGGCTGTCGTATTTAATTGGTCCTTGGTCCTTGGTAATTCTCACACGAAATTGATAGTCCACGTTCAGCTTGTATAAAGAGTCCATACCCGGTATTCTCCCTATCACGAGGTCCGATATGGATTCTCGGCCTTTTCTTTAAGTCCGCGTCCAACATTCTGAAAGGCTGCAATTTTATGCCGACCTCCAAGTTTCGGATCCTCTGCACAGAGGATGACGCAGACACTCGTGATCTCATCGTTTTTCTGCTTAATGCTAGTAACTGTGCTGTAATCACCTCGGCAAGCTCTGCTGAATCTATGGAGTTGGCTAGAGCCCACCAGTTCGATCTCTATTTGTTAGATAATTGGCTGCCCGATTCTTCCGGGATTGACCTCTGTAAGGAGTTAAGGAAGCTCGACTCAGAGACTCCGATACTTTTCTACTCCGGCGCGGCTTATGACAAAGACAAGAAGCAAGCTTTCGAATCCGGCGCTCAGGACTATATGACTAAGCCCGCTGACGGGGATGAGTTAGTCGCGACGATTTTTCGTCTAATCGCGGCCGCGAGATCCCATGCTATTGCGGTTCACTGACAACCTCGCCTCCTATCTCGCTACGCGTGGAAACTGTCAGTCGGCGCAAAGCCAATTCTCAAAATTAGATTCAGAAAGCGCGTGTCCCGACGAATCGGATCGAGCCGTGGGTCTACCTTCATATAGATCATCCACTCCGCGCACTCATCGTACGCCTTTTCAAGGCACGAAAACGCCTCTTCGGTACTTCTTAAAGCCGTGTGTATTAAAGCTATATCGTATGGCGAAACGTAACGCTCTTTCGCCAGCTCGGTCAATTCAGCGAGCACGTCAAGGGCCGCGCCGCTGTTGCCTGACATGGCATAGGTGTGACCGAGCGCTGCAAGGGAGTCAATGCTCTCACCGGCGATTTGCCTGGCCTTAATGAATTGTTTTTCGGCTTCGTTGAACATCCCGCGCTGTTCATACGCGCGGCCAAGATGGATGTGACTGGCGATAAAAGTCGGTTCCATCTCGAGCGTCTTGTGGAGTTGTGTAATAGCCTCGTCGTAACGCCGCGCGAAGTACAGGAACTCTCCAACGCTGTCCGCTATTGGCAGCGATAACGGATCGAGCTTAAGGGCTACTTCGATCTTTGCGAAAGCTTCGTCGAACCGCTGGTTGAAAGCCATGTAATAGGCGTACCAATGATGCGCAGTCGCGTAATTGGGATTAAGCTCGATTGCACGCTTGAAGTCTCGCTCGGCATCAGCCCATCGAAACTGATGCATATCAATATGGCCCAGTGAAGCGTGGACGTCGGCGAGCGAGTTGTCAATCTTGAGAGCTCGCAACGCGGCAGCGCGGGCGCGCGCGAAAGCGTCTCTGGGTATCATCGCTGTGACCCCAACATCACCAAGTTTCGTATAGCAGTCGGCCACACCTGCATGCGGCAATGCGTAGTTCGGGTCGATCGCAAGCGCTTGATCGAAGCACTGTATGGCTTTGTTCAGCGCTTGTTCTGTCCTCTTGTTCCAGTAATAGCGACCCTTCAGGTACAGATGATAAGCTGCGGTGTTTTCTGTGTATCTTCTTTTAAGCCGCTCTCGATCCTGGCCTGTCAGCTTAACGGCAAGCGCCGAGGTCACTTTTTCAGAGATTGAATCTTCAACCGCGAATATGTCTGTAAATTCTTCATCGAACTTCCCCGTCCAGAGCGAACGGCCGTCCTCTACTTTCACGAGTCGCACGGTAATGCGAATCCTGTCGCCCAACATCTGAATGTTTCCCTCGAGCACAAACTCGACCGCGAGCTCTCGACCTGCTGATTCCGAATCCTGCCCGAGGTCCATATATTTGCGAACCACGCTTGTTGGTCTGACGATGATTTGATTGATGTCGCTCAGTCTTGTTATCAGTGCATCGGCGATTCCCAGCTCCAGGATTTCATCGCGACTCTCTGCGCTTATTGGCCGGAAGGGAAGCACTGCCATGGCCGTGGCTTTGATTGACTGATCGCCCTTGTTTTTCTTTATACCAACGTGGTGACTAATTCCAGTCGGCTCCCGATAACGTTCGGAGGATGCCAGTCCCACGCGCCTTAACAGATCCCCAAATCTTTGATCCGAGCGCAGGCCGTCGAACATTGGCTCCACTTTGAGCGTGAATAAATCAACAGCGTGCTTTTCAAAGGCTTGCTCGAGGCGTTCGAAAGCTCGATCGTTCTCTCGCAGACCGGCATGAACGATCGCCAGATGATATGGAGGCACGTAGCTGCGGTTCGATTGCTCGGCTAGATCGTGAAGGGTCCTCCGCGCGTCGTCTTCTTTGCCGGCTGCTGCGTAAGCAAATCCAAGGAACGACAACGCCTCGGTGTTTCCCACCGAAAGCTCACCAGCTTTTTTCAGCGCGCTGATAGCCTCTGCATGATTTCCAGTTTGAATGTAGGCCCTTCCCAGATTGATATGCGAAAGCCAGAAGTTTGGATCCATCTCAAGTGTACTGGCTTCCTGTTTCATTACCTGATGGTACTCGCGCGCATAATAAAAGGCGCGTCCCAAGTCCGCGCTGATAACGAGCGAAAGCGGATCAAGCCCGGCAGCAAGTCTTAGCTCTGCAATGCTTTCATCACACCGCCCAACTGCCGTTAAGTGCTCTGAATACCAGTGGTGCGCCGACGCATAGCCTGGATTTAAATGGATGGCCTTTTTAAGTTCTTTCTCGCCTTCGCCCCATTCCCAGTTGTGGAGCATCGCGTGACCAAGCGAGGCATGCGCTTCCGCAAACTCCTCGTCAATCTCTAAAGCTCTCGAGGCTGCTGCCTTTGCTTTGGCGAATCCTTCCGGAGGCGACATGGCTTCGCGCACGACAAGAAGCGTGTACGAGTCAGACAAACCGGCATAAGCGGAAGCGTAAGCTGGGTCGTGATCGATAGCGCGCTTAAAGTATTCCACGCCCTTCTTAAGCGATTCGGCCGTTCGTTTGTTCCAGTGGTAGCGGCCTCTGAGATATGCCTGATAAGCCTCGACTTTGTGCGTGTGACGTTTCCCGAGCCGAGCTTTCTCCTTGCGGTTTAACTTCAGTTGCAGCTTCTCGGCTATTTCCCTTGCTATTTCTTCCTGCACTGCGAAGATGTCCGAGAGATTGCGATTGTAATGCTCGCCCCAGAGCTGTGAGTCATTGGCGACATCTATCAGTTCGGTACTGATGATCAACCGATCCGCTATCTGCCGAACTCTGCCTGTGAGCACGGCCTGTACGTCGAGCTGACGGCCGACTTCCAGCGGATCGATTTGTTGATGCTTGTAGCGAAAGACCGTGCTGCGCGCCACCACCCGCAATTTGGGCAATTGAGAGAGCGTATTGATGATGCTTTCGGTGATGCCGTCGCTGAAGTAATCCAGCTCTGGATCATCGACGGTGTTAGCCAGCGGCAGGATTGCCAGCGACATGATGGCTCGGCGCGATGACCGGCTGTGCGACGGCGCGCGGGGTGACGATCGGGCATCAATAGCAGTTGGCTTGTTGGACGCCGACACTCCGACTCGCGCGGAATGGCTGGCGAGGCCAATTCTTCTCAGCAGATTTTTAAATCGCCTGTCGGAGCTCAGGCCTTCTATCACCGGATCCAACCTGAGCCAGATCAACCAACCGTCGCGGTCAACATACGCGCGCTCGAGCCACTGGAACGCGAGATCTTTATCACCCAAGGCCGCATGAATCGCGGCGATGCGGTAAGGCGAAACATATTTTTGTGTTGACATTTGGCTTAGCTGATCCAGGACTGCCAGAGCCTGGCTCTTTTGGCCGGATACGGCATAGGCATGACCAAGCAAAGCTATTGGTAATGTGCTTCGTCCGGAAAGAGAGATTGCTTTTTGAAACTCTGCGATTGCTTCCTCATACATCTGTTTCTGTTCGTAAGCGAGCGCCAGTTGCCAATGCGAGTAGACAAAGTTCTGGTCCATTTCCAGTGTCTTTCGGAACTGCTCAATCGCCTCATCGTGGCGGCGTGCGAAGTAAAGAAGCAAACCCACGTTTGCGCTTACGGGTAGGGAAAGTGGATCGAGTTTGAGCGCCTGTCGGACTTCGGCGATCGCATCTTCCAAAAGCCCTATTGCCGTCAGGTATGTAAATCCGTACCAATGGTGTGCCGTCGCGTACCCAGGCTTTAGTTCGAAGCACCGTTTAAATTCTTTTTCAGCCGCCGGCCAGTCCCAATCGTAATTTGCCAGACTGTATGCGAATGAGGCGTGAGCTTCCGCCAGCGTTTCATCAATTTCCAGAGCCCTCAGCGTTGCCTCCCGCGCTTTTGGAAAAGCGTCCCCTGGAGACATCGTGGCAATTCCAAAAGACCCGAGGACGAGGTACGAATCCGCCAGACCAGCATAGGCCAAAGCGTAACTTGCGTCGGTATCGATCGCCTGCCTGAAGTGGTCAATAGCTTTTCTTAAACCTTCATCCGTGCGTTTGTTCCAACAGTAGCGACCCCTCAGATATGCGTGATACGCCTCGACGTTATCTGTGTAGCGCTTCGTTAATTGCTTTCTCTCTTGAGCGGTTAACCTGAGCAACAATTTTTCAGATATTGTGCTTGCGATTTCCTCTTCGATATCGAATATCTCCGAGGGCTTGCAGCTATAACTTCCCCCCCATAAGTGTGATCCATCCGCCACATCGACGAGTTCTGTCTTGATGATGAATCTCTCCCCTAATTGCATTACTCTGCCGGTTATCACCGCACGCACGCCAAGCTGACGGCCCGACTCTCGCGGGTCGACCTGCTCACCTTTGTAACGAGAAACGGTGCTCCAAGCCATGACCCGCAGTTCTGATAGCTGCGAAAGCGCGTTGATCATGCTTTCAGAGATTCCATCACTGAGATATTCCATGCCGGGATCGGTGCAGCTATTCATCAACGGTAGAATGGCCAGGGAGTCGATTACCTGTTGCGGCTGTGCTGCGTATGATGGGCGCTCTGTTGTCGCAGACCGAGACGCGGATTTCCGTATGATAGCCGCGATGTTGTCCCCGCTGTCGTGGGAACGCTGCAATTGTTCTTCGAAATCTAACTTGTTCTTGAGGCTTCTCAGGTCAGTCAACAAATCTTTGGCGGTTTGATAGCGGTCCTCACAATCTTTGCGCAAAGCCTTCTTCACAATCCATTCCAATTCAACAGGAACTTCCGGCGCGTGCCCGGCCAAGGCCATTGGCTCGCGATTAAGTATCGCCGCAATCACATCGCTGCTCGTGCCCCCGTCGAACGGTACACAACTACCGACCATCTCGTAGAGTACGATCCCCAAGCTCCAAAGATCACTACGGTGATCAACCGGGAGTCCGCGTGCCTGCTCCGGTGACATGTAATGAGCTGTGCCCATGACCATCCCTTGTTTTGTATTTACGAGTTGCTCGGCTTCCTGCTCGTCTGACTTTGCCTCAGTTAGTTTGGCCAGTCCGAAGTCCAAAATTTTGACGATCCCGTCTGCACGCACCATGACGTTGTCCGGCTTGATGTCGCGGTGAACGATGGCCGCAGCATGAGCCGCGGATAAAGCCGATGCGATCTGGATAGCAACATCGAGCGCTTCGGAAATCGTGATAGGAGCCTTAGAGAGGTGCTGGCGCAGCGTCTCGCCCTCAATCAGTTCCATCACGATAAAATGTCTCGATCCAACTTGCCCGATCTCGTGGATAGTGAGAATGTTGGGCACGTTTAGAGCGGAGGCAGCGCGCGCCTCCTGCTGAAAACGTCGCACACGCTCCTGGTCCAAAGTAAAATGGGCCAGCAGGAGCTTAAGGGCTACCTTTCGGCCGAGACGCGTATCTTCAGCCAAATAGACCTCCCCCATTCCGCCAACCCCGAGTCTGCGGACGACGCGATATGGACCGAGGTCGCGCCCAATCATCGACTGACTTTGGTCCAGCGACTCGGCCAGCAGCTCAAAAGCGGGTGCTTCAAGGAAGTTACCGGCCTGATCGTGCGATGCAATCAAAGCTTCGACCTGACTGTAGAGGGACGAATCGGCGGCGCACGCTTTTCTGAGGAAGCTCGCTCGGTCGCTGCGGGGTCGCTCGAGCGCAGACTCCAGGAGAGCCTTAATTCGCTGCCAACGTTCGGGGGTCATGGCATTTACCTGTTTGACAATTCTTGATAAAGCCAGGTTTTAGCGCTGCGCCACTCACGTTTGATAGTGGCGGGTGAGAGACCCAGGGCCTCGGCTGTCTCCTCTATGGTCAACCCGCCGAAGAACCTGAGTTCTACGATACGGCTTTGCTGCGGATCAAAAGTCGCCAACTCTTTCAGCGCCTCATCGAGGGCCACTACCTCCGCTGCTCGCTCCTGTGAAACCACGGTTGCTTCCTCAAGCTCTATCTTGCGGGCGCCGCCGCCGCGCTTCGCGTACGCGTGGCTGCGCGCATGATCCACCAGAATGCCACGCATCAGATGAGCAGCAATCGCGAAGAAGTGAGCGCGGTTTTGCCAATGGACTTCCTTACGATTTACGAGTCGAAGATAAGCTTCGTCAACCAGAGCTGTGGTTTGCAGCGTGTGACCCGGACGTTCACGACTCATGTAGTGGTGGGCCAGCCGCAACAATTCCTCATGAATCAACGGCATCAATTTATCAAACGCTGTTTTGTCTCCGTTACTCCACGCGATGAGGAGTTGGGTAACCTGGTGCGTTGGGCGTTCAGTCATCTCAGATACCAATACTAGTTAACTAAATTCGCCAAATTCTACAAGCTCTTAGCACTACCCCAGTGCCTTCAAAAAAATCCTGAGTCGGCTGAGCCATTTTCCCGTGGATTCTCGCTTACGGCGTTGAAGGCCGCAAGAAATAACCTGCTTGCAAATCTCGAATGGGATTTCGAACTCGGCCCTCACGAGAAGTCACAACGGTATCCAACTGGAGATAATTCCCATGAAACGAAAACTCTTCTTCCTTCTTTTGCTTGGCATGCTAGGTGGCCTTGCAACACTTGGCAGAGCAACCATAGCCGTCCGGCCGGATGGTGACGACCACGAAGACAATGCGCGCTACGAAGTCTGGGTCATTGACCAGTCAAATACAAGAGATGAAGATGGCAACGGCACGTTGGATAGCGGCGGGACACTGTACATTTTTGAGGGCAACGATCTCTCACACGACCAGGCGCCCTCCGCAGTGCCCGAAGTGGTTGATCTTGGCAGCGCGGCTCGCGATCTCTGTCTCGCACAAACAGGCACGGCGCCAGTGCGTCCTCACATGTTCTTCTTCAATCGAGCGGGTTCCCACACCGTTATTGCGTTCGTGGCTTCGGGACACGTGTTGTTTTTGGATACGATGTCAAAAGCGCCGGTCCAATGCATGGATGTTGGCGTGCAGGCTCACGCGGCCGTTCCCTCAAACGATCAGACGTTCATTGTCGTCGCCAATCAGAACGGCCGGCTACTGCAACGCATTAACACCAACTATCAAACCAACACCTTCACGCTGGATAACGCGGCGACCATTAACTTTGCCACCTGCACCACGCCCAGTGGAGCGCCTTGCCAGGACGCGATATTGCGTCCGGACGCCCGTCCCGTTTGTCCGGTGATTGACAATTGCGATCGTTTTGCCTTTGTGACACTGGCGGGCGGTGGACTGTTCGTCGTTGATCCAAACACCACGCCGATGTCTATCGTCGCAGAGTACGACAAATCAACCGTGCACCCTGACGGTTGTGGTGGCGTTCAGGCCAGGTCCAGGATGTACATCAATTCAGGAGGCGCCACCGAGGGCGACCTTTATTCATTCCCGTTGAGCGGCTACCGGAGTACGAACCCGCCGAACGCCCCCATGCCCACGCTGGTCTATACCCACGACGGCACAAACTCTGATTCACACGGCGCGGTGGCCACACTCCATGAAAGTTATGTGTGGGTGGCTGAAAGGTTCGGCAACAACATCACGGTGGTTGATACAACCAGCGACGCAGTGATTAATCAGTTTAGTCTCGTCGGTGATGTGAGCAACGACCCGGCACCCGACCTGCTGGATATATCGCCTGACGGCAAATATATCTTCATGGCACTGCGTGGACCGAACCCGCTGACGGGAAATAATCCAACGTTCAACAACGCCGTCGGTAGCACGCCAGGTTTAGGCGTCATCCGGGTCAAGCAGGGTGGCAAGACAGGGAAATTCGTCGCTCGGATTCCGATCAGTCACATGGTTGCTGGTGTCGAACGGGCCGACCCGCACGGCATGCGCGTGCTAATCAAACAATAGGGTGGATTCGTGGAATTCGACGCCTGAAAGAAAGAACTCAACTGCAAATGGAGTAAGACATGGCCAATTACCTGTTCATAGAATCACGAGACCCTTTTGAATCGCGCGATACGCGATTTGTCGAAGAAACCGCAACCGCTCTCAAGCAGCGTGGGAACGACGTAACTATTTTTCTTTTGCAGAATGGCGTGTTTGCTTCCCGTCAAAACGCGCGCAACTCAAATCTTGCGGGCTTGGCCCAGACCGGTATCCGAATCTTGGCAGACGATTTCTCGCTGCTTGAGCGTGGTATCACAACGGCCGAACTCGTTTCTGGCATTCAGCCGTCGGACATCGAGACGCTCGTCGACTTGCTGGTCCAAAGAGACACCAAGGCAATCTGGCATTGAAGGAGGCCGCGATGACTGAAAAGAAACTAACGCTCGCTCTAATGGATCCGCCCTACGAATCTGCTAATTCAACGACAGCCTTCCGCATTATTTCAGCGGCTTTGCAGAAGGGTATTCGAGTCAACGTGTTTGCATACGAGGGAGCGGTATGCCTGCCATTGAAAGATCAAACGCCACATGCCAATCCCGTAAAGAATACGACGATTGAAGAGGAAGAACACCCAACGACGAAGGCGTTCGTCAGCACGCTGCTCGAGATTGGTGGCGAAGATCGCTTGTTGACCTGGGTTAACTGCGGCCTCTGTGTGGACGAGCGGGGAGCGACTAATGCGGTTGATGGAGTGAAGCGGGGTAGCCCGGCTGATTTTCTGAAGATGGCCCAGGAGTCTACTAACACGCTGGTGATTCCAACTAAGTAAGGGAGACCGCATTGCAACCAGGAGAAGATCAATGAGAATTCTGAACATAGTTGAAACAGCTTATCGGGCCACGCTGGAAGAGCAGGATGATACGATCCTGTGGCTAAGCGGCAACTTGAAGAACTCGGGCGCCGACCTGGCGGTGCTGCTGCGCGGCGCGGCGGTGAACTATCTCGTCGCGCAGCAGTGCCCAACGTTGAAAATCGGCAGCGTGGCCATCAGTCATCCTGCCCGCCCAACTGAAGATATCGACAAGCTTCGCGAAAAAGGCGTGCACGTTTTTGCTGTCATTGACGACCTCGAGGAACGCGGAATTGATGCGGGCAACTGCATCGAAGGAATCCACCTAATCCCTCAAAGCGGTGCTGCCGCTTTGATGGACGAGTACGACCAAGTTTGGCACTGGTAAATAAGATTCGAATGGTTTCCCTGTTCGCCATATTAGCGCACAAGAATACGGTGGCAACCGAACCGGATGAATTACTCATCGCGACGTGCAGGTAGGCGTTCCACTCTAGCTCCCGGCTCTGGCTGATCATCCAGAATTGCGTCGCGCACGGCCAGCCGGTCGGGAGCAGGCAGTTGTCGATATTCTTCGATGACCTGATGAACGACCAAGTCGGATTCGTCTTTCCCTGCGAATGCCAGCAGGATCAAACCCGCAACGTAAAGAGTCAGTGTAAAGAAAGAAATGTAGCCCGTGGCTGGCGCAAAGCTTGGCGCGTCAAGCGTGCCTAGCGAAACACCCTGTAAAAGCGTCCCTGCTACACGCTTCAGCCACCCACTTTCCGGACTATACAGACTCGCCAGCAGCATGTGCTTGAGAACGAAAGCTGTTCCGAAGAGTATCGCGAGGCTGCGCAAAAGCCTGCGCGGGTCAAATGAGGAGAACTGATTGTTCCAGAGCGTCCACAGAAAAAAGAACGAGAACAACCAGTGAAGCAATCCGCGCTCGGGCAGTACAGAGTTGAAAGCCTGGGCCGAAGCAAAAAAGAGTGTGATGAGCATCCAGATATGAACAACATTTGTGAGCGGCGGAAGCTCGCTCCCGATCCATTGATGCAACCTAATTAGACGGCCGCGTACGAGGAGAAGCATCAATAGAATTCCAAGCAAAAGTGTGACCAGGGGCGGCGCGACGAAAATGAAGGTTCGGTTCTCGGTGCCCACGCGCAGCCCGCCCAGCAGCACCACCGTCAGAAAGAGCATTGGCAGCGCAACATAGTTCAATAGCGCGCGATTCCCGGAACGATTGGTCTGCGTCATGTTGTTAGTAATCAGTCAGTTGATCTGCGCCTCTTGGTCTTTCGTCCTTAGTCTTTGATCCTGGGTCTTTGATCAGATCACACCCTCATCCGAAGAACAAGAACATTGGCCAAACCAAACATCAGCTGACCACTCACAACTGACGATTCCCTTCATTTCCTCGTACGTAGCACCTTAAGTGGATTGACGTCGCTCCAGCTGCGTTCGGTGCCTTGCTCTAACTCCGCCTTCAACTCCGCAGCGCTGTGCATGCGCAAGTTTGGATCGTCCACGGTAAGCGGGCTAGCTGATGCAAGACCGATGGCGCGATTAACTGCTTCCAGACCTTGCTTGAACAACTGCTGGTCGTGATAAAGACGGCCCCAGCCTTCGCGGTAGAAGGAATACGCAATATAGAACTGCGTCCGCGCATCGTTTTGCGCCGGGTCAGCGCGCTGCCATTCGTCCCGAGCCGCACGAAACTGTTCCCGCCGGAAGAGATCCAGCGCGGCATTAAACTTTTCCTGGTTTACCTGATAAGTGCCGGCAGCAACTTCAGCACTGGTTGCCACCTCCTTAAACGTGCGGGGCTCCGTGGCATAGATCCAGACAATGAACACGGCGTAAGCGATCGTGAATGCGAAGCCCGTGATTTGAATAATTTTGGATTGCATTCATTTGCCTCGAGCTAGGGATGCTTCCGGCTTGTGTCGATGATGCTGCGCTAAAGCCGTAAACTCTCGTCGTCGATCTGCACGACCACGAGGCGATTGAAGTGGCGCGATTCGAGTACGGTTCAAGAGTAAAACGGGTTTTTTGTCGCCAGCAAAAGCGTAAGGCCTAATGCAACTTGAACGTGCCACCATGAAACGTCACGGCGCATTCCCGTTCGTTTTTACGACTCTCATGATAGCACCTCGCCCTGCTCACTCATCCGGCGACGGCTTCGAGCGCAATCGCTTGATTTGTGAACGCCGTGCTTTTTCTTCAAGCGTGCGGTTCTTGGCGCTACGCGAGATCCGCGTAGGAACGCGCGTCGCCGGACGATAGCTCAACTGCGCGACCTTCTTCCGAAGCCTCTGCAGACAGAGCATCTTATTCCGGTGCTGACTGCGTTCCTGCTGTGAAGTGACGACGACACCCGAAGGCAGGTGCCTCAGCCGAACCGCGCTTTCTGTCTTATTGACATG
>Ga0209486_10001079_pt1 | contig 11850 bp, 12 predicted proteins | sample NCCompost_FD_187518 | JGI IMG/M metagenome (GOLD analysis project Ga0209486, IMG submission 187518) | Agricultural soil microbial communities from Utah to study Nitrogen management - NC Compost (SPAdes) (version 2) | ecosystem: Environmental > Terrestrial > Soil > Agricultural land | place...
TGCGCAATGAGTTGGAGCGCATGGAGCGCGAGCGCGCCAAATCGCAACCGAAACCGCCGCCGCCGCAAATCCCTTCGCCAGTCGAGCCAAAGGCGAGCGAGGAGCAGCCGCCAGTCGCTCCGAGTAGATTCGTGCCCCAGAGGGGCGCGTCGGGGCCCTCGCATCCGACCCAAGTCACCGTGCTTGCGAATGTCGAAGCGATGCGCACAACGTCTCAACCGCCGGGCGTGGCGGTGGAATCTAGCACGCCAAACCCCGGCAGTCATCTGCAAGCGGATGTATCGGTTATCGCAGAATCGATTCCTGCGGCTCCGAAGCCGGGCCTGTCGCCTGCTCCCGCCTACATACTTTCGTTGGGGCAGTCCCAAGCCGCAGCGCCGGTTGCGGTAGCCCGCCCGTCATCCGAACGACAAAATGGGCGGAAGCACAGTCGCCAGTGGGCCGTACAGGTCGCCGCCCTGGCCGATCGCAAGGATGCGGACGCGATGGCGGATGGAATGCGAAAAAACGGTTACCAGGCTTACGTCATGACGGTACAAACCGAGAATAAAACGTGGCACCGTGTCCGAGTAGGACAATTTCCTGATGTTGCGGCAGCGAAGCAACTCAGACAATCGTTGGTGGATATATTGCAGCTAAAGGGCGCATACGTCGCAGCCAACTGAAATCGGTTGCATTAATCCACCATCTCCTTCTCTTCAAAGATCCGACTGAGTCTGCCGTAGGGTCACGCGCGCCAGCCGGTGCGATTTTCTTTACGTCCTGCCCCCAGGCCCGGGTTGTCGTCCGGGTTTTCCTAATGCGCAGTGCTTTGTTATGATAAATTTAGGTTTGGAGCTGCGGTCAGATTGTCGGGTTCGATTCAAGAAATTTTGCGGCGGGTGACCGGTAGGTAGCGGCTCGGCGACGGCAGCCCATACCGGCTGGTTTGATCGTCCGATCGCATGGATCGGCGGTGTTGGTAACGTTGAACCGGCTCGGGAAAGGGAGTATTGTTACTCGATTTTCTGACCCCGGACGCATAACGATTGTGCTGCCGTTAAGCACTTAGACGGCCAAAATGCCCGTAAGAAAAATCTTTACTGGTGAGGACGAGCGTGGATCCAAAACAACTGACGATCGAACAAGTACAGGAAATTCTCCTCAAAGAAAAATACGTTTGCGACCGTTCCTTAGCCACGGTCGTTTACCTTTCGCTGGTCATGGGTAAGCCGCTGCTGCTCGAAGGGGAAGCAGGGGTGGGCAAGACCGAGATCGCCAAGGTGCTTGCCAAGGTGCTCAACGCCAAATTGATCCGTCTCCAGTGCTACGAAGGCCTGGATGCGAACACGGCCTTGTACGAGTGGAACTATCCGAAACAAATGTTGCGTATCAAGCTGGAAGAAGTCGAGCATGGCGATAAGGCCAAGGTTGAGACGGAGATTTTCAGCCAAGAGTATTTGATCAAGCGGCCGTTGCTCGAAGCGATTCAAACCGATGGCGCCAATCCGCCGGTGCTGCTGATCGATGAAATCGATCGCGCCGACATGGAATTCGAAGCCTTCCTGCTCGAAGTTTTGTCGGATTTTCAGATCACCATTCCAGAGCTCGGAACGGTTTCCGCGCAGCATCGGCCCTACGTGTTTCTCACGTCGAACCGCACGCGTGAAATTCACGACGCGCTCAAGCGGCGCTGTCTCTACCATTGGATCGAGTATCCGACCTTCGAGAAGGAATACGAGATCATCACCACGAAATTCCCCGAAGTGGAGACGAAGATGGCGCAACAGATCTGCGCTTTTATGCAGAAAGTTCGAGAAATGAATTTTTACAAGCGGCCCGGCGTGGCCGAGACTCTGGACTGGGCATCGGCCCTGATCGCGCTCAATCGCAAGAACCTCGACGACAAATCCGTGGTTGAAACCATGGGCTGCGTATTCAAATATCGCGAGGACCTGCATCACCTGCGCGAACAGGTCGAAAGTCGCCAGATCAATTTAGATGCGCTTCTTCGCGCCTCGCCGGAGTTGGTGAGTTAATCATTTATGGACGTCACTCCCGAAACAGTCGCCACCGCGGTAAGCCACGTGGCGTCGGCGCGCGGCAAGGGAACCCTGCCGAACCTGATGGCTTTCGCGCGCGCGTTGAAGCAATTGGGCATCAAAGTGAGCCTCAGCCAGGTGCTCGACGCGTCGCGCTCGGTGGAGCTCGTCGATATCGGCGAGCGGCCGGATTTCCGTGCGCTGTTGCGGGCGAATTTGGTCTCGCAAAAAGAAGATTTCCCGGTCTTCGACATGGCCTTCGATTGCTTCTGGCGCGAACAGACCTACGAACGCATGCCGATGGAGACCATGGAGATCCAAGGCACGCCGACCGAATCGGACGCGCCCGAGGGCGGTGATGAAGAAGGCGGCTTGGAAGAAGCGGCGTCCGAGGCGATGGCCAACGAAAATTTACAGCTTGATAACCTCGACGAATTTTCGGTCCCGACGTACAGCGCGCAGGAGCTGATGAACCGCAAAGACTTCAGCGAAATGGGTGTCGAGGAAAGCCGCGCCATTGCCCGCGCAATCATGCTCATCGCGACCAAGATCGCCACCCAGATCAGCCGGCGTAAGAAAGTCGGGCGCAAGGGCAATACGGTCGATCCGCGCTGGACCATGCGGCGCAGCATGAAGTACGGTGGCGAGGTCATCGAGCTGGTTCATCGCAAGAAACGCATCAAGAAAACCAAAGTCGTGCTGCTTTGCGATGTGAGCGGCTCGATGGATTGTTACAGCCGCTTTCTGATTCAATTCATGTACGGGTTGCAAAACGAGCTATGGGGCGTTGAGACCTTTGTTTTCAGCACCTCGCTAAGCCGCATTACCCATCTCATTCGCACCAAGGACATCGTCAACGCGCTGGAAAAAATCTCCGGCAGTATTTTGGGCTGGTCGGGCGGCACCAACATCGGCCGATCGCTGCACACTTTCAACCGCAACTTCGCGCCGAGCATCGTGACGCATCGCACCGTGGTCGTTATTATCAGCGATGGCTGGGATCGCGGCGACGTGAGCTTGCTCGAACGGGAAATGCAGGATCTCAAGCGGCGCGCCAAAAAAATTATCTGGCTCAATCCCCTATTGGCCAGCGAAAACTACGAGCCGCTTTGTAAAGGCATGCAAGCGGCGCTCCCTTATCTGGATTTGTTCCTGTCTGTGCACAATGTGAATAGCTTGGTATCGCTCGGACGGACGTTGCAGAAGATGGTGGCGTAAGTGGATTGAGGATACGAACGCCACAATCAAAGGGGTAAGAACAGGATTCACCACGAAGGAGGCACGAAGGACACGAAGAGTTTGAATGAATTTAACTCTTCAACTTCGTGCTCTTCGTGACCTTCGGGTGAAATTTAATTGTACTGAGCATTAATTTCGGAGGAATGAACATGGCTGGACCAGGCGCTTGTTATACCGATGCGGACTTAGAAGCCAAGAAAAAGGATTCGATTTACCACCAGGTGAAGGAGTTTCTCGACAAGGGCGAGACCCTGGCGGTGGCGACGATCGTGTCAACCAAAGGGTCGACGCCGCGCGAAGTCGGCGCCAAGATGGTCGTCACGGCTTGGGGAGAAATACTCGGCACCATCGGCGGCGGATGCGGCGAAGCAGACGTGAAGCGCGAAGCCGTCGAAGTCATTCGTACGCGGAAACCGAGAACGGTGCGCGTTGATTTGTTGGACGATATTTCCTCGGACAGCCCGGCGGTTTGCGGTGGTATCATGAATGTCTTTATCGATCCCTGGTGGAGAGATCGCGATCAAGAGGTGGCCGGCGGAAAATGACTTCGCTCTCGGAAGAACTGGTTCGGATCAGCGAGCAAGGCGCCGCGGCGGTGCTCGCGACCGTGGTCGAAGTGGAAGACAATGGACGCGTGCAGCCCGGCGCGAAATGTCTGGTCCGTGACGGCGTCATTGTCGGGGAGACTATTGGCGACGCATCTGTCGTCGAAGCTATTCTCCAGGAGAGCGCGGCGCATCTCCGCGCCGAGAAATCCAAGCTGACGTCGGTCGCAGTTCGCGGCGCCAAGTTAGAAGTATTCTTCGAAGTGATGCCGGCGCCGCCGAAGCTGATCGTGGTCGGCGCCGGGCATATCGCCGTGCCTTTGGTGAGAATGGCCAAGGTTTTAGATTTCTACGTGGTCGTGATCGATGATCGCCTGCTCTACGCCAACCGCGAGCGGTTTCCCGATGCCGATGAAGTTTTGGTCGGCGATATGGCGCAGATGCTCAAAGAAATGACGATCACGTCGTCCTGCTACATCGTGCTGATCACGCGCGGGCATGCTTACGATGAGCCTTGTTTGCGTGTGGTGCTGCCGAGCCAGGCAAAATATATCGGCATGATCGGTAGCCGGCGGCGCATCAAGGCTTGTTTCCAGAGATTTCGCGACGAGGATAAGATTTCCGAGGAGTTGATCGAAAAAGTCTATGCCCCCATCGGTCTCGATATTGGCACGGAAACTCCTGCCGAGATTGCAATGGCGATCTTGGGGGAGGTCATAAAAGTGCGGCGCGGTGGGGCCGCGGCCTCGCTTTCCGGTCATTAGGTTGGAATCGATGATGCGCATGACCGGAGTCATTTTTTCCGACTTGGGATTGGCGTCGTCGTTCATGTCTGTTGATTGGGTGCAGCTTGCGCTGAAACAGAGTCTCGGCTTTGCGCCATTTCCTGCCACGCTCAATGTCCGGCCCAAATCCGCGGAAGATGAGGAGACTTGGCGGCGCCTGCAAGCGGAGTCTGCCGGCTTTCGCCTGGCATCGGCGGAGAGCGGTTTTTGCACCGCGCGCCTCTATCCGATCCAGGTATTCGGCCAGGCGGATGCAGGCGAAACAAAAATCGCCGGGGCGATACTCGTTCCGGAAGTGAAAGATTATCCAAGCGACAAAATTGAAATTGTCGCGCCGGTGCGTTTGAAAGATCATCTCGGTGTAGGTGACGGCGACGCGATTACACTGGAGTTTCTCAATTGAATAAACAAAAACGATTGATCGTCGGCATTTCCGGCGCCACCGGCGCAGTATACGGCGTTCGCATGCTCGAAATTTTATCCAAGATCGCGGACATCGAAACCCATCTGGTCTTGAGCAAAGCCGGGAAGATGACCATTCAGGTGGAAACCCCTTACTCGGTAAAGGACGTCGAAGCCATGGCTGACGTGGTGCACGACGTCAACAATGTCGGCGCCAGCATTTCCAGCGGCTCGTTTCGCACCGAAGGCATGGTGATCGCGCCGTGCTCGATGAAATCCATGGGCGGAATCGCCCATTCGCTCGGCGGCGATCTGCTCGTGCGCGCCGCCGACGTGGTTTTGAAAGAGCGGAAAAAACTCGTTCTCGTGGTGCGCGAGACGCCGCTTCACCTCGGCCACCTGGAAGCGATGGTGTCGCTCACGAGAATGGGCGCGATGATTTTTCCGCCGGTGCCGGCTTTCTACCACCGGCCGAAGACATTGGACGATGTCATCAATCAGACGGTGACGCGCATTCTCGATCAGTTCGACATCGACGTGAAACTTTTCCATCGCTGGGATGACAAGGGGATGAGCCGCCACCCGGACGCGGCGAAAACCCCCACCGTCGCCGCGATCAAAGATCGCCAAGCCGCCAAAAAACAGCGGTGAACGATCCGGCGCTCCGCGATCATGCCGAACCGCAGGGTCAAAAACGCCCTCACTCAAACTCAAAAGCGGAAGAAGGAACATCTCGAGCTCTGCCTCGACACGGAGCGCGTTTCGAGCCCGTCGAGCACGGGTCTCGAAATCTACCGTTTTGTGCACAACGCCCTTCCCGAGCTCGACATCGATGAGATCGATGTCAGCACCACTTTCTTAGGCAAGCGGCTCAAAGCACCGATCCTCATTTCGTCGATGACCGGCGGTTTCGATCTCGCGCGCAAAGTGAACCGGAATTTGGCCGCCGCGGCGCAGGCTCTGGGTCTCGCCATGGGCGTCGGGTCGCAACGCGTGGCCATCGAAGAACCTTCGGCGGCAACTACTTTTCAAGTGCGCGATGTGGCGCCGGATATTTTGCTCCTCGGCAATCTTGGCGCCGTGCAGCTCAATTATGGTTACGCCATCGATCAATGCCGCCGCGCAGTGGCGATGATCGGCGCGGATGGCTTGATCCTTCACTTGAATGTTCTCCAGGAAGCGGTGCAGCCCGAGGGCAATCGAAACTTCAAAGGTTTGACGGACAAGATCGCCGCGGTGTGCCGTGAGCTCGAAGTCCCCGTGGTGGCCAAGGAAGTCGGCAACGGCATATCCGTAGATGTGGCTGGCCGCTTGAAACGCGCCGGCGTTAAAGCCATCGACATCGCGGGCAAAGGCGGCACTTCGTGGTCCGCCGTAGAAGCGCAGCGTGCCGCCAAGATGGGCCAACTACCCTACACGGCGTTTGCCGACTGGGGTATTCCGACCGAGGAGGCGTTGATCCAGGTGCGCCAGGCTTTGCCGGATATTCGGTTGATCGCGTCGGGAGGCATTCGTACCGGCGTGGACATGGCCAAGTCGATCGCTCTCGGCGCCGACCTGGCAGCCCTCGGGCAGCCCTTGCTGGCGGCAGCTTTGGAGTCGGCCGACAAGGTGGTAGAATTCCTCGCCGGCGTGATCCATGAGATCAAGGTCAGCATGCTTTGCGTCGGCGTAAAAGATCTTCGAAGTCTACGGCAAGCGCCTCTAGTTCGTGTTGCTCGACCTTGAACGGTGTTACGCACCACGACCGGGATGGTTGCGCAAACTTGTAGGGCGACAATGGCTGGCGAGTTAAAACAGCAAATTCTCGAATACCTCCACTCGCACAACACGATGACTTTGGCGACCTGCGCGAGCGATATTCCTTGGGCCGCGACAGTCTTCTACGCCAGTGATGATCTGCAGCTCTATTTTTTCTCCTCGCCCGAAGCGCGCCACTCGGTGAACCTCGCCGCCAATTCTCGGGTTGCGGTGACGATTCAAGAAGATTACAAAGACTGGCGCGCGATCAAAGGCATTCAGCTCGAAGGCCAAGTCATGCTCGTCGACGGGGTGATCGAGAAGGCCAAAGCGATGGCCGTCTACGCGCGCAAGTATGCCGACGTCATCAAGCTCTTCACCGACCCGACGAGCGGGATATTTCATAAAGCCTTTCTCAAAGTGAAATTTTACCGCGTCGAACCTGAGAAAGTTTTCTTTATCGATAACGAGCAGGGCTTCGGCAAAAGGCAGGAACTCATTCTGGAGCCATAAGAATCCGACGGCGACGCGCCGATCCTTTAAGGAGCAAGAGACTTCTCATGTCACAATTACTCGGTAAAGAATTGACGCCGGCGCTGGTCGAGCGTTTGGGCGGGGCGCAGATCGAGACGCACGAAGGCAAGATTATTCCGATTTTTACTCTCGATGAAGCCGGGTGGGCGCATCCGGCGCTGTTATCGTATTACGAAATCGTCGCCAAAACTCCGACAACGCTCGATACCGCGGTGTGGAAGAATAGCTCCACCGCAGTCAATTTAAGAAGGGCCGGAAAGATCACGCTCATGATCAGCGACCGCGGCGTCAACTATTATCTCAAGGGCGGCGTTAAAGAACTGGAATACGAAATGACCGGCGCAGCGCCGGTGTCGCGATTCCGCATTACGCTCGAGCAGGTGATCGAGGATCAGGAGGCCAACGCGGAAATTACCACCGGTTTGACTTACAAACGTTTGACCAAACGCGATCCGAATGATTTTGCGGCGAAAGTGTTTCGTCTGCTGCGCGGGGAGAAATGAAGCGTAAGAAAATTCTACTCACGACCGCGGCTCTGCTGCTGGCCGGCGGCGCCGGCTTCGCCTATTGGCGCATGGGCGGAGTTTCGGCGGAAGCTCCATTCGTGACGACTCCCGTGCAGCGCGGAAATATTACGCAGGTCGTGTCGTCCACCGGCACATTGCAAGCGGGGGTGACCGTGCAAGTGGGCAGCCAGGTTTCGGGCACCATCGACAAGTTGTTTGCCAACTTCAACTCGAAAGTCCAAGCCGGGCAAATGGTCGCCCAACTCAATCAAGATAAGTTCAAAGCTGCGGTGGATCAAGCGAAGGCGAATCTCATCGCGGCGCAGTCGAGCTTCGCAAAAGCCAAGGTCAGCGTCGAGGACGCGGGCCGCACGCTGGAGAGAACGCGCGAGCTGCGCAAGCGCGAGCTGACAGCGCAAAGTGAATTAGACGCGGCGCAAACCGCTCATGACGCGGCGATGGCGCAGCTCGAAGTCAATAAAGCGCAGGTCGCCCAGGCGCAAGCCGCGATCAATCAAGTCTCGGTGGACCTTAACAACACGACCATTCGTTCCCCCGTCGATGGCATCGTGATCTCGCGCAACGTCGATGTCGGTCAGACGGTCGCGGCCTCATTGCAAGCGCCGACCCTGTTTACCATCGCCAACGATCTCTCGAAAATGGAAGTGCACAGCAACGTGGACGAAGCCGACGTCGGCAACGTGTGGGAAGGGCAGGAAGTCACGTTTACCGTCGATGCGTTTCCAGCCCGGCGCTTTCGCGGCAAAGTTTATCAAGTGCGCAACGCGCCGGTCAATGTCCAGGGCGTCGTGACTTACAACGCGGTAGCCCGCATTGACAACAAGGAGCTGTTGTTGAAGCCGGGCATGACCGCCAACGTGCAGTTTCTCGTCAGCCGGAAGGAAGATGTACTGACGATTCCCAACATGGCCATGCGTTTCAAACCGCCGGATCAGAAAGATGAGGCGCAGGATTTGTTGCGCCAGGAGAGAAGCCGGGCGGCCAAGCCCGTGGGAACGCGGCGAACGAGCCGCGCCGCCGGTGCCGGGGCGAGCGGGGGCGGACGGAGAGGCAATCGCAGCGTTACCGTCTATGTACTTAAGGACAACAGAGCTCAGCCGGTGGAGATTCAGCTCGGTATCACAGATGGATCGCGAACCGAAGTGCTCGCCGGCGATCTCAACGAAAAGGAGCCGCTCATTATTGCGACTTCGAGCGCCGCGGCGGCTGGCCAGAGCGGTGTCGCCAACCCATTCCAGCCCCAGCAACCTCGTGGACGAGGCATCGGCGGCTTCAGATGAGCGAAGTGATTCGCGTCGAAGATCTGCACAAGACCTACCGCATGGGCGACGTCGAGGTGCTCGCCCTGCGCGGCGTCGACCTGACCATTCAAGCCGGAGAATTCGTCGCGATCATGGGCGCCTCGGGCTCGGGCAAATCGACGTTTATGAATATTGTGGGTTGCCTGGATCACCCGACGACCGGAAAATATTTCCTTGAAGGATTGGAGGTGGGATCGTTATCGCGCGACCATTGGGCGCATATTCGAAATAAGCGCATCGGGTTTGTCTTTCAGGGGTTCAATCTATTGACGCGCACCAGCGCGCTGGAAAATGTCGAGTTGCCGACCATGTACAACGGCTTGGCGGGCCGCCAGCGGCGCGAACGCGCGGTTGAGGTTCTCTCCTTGGTCGGACTCGGGCAGCGGCTCGATCATATGCCCAATCAACTTTCCGGCGGCCAGCAGCAACGGGTCGCGATCGCTCGGGCGTTGGTCAACCGGCCGTCACTGATTTTGGCCGACGAGCCGACCGGAAACCTCGATTCGGCGACCAGTCAGGAGATCATGAAGCTGTTTCAACGGCTCAACGCGGAACAGCGCATAACGATCGTTCTGGTAACCCACGAACACGATATCGCCGAATACGCGCAGCGCAGCGTGCTTTTCAGGGACGGCTTGATCGTTTCGGATGAGCGCAAGAATATCAGTTGGGACCGCCCGGCGCATTGAGGATTGCAGCAGAGTTTACGGTATGGCGAACCCAAGCAGCCAAATTTCTGGACTCACCACGAAGCGATTTATGGTCTTCGCTCGCCGGCAGAGAATGAAATTGCCCTCACCCTCGCCCTCTCCCATCGGAATGGGCGAGGGAATTTTTCGATTCAAAGCGCATTCGGCGCGTTTTTTTTCTTACCCTCGCCCGCTAGCGGGAGAGGGAAGGGTGAGGGTTCGTGTTCGTCCAGCACCCGTGGTTTCGAAGGAACGCACGAAGGTACGAAGGATTCAGGTGTAATGATCTCTTCCCTTCGTGGTCTTCGTGAACTTCGTAGTGAAATTTTCGTATGTTGTTTGGCTGGAGCTATGCCGCCGGGGAGGGCGCTATGTGGCTGATGACCTTACGCATCGCGCTGCGCGCGCTGGCGCGCAACAAGCTGCGCGCTTTCTTGACTATGCTCGGTATCATCATCGGCGTCGCCGCCGTCATAGCGATGGTCGCGATCGGCGAAGGCGCCAAGGCGACGATTCGCGCGCAGATCGCCAGTCTCGGCACTAACGTTCTCATCATCATGCCGGGCACGTCGAATCAGGGCGGCGTGCGCGCTGGGTTCGGCAGTGTAAACACGTTGGTGGATGGCGACGCGAGAGCGATCATCGGCGAAATCCGCGCCGTAGCTTACGCGTCCCCGGTATTGCGCCGGCCGGAGCAACTTGTTGCCGGTAATCTTAATTGGGGCACGCTCACGCAAGGCGTGGCTCCAGAGTTTCAGCACATCCGCGAGTGGCAAGTTGCCGAAGGGCGGTTTTTGCACGACGGCGACATGGAAAGCGCCGCCAAAGTGGTTGTGCTGGGAGAGACCGTGGTGCGGAACTTGTTCGGTAATGACGACCCCATCGATGCCGTGGTTAGGATTCGCAATATTCCCTTCCGAGTCGTCGGCGTGCTTGCGCCCAAAGGGCAGACGGGGCAGGGAACGGATCAAGACGACACCGTAATGATTCCTTACACGACGATGCAGAAACGGCTGATGCGCATCACATGGCTGCAAAGCATCGTGGTGAAAGCAGTCAACGCCGAGCGCGTGCAAGAAGCCCAGGAACAAATCGCCGCGCTCTTGCGCCAGCGCCACCGCGTCGGCCCGGAGCGTGACGACGACTTCAACGTGAGAAATCTTTCGGACATTGCGGAAGCGGCGACCACCACCGCGCGGGTGATGTCCGTGCTGCTCGGCAGCGTCGCGTCGATTTCCTTGCTCGTCGGCGGCATCGGCATCATGAACATCATGCTCGTGTCGGTGACCGAGCGGACGCGCGAGATCGGTATCCGCATGGCCGTGGGCGCGCGCAGCCGCGACATCATGCTGCAATTTCTCGTCGAAGCGGTGGTCATGGCCGCCACCGGGGGCGCCATCGGCATTCTTCTCGGCATCGGCAGCTCGGAAGTCCTCAAAAATTGGGCCCAGTGGCCCACCCTCGTCGATCCGGCGATCGTTCTCATCGCCTTTCTCTTTTCCGGCGCCGTCGGCGTCTTTTTCGGTTTTTATCCCGCCAAAAAAGCAGCGAATTTGGATCCCATCGACGCGCTCAGATACGAATAAAGGTGCGCGAAAGCGCTGCGTGATATTGAGTCGATGATCTTCGACACGGACCAGTCCGACGGAGTTGGCGATTGTTTTTGCCGTCTTCCTCTTCTTCCGACTCTGTCCGGCCAAGAACGCAGTCAACTCGTTGAGATATGAGTAACAACGCGAACAGATCGGTTCATAATTTTCACCAATGGGTACGCTGGTGAACTCGGAAAGTCCGCACCATAAGGGCGGTGCCGTTAAGCGCCGTGCACCGGTATCGGTTTGCTTATCACTCCGCGAAGTTCCTCCAGAAGTTCGGTGGGTAGGTAAGGCTTCTGAATGATTAGGCACGCGCCCTGGCTGATCATTTCTGAGCGCTCTTCCGGCCTGATATAGCCAGTGGCAAAAATAGTTTTTACTCTCGGCTGAATTGTTTTCATGATTAGAAAAGCTTCCCAGCCGCTCAATTTCGGCAGCGACACGTCGAGAATCACTGCGGCGATCTCATCCT
>Ga0209486_10001081_pt1 | contig 11829 bp, 11 predicted proteins | sample NCCompost_FD_187518 | JGI IMG/M metagenome (GOLD analysis project Ga0209486, IMG submission 187518) | Agricultural soil microbial communities from Utah to study Nitrogen management - NC Compost (SPAdes) (version 2) | ecosystem: Environmental > Terrestrial > Soil > Agricultural land | place...
CATTAATGTAAAAGAAGGACCACTTAGAGCAACAAACCCTTGTAGTGAGCAATCACTCTATCCATATGAGTCATGCAATTTAGGTTACATTAATTTAGCCAATTTTGTCAAAAGGAATATTGATGGAAAGTATGAATTTGATTGGCAACGATACGAACAAGCAATTCGTCTTTCTACCCGATTCCTAGACAACGTCATTGACATGAATAAGTACCCAGTCGAAGAGATTGAACTTAATACAAAATTAACAAGAAGAATTGGCCTAGGAATAATGGGGATTGCTGATCTATTGTTCACCTTAGAAATTCCGTACAATTCAAAAGAAGGCTATGACTTTATGAATAGAGTAGCAGAGGCACTTTCGTACTATAGTATGGAGGAAAGTGTTGCATTAGCTAAGGGCAGAGGAGCGTTTCCATTGTTCAATCAGACTGATTATGCCGAAGGAAAAATGATACCAGTGGCAGGATATTATGAAATTCCAAAGAGATATCACTCATATGATTGGGATTCATTGGTCGAGAAGATAAAAAAGTACGGAATTAGAAATTCATGGACTACTACAATTGCCCCGACTGGAACCCTATCAATGATAGCCGACACTTCGAACGGTGTTGAGCCAGTTTTTGCACTTGTTTTTGAGAAGCGAGTTACTGTGGGAAGGTTCTTTTATACCAATAGGATATTTGAAAACATTCTGAAGGAAAATGGTCTATACAATGATGAAATCCTGACTAAGATTGCCAACAATTACGGCTCTGTAAGAGGGCTCCCCGAAATTCCAGAATGGCTACAGAAGATTTTTGTCACTGCTATTGATGTACATTGGACTGATCATCTAATGGCTCAGGCAGTGTGGCAGAAATGGATTAGCAATGCAATAGCCAAGACTATAAACATGCCATCAGACGTTACAGTCGAAGACATAAAGGCTGCCTATCTTTTATCACATGAATTGGGATTAAAGGGAGTGACGGTGTATAGGGACGGATCCAGACATGAACAGGTATTACATATCACCGGGAGTGATAAGGAGAGAAAATTCATAGTGAAACCGAGTGCCAATGTAGTTGATCACATTCATAGTAACATTAAACAAGACTATGTTATGTCACAGGTTGAAAAAGTCTTTAGAGATTCCGAAGAAGTTGAAACAACAGATAGCCCAGTAAACGTTTCTCAAGCGAAGCTGAAAATGAACATGACGACAACGCCGAATGAGTATATAGAGTATGAAACATGCCCATCTTGTACTGCAAGGCTAATTATTACTGAAGGTTGCAATATGTGCATCGAATGTGGCTTTAGCTCTTGCATGTCCGGATAATTAAAGGTCCATCTTTTTCTTGTTTTTGGCCAATTTGAAATTTTTTTAACAAAATAGAAAAAATCAAAAGTTATTATTATGTCCAGAAAATACAGGGTCATTAATTAAGCTTTAATAGATAATTTCTTATCTCAGTCGACCACAAGAGAAATATTGCCATATGATGTTCACATGATGGAGAGTTCAAATATTTGGTGATCCACAAATATGATGTCTATAGGAGTCCAAACGTAGGTTTATTTACACGGACCAATGATAAAACGCTTTTGCTTCCGTTTGGGTTTGCGGACACAAAGACTAAAAGACTAAAAGAGTACTTGAATGTTGAAGAAATAATTTATGTTTCAATAGCAGGGACCAGGTTGATGGGACCAATGACAGTTATGAATAATAATGGAATATTGTTACCATCGACCGTTTCAGATGAAGAGATACAAATACTAAAGCAGACGGGGTTAAATGTAGAACGATTAAAGAGCAAATTTACTGCGATTGGAAACTTAATATCTGCAAATGATAAGGGGGCAATAGTTTCAAACCTGTTCAGCGAGGAGGTCGATCAAGACATTAAGGATACTCTTGGTGTGCCAATTCAAAGAATGTCAATTGGAGGTTTCGTCCAGGTTGGCTCAATGGTTGTGGCCACAAACGCTGGGGCTATTGTTCATCCAAACGCTAATGATGCCGAAGTTAGCAGAATATCAGAAACACTCCAAATTGAGGCAGAACCTGCCACAGTCAATGGAGGATCGCCATTTTTGTCATCAGGAATAATAGCCAACTTCAGCTCAGTGATAGTAGGTAGTTTGACAACTGGACCGGAACTGATAATGATAAGTAGGGCATTAAAGGTATGACACTTATTCTCTATATTTCATCTAAAGTATACGTTAGGATTTAGACGTGATGAGGATATTGCATGATCATCTTTGGTAAAAAGGCTATCTATTTCAGATTTCTCAATTTGAATATTAATAGTGTTCGTTTCAGATACCGACAGGCTGAATCTATCCTTTAATAGAGACTTAACCCGGGGCACTTGGTCGTAAACCTGATCAGCCTTAGAGGTTAGGGTGACTTCTAACAGCTTGTTCAAAAATGCTTGAGGTATTTTTCCACTGGGATCACTTAATATTCTAAATTCAATTTTATTAAATATCACTTCATTAGGAAGTTGAGGAAGCGCATTTGCGGTATAGAAAACTTGTACATCAATCAAATTTGCTTGCAATTCATCAATGGATCTTAAAATTGATGCCTCTGGATTGTTAGGATCAGGGAATGCATTAATCATATTGCCGCTGATAGGTAATGTCAGCAACACAAATCCCTCTGTTAAGTTCTTACTATCAGTAACTAATGGAAGAATGTCTCTACATGTGATCCCCATGGCGCTTTCAGCTTCAAGAACCTTGATGATTGAATTAGAAGATTTACCATCATTTGGTATGACATTCATAAATAATTTTATTGGGTATACTTGCTTGTTAAGGATGCTTATATCAGTATCGTAGTGTCCTGGTCTTACAGGACCTTCACTAGCAGTGACATTACCGCACAAAAACTTTGGCGTATAGGTAACAGTATTGACCGAGGAGTTTTGATGTTCAGCTATATCGGGAAATTGAGTCGTTGATATAGTATCTACTATGCTACTATTATTTAGCGGGACAGTCAAATTTGAATGAGAGCTAATCGTTGTATTATTAGCTTGACCAAACGTAAATACATTCTCGTTTTGGACAGATAATAAGAATGACGTCACTAAAACAAATGTCAGAGCTAGCTCACTCTTATTCAAACTGCAATTTTTATTGAAAAGTCGCTAATATATGCTATATAGAAAATTATATAATTAATTGCATTTTTGATAAAAATCTTTTTGTAAAGGGGGTTTATCATAATATGATAGTGTCAATCAATGAAGAATAATAGATTCTTTAATCGAGATGTTGTTTCCATTAAGGATTTTCAAAGGGATGACCTAGAATACTTGTTTAAAAAAACCGACGAGATGAAGAAACTTAGTCCTAAAGAAAAAGATGAATTGGGAAAAGCCAGAATAATGGGATATTTGTTTTATGAGCCAAGTACTAGAACTAGAATGAGTTTTGAGGCAGCAATGGCATCAATAGGCGGTAGTTCTATTGGGATATCTGATCTGAAATCATCTTCAATTGAAAAAGGTGAAAGTCTGCAAGACACAGTAAGGGTAATGGATCTTTATTCAGATATCATAATCCTTCGACACCAACTTGACGGGTCTAGTAAATTTGCCGCAGAGATTTCTGATCATCCGATAATTAATGGAGGAAGTGGAAGTGAAGAACATCCAACACAAGCAATGCTTGATTTATACACTATGATGAGAGAAAAAAAGAAAATTGATGGATTAAAAATTTGCATTTTGGGCGACTTGAAATACGGACGAACCATTTACTCATTATTGTACGGACTTTCAAATTATGATGTAGAAATCATTCTGGTTTCTCCACCAACACTGCAAATTCGACAAGAGTCTATCTATGGACTGAAAAATAAGATGAAAATTGTAGAATTGGTCGAGATGAGTGAAAAGGTGTTTCGGGATGCAGACATCTTGTACGTTACGAGAATTCAAAAAGAAAGGTTTTCTGATCCTCAAGAATATGAAAAGGTAAAAGGCGCATATACAATTGATAGTAACATTCTGAAACAGTTTAAACCTGATATTGCTATCATGCATCCATTACCCAGGATAGACGAAATATCGCAAGATGTTGATAGTAAAACTAATGCGATCTACTTTAAGCAAGCCTCTTATGGTAAAGATCTAAGATCCGCACTTCTCGCTCTGATTTTAAATGAATCTCCACTCTGAAAATTTTTGTCTAGTACGTGTTATTTTTTTTGAAACTCGGTCATTTATTTAATAACAAAATGAAGATGAAATAAATCCTTTTTCAATCAATTGACGTATGTGAGCCATTTCTCGAATTTTTCAATCTCTCCATGTACTATTTGATAGTAAAGGCTTTTTAATTGTGTAGCAATTTTTCCTACCTTTCCATTAGCAATGATTATCTTATCGATTTCTCCTATTGATTTAATTTCAGCAGCTGTTCCGGTCAAGAATACCTCATCAGCATAATACAATTCATCTCGTGATATGTCGCAAATTTGAAAGTTAATGCCGATGTGCTCTGCAATGGACAATACGGTTGATCGGGTTATCCCTTCCAATGCACCTGATGTAAGGGGAGGTGTAATGAGGGTGTTATCTCTTACCATAAAAATATTCTCGGCGGTTCCTTCTACGACCATTCCACTCATATTTAGCATGATTGCTTCATCAACCCCTGATTTTATCGCCTCTATTCGAGCCAAGGCTGAATTTGCGTAATTCGCTGTAGCCTTAGCATGCATTGGCAGGCTTCTTGAATCTATTCTGGCCCAAGAAGAAACAATAACTCTCATTCCTTTGTTTCCCTCAGTTTTAATGTGGTCCTCCCAGTCCCACAGAGCAATAGATGCTGATACTTTGTTAGGTAAAGGATTGACTCCCATTTTCCCATATCCATAGTAACATATTGGTCTTATGTAGCAATGCTTGACATTATTAACCCTGATAGTTTCAACAATCGCATCCGCAAGATCTTTCTCTGAAAATTGTAAAGCCATATGATACATTTTGCAACTGTTAGTAAGCCTCCTGACATGGTCCTCTAATCGAAAGATAGCCGGGCCATTTTTTGTACCATAGCAGCGGATCCCTTCAAATACGGCAGTCCCGTAGTGCATCCCGTGTGTGAGAATGTGAATTTTTGCATTATTCCACTCAACGAACTTTCCATCCATCCATATCTTACCTTTATCATTCATTGAGTTTCATTCCGGTCAATTCTGTTCCTCTTATCGTGTATTGCCCTTATTGCATCAGCTACCTTGGAATCATCCACAATAATTAGGATACGTGAAGTCTCTTCTTGTGCATCCAAATTTAGAATATTAATTCCGTGCTCACCTACCGTACTGCTCGTAGTTGAAGCAATTTTAGGCATTTTCCACATATTATCCCCAATTAGAGTAACAACACCTCTGTCATACACTATCTCAGTTTTCGGATAATAAGCCTTGAAATGATGTTCATTTCGTCGAACATAGTCTCCATCGAGGAATAGGATCCTAGTGATTTCAGTTCCCTCTTTCTTATATGGGGATAGTTTGAGAAAATCATGATATTGCTTGTAGCTTTCGAGCGATGCCAATAAATGTGAGGCTGCTATACTCTCCATCCTTACGATAGCGCAATTTCTCTTTCCAGTAACAATCTTAACAAGATTGTCTGATTGGTCGGCAGAAATTTTTGATATCGTTGTTGTATTGGAAGGATCATTCAAGTTTGTAATTACGATAGGTATGTCCATATTGTTATTATCAATTTCCTTGATTGCCAGAGGATCAAGTATTTTCATTCCAAACATACCGGCTAATCTCGCTTCGTTATAAGAAAGAAATTTGATACTATCCAACTCTTTCTTTACTATTTTTGGATCAGCACTAAGTACAGCATTATCCTTTTCAAAATCTAATTCTGCTTTGTATTTTTCGTTTAGCAATATAGCAACATCTGCTGCAGATCTATCTGAACCTCCTCTTTCATAGGTCGTTTCTAGACCGTCGGTTGTTTTTCCAATGAAACCTCCTATGGTCACTACACTATTTTGTTCTATTAATTCATAGAAATGCTTTGATTTTCGTTTTGATTCTTCAATCAAAAAATTTGCAGCTTCAAAGTTATCATCAGTGATAATGGGCCATTGCTCAATGTCTACATGGTCAGACTTTATTTGCCTGCTTCTTAAAACATAATCCATTAGATATGACATTGGTATCTCTCCACTATAAGCAAGGGTCCTTGACCTAGTAACGTCAACAAATCTTCGATTTTCTGCGGCCTGTTTTAACGAAACAATGACTTCTTTATGAAATTTATTAATATCATCAGAAAATTTCTTTCGATACTCCTCAGAAAGATTATTTGACGCAATGTTTTCATATATCTCACGTAAAACATCGATCTCTATTGGATTTGATTGGGCGTAGTTCTTTCCAATATGCATAGCCACATCAGTCATCGAACTTAATTTGTCTCTATATCGAATCAAAGGTGCGGAAAATACAGCAACTACCTTGTTTTGACCTTCTATCTTATTACTTATTCTTTGAATTATTTTGTCAATGCATACACCATCCTCCCCTAGCGTACTACCCCCAAATTTCATTACAGTGACTGTTCCCAAACTAATCGATCTTGAAAATGGATTATTTTATACCATATATTAGGTAAACTGTTATGCCAAAAACCACATCTAGTGTTGGAGTTTTAAGATCTCAAATTTTAATACTTGACTAGTACCACTCGTTATGATTCCTGGTTTCAATAATTAGATTGGATTCTAATCCTAGTGAATAATATTTTAAACGAACAAAAAACAAAATGTTTGTAAATAACTGGTTCTAATGTTACTCAACTTGTATGGCCTTTTTAATCTCGATAAGTTATGCATAACATCCATTGTAATTACAATTCTTTTATTCTCTATTGTTTCTCAACCATCATACGGTATCAGACCACAATATGTATATGATAATGCTAATTTGATAAATTCAAAATACAAGGATTTGATTGAAGATTATCTTAGAGATATGGATGCTCAAACCTCTGCTGAAGTAGTAATATTTACTATTCCAAGTTTTATTGGGCATGGGATAAAGAAAGATAATCAAGAGATTCAGGATAGAGATACTCTTGCCAATTATATTTTTAATGAAGTTACCTTGGATGGAATAAAAGGTATAGGAAAGAAGGATAAGGATAATGGTGTTCTAGTTTTATATTCACTGGAACGCGATTCTGGGGGTGGATCAATGCGCATTGAAATCGGCAGGGGGTTGGAAGGAAATATCACAGATGGCACTGCAGGTGCAATTTTGGATTCATATCTTGTTCCAGCAAGACAAGATTTTGAAGCTACTAGGAATCCTGATGTTTTAGGTGAAGCTTTCTTAACAACGGTAATAGCAATTGGCGAGAAGATTGGTTATAAAAATCAGAATCAGATTTACCAAGAGTATGAACCACGTGAAAGTGAAAGTGGTTGGGAAGTAATAATATTGATGCTAGTTTTTCTCGTGATTATTGCCGTCATTTTTTATCTAGGCAGAAGAAGGAGATTTGGATCTAGAGGACAAAGTGGGAATGATTTAGGTGGTAGCGGATTTGGTTGGGGAGGCTTATTAGGTGGACTAGGTTGGGCAGGAGGTGGCGGCGGTTTCTCAAGAGGACAAGGCGGAGGCGGTGGTTATAGTGGAGGTGGCGGCTCCTCTGGCGGGGGTGGCGCAGGTAGGTAGCTATAACTGCGATTATCAACATTTATCCAGTGGATTTAATAAGGTGCTGCACATATTGAAACAAAGTTATTGTGATTTGATATGAGAACGGGGATTAAAGTTGGCATTGGAATCGCCGCATTAATAATTATTATTATAGTAAGTCTGTATTCTATGTATATTTCTGGCTTTAATGGTGTGCAGTCTAGAGATGAATCGGTTAAGAAACGTGCCGCAGATGTGGACACCCAGCTTCAAAGGAGATATGATCTAATCCCTAACTTGGTATCATCAGTAAAGGGCTATATGCAGTTTGAACGTCAAACATTAGAGGACGTTACCAAGCTTAGATCGCAATGGATGCAAACTCCAGATGCAGCACAACGTGTTAACTTGAGCAATCAATTAGAAGCTACACTTAGTAAGATCATATTAACATACGAAGCATACCCGGAGCTAAAATCTGATGCTACTGTGACAAGATTAATGGATGAATTGGCCGGTACTGAAAATAGAATTTCTGTTAGTAGAACTGCGTACAATGATGGCGTAAGAGACTTTAACCTTCACATTAGAACCTTCCCAAATAACGTATTTAATGAAAATGGATTTCTCGGTGCAAAAGCTTGGGGTTATGAGCAGTACCCTCAATACGAAGCTTCAGCACAGGCTAGGAATATAGTACCACAAGTAAACCTTAACCTAACAAGTTAGTTGATATAATGAATATTACCTTTAGTCGATGAAAGTTAGATTCATCTTTGAGATTATTTCCAATCGTAACGTAATTAAAGAATTTGGACTCAACCGACTTACAAAATCTCAAAGGTAACATCATTAAGACTTACAGTCATACTGAAATGGATCTGGATAGAAGGAAATTAATTAGGATCAATACTATATAGCGTTAATGAGTCATGTAGCAAAAATAATAGCAATTGTAGGAAGTTCTGAAAAAGGTTGGAGTGAAGCGGCACAGGTTGCCCTGGATGAAGCACATAAAACGGTTCACGGAATTACGGGATTAGAGGTAACTGATATGACTGCGAAGGTAGATCCGCAAACAGGTAAAATATCTTCTTACCGTGTAACAGTAAAGATAGCTTTTGGTGTGGAACACTCAGATTAATTCCTAAATTTTAATTGGAATTCTTTAAAAATTTTTTTCCAATATTTTATCTCAAAAGATCAAACTAATTGTTCCCAACTAACTATCATAGCTTAATTTTATCCTCATCATGATATTATAATCATGAAGAGTAATGAAAAAGGAAGAATTCATTTATTACGACTGAAATCCAAAATACTGGATGAGCGGTATTCCAATTTGGTTCGCTTTCAAGAATTCAAAGTTAATGTTAAAATAGTTGGAGTTACTGATTAGACGTAAAATGCTGAGAAAATGGATGCTGATACTATCTTTCATTTATGTATCATATTTAGTAATTTTGGGCAGTATTCAAACTTATCAGAACCAAATTTTTGGCCAATCTGGTAGCACCTCTGGACAGGCTCAGGTTCCACCTGGTTCTGAATTGACCCTACCAAATCTATTTGCGTCAGCATCAAAGTCAGTGGTTCAGGTTACGATTGTAGATCCTCAGACAGGTTCCCAACAAGGTATTGGATCGGGTTTTGTTTATGACTCAGTAGGTCACATAGTTACAAACAATCATGTAGTTGCCTTTAATTTAGGCAACAATGAATACATCGTGACATTCCTTAATGGCAATGCATATGAAGCTACATTGGTTGGTAACGATCCTTTCAGTGATCTAGCCGTATTAAGGATATTGAATCCTAAGGCAACCGATGTACATCCCTTAACTCTAAGCAGCTCTTTACCACTTGTTGGAGATACTGCAGTGGCAATAGGAAATCCATTTGGATTGTCAGGTTCGTTAACTGTCGGTGTCATAAGTGCAGTTGGCAGATTACTTCCCACTTCTGGAGGTCAAGATTCTCAATTTATGGGTTCAGCAGCGTCTAGCTTTGACATTCCAGACGTAATTCAGACCGATGCTGCAATTAATCCCGGAAATTCTGGTGGTCCACTATTAAATATGAAAAATGAAGTAATTGGAATAAATTCTGCCATTTACTCTAATACAGGATCAAATGCGGGAATTGGGTTTGCGATACCATCAAGTACAATCAAGAAAGTTGTGCAGTCGATTATTACTACAGGAGAATATCAACATCCTTATTTGGGAGTTACAGGAGTAGACATTACTCCCCAGCTGGCCAAAATATTTGGTTTGATTGATGCAAAGGGATTCTTAGTTACGGATATAACGCCTGGCAGTCCGGCATCCAGAGCAGGATTCCAAACAGGAGATGTGTCATACGATCAACAAGGTCAAATTACTAATTCATATGGAGATATTATTATCAAGATAGATGGAAATGAGGTACGTAAAATAGATGACATCCTCACATACCTAGAAAGAGCGAAGAATGTTAACGATACCATTACCCTGACAATAATCAGAGATAATCAATTGAAAGACATCAATGTAGTTCTGGGATCAAGACCTACACAGCAGGAAAGTTTGGCAGTGGGGCCATTTGGAGACCAATCAGCTCCAGAGCTTGATGGAGAATATTCTGATTGTCCAAGTTATGTCCCACAAAGTTTGTGCGATTTATTTGTACAGTAGAAATTAATATTACAAATACCTAGTTGGATAAGACTTGGAGTTTCTGCTCCACGGCATTGCGCTAGCTCTTACACTGTTGTTAGTTTACCATGCACAGAACCATAAGTTTCACCATTAAAGTCGCAACTAGGTATCTTCAAATCTTGTATTTTATCATCGAACACGAAACAAATAGTCAGGTTCCGTGCATTATTCAATGCATTCTTTGTAATTCGTGTCTTGTGCTGATGCTTGCACCTAAGAATTTGCTCCATCAAAAATGGCTGACAACGCTAGTCTTCCATGCAAAGGCTATGTTTATTAGTATCAAACCAAATATTTCTATTATGGAAGACATGGTTGGAATGTTCGCCCAAAAAATGGGAATCCCTCCAGAATTAGCTAGAATGGGATTATCCTTGGTATCTAAATTCTTCCTTCAGAATTCAAATCCAAATGAAGCATCGGGATTGCTCTCATCATTGCCTGGTCTATCGGATATGTTTTCAGATGATGAAAGGAGACAATTCACGACAAGACAAGACAATGTTCCACAAGAAGATCTTCTTGCAATGCTAAGGAATCAACTGGGTGGTGATAACGCACAGTCACAAAAATTCTTCGAGGAAGGTACTAAACTCTTGCAAGATAGAACAGGACAGCAGGGACTGTTTGATAATGTCATGCGAAATCAAAAGAAGAGTAGCTTCTAATCCATCATCCTTCTTTTTTGCAATAAACAAATATTGGAATATTGCCTAAGTGTTCCTACTTAAGGTATTAGGTAGACTAGAAAACTTGCGGCTACTACGCCTGCTACAATCAGAATTGTTATTAGTATTCCCTTTTTAGTAGTTTTTTTCTTATTAGAGGGAATGTCGCCGTTTTGTGCCAAAGATTAGTAATAAAAATCTCTTTGTATATAAATATCACACGCCTGTTCACTTCGAAGTTAAGTAAAATCCGTTTTAAGTCGTCATATAAGCCGTTATATGCTTTAGATCCTATCTAACGTTATGATCGAAGTCACCGAGAAGGTAAACATTAAACGAATTAAAAAGGAGAATGATATGTCTATTTTGAAGATTTTCGGTCTTGAGTACGAGAAATTTTTCCCTCAAGAGCATCAATGCGAGAAGTAACTTTTGCAATATCGTACTGTATATCATACTGTGTGCTAAGCAATCCCATATCACTCATTATTACTGATTTTTTGGCATCTATTATCGCCTTAATTATCGGATCGTCCTGTTTATCAGCGCATTCTTTGTACATGGTAACACGTTTCGCGAAATTATCTAGTATTTTATGATGGTCTTTACCAGCGCTATCCAGTTCTTTTAATATTTTATTATCAGCGATAAGCAACTCTTCAAACACATTCCGCCCCACCTTTGAAAATGATGGCCAGGGACTTTTAAATCTAATCTCAAAATTACTTGTTTTATGTAAAATATGGTTTTAGTTTACTATGTTAGAAGGAAAAGATCA
>Ga0209486_10001082_pt1 | contig 11826 bp, 14 predicted proteins | sample NCCompost_FD_187518 | JGI IMG/M metagenome (GOLD analysis project Ga0209486, IMG submission 187518) | Agricultural soil microbial communities from Utah to study Nitrogen management - NC Compost (SPAdes) (version 2) | ecosystem: Environmental > Terrestrial > Soil > Agricultural land | place...
TCGAGACGGGCGAGGATCGGGTGCATTAGCTTTTGATCTCGATGCCGCCCATCAGCAGCAGCCCGCGGAGCACCAGGCGCGGAGCCGGTCTGGCACCGACACTCTCGACGCCGCTCCCGGGCAGAGGCATCAGCCGCTTGTCATCGACCCCACCCATCACCGGCACGATCGGTGTGAGCACCGTCCAGGACGCCGGCACGATGATTTCGCAGCCGCCCATGACGGCAAAGACATCGAGCACGGCTTCTTCACCCGGAGGAATCGTGGCCTGTCGCAGATCGAGGTGCGCGCCGCCCATGAACGCCGTGACCTCGCCGCCGCGGAAACGGTCGGAGGAGCTGATGCGCTTCACGCCGCTCAGTACGGCGAAGACTGCCAGGGTGCTGTCGGCCCCGGCGCCGGAGATCTCCCTGGTGCGGCGATTCATCGCCTGCGCCACCAGCACGGAACCGATGGCAATCAGGACCAGCGGCCAGAACATTTCCCAGAAGCGGACTCGCATGATCTCGAGCGAGTTGAGCAGCAGCCAGCCGCCGATGAGCATCACGATGATGCCGTTGATGCCGCCGCCGACCCGGCGGGATTGCGCGAAGATCACCGCGCCGAGCGCCACGATGACGGCCGGCCACCACTGCAGCACCTGATCGGCGACCACCAGGTTCAGGCGGTCGAGCACCAGCACCACGCCGAAGAGCGCAATCGCCACGCCGACGATCAGCCGCGGCGTCATCAGGCCGCCGCGTCCGAATTCATTCTTGTCCATCGACATCGCCCGCTCCGCCCTTATGAGGTGATGGTGAGACGACCGAACACGACCAGCCCGCGAAGCACGAGCCGCGGCGCCGGAGCCGCACTGGCCTCCGCCTCGGGTAGCGTCGCGCGGTCGTCTTGCACTTTGCCCATTGCCGATACCGCGCCGGTATCGACCGTCCACGTCGGCGGCACGCGCAGGACCACCGAGCCCATTGCCGAGATTACGTGCACGTCGGCGTTCGCGCCGGGTGCCAAGGTGGCCTGACTCAAATCGAGCTCGGAACGGCCCATCACGTTCGTGACCTCGGCACCCTGAAAAGCCGTGGCACGGCTGATGTGCTCCGAGCGGCCCATCACGGACACGACGCGCACGCGATCACTGACGGTCTCGTCGCTGAACGATCGGATGCCTGAGACCTGCAGACCGATCACCACAGCGATCCAGATACCAAGCACGGCGAGCGGTGAGAGTGGATAGTCAGGCCGGCGAAGCCCTCTGAACTGAGGCGGCTGCCCCGGTACCCGAGGCGGCCTTGGAGCGTGCCACCGCCGCCGCCGTGTGCCGCCGTTGAGCGCGACGATGATGCCGAGGCCGATGATGACGATCGGCCACGAATCGGCCAGCGACACCAGCCCGGTCTCGGCGAGCAACAGCCACGCCGCGGCGGTGAGGAACAGCAGCCCCTGCTTCGGCTCTCCCGGGACTGACTGAAGGAATCTGGCCAGCCCGATGCCGCCGAGGATGAGGGGCCACAGCGTCCAGTGGTCCCGCAGATGCAACGCGCCGGTGCGGTCCAGCATGATGGCCACACCGGTCAGCACCAGCATCACGCCGATCACGATGTTGCCCTTGCCCTTGCGCGCGTCGACGTCGTTCACGTCGTTCATCACAGGCTCCATTACAGCAGTTCGAGGAGGCGCATCAGCAGATCCTGGAGTGTCGAGAAGACCAGTCGCGCCAGGCCCCCCAGCTCGTGGTGGCCGCTGACGGCATCCACGACGTCGAGCGGGCGGGCGAGCAGCAGCCAGACCACCAGTCCCGCTGCGGTGGCACTTCCCAGTGCCGCCACTTCCGCTGCCGTCGTCATCGCTGCCATATTGCGCATCGTCATGGCTTCCCCCGTTTCCACTCAGGTGAGGTTACGAGGAAAACAGGCGCAGAAGGCCGGGCTTTCGGTGAATGGCGGCGAGGCCCCGGTGAGTGACGGCTGTGGGCCGGTCGCCACGAGGTGATCGGCAGCCACCATCTCTTGGGCATCGAGAAGCTTGCGTGCAGCCGATCTGCGCTGCTGCGTGTTAGGGATCCCGCTTATCCAGCAGTTGACGACCGACGTGCGTCGTCCTGCCCAACATCGCACTTTCGTGGGCAAGTGCCTGAAGGAAACCTCTTCAAGCCGTCGAGTGGAGCCGGCGTTGTGGGGAACTCGATCGCTCGCGATTCTTCTCATTCCTGTCCTGCGCTCGCCCGGCCCGGCACAGGCGGCAACGCTGGCACGAATGTTCCAAAAGCGCCTCTGTCGATCAGGTACATCGGAGGCACGAATGGCAGCAACACCAACATCGTCCACTGGACACGCGCAGGAAAGAAGCAGCGGCGGCGGCATCGTCAATCGAGTCAAGGACAGCGCGACAGCACAGCTGACGAATCAGAAAGACCGTGGCACCGATGCGCTCGGCTCCGTCGCCGCGGCCGTACGGTCCAGTACGCAGAAACTCCGCGAGGAGCGGCACGACACGATCGCCAGCTACGTGGACCAGGCGGCTGATCAGATCGAGAACTGGTCGCGGCGTTTGAGGGAGAAGGATGTCGACGAGCTTCTCTCCGACGTGCAACGCCTCGCCCGGCGTCAGCCGGCGGTCTTCATCGGCTCGGCCTTCGCGCTCGGGCTGGCAGGAGCGCGGTTCCTCAAGAGTTCGCGCCAGGCGAACGAGGAGGGCTACGGCCGTGAATCGCGACGGACACGTTACGGCCAGAACCCGAGTCCGAGCGCTGTGCACGATTACAGTGCCCGCGATCGCAACGATGAGAACGTGGTCGCGGCAGACGTAGTGATCTCCGACACTGAGATCGACCCCGTTACCGGCACTTCCAGGACGAGCGGCGCCGAAGGCGGCACGCGATCGACCCGTGGACGCCGGTCAACCTCACGCAGGGAGGAACCATGATGGCCGATCGCAAGGATGAACGGTCGCTTGGTGAGCTGCTCGCGGAACTGTCTCGCGCGACGGGTCAGCTGGTCCGCAAGGAGGTCGAGCTCGCCACCACCGAGATGACGGCCAAGGCGAGGAATGCGGCGGCGGGCGGGAGTGTCGCCGCCGCGGGTGGTGCCTTGGTGCACGCGGGCCTCCTGGTCCTGCTTGCGGCGATCGTGATCGCGCTTGCTCAGATCGGGATCGCCCCCTGGCTGTCGGCGTTCCTCGTCGCGATCGTGACGATGCTCGCCGGGTACCTGCTGGTCAACAAAGGCCTTGGCCAGGTGAAGCGCACCAGCGTCACGCCGACCCAGACCATCGAAACATTGAAGGAGACCGCCTCATGGACGACACGGCAGGGCGCCTGAAAGACGGCGAGGACGATGTGACCGGCCGGGCGGCGGAGACCACAACCGGCAACGTTGCTGGCGAAAGCGGCGAAGCCGACGAGCGGACGCGTCAGATCCGCAACGAGATCGAAGAGACACGCGTCGAGATGACGGAGACGATCGACGCGATCCAGGAAAAGCTGACGCCGCGCAACATCGTGGCGAGCGCAACCGACCGCGTAAAGAACGCGGCGACTGAGAGGGTACGTGAAATGGCCGATACCGCTAGTCAGACGGCGCAACAGGCAGTGGACTACACCCGCCACGCAACGAACGACATAACGGACAGGGTACGGCAGAATCCGATTCCGCTGGCGCTGATCGGGTTGGGTGCGGCGTGGCTGATCGCTCGGCGCGGCTCAGGCGACCGCCGTGCCTACGGCGAACGCAACTACGGTCGCAGCGAACGCGACTACGGTCGCGAATACGGCAGCGACCGGACGCGCGACGAGGCGTGGTACGGCGATCGATTCGAAGACGGCCTGATGGCGAGGATTCGCCACAACCCCATCCCGGCCGCGCTGGCCGGCGTTGGCCTCAGCTGGCTGGCATTCTCGAGCAGCGAACCCCGCGATCGGCAGTATGCCGCTGGGTGGGGCGACGCATCTGGCGCGGAAGGTTCGGCGACTCAGATCGCATCGCGCACGCGCGAGTACGCCTCTGATACAACCGAGTCGATGCGGCGCATGATGCGGCGGCGCGGGAGTCAGTTCCAGCACATGGTGCAGGACAACCCATTGCTTGTCGGAGCCGGCGCCCTGATGCTCGGAGCCGCGTTCGGTATGGCTGTTCCCGAAACGCAGACGGAAAACGAGCTGATGGGCGAGGCGCGGGACAACGTGGTTGGACGCGCCCGCGACATGGCGCGTGACGCCGCAAGCCAGGTGCAGAACGCGGCTGGCTCGGTCGCCGATGCAGCCGGGAAGGTGGTCGAAAAGTCCCAGCAGTAGTCTGGGCGCTCATCCATCACTCTGCTGCGCGAGCAGCAGAGTGATGGCGCCCCGGCCGCGTACTTGCACTATTCGCCGGCATGGCCCGCCCCTCGGGTTCAGCAGATCCGGCCGGGACAACATCAGGGCTATCGTGGACCTCGAGCGGAAGGCGCTGACCGCCACTCACTGGTCCGAACGCATCAGCGACGCGATCGGCGCGTTCGCCGGCAGCCTCTGGTTTGTGCTCGCTCACGTAGCCATGTTCACGGCCTGGGCCTTGTGGAATGCGCTGGCCTCGCCGGAGCTCCGCTTCGACCCCTACCCATACGGACTGCTGACGTTCATCGTCTCGCTGGAAGACGTGCTGATCGCGACGTTCGTCCTCATCAAGCAGAACCGGATGGCCGCGCAGAGCGATCAGCGCGACACTTGAACCTGCAGATCGACCTGCTCGCCGAACAGGAAATGACCGTGGTGCTCCGCATGCTTCGGCGCATCGCAGAGCGATTGGGCGTCGAGCCTGAGAATGCCGGCGCCGCGCGCACGGAGAAGCTCGCCGAAGAGACTAACGTCTATGAGCTGATGCAGACGCTCGAGCAGGAACTGCCGAACGCCGCGCGGCGGGACCGCGAAACTACAAATAGGCACCAGTGAATCGGGATGCCGCCCTGGTCTCGCTAGTGTTCAGCACGAGAACGTAGGACAATCGGCCTTTCGCCTCGACATCCGGTCCTCAGCTAGGAGATCAGCCATGGCGGACCAGGAGAACCCGCTTCACGAGCCGCTCGACGAACTCGAGCGTCAGTTGATCGCCGCCTTTCTTGCCGGCGCCGGCTACGACCTCTACGAATTACTGAAACGGCCCGATGAGGATGCGCGACGGTTGCTCGCCGAGGCATCGTGCTATGCGAGCGCGAAGTTGTGCGAGGTCGAGGCACGATCGCGATACGTGCATCACCTGCATGGCGAGCCGTGACAGCCGTTCTGCCGCGACAACTCTGACCCGATTCGGGAGTATCGCCGTCTGGCGCGTGGCATCCTGCTCATCTCGTTCGTGCCCGATATCCTGCGTGCGCTCACGAAAGGGTTCGGGGGCGGCTGGCCCGAAGCGCTGTCGCTCATGTCCATGCACGTGGCCGTGTGGGCGATCTGTGTGACGCGGTTGCCGGCGGCTGCCGTGGTCAAGCGGCACACGATCTCGGAATTGCCCTCCTGAGCGAAGGCTGCCCGCCAGCTCCATTCGCACGCCGACGTCACGTGTGTCACCCGTCACCGAGTACGCCGTGACTGCATCCGGTTTTCTTTGTCTTCAAGAAGGATGACTTCCTTCCCACAGACGAGCCGGAAGACTGTTAGTTGTAACGACGTCGTCGTCGTATCACTACGTTGTGTGTGCGATGTTCATCGCGTCGGTCGAATGTGCGAGTCGCGAACGTTCAGACTCGCGATGCGTTGCGTTAGATACAGAGTAGAGCGGCGTTACGCACGATCAATGCTGAGCTGCAGCAGCGGATTCTCCTACAACTGTTCGACACACGATGATATGCAATAGCGAGTTCCCCCAAAAGGTGTGTTCATGCGCGAACGAACTCCGGGCGGCACGACTCGTCGTCTCCCGCATTTGCTTCAGAGCGATTCCCTATCAGACCTCAATCGCACGGACACGATCGTTGGCTGCTCGGCGGCCCTTGAACGCATTCGCGCGCGGATTGCCCAGATTGCTCCCACACGCGTTCCCGTCCTGATTACGGGTGAGACCGGCACTGGAAAGGAGATCGTGGCCGCGGCAATTCATCGCGCGAGCCGGCGGACGCCGGAGCGGTTCATGTGTCTCAACTGCGCCGCGCTGCCCGACACGCTGATCGAAAGCGAGTTGTTCGGCTACGAGCGCGGGGCGTTCACTGGCGCGTATGAAGCACGCGCCGGCCTGCTACGAAGTTGTGACGGCGGAACGCTGTTCCTGGACGAAGTCGGTGATCTCAGCCTCCAGGCGCAGGCGAAGCTGCTGCGTGTCATCGAGGTGAAGCAGGTGCCACGGCTCGGCGACACGCGCACCTTGCCGGTGGATTTTCGCGTCGTGGCTGCCACCAACCGCGATCTCGGTGAGATGACGCGCGACGGCCACTTCCGGAAAGACCTGTTCTATCGACTCAACGTCGCGCGCATTCAGATACCGCCGCTGCGCGAGCGGCCGGACGATGTCGCGCCGCTCATCGCCCACTGCATTACGCAGCTCAATCGGGAGTTCGGTGGCGCCATCGAGGGCCTCTCGCCGGAAGCCGCGCGCCTGCTGCAGACCTACTCGTGGCCGGGGAACGTCCGCGAGCTCCGCAACATCCTCGAGTCGGCGTTTGTCACATGTGCCGGATCACTCATCGACGTGCACGATCTTCCTCCGCACCTGCAGCCGCCCGACGACCAGCCGCACCGGCACGCTGACGAGCGCCAACGGCTCCTCGACGCGCTCTCGTCCGTGAACTGGAACAAAAGCAAGGCGGCCGGCCTCCTCAAGTGGTCGCGCATGACGCTGTATCGCAAGCTCGCGAAATACGCGCTGAGTCATTCCTCCGCGAACACCCAGAAACCCTCCGATCTGTAACGCCCGCTCGCGCGTGTGACAGTCGTTGCGACGATCTGTCTCGCGCCGCGAGGCCGTTACTGTCACATCGCTCCCACACGCGTGTTGAAGACATCCTGAGTCACAGCACGCTTTCTCGCGTGCCACGAACGAGTTGCGCGCGTTCGTGCCCGTCGATGGCGGCCACGGCATCACCGTTGCGAGAGAGCGCCGCACGTCCCGTTCTCCACACGACCATGTTGAGTGACGCCCTGTCGCACATGCTGGATACGCTCGGCAACTTTCTGCCGCAGTCGATCGCCAACCTGCCGGCGCCGGACGTCTCCGTCGTGCGACTGCAGGAACGGCAGATTGGGCTTGGCCGCTTTCACGGACTCGAAGAACGCCAGTTCTTCCCCGTCGTTCACAAAGGCATCCGCATCGCCGGCACCGTCCGGTTTCAGCTCTGGGGCGCCCCGGCCAGCCCTGAACCCGTGTCGCAGCAGGTTCGCGATTTGACGGAAGCCATTCTCGATGAGCGCGACACGCTCGAAGCCGACGGCTTCGTGGAGCTGACGCTCTCGTCGGTCTCGACCGTCGATCACGTCGCCGCCATCCCGGCCTGGCGTCAGACCGCGGAGTTCGACGTGCTCTACGAATTCCACCAGGAGACCCACGATCTGGCCGGCGGCCTGATCGCGCGCCTGCCGACCGAGCTCGCCGAGGAGTGGGGCGCGATGCTCGTGACCGGCGACGTGACCATCTGGAACAGCGACGGCACCCCGCCGCTGGCGCTGCAGGGCCGTCGCACGCTGCACGGGGTGACGACGCTCGAATTCCTGCAAAGCGCCGTGCCCGCGGGCACCGTCGTCATGAGGCGCACACGGACCGATGCGTCCGGCGCTCCCGACGTGTTCACGACCCTCGATGCGTTCCTGACGGCCGTCGCCGGTCCGACCCCGACCAGCACGCATGCCCGCATCACGTTCTCGTCGCTGGCGGTGTTTCTCGCCGCGCTCGGAGCGGCGGGCGATCCGATCACGTTCGTCGATGAGATGGACCAGCCCCGCGAGTTCCGTGCGCGCGGGCGATTGTTCGATCCGCCGATCGAGCTGGGACGTGCCTTTGACGTCTTCGACGTCACCTTCGGGGCACCCGCACTGGCGGCGGATCAAGTGCTCTACCTCCGCGCGTCGCGCGGGCGGACACCCTCACCTTAAGGAGAGATGCGCGTTATGCCTGAAATGGTTCTGCCTGGCGTTTACATCGAGGTCCGCGCGGAAGGGCTCATCACTCCCGGCCGCGTCACTGTTGGGAACATCGGCATCGTGGGCACAGCGAGCAAGGGTGAGGTGAACAAGCCGATCCTGCTCGGCAGCGCGTCGGAGGCGCGCAGCATCTTCGGTCCCTACGACGCCTTCGATGACGGAACGAAGAACGAGCTCTCGCTCGTCCGGTCGCTCGAGCTGGCCTACGAGAACGGCGCGAGCACCGTGTTCGCCGTACGCATCCAGAGTGCGTCGAGCGCGGCGGTGGCCGCCTCGTTCGCGATGCCCGCCGAAGGCAGCGGCACGTCCGCCAAGCTGGAAGCCCGGTCGCCGGGCACGTGGGGCAACGGACTCGCCGTCAACGTGCGCAAGCTGACGGGCAGCGAGGAAGGGGCGGTCGTCGAAGACGAATCGCTCGACGGGGCGGCGACGGTGACGGTCAAACGAAAGCCGTTGACCAAGGTCACGCGCGTGCGCGTGAAGTCGGCGACGACGGGCCAGACCAAAGAGTTCCTCATCAAGGACGTCGCCCAGGCCGGAGCGGTGACGGTGGCCCCCGCCGCGGGCACAATCACGTTCTTCGCCGGCGAGGCGCCCGCCGCGACCGACAAGGTCATCGTCTCCTACGTTGTCGATCGCGCGGCGAGCCGGATGGTCACGGTTCGCTACAAGACCGACACCACCGAGCAGCAGGAAGCCTTTGTCGTCTCTGACGGCACGCACCTGACCGAGCTGGCGGCCGCATCGGAGCTCGTCAAGGTCACCGCCTCGGGCGCAGACGCGGCGAAGCTTCCCGCACCGACGCAGGCCGACGCCGATCCTCCGGTCTTCAAGCTGTTCGGCGTCGGGACCGACACACCCGGCAGCAACGGCGAAGCCGTCGGCGAGGCCGAGGTCAAGCTGGCGCTCGAGTCCCTCCTCAACGAGCCGGTTCACATCGTCATCGCCGCGGGTCTCGGGACGACGGCCATCGCCGACGAGCTGAAGGCGCACTGCGAGGTGGCCTCCACCGACAAGATGAAGGCCGACCGGATTGCCGTCGTCGGCAGCGATCCGAAGATGGCCTTCGACGCGCTGCGCAGCCACACGGTGGACAGCGATCGCGTGATCCTGGTTGCGCCCGGTCTCATGGCGGGCGACGCCGCGCCGGGCTCCGGCGGCAAGGAGATCACCCTGCCCGGCGCCTACATGGCCCCGGTGATAGCCGGCCTCCTCAGCGGGAACGATCCGCACATCAGCCTGACCAACAAGGCGGTGTCGGTGGGCAAGCTCGAGAAGCGCTTCACCCAGGCGCAGATCGAACAGCTCGTGCAGAAGCGTGTGCTCGCCATCGAGGAACGTCCCGGCCTGGGCATCCGGATCGTCAAGGGCATCACCACGTCCACCAACACGGCGTTCCATCAGATCACCACGCGGCGGATCGTGGACTACGCGAAGTACGGCGTGCGATCAGCGGCCAGCCCGTACATCGGCAAGTTGAACAACGAGCGGGTGCGGTCGGCGCTCAAGTCCACCATCATCAGCTTCCTGCAGGAAATGCTCGACGGCGAAATGCTGGTGGCGTTCGAAGTGGACGTGTTTGCGACGCGCGCCGACGAGATCAAGGGGATCGCCAACGTCACGATCCTGCTCCAGCCCACGTTCAGCATCGATTTCATCAAGGTCACGATGTTCCTGTCGTAAGGATCGCGACACCAGTAGGCGGCGCACGACACGCGTGCGCCGCCAGCGGAGAGAGTGCAAAGGAGACGCACGATGGCGAACAACTTTCCACTGCGCGGATCGAGCGCGGTGCTTCAACTGGCGACCAATACCTTCCCGGGCGGTGTACTGGCCGGTCAGATCTTCAACGAGGAATACAACATCGCGACGGTCGGCCGCGTGACAGGCGTGGAGATCCGTGTGAATACCGACCTCGAGGTCTTCCACGAGATCGGCACGCGCGAGCCTCAGGACGTCGTGCCGGGCAACATCAACATCTCGGGCCGCGTCGATCGCGCGTTCATCAACGGCGCGCTGCTGCGGTTGCTGATGGGACGCCTGGGCGGCGCCGGCGCCAACGAGGACAACTTCCCGCTCGAGCTGCAGCCGATCTTCAACATGATTCTCGACATGACCGACATCCGGCAGGCAGGGACGATCGGCACCAAGCTCACGGTGTCATCCGTGCGGTTCGACGACTGGGCGGTGGTCGTGCCCGAAGACGACTTCATCATGGAGAACGTCACCTTCAAGGCCATCCGCATCACGCGCGAGGAGAAGCAGTAGGCGGCCATGGCGCTCACAGCTGATCAGATGCTCGCCGGTGCGGCGCTGCGGGAGGAAGTGGACGTGCCGCCAACGCTGCTTGCCGGCTGGCGCGCCGACGCCGAGTCGCGCGTCGTGCTCCGCCCGCTGGCGGTGCGCGATCTGCAGCGAATCCAGCGCGCTTCCAAAGACGACGAGACGCTGACCGCCGCGCTGATGATTCAGCAGGCGCTCATCGAGCCCGAGCTCCGCATGGAGCAGGTGACACAGCTGCCCGCCGGGCTGGCCTCGTTCCTGGTCGATCGCATCAACGCGATCAGCGGCGTCTCCTCGTCGCGCGACGCGCTCGAGGAGCTGGTGCAGGCGCCGCTCGCGCGCGCGTGCTTCGTGCTGGCCAGGGAGTTCAGCTGGACCCCGGAAGAAGTCAGCGGGATGACCATCGGACAGATCCTCCTGTATCTCGAGATGTCACGTCGTGACGGGGAGCGCCGATGATCGCTGCCGTCGCCGGCATTCGTGCGTGGGCCAACGCAGTGTGGCGGGGGACGTGCGACGTCCACGGGTCGGAGCGCGCGTCAGCATGGCTGGCGCGGATGGCGCTGTCGGTGCCGCGCCTGAACCGGCAGACCGACTGGCAGGCGGCGCTGGCCTCCGTGCTGCCGTCGGGTGAGACGGCCGATATCGCCGCGGCCCGCCCGTCACACCGCGCGATGCCAGCCGCCCCGGTCGTGGAGCAATCTGTCAGGCGTCGCCTCCAGGTACCCGAGGCCGCGCTCGTCCAGCAGGCACTGACGAAGACGAACGCGAACGACCGGACGCGATCGCACGCAATGCCCGAGGCCGCGTCCGCCGCCGCAGCTGCCGCGGGCGAGTCGGCAGCGTTGACGCGGACCAGCCGTCGTGCACGGCGCACGAGATCCAGCGCGCCGCTGCCCGTGGCGATCGTTGACGCGTCGGCGTTGGCCGACGTGTTGAAGATCTACGCGCCGCGTGGGGTCACCGTCGCTTTCAGTTCCCGGCACGATCACATTTCGCCGCGCCCTTCAGCGCCGGCACGCGCCATCGAAATTCCCAGCGCGCGGCGTGAGTGGCCGTCTCGCGTGGCGCGCCGCGCCGCGCGCCGGCTCGTCGACTCGGGGACCGTGACGTCGGATCACGCCCGGAGCCTCCAGTCGATTGAAAACGAGATCGCCGTTGCGCTCGTCCAGACGCTGGACATGGGCGTCGCGGGCATGCGCATCGAACCGCTCGCGCTCCCCGGCACGACGACGCCCGCGGGAGCGACGCCTTCACCGTCTCCTGAACCCGGGTCATCGCCGTTCGCGCCGCTCGAACGGCCGCCGTTGTCGAACCCGGCGGCGGTGGCCCCGTCAGCCGTGGCCGATCCGCTGCATCCGATCGGCTTCTCGTCGGCGGCAAGCGCACCGGCGCCGGATATCCCGGTCAGCGTGATGAGCCCGCCGGCCGGATCGATCAACCGTGTCGCG
>Ga0209486_10001083_pt1 | contig 11822 bp, 13 predicted proteins | sample NCCompost_FD_187518 | JGI IMG/M metagenome (GOLD analysis project Ga0209486, IMG submission 187518) | Agricultural soil microbial communities from Utah to study Nitrogen management - NC Compost (SPAdes) (version 2) | ecosystem: Environmental > Terrestrial > Soil > Agricultural land | place...
TCAAAACACCTTGAACGCGGAGGCGCACGGAGGAAGCACGAAGGCGCGCAGAGAACGTCGTTCTTTTGGTCGGTACCTCCGTGATCCTCTGCGGCTACCTTTGCGCGCCTCCGCGTTCAAGTGTCTTTGACCGTATCAGTGTTTATCCACGTCCGTTCGGTCTCCGCCGATCGCGGCGGTTCTCGAGGCGGTCGCGGAGATCTTCCCGACGGTCCCTGACATCCTCACGACGATCCCGGACATCCTCACGTCGGTCGCGGATGTCCTCGAGCCTGTCGCGACGGCCGCCTACGTGGCGCGCATCCCTGCGATCTTCGAGGCGGTCCAGCCGGTCTTCACGCCGGTCCCGGATGTCTTCGCGACGATCCCGACGATCCTCGCGCCGGTCCCGGACGTCTTCCAGCCGGTCGCGCACCACGGCGCGACGAACGGGGCCCTGCGCCAGCAAAGGAGTTGCACCTGCGACAGTCAACAGCGCGGCGACAGCCAGCGTTTGCAGTGACAATGCGGTCGAACGCATAACGAGCAACCTCCACGTTCTTTCGAGTTACCTGGTTGATCGTGCGGCCAGGCTTGCAGAGGAGACGCCCCGGATCTGTTTCGCGTTAAGTGGGGTTCGCGCTGCAGGGTTGTGGCGACGTTGCAGCACGTACCCCTTTTCGCTACGCGTTGATTGCTGCATGCTAGATGGGACCACTCCGTGACCGACTTACCGCGAGGTCCCACCCGATGCGATGGATTACCCGTGCCCGTCCCAAGATCGACCGCATTGCCTGCCCCTGGCTGATCAGGCGGTTCGTCGACCACGACGCAGAGTTCGTGTTCGTTCCCGCCGACCAGGTGCTCGCCCAGGCGACAGAACTCAGCGCAATTCCGTTCGATGTCGAGGGCGTCGAACTGAGTCACGACGGTCCATTGTGCAGCTTTGACGCAATTCTCAGGAAGTACGCGATCTCCGAGCCGGCGCTCCAGGAGATCGCGGTCATCGTGCGTGGTGCCGACACCGACCGGCTCGACCTGGCGCCACAGGCGGCGGGACTGCTGGCCATCTCGTTAGGCCTGAGCCGCAACTTCTCTGATGACCATGAACAGCTCGTGCACGGCATGATCATCTACGACGCACTTTACGCCTGGGCGAAGCACGTCCGCTCCGAGCGCCACACGTGGAACCCGCAGCGTGGTCCTGTGCCCGTTCCCGCCGCGGTGTAATGATGCGCTGGACGAGGACGGTCCCTGTCGTCATTTCGCTGTTTCCGGCGTCGACAGCCGTTGCCCAATCCACGCAGTGTGTCGTCGACAGCCTGGCCCCGTGGGCCGTCGTCAGTCGCACCTGGTCCCGTGAATCGGGTTCGACCTGGTCGAACGACTCGCTGCGACGCGTTCTGCTGGCTCTCCAGCAGAGGGACCAGGAGGCACGGCGCGACGTTGGTGCTCGTGCAACGGATTCCATCTACGTTCGGCAGCTCATGGAAGTGGATCGGCAGACGAGCGCAGTGGCGAAAGAAATCCTGGATCGATTCGGACTTCCCACGAGATCGATGGTAGGTGCGGCGGGCGCGAGCGCGTTATTCCTCGTCGTCCAGCACAGCGCTACGCTTCAGGAGCAGTTGCTGGCAATGGCCAAACGTGCTCCGCCTGGAGAAGTACCTCCAACCTCGCTTGCGATGCTCGAGGACCGGGTGCTCGCGAATTCCGGGAAGCCGCAGGTCTACGGAACGCACTTCAACATGGCCCCCGATGGCCTTCTGCGCTTTGCTCCAGTCGCGGATCCTGCGGGTATGGCCAAGCGTCGCGAGAAAGCCGGTATCATGCCGCTCGACCTCTACGTCTGCTTCCTCGAAGAGGGTGGGCAGCGGATCGATCGCAGCACGCTACCACCGTAAAAGCGCGCACCTGGGATGGCACTCGAACTCGTAGCCGAGTCACTGATCCATTCGTACAACGGCCACCGCGCACTCGACGACGTTTCGCTCAGCGTCCCCGCCGGCACAGTGACCGCGCTCGTTGGCGAAAGCGGATCGGGCAAGACCACCTTGCTCCGCTCGTTCAATCGTCTTGTCGAACCGCAACGCGGCACCGTAACGATCGGTGGGGCCGACGTGCGGAATGAGCAACCGGAATTGCTACGGCGTCGATTGGGCTACGTGCCCCAGCACGGCGGACTCCTCCCGCATTGGTCAGTTCGTCGAAACGTGGCACTCGTCCCGCGATTGTCCGGTATCGGCTCCCCCGAAACCATGGGCGACGAAGCGCTCCGCCAGGTTGGGCTCGAGCCCCACACCTATGGTGACCGGCTGCCGCACGAACTCTCGGGTGGACAACGCCAGCGGGTCGCGCTGGCGCGCGCGTTCGCGGCGCGGCAACAGGTGGTCCTGCTCGATGAGCCGTTCGGCGCACTGGACGCGATTTCGCGAAGTGAAGCGCACCAGGCATTCGAACGGGTGCGCCGCGAACGTGGCTTCACCGCTCTGCTGGTCACGCATGACCTGGCTGAGGCGGCTCGCCTCGCTGACCACGTTGTCGTTATGCGCGACGGCAAGGTGGAGCAGGCGGGACGCATTCATGACCTGCAGCACTCTCCCGCCACATCGTACGTGAAGCAGTTGTTCGATCAGGCTCGCGCCGGGCACGCCGCACTGGGACGGTACGACACATGAGAATCGCCCCCGTGATCTTCATGCTGTTGAGCAGCGTTCAGGCCTGGGCTCAGGCGCCTGCGACACGCGATCGACCGGTGATTGTCGCGTCGAAGCCGTTCGGCGAATCGTACCTGCTTGCCGAAGTGTTCGCACAGCTGCTCGAGTCTCGTGGCATCAAGGTGGAACGCAGGCCGGGACTTGGAGCGACCGAGATTGCGTTCGGCGCGCTGCGATCGAATGCCATCGACGTGTATCCCGAATACACCGGCACGGGACTGCTGGCGATTCTCCACGAGCCGAGGGATAGCGCAATGCGCGCGGATCCGCGACGCGCGTACCAGCGCGTCGCTCAGCGCTTCATGGCTGAATACGGCGTCCAATGGTTGCCGCCACTCGGCTTCCAGAACGGCTACGCAATTGCGGTGCGGCGAGAGATGGCGACGAAATTGAACCTTCGCTCGTTGTCCGACCTCGGACGCGCATCCGCCGATCTCGTCGCCGGATTCACTTCTGATTTCATTGGTCGGCCCGACGGCCTGGCGGGACTCTCCGGCTTGTATGGAATGCGCTTCAAGAGCGTGCGTCCGCTCTCGCCGGCGGTGAAATATGTGGCGCTGGCCGAATCGGCGGTCGATGTGATCGATGGCTATTCGACCGATGGCCTGCTCGCCCGGTACGATCTTGTCACACTTGTCGACGACGCGGCCTTCTTCCCACCGTATGAAGCAGCAGCGCTCGTATCACCGCGGCTGGCGACCGGGCGATCCGATGCCGTGGCCGCGCTGACGCTGCTCAGCGGCCGGCTGGATGAGGCGTCGATGCGCACGTGGAACCGGCGCATCGAGGTCGATGGCGAACCGATCGCCCGTGTCGCGACCGACGTGCTGAAGTCGTTAGGCATGTTGGGCGCGGAGCCCCCGGCCGGCGTAACTGCAGTGCCGGCTACGCGGCCGGGGTTTTTCGCGTACTTCTGGGGGCGGCGAGCCGAGACGCTGGAGTTGGCTGTCCGGCACCTGCAGCTCGTCCTCCTCGCACTGCTGGCGGCGGTGGCGGCAGCGGTGCCGCTGGGGCTGGTGCTGGAACGAACACGTCGTGGCGCAGAGTGGGTCGTTGGTGGGCTGGGTGTGCTGCAGACGATTCCAAGCATCGCACTGCTCGCCTTCATGATTCCGCTGCTTGGCGTCGGATTTCTCCCCGCGCTGGTGGCGTTGTGGCTTTATGCGCTGTATCCGATCGCGCGGAATACGTATACGGGTGTTCGCTCGGCTGATCCTGAGGCGGTGGAGGCATGTGAGGCGATGGGCGCGACGGCCGCGCAGCGGCTGCTCTGGGTGCGCTTGCCCCTCGCGGCGCCCATCGTGGTTGCGGGAGTACGCACCGCGGCGGTCATCACCGTTGGTGCGGCAACACTGGCGGCATTTATCGGCGCTGGCGGATTGGGTGAGCCAATCGTAACCGGCCTGGCCCTGGCCGATTCGAGATTGATCCTCTCGGGTGCATTACCGGCCGCCCTGCTCGCGTTGGTTGTAGATGGCGTTCTGGCCGCTGTGGAACGCGCAGTCCGACCGGCTAACCTACGCGCTAGGAAACGGACCAAGCCTGTGGGGTAGACGAGCCCGGATGCGCTCCATCGTCCTGCGATTTGCGATCCTTCCAGGAAATGAGTAGGTGGAAGTGCAGATTCTCGCGGCTGAAAGCCCTTGAACGCGGAGGTGCGCGAAGGAAACGCGGAGGTGCGCCGAGGAAGGCGATTGACGACAACAACCGCACAAGAGACGTGTGCACAACGGCGTCGAATTCGAACTACCTGACGCCCGGAAAGACCTTCGCGCTCCTCCGCGCTACCTCAGCGCTCTTGTATGTTAGCGACAAAGACGATTCGTTCGTCGGGAAGGCGGCAGCTCGATCATAGCGCTCGGGGTTTACAGAGCCCGTCGCGGAGTGGGAGCGCCGCCAACTCGATCGCGAGGAGCCCGAACAGCTACCGGGGCCGAAAGGAGCCCGCATCCAGCAAGACCGGGCGCGTGCGATCCCCACGCGGAGGCGGACGAATGGACGCGACTCGTTATGTCGGTATCGATGTGAGTGCCGCAACGTTGGATATCGCGGTGCACGAGGGCAGTCTGACGCAGGAGCGGAATGATGCGAAAGGGATCGCCGCCGTGGTGAGGGAGCTGCAGGCCTCGCCCCCCACGTTGGTGGTGCTCGAAGCCACCGGAGCGTATCACCGCGAGGTGACCAGTGCGCTGGCCGCCGCCGGCGTGCCCGTCGCCGTGGTGAATCCGCGGCAGGTCCGGGATTTCGCCCGGAGCACCGGGCAACTCGCCAAGACGGATCGGCTCGACGCGGCGCTGCTGGCGCGCTTTGCCGCCGTGGTGCGCCCGACGCCGCGGCCGGTTCCCGATGAGGCGACGCAAGCGCTCGTCGCCATCCTGGAGCGGCGGCGCCAACTCGTCGAGATGCTGACGGCCGAGAAGAATCGGCTCGGGGTGGCGTCCAAGCACGTGCGCCCGAGTGTGCAGCAGATCATCCGCGCGCTGGAGAAGGCGCTGGCCACGACAGACGACGAAGTGGATCGTTGGATCCGCTCGAGTCCCGTGTGGCGGGAAAAGCAAGACCTGCTGCGGAGCATGCCGGGCGTGGGTCCGCAAACGGCTCGGCTGCTGATCGCCGCCCTGCCGGAGCTGGGTCACCTAACGCGCCGGGAAATCGCGGCCCTGGTCGGGGTGGCGCCACTCGCCTGCGATTCCGGCACGAAGCGCGGCCAACGCCGATGCTGGGGTGGCCGCGCTCGCATCCGTGCCGTGTTGTACATGGCCGCCGTCGCGGCGGCGCGCTTTCATCCCGTCATCCGCGCCTTATACCGCCGCCTCCGCGCGAAAGGCAAACCAGCCAAGCTGGCCCTCACCGCGTGTATGCGCCGAATGATCACGATCCTCAACGCGATGGTGAAAACTCAGCGACCGTGGCGAGCACCAGCGCTCGTCACCCCTTGACTTTCAACACAGCTACTCCGCGATCAAGATGTTATGACGTTTGTAGGGATGACTGGACCAGCCACACGAGATCCTTGAAGAGCCAAAAAAGAAGAGCCCCCGCGGAAGATGGGTTTAGCATCTTCTGCGGGGGCTTTTCCGCTGGCGGTGATTGACGATTCGGTTCGATGCGCTGACACCGGAGTGTCAGTCACGTCAATCATCTTGCCCTCGTCGAACGGGTTCGACTCAGGTGTCCCGCTGCCCGCGAGACCTCAGTTGTGTCCAGCGACCTCACAACCCGCATTTCGTTTCGAACTTTCGAAATGCCACGTTACGATGACGTCTCATCGAAACGCATTTCGCTTTGGCAAACCCGTCACCGAAGCGAGGTGCGAATATACCGCGACCGAAAAGCTCGTCAAGAGAAACTTTTCGACAACTTTTTCCTGCACATTCACACGCGATTTCGTGGAAAGATTTGTGGAGAGCTGATGCGTAACGCGCGAAAAAACTCTTGCGCGCGTTATCGCCCACCGGTCGATTTGTCCGAGAATCGCTCAGTGAGGATGATCAATGCGCGCACTGGTTTTTTTTGCGATCGCCGCGACGCTGATCAGTGCATCGATCGCCGATTCGCAAACTCCTGCAACCAGAAGACCGGGCGCGCCTCAGGCGGAATTCGCCGAACCGTTTTCCGAGATCGGCGCGATTCGAGAATTGCGCGACGGACGCGTGATTGCGGTTGACTCGCGCGAGCTGACAGTGAAGCTGCTCGATTTCCGCAGTGGAACGGCAACAACCATCGGACGTTCCGGAGACGGACCAGGCGAATACCGGTGGCCGAGTCGGCTCTATCGGCTCCCGGGCGACAGCACGCTGCTCTGGGACGCAACTGGCGGCCGAATGATGATCATCGGTCCCGATGGAAAACCGGGTGCTTTCTTCGATCCGAATCGAGTTGAAACAGACTCAGGGATTGCGCGGCTGCGCCGCTTCAACATTCGTGCTTCGGATGGTCGGCGCTATTTGTACGGCGAAGCGCAGCCCATTCGCATTGGCGCCAATGGCGTTGCGGAGCTGGCCGACTCCGCGGCAATCGAACGGCTCGACTTCTCGACGCGCAAACGCGACACGGTGGCAATGTGGCCGATGCGGAAGGACGCCAATGCACGGCTGATGCCGGGCGTGGGAGTCGTCACACAGCCACGCATGCATCCATGGCCCGCGTGGGACCACTGGGTGGTATCGCCTAACGGGCGCGTCGCGTTCGTTTTCTTCGATCCCTACCGCGTCGACTTCATCGAGAACGGACGCCGGGTGCAGAGCCGGCCGATTCCCTACGAACGCGTGCGAGTGGATGATGCGCTCAAGAAGCAGTATCGGGACGAACGCTCCCGTCCCATGATGGCGCAAACCAGCAATGGCATGCAGATGATGACGCCGCCATTCCGCGAACCAGCGGAGTGGCCGGAGTTCCTCCCTCCCTACAATGGAACGTCTGTGTTCGCGCCGGACGGCCTTCTGTGGATACCACGGCTCACTGCGGCGGGCCGTCCTCCGCTGTACGACATCGTCAACGGCAAAGGCGTGCTGGTCGAGCGCGTAGAATTGCCGCCGCGTACGAAGCTGATCGGCTTCGGTGCAAACACCCTTTACCTCGTCCGGTTCGACGCCGACGACCTGCAGTACCTGCAGCGCCACGCGCTGCCAACCAGGGAGAGACCGTAGCGAGATGTGAAAACCAGTGAGGCGCGGATTCAAACAGATTCTTTCGAATCTGCTCGGACCCTGGCACTGTTGTTGATCCGGGATCAGCCGATCAATCCGGGTGATCGGTGTTCAATGGTTTTCATGAATCTCCCGGGCCTTCGGTCCGCTCACTGAGGCCTAACGCCTCGCCAGCACCATCGCGCCGTAGCGCTGCGTCAGGAATCCCACGATCAGGCCCACGAGCGAACCGGGAATCAGGATCTCCCAGAAATACTTCTGACCGGTCGTGGGGTCAGGCATGAGCGCAAATGGCAGCGCGAACAGCGCGCCCATCGCCAGGCCGAACACCACCCCGGCCGTAAGGTTGTTCACCTTTTTCGCGAACCACCCGATCAGCATTCCCGCCACGAGGCCCTTGGCGCACGATCCAGCGACGATGCCCGCGATTTGCGGCGCAACTTCCGGCGCCGACACCAGTGCCGTGAGTCCATCAAAGATTCCCAGCACACCGCCCGCAACGAGTCCGAGTACCGGCTTGTTCATTCCTCACTCCTGGTTGTGGACGCACACCAGCGGTGCGCCGTCGGTACTGATTAGGCAGTCGAGGGTGTCGTCATTAAACGCCGCGCCACCACAGAATGAACAGCCGGACCACCACGTACGCGAGAAGCAGCAGAATCAACGCGCTGTTCCTTCTATAGAAGCGCAGGGCTTTCTCCCACACAGGTTCCGCGTACGCCGACACTGACGCGCCATCGAGCCAGGCGCGCACATCGGCCGCCAATGCATCCACCGACGGATATCGATCGCTCGCGGTCGGCGCGGTCGCTTTGGCGATGATCGCGCGAAGCGGCGCAGCGACCTTCCCGCCGGTCATGAGCTCGCGCAGCAGGGCGCCGAGTGCAAAGACGTCGGCACGCACGTCAACAGCGGCTGCGGCGATCAATTGCTCCGGCGCCATGAAGCCTGGAGTGCCAACGGCGACACCGTCACCAGTGTCTCCCGTCTCGGCAGAAAGAACATGACTTGTGTCGCCAGCGACTTCCGCGGCGCGTTTGGCGACTCCCCAGTCGAGTACCAGCACCTCGCCGAACTCTCCCACCATCACGTTGGCAGGCTTGAGGTCGCGGTGGATCACTCCCTTCGAGTGAGCGAAGGACACGGCATCACAGACGGCCAGAAAGCGGCGTAACCGCTCGCCGGGTGTTTCATCGCGAACCTGTTCGTCCAGTCGGCGTCCGCGCACAAGGCGCATCACATAGAAGGGCCGTCCGTCCGCCAGCCGTCCCGCATCATGGATCGCGACAATGCCTGGATGTTCGAGCGCAGCCAGGACCCGCGCTTCGCGTTCCAGGCGGCGTGCGATGTCTTCAGGATGCTCGGGCGGCAGCACCTTGAGGGCGACGTCGCGCTGCAGCAGCTGGTCGGTGGCGCGATACACCGCGCCCATGCCACCGCGCCCGAGCAGTTCGTGCACCGCATAACGATCGCCCGCGTCGGGTCGGTCGACCACGTCACGCAGCCGGGTAAGCGCTGCGTCACTGAGGGACATCATGCGTCGCGGCCGAGGAGCGTCCGCGCTTCTTCGCGAAACTCGGCGTCACTGGTGGTGAGTGCACGCAATGTTTCCAGCGCGTGACCCCGAAACCGGTTGCGCGCCCAATGCAGGTAGTTGGCGACCTGCGTTACGGGCACGCTGAACCGTGCGGCCAGATCCGCATAACGAGGCGGCTCGTCCGCGCCGTCAACGTCATGCGCGACGAAGACATCGAACGTCGTTTGTCGTCCGGACGCGCCGCATTCCTCACGCAGCCGGTCAAGCGACAGGGTCAACACGCTCCGCGCCCATTCCTGGTCGAAGAGCCGGTCGACTTCGGCGGCCGTTGACATGTTTCCGGCGTGGTCGAGGCTTACCGCGGTGAGGTGGCCGCCGCGCTTGAGCCGGCGGGACGACTCGTACTGCGTGCTCGCGAAATCCTGCAGGCACCGGCGCAGGAACGTCCTGAACCGTCCCTTCTCGCGGTCGTACCGTACGAGCCATTCGCGCTCGAGTGCGTGGGCGAAGAAGTCGTGTGCCAGGTCTTCGGCGTCCTCCATTTCGAGCGACCACTGCTTGCGCAACACCGCGATCACGGGCGTCCGATAGGCGGCGACGACCAAGTCGACAGCCCGGGCGCGTGCCGAGGAGTCGTTGCTGGAAAGAGCAACGACTTGCGAAACGTGGGTCTCGGGAAAGAGAGGCAATGAAATAAAGAAAGGCAGAACGCAGAATGCAGAATGCAAAATGGCGAAGTACCTGAACTCCGCACCCACTTGCTGCAATTTGGACTCTTCGCTGGTGCGCCGCTGGCGGACGCGTACGCGCCGCTGGCCCCACCCGCCATTGACCGTGTGTCAGGGAGAAGTCACGTTAGGGGCGTGACTACCGCAACGATACTCGAAGAGCGCCAACAACCGCTCACTGCGTATCCGGCGACGGCTGCCCCGGGACGCATCGCCTCGATCGACATCATCCGGGGCGTCGTGATGGTGTTGATGGCGATTGATCACGTCCGGGTATTCGCCGGTATTCCTGCCGGCGGCGCGTCGCCCGCCATCTTCTTCACGCGCTGGATCACGCACTTCTGCGCCCCGGCGTTCATCTTCCTCGCCGGCACGTCGGCATTTCTGTACGGCCGAAAGCACAAGGACCTGTCGCGTTTCCTGCTCACGCGCGGCCTGTTGCTGGTCGTGCTCGAGCTGACCATCATCAGGCTGTCCTGGACGTTCAATTTCGAGTATCGCCAATACATGCTCGCCGGCGTGATCTGGGTGATCGGCTGGTGCATGATCATCATGGCCGGACTCGTCAAGCTTCCGCTGCGCGTCGTCGCCGCACTCGGGCTCGTGATCATCTTCGGCCACAACCTGCTCGACGGGGCGGTGGGTGGTATTGCCGAATCGCTCGGCAACGACGCACGAGGGGTGCTCTGGAAGCTCGGCTACGTGGGGTTCTTCGCGCCGTCGGTCCAGCTCACGCCTGATGGGCCCAACCTGGTCGTCCTGTACACGCTGATTCCGTGGATCGGCGTGATGGCCGCCGGATACGCATTCGGCACCATCATCACGCAGCCGGCGGCAAGGCGGGACCAGCTGTGCCTAACGATCGGGCTGGGCGCCATCGCCCTGTTCCTGGTGCTGCGCGGCTTCAACCTCTACGGCGATCCCAATCCGTGGTCGGCACCCCAGCCTGGCGCCGACGGCCCGCAGCTCCCCGCGGTGCTGTCGTTCCTGAATACCAGCAAGTACCCGGCGTCCCTGCTGTTCCTCCTGATGACGCTGGGGCCGACGATTGCCCTCATCCCCTTGCTGGAAACGGCTCGAGGTCCCGTGGCGCGATGGATGACGGTGTTCGGCAAGGTGCCGTTTTTCTACTACGTGCTGCATATCCCGCTCATTCACGTTATCGCGCTCATGGTCTCGCAGATTCGCATGGGCACGATCGTGCCCTGGCTGTTCGAGAATCATCCGATGGGCACAGGTCGTGCGCCTGCAGGCTACATGTGGAGCCTTTGGCAACTGTACCTCGTCTGGCTGATCGTTGTGGTCCTGTTGTACTTCGCCTGTCGATGGTACGCCGGATTAAAGGAGCAGAAGCGGTCACCCTGGATGGCATATCTGTAGAGTCCGCTTACACTTAGCGGTGTTAACGGTGCAGCCATCACCGTTATTGGCCGGGGGACGAAAGTTGCAGTAGGTTCTGAGCCTACTCAGCATCGAGCTTGTGCCCATGACTATCATCGCCGACCAGGCGCCGTCGTCTAACGGACCGGCGCCCGTTTCTTCTCCCCCGCCGGAAAGTCTCGACCAGGTTCGCGACATCCTGTTTGGCGGCCAGATGCGCATGGTCGACGCCAGACTTCAGGGTCTCGAGTCCCGCATGCAGCAGGAGCAGGCGTCGATACGCGCCGAGTTCACGCGTGAACTCACGAACCTCGACGAAGCGCTGAAGCAGGGTATTACGCAACTCAATGATCACCTGGCGACCGAGCGGACCAGGCGCGCCGATGACCTGAAGGCGCTCTCGGCCGACATGCGTGAACTGGTGAAGAGTCTCGAACGCCGGCACCAGGCACTCGAAGAAGCCGCCTCACAAGCCGACGCCGAACTGCGCGACCACCTCGTCCGCCAGAGCGCACAGCAATCGGCGGATCTCACCCGCACCGCGGAACGGCTCTCGAGCCAACTGGACCAGGTCTCGAGCAAGCTGCAGAGCGAGAAGCTCGATACGTCGGCGCTCGCGTCAGGCTTGACGGATTTCGTGAGTCGCCTGACGAGTAACGGATACAACGCGGCGAAGCAGAAGTCGAAGGACTGACCTGTGGCGGACGAACCCGCGACGACGTCCGAGCCACCGAAACAGGACAAGGCTGGCCGCAACGGCGGCGGCGCTGAATTTGCCGCCCTGCGACACCTGCTGGTCGGCCCCGAGCAGAGTCGACTCGAGGAGCTTGCG
>Ga0209486_10001084_pt1 | contig 11818 bp, 10 predicted proteins | sample NCCompost_FD_187518 | JGI IMG/M metagenome (GOLD analysis project Ga0209486, IMG submission 187518) | Agricultural soil microbial communities from Utah to study Nitrogen management - NC Compost (SPAdes) (version 2) | ecosystem: Environmental > Terrestrial > Soil > Agricultural land | place...
CGTCTTGCTCGGCGCGATGTGGTTGATGTGGACGATCACGTGGGGGGATCAGGGGAATCCCTGAGAGCGTATACCTACGCATTCGTCTGTCGCAAACTCTTTCGCGATGCGAATACTGGGACAGGTAGGCAGGTGAGCAGGTGGGCGGGGGCGGGCGACAAGGAAAAAGGGCCGGGTCTCCCGACCCGGCCCAACGCCTTACCCGCTTACCAACCTACCTGCCTACCTGCTTACGCGATCACTTGGCTCTGTCCTTATAGCCCTGCGCCTGCATCTGGATGGACCACACCTGCGCGGCGTTGGGCACTTCGGTCCCGTTGGCGTCGGTGGCGCCGCGCGCCAGGATATAGAACGTCTTCTTGTCCTTGCCCCCGAAGGCGCCGGTGATCACGCCGCGCGGCGTGGGAATCACGCCCAGGTTCTTGCCGTCGGGCCCGAGCACCTCGACGCCCGCCTGGGTGGTCACGTAGACGCGGCCGGCCGCGTCGATGGTGCTGCCGTCCCCGCCGCCGGCGGTCAGCTTGGCGAACTCGCGCTGGTTGGCAAGCGAGCCGTCGGGCCGCACGTCGAATGCCGCCATCGTGGCGCCGTTGGTCACATAGAGCGTCTTCTCGTCCGCGCTCAGCACGATGCCGTTCGGCGTGATGTTCTCGCCGTAGCGGGTCACAATGCCCGCCGCGCTCGCATGGAAGACTCCGCCCATCGTGTAGTACACGCCGCCCTTGCTGTCGGCGGTCAGATCGTTGATGACGCCGCCGACGCAGTCGAGCGGCTCGCCGTTGTACATCTCCGCGTGTATCTTGCGGCGCGGCTCGAGCTGCGTGACGTTCTGCCGCAGCCCGCGCTGGACCATGAAGAGCGCGCCCTTGGGGTTCATCGACAGCGCCCCGCCGGTGTGGGTGTCGCGAAACGCCACCGACACCTTGCCGTCGTCGGTCAGCTTCAGCACCTGGCTGTTGTCGTTCTGCGCCAGCAGCAGGCCGTCCTTCGCCCACAAGATGCCGTCGCCGTTGTTGCCCACCTCCTGCCACAGGAATTTCCACTGCTGGCCGGCGCCGATCACGCCGGGGATCTCGGCGACCGTGTACTCACGCACGCCGGCGGGCGGCGCGGGCGGACCGCCGGCGCGACCTGGACCACCGGGACCGCCACGGCCGGCGCCGCCGCCGCGGGCTGGAGGCGGCGTCTTACAGGTCTTGGTCAGCTCGGCGTAGCCGGGATCGATCGGCCCCTGCACCGACTTGGCGGTATACGGCGTGGCCGGCACGCGCGGCGGCAGGCTCTGGGCGAACGCGGCGGCGGATCCGATCGCGCACGCGGCGATCGTCAACAGGGCTTTCGTCATCTTGCGAACCTCCATCCTAGAGAGTCCTCAACCTTCGCCGAGCTGGCGGGTGAGTTTTGACAGGCAGTCGGGGCAGCAGCCGTGCGATACCTTCACGTCCACGTGGTCCCACAGATAGTCCTCGACCGACTGCCACATTTCGGAACTGTTGATGCGCCGGCAGTACATACAGAGCGGCAGCAGGCTTTCCAGGCTGCTCACGCGCTTCAATGCCAGCTCGAGCTGCGCCAGCCGTTCGGCCAGCTGCCGCTGCGCGTCGGCGGCACGAAAGCCGCTGCGGATGCGCGCGCGCACTTCCACGGGGCTGACCGGTTTCACGAGGTAGTCATCGGCGCCGGCATCGAGGCCGGTCTCGACGTCTTCCGGCGCGCCGCGCACCGTCACGAGAATCACGTAGAGCGACGCCCCGGACACCGCCTTGAACTCGCGGCACAGATCGACGCCGGAGCCGTCGGGGAGCATCCAGTCCAGCAGCACGACCTGGATATCGGGATTGGACGCGAGCACCTGGCGAGCCACGGTGGCGTTCAACGCCGACTCGGGCTGCCAGCCCGCGTCCTCGATGATGCCACCGAGGACGAGTTGCGTGGCCGGATCGTCGTCCACGCACAGCACGCGAGTGCTCATCGAGCGACCGTCCTCCTACCCTGCCGACGGGGCCCCGGGCGGACTCGACACCTGATCGAGCCACACGGACATCGACGTACAGAGCGCGTCGAACTGCGAGCGGGCCACCTGCACTTCGCCGGCGGGCACGTGGCCCTCGCCGGCCCGGTCTTCGATTCTACGCGCCGTGGCCACCAGGGCGTGCGCGCCGAAGTTCGCCGCCGATCCGGCGAGCGAGTGGGCGTGACGGGCGGCCGACGCCCAGTCCGCGCTCTCGACCGCCGCCGACAGGCCGTCCACGTACCCGGGGAGAATCGAACGCGTGATCCGCCAGACCTGCCGCATCCGATCGGTCCGCCCCTCGAAAAGCGTCCAGACCGCGTCGGCATCGAACGCGCCCTCGGGAGCCTTGATGGGCGACTGCCTACGCATGGCTGCCGTTCGCGGCGACTCGCGCCGACGAGGTCAGCACGCCCTTCATCCGCGTGGCCGCGAGCGTCTGCGGATCAGATAGAGGTGTCGGCGTCACGATTGCCGCGAATTCTACAACCGAGCCCGGCTGCAGAGTCGGACCGTAGGGCTTGTGAGGCCGTGCTAGAGTCGCCACGCGGTCCTTCCCATTCACGCTACCCCCATGACCGGTCCGCAGACCCGGCCCCCCGACGCCCTCGACGCCCTCCGCGAACGCGTGCTGCGCGCGGGCATTGCCGTACTCGCGGTCGGGATGCCGCTTCTCGGCGCCATGGTGTCGCTGCAAGGCGCGCTCGAAGGCGGGCTCAATCTGCGGACGGTCGTGCTCTCGGGCGCGATGGTGTGCTTTCCGCTCCTGTGGATCGTCACGCCGCGCCTGAAATTCCGCGCCGCGGCGTCGCTGTTCGTCGGCCTGCTCGTCCTTAGTGCTCTCCTGCTGGCCTCGCGCGGTGTCCTCACGGTCGGCTACGCCGGCCTGGGCGTGATCATCATCCTCTCGGCGACGCTCTTCTTCGGGCGGACCGGTGCCATCGTGGGGATGGGCGCGATGCTCGCGGCGCACCTCACCGGCTGGGCCATGGTCCACTTCGAACTGGGACCGCCGCCAGCCATCAACCTGACCGATCCGCGGATCCCGGCCGTCTGGGTGCGCCACATCCTGGTGCTCGGCGTGCTCGGCGCCGTCCTGGCCATCAGCGTGCTCTATGTCGTCGAGCAGCTGGCGCGCGAGGTTCAACTGCATCGCCGCCTGGCGGACCTGGAGATGCAGCAGCGGCTGGCGCTCGAGCGCGCCGAACGCGAGCGGGCGGAGGAGCGTGAGGAGCGCGAGCGCGCGCAGCACGCGCTCGATCAGGCGCGGCGGCTCGAAGCGCTGGCCCGCATGTCGGGCGGCATCGCGCACGACTTCAACAACGCGCTCACCGTGATCATCGGGACCGCGGACGTCGCCAAATTGAGCCTGTCCTCGCCCGACGACGTGGCCAGCTATCTCGACGAGATCGTCCAGGCCGCCAGGCGCGCCGGGCAGCTGACGACGCAGCTGCTCACGCTCGGACGCGCGCAGATCGGCGCCCGGGAACCGGTCGACATGACCGATTTCCTGGGACGGCTGCAGGGCGCACTCCGTCGCGTGCTGCCCGACGACGTGGGGCTGGTCGTGGACGCGCCCGCCGAACCGGTCACGGCCCGCGCCGACCTCGCCGGGCTCGAACGCGCCATCTACAACCTCGTGCTCAACGCCCGCGACGCGATGCCAACCAGCGGCGGGACGATTACGCTGAGCTGCCATCGCGAGACCGTGGCGCAGCGCGCGGAGCTCGCCGATGGCTCCTACGCCGTGCTGCGCGTCTCCGACACGGGCCACGGCATGGACGCGGCGACGCTGGAGCGCATCTTCGATCCGTTCTTCACCACCAAGGGCGAGCGTGGCGGGACCGGCCTGGGGCTCGCCACGGTGAACGCCTTCGCCAAAGACGCGAGCGGCCACGTCGAGGTGACGTCGGCGGTGGGCATCGGCACGAGCTTCACCTTGTGGCTACCGGAACAGATCGCGGGGATGCCCGTTCCAGCCTCAGCGGACGCCGCCCCCGCGCTCGCGCCGCCGCGAACGCCGCATCGGACCCGGGTCCTGGTGGTCGAGGACCGCGCGGACGTGCGTATGAACATCGTCCGCACGTTGACCACGCACGGCTTCGAGGTGGACCAGGCCGAGGAGGGCACGGCCGCGCTCGCCCTGATTGAACAGCGGCGGGACTATGCGGTGATGTGCATCGACGGCGTCATGCCGGGGCTTGCCACGGCCGACGTGCTGACTCGAGCATCTGAGCTGGCGCCGGGCATGGGAATCCTCGTCTGCTCCGGCTATGTCCGTGAGGATCTGCTGCGGCGCGGCGTCGAGGCGGGGCGATACGCCTTCCTGGCCAAACCTTTCACAGCCGACCAGCTGCTGGCCAGCGTCGATAGCGTGGTGCGATCTGCCGCCGCGCCACGCACGGTGCGCTAATTACCGTCTTACCGTCGCGCCGGCGTGGTTGAGTTTGCAAACGCCTCTGGAGGCGCGCACACTGCCTTCGTCCCCCTGTGGTACCTGACACGAGGAGCGGTCATGGAGCCCAACAAGTGCGCCCACCCGGCGTGCAACTGCACGGTGGAAAAGGGCGGGCCGTTCGGCAAGTACTGCAGCGAGCACTGTAAGGAAGCCCGCGACATCATCGAGCTGCACTGCGACTGCAAGCACCCGGGCTGCGGTTCGTAGAGGCGGGCGCCTCTACGAGCGGGTGGTCGTGCGACGCGTACGTTGAGCGGACCTGCCTGACCTATTGAGCCGCCGTCCCGGTCGGCTCGATGTCCTTCCACGCGGTGTTCTGCGCGGTCATGCCGCCGGTGCTGCCCCAGATGACCGCGGTGCCGTCGGTGGTGCCGATCGAACCGGAGCCCCAGATGACCGCCGTGCTCCACGACTGCGGGTCGCTCCACACGACGTTGCTGCCCCAGATGACCGCGTTGGCGTTGGCCCACTTGGTGCCCGAACCCCAGATGACCGCGTTGCCCCACGCCGTCTGGCTGGTCGGCAGCGTGCCCGAGCCCCAGATGACCGCGTTGCCCCAGATCACCGCCTGCGACCACGACACGTTCTCGCCGCCGATCGAGGTCCACGGCACCGGCTGCGGCTGCAGCCAGTAGCTGCCGGTCCTCGCCGTCGTATCCGCCGCGCGCGCCAGCGCCACCGATCCGGCGCCGTTCAGCGCGCCGGCACCCTCGCGCAGCGGGTCGTACTCGACGCCCAGGTCGTTGCGCACGGCCAGGGCCGAGTACTGCATCATGGCCTTCACCGCGTTCGGCGTCATCGCCGGCGTGTAGGGATGCGCGGCGCGATGGTTTTCGATCATCAGCGCCACCACGCCCGAGCCCACCGCCGTGGCCATGCTCGTGCCGCTCAGCCGGAGGTAGTCGGCATCCGGCGCCCGCAGCTCGGGATACTGCTGGTAGATGGTGCTCTTCTTGGCGCCGACCGCGATGATGCGGTGGCCCGGCGCCAGCAGGTCCGGCTTCACGATCGCGTCGTACCAGGTCGGACCCGACGAGCTGTAGTCGGGAATGCGATCGTCGCTCCGCGTCACGGTGTTGCTGGTGGAGATGGCGCCCACCGTGATGGCCGACGGCGCGTTGCCGGGGGAGTTGATGCCGGCATAGCCGGGCAACCCGGTGGTCGGGTTGAGGCCGTTGTTGCCGGCCGCGGCCAGCACGATGATGCCGGCCTTCGACGCGCGCTCCACGGCCTGGACCAGCGGGTCGGTCGAGGCCGGCTCGTAAATCGGGTGTCCCAGCGACAGGTTGATGACGTCGATGCCGAACTTGGCCTTGTTGGCCACGGCGAAGTCGATGGCGCGGACGACGTCGCTCGTGAGGCCGGCGCCCTCGGCGTCGAGCACCTTGAGCACCACCAGCTGCACGTTCGGCGCGAGGCCGCGATACGCCTTGTTGGTCGAGAGCGCGCCGGAGCCGGCAATCGTGCCCGCCACGTGCGTGCCGTGGCCGTAGTCGTCGAACGGCGACGTCGCCTGCGTCTTGCCGCCGGTGAAGTCGTAGAACGCCTTCACGCGACCCTGGAACTCGGAGGACATCTCGAGGCCGGAATCGATCACGGCCACCGTGACGCCCTTGCCCGTCCAGGAGTCCTGCAGGCCGAGCGTGGCGCGCAGCACCGCCGGCGGCACCGGCTCACCGGCGGACGCATCGTCGAGCGAGGGGTCGAGGATGTTGCCGACGGTGTTGAGCAGCGTGCCCACCGTGCTCGTGAGCGTCTTCGTCACGGTGCCGAGCAGGCCGCCGACGAGGCCGTCGAGCAGGCCGTGCGACCGCACGACCGCGTCGGCGGATACGCCGAGTACCGTGCTCGACTTCGCCAGCGACTCCAGCGCCTGGGCCGGGACGACGGCCGTCAGCGTGTCGCCGTCGAGCTCGGCCAGCACGTCGTGGCCTTGCACCGCCAGCAACTGCTTCAGCGCTTCACGGTTCTCGGCCGTCGTGCGAATCAGTACCCGGCGTGTACCGCCGGCGCGCTGGTCGACGTCGACTCGCAGCAGCCCGTCCAGCTTTTTCAGATGCTGGGCAACTTTCAAACCTTGGGCATGCGTGCGATTGTCGGCAACCACCAGCAGCGCGAGTGTCGTCGCGAGCACTCCGCCAAGCAGTGTTCGATAACCCGCGCGTCGCGCGGGCCGGGTACGAGTAAGACGCAGCTTCATCGCCGCCTCTTAGCGCAAGAGCCCGGCCATATCCACGGAGAGTTCCCTGGAAACCTGAACTATTTCCCAGTCAGGCGGTTACGGTTCGGTGAGAAGAATCACGGTTTTCGTGGCGTGTGCCGCGGCGAGACACGCGGCCGTGCGCAACCGCGTGCGCGAGGGGCTGCGACTGATTGGCTGGGCGGGAGTTACGGCCGTGCTCAACGACGAGACACGAGCGTGCTGTTTCGAGCCACGCCCGCGGGAACGGCCACGAGCTCGGCGCGCGCGGCGCACACGCGCTCGGCGACGAGCGCGGCCGCCGCTTCCGCCATGCGCTGATGCGCCGGCGTGAAGGCAGCCTGGCGATCCGAGTAGAACGCGAGCACGCCGCCAAGCTGCTCTCCATCGCCGATGGGGACCGCGAGCGCGCTCTGCAGCGGGCTCTCGTCCCGCAGGTCGGGATCGACGTCGAGGCGCGCGTCCGAATTGACGATCGGCGTGCGCGTGGCCGCCACCCAGCCGCTGAGACGATCGCCGAGCGACACGCGGGCGTCCGGCGGCAGCGTTTCGACGCCGGCACGGAACGCGGGCGCGAGCGCATCGCCGCTCTCGTCGTAGACATACAGGACGCACGACACCGCGCCGAGCTCCGCGCGCAGCGCGTTCCAGATGGCGTCCCCGATGTCGGAAACGCCGCCGGGCACCGCCAGCTCGCGGCCGAGCGAATAGAACGCGGCGAGATCGCGCGGCGTGGGATCCTGCTCGACCGGCGCCTCGACGATTGGCGTGGCGTGCGGGTCCGCGACCGGCGCGCGTCCGGGCGGCGGCACCTCGTTCAGACCCGCCTCGTGCAGCGTCAGGAAGCCGTCTACGACCTGCGGGTCGTACATGGTGCCCTTGCGATCGATCAGCACCTGCAGCGCGGCTGCCGTCTCGAACCGCGGACGGTACGGGCGATCCGAGGTGAGCGCGTCGAAGCAGTCCACCACCATCAGGATGCGGGCCCCGATCGGAATCGCCTCGCCGGCCAGCCCGTCGGGATAGCCCGTGCCATCCCAGTTCTCGTGGTGATGCCGCACGATTGGCACCACCGGGTACGGGAAGCCGATCACCGACAGGATGTCGGCGCCGACCGGCGCGTGGCGCCGCATGATCTCCAGCTCGGACGGCGTCAGGCGGCCCGGCTTGTTGAGGATGTGCTCGGGCACGCTGATCTTGCCGACATCGTGCAGGAGCGAGGCCGCCTTGAGGGCCTGGATTTCTCCCTCGTCGTCGATGCCGAGCGCGCGGGCCAGCCGCACCGAATTGTCCTGGACGCGGCGGATATGGTCGTGCGTCACCTGGTCCTTGGCGTCGATCGTCTGCGCCAGCGCCTCGATGGTGGCCACGTACACGCGGTTCATGCCGCCCAGGTGCTCGATCTGATCCTGGGTGCGGCCGACCGCGTGCATGAAGGTGACGTAGAGAATCACCGGCAGCGGCGTGATGAGCAGCAGCACCTCGAGCGGCTGCATCGAGCCGCCCTGCCAGTCGTGCGACAGCACCAGCATCAGCATCGACGCGAAGGTAGCCCCGAGATGCGTGAGCCACAGCCCGAGGAAGTGCTCCTTCCAGATCGCCACCGGCGACTTGCGGGCGTCGAGGCCGACCGCCGCCGCCACGAGGCCGGTGCTGACGCCGAAGTTCAGCAGGCAGAAGATCGCGAGGAGCGCGAAGAGCCGCGGGACGCGCCAGGGGCCGTCGATCACGATCTGCGGACCGGCGACCGCGAAGAAGACCTGCGACGCCGTCCAGATGCCGACCGCCGGGGCCGCCGCGTTGAACAGGACCCGCCGCGCCGTGCGCGACGACTTCTGCATGCCGAACGACAGGATCAGGCCGTCGAGCGCCGCGGTGAAGGCGCCGGCCGCCGGCCCGATGACGAGGGCCGCCGCGGTGCTGAACGTGTCGGAGATCGAGAAGCTGACCTCCGCGGACGGCAGCCGCAGCGCGAGCCAGCCAGCCGTGGCGGTGAGCAGGAGCAGGACGATCAGCGCGTACGACACGGGCTGCGTGGCCACCTGCCAGCCCGAATAGGCGGCAATCGCCACGCCGGCGCAGATGACGGCGTCGACCAGGGGCGTCGCGCGATGCGAGCTCGTGTTCTGCGGTGTCTCGTCCATGCCGAACCTGTGTGTCGATCGGCGCGCGAGTAAAGGCGAGGCTTCGCCTCGCCTTTCAGGGCACTACTTCTGGCCTGTCCCCGCGCGGGCAGCTGCACGCAGGTCCGTGCACCGGGTCGCCGGCATACTCGGCGGCGGACACAGACCCACGCTAGTTATCGGCAGACACCGTGACACCTGTGCACCGAGTCGTCCCTGGGATCTAGGGGGGTGGGGCGGGTGGGACGGCGGGTAGGGGGACCCTACCCGTCTTGGTTACCGTCCGTCGGGCTCGAATCAACGTCCAATCAGATGTCACCGACGTTGCGCGCGGCTTGGACTGCCGACCAGGCTGCCGTGCACAGACGGGCTCGGAGGAGTGCCTCCCCTCCGGGCCCGTCGCTTCTTTGCAGCGGCGGCCCCGGCCGACCTAGATCGAGCAGCGCAGGTGGTCGTCGTGGGCAGCGCCACGAGGCGGCGCGCGTCGATCGGCTTGCCGCACTTCGAGCACTCCTCGTAGACGTCATCAAGACTGATTCTCAGAATCGGTTGCAAGCTCACGCGACGTGGCGGCGATGCGGTAGGCTCGATCTCGATGGACGACCTGCTGGATATCGTCGGCTTCGGACGCGCGCTCACGCTTTTCGTGGCCGTGATCCTGTCGATTGCCGCGCTCGCCACGGCGCCCGGGCCGCGGGACGATCAGGACCGGGCGGCCGAGGCGCGCCGCAGCGCGCTCGCCACGGCCGAGCGCTTGCGATAGGCCCACCAGAAGCGGAGGCCGAGCAGCACTGTCAGCCCCAGCGCCCAGCGGCGCGGCTCGGTGATGTCGGCCTTCACCAGCCACCAGAAGTGAATCACGCCGCCGATGGCCGCCACGTACGCCAGGCGGTGCAGCGACTGCCAGCGGCGCCCGAGCTTGCGAATCGCGAACCGGTTCGACGTGAGCGCCAGCGAGAACAGGATGACGAACACGGTCATCCCGACGGTGATGAAGGGGCGCTTCACCACGTCTTCCACCATGAAGCTCACGTCGAAGTAGTGGATGAACACGACCCACGTGAGCATGTGGAGCACGGCGTAGAAGAACGCGAACAAGCCGAGCATGCGGCGCAGCTTGATCAGATCGTTCCAGCCGGTGAGCTTGCGGAGAGGCGTGATCGAGAGCGACGCGAAGAGCGTCCCCAGGATCCAGGTACCGGTCTGATCGGTGATGTAGTCGCCGGGGTTGGCGGTGAGGTCGTTGGTATAGAAGCCCCGGACCAGCAGGCCGAAGGGAATGAGGGCGGCGACGAAGATCGCCGCCTTCAACAGGATGATCGGCTTCGGCATCCGGCGGCGTGCTACTGCCGCCTCAGAAGTTGCGCCGGAGATCCATGCCGGCGTAGAGGCCTTGAACCTGGTCGGCATATCCGTTGAACATTTCAGTGCGCCGGTTGGCGATGAAGCTCGGCAGCCGCTTCTCGCGCGCCTGGCTCCAGCGTGGATGGTCCACGGTCGGGTTCACGTTGGCGTAGAACCCGTACTCGTTGCGCGCCATGGCCTGCCACGTGTTGAGCGGCTGCTTCTCGACGAACCGCATCCGCACGATCGACTTGACGCCCTTGAAGCCGTACTTCCACGGCACCACGAGGCGGATCGGCGCGCCGTTCTGCGCCGGCAGCACTTCGCCGTAGAGGCCCACCGCCAGAATGGTGAGCGGATGGTTGGCCTCGTCGAGGCGCAGGCCTTCCTTGTAGGGCCACTCGAGGATGTCGCTGCCCTGCATCGGGAATCGGCCCCGATCGAACAGCGTGGTCATCTCCAGGTACTGCGCCTTGCCCTGCGGTTCGGCGCGCTTGATGAAGTCCGAGAGCGGAATCCCCACCCATGGAATGACGAAGGACCACGCTTCGACGCAGCGGAACCGGTAGATCCGCTCCTCGAGCGCGAACGGCTTGATGAAGTCCTCGAGGTTGTACTTGCCCGGCTTGTTGCACAGGCCGTCCACCTCGATGGTCCACGGCGTTGCCTTGAATTTGCCCGAGTTCTTCTTCGGCCCGTCGCCGGCGCCCGGCGCGAACTCGTAGAAATTGTTGTAGCTGGTCACGTGCTCGTAGGCGCTCGGCTCCTCTGAGGCGCTGAGCGGGCTCTTCTTGACGTTGGGCAGCTTGGTCCGCGGAATCTGAGCGGCCGCCTCGTCGGCAAAGGACCCAAGGCCGGCCGCGGCGAGCGCGGCGGCCGACGCCGAGATGAACTCCCGGCGCCTGAGGTACACGCTCTTCGGGGTGATCTCGGAAGAACGGATATCCGGTGCCTGTTTGATCAGCATGGGTGGATTATAGGCCTCTCGAAGCCCCGCTACCTTAAATGCAAACCCGGGACTGCAGGTTACGACGTCCGGCGCTGGCCCTCAGCCTGCCGGGCCGGAACCGCCGGGGCATCTACGACAATCTCTAGCGAATTTCGCGCCAATCGCCCACGCGGGCGATCGCCTGCGCGAAGCAGGCTTCGGCGCGCGACTCGGCTTCCCGCTGGGCCGCCGCCGACACAGCCGCGGTCAGATCTGCATCCGAAGGGCAGCGGATTCGGCCCTCTGCTGGACGCTCTCCGCCGGTGAAGTAGCGGGCCGCCCCGACGCGGACCCAGGCGTGCCGATCGCCAAGGGTCGGAGCCACCAGCGTTTCCGCCACGGCGCGTTCGACCGCGCGCTCGAGTCCGTCGCGCTGGTCGAGCATGGGGGCGGGCGCCAGATCGATCTCGGCTCCGCGTACGACGGCGCTCACCCACCACGGCTGCCCGGTGGCGCGCCGGAACGCGTCGATGGAGCCGTGCAGTCGAATGGTGAGCGACGGCGCCGTCACGCCCAGCCGCTGCGCGATCTTCACCTGCGCATTCCCCGCGAGCCGCTCGAGGTCCGGCGCGGCCACACGGGAGCCGGGCGGCACGAGCGCACGCACGAAGGCGGGTGCGGCCGACGGCTTCGCCGTCGGTAGGGCGGACAACACTGGGACCGAGCTCTTCGAGCTCGGCGAGGCGGGTAAGGC
>Ga0209486_10001085_pt1 | contig 11818 bp, 12 predicted proteins | sample NCCompost_FD_187518 | JGI IMG/M metagenome (GOLD analysis project Ga0209486, IMG submission 187518) | Agricultural soil microbial communities from Utah to study Nitrogen management - NC Compost (SPAdes) (version 2) | ecosystem: Environmental > Terrestrial > Soil > Agricultural land | place...
TAGATTAGCTCTTATCCTTCCCGGCTAGTTTCCTGGAAAGGAGTAACGAACCGGGTAGGAATTTAATGACTAGATCTGTTCCCTAAATGAGTGACTTATGCCTTGGCTATATTCTAGACTTTTTTTAGCCAAGTATTGTTAGTAAATCAGATATTATTTTACATAGATATTTCTCAAATTTGAGAAACAATAAATTATTTAAATAAGTGCGATGAAAATGACTCGGTCCTTCCTTTGAACGATAAGGTGAGAGAAACCAAGTTGATTATTTATTGAATTTGCCTTGGATTATGGATATTATATCATGGGAATCCTACTAAGAAAATCATCTATGAAATCATCTTACTACCAAGTTATGTATATGTCCAGTATGTACTGTGTGTCTATGCTCGCACTCTGTTCCTTCAGGTGGATTTAAATCATCGCCAGAGACGCAAGCAAAGAACAAATCTCCTTTCTGAATCGGGCCGATTTCAGGGGTCTGGTCAAATATGAAAGGAATGATTAAGGTGTTATGATCAGATTCTTCGAGTAACTTTTCTGCATTAATTGTCTTCGTGTTAAACTCTCCTCTAATCATGGTAACCACTTTGAGTTCCTTTACGTCCTTTCTATCTGACAATGGAATGGAGATTTGGAGAGTCGGATTGTTTATAGTTGCATTTTCTCCACCGTTTGAAGACTGGAATGATCCGGTGGACAGGGTCTTTTCACTCCCTGATCCAATGTTAACTTTGTTTTTTCCACCAGTATTCCCGATATTACCCTCTACACAAGAATATGAGTTCATTTCATTTGTTTGCGCGTTAAGGTCATATGCACACACAAAAAATTCGTCTCTATCACCTACTTTAACAACATCATTCTTCTGATTGAATCTAAATGAAACAGTAGTGCTCTTTGATTTCAAGTCTTTACTTGTTACGTTCTTAACCTGAGTATCACCATTGGCAGAGGCTACAACTTTCATTTTAGCAGGGTCATTTAATTTTTGTAAATTTATTTTAGCTTCGATTTCAAAATCACTTGCTGCAAATACTGAATTATGGGAGATAATAACTGAAAATGACAAAATCATAATGCCCAAAATACATAGCGACAACGCAAACAGTATTTTCTCATTAATGTGTGATTTGTCCATTGTTTTTAACTTGTGCAAAATCACATATATAATACTAATTGAGATTATTCGATTCGAAAATCAATGGTGATTATCAAAATTCTTGTCGATTTTCATGAGTATTTGTGACCCCTAAACAGCCCGTATGAAAGTTCATAATCGAACAACGAGTAATATATTGCCCATTGGATCCGCTATTTTAGGGGTTCCTTGAAAATTAATTGGAAATCCTTATATGAGTAAAAAACTGATTCGATTAATACTAATATGAGCACTGAACTGGTGGTTCTACGTGATTATAATAACCAATTAATGAATAGGAGAGAGCTCCAGGTTATTTTTAGAAACGTATCAGGAAATATGAAAAAGAAGGATGCAATTGAATCAATTTCTAAAGCAAACAATGTGGATTTAAAGACAATTATACCAATTGAAATCAAATGTAATAAAGGGAGTACCGATGTTAATGCTTTTTTTCACATTTATGAAGATGAGAAAAGTGCCCAGGATATTTTACCAAAGTACATATCAATGAGACTAATAGATAAGGCGGAAAGAAAGAAAATTTTCGATGAAGCAAAAGCTCAAAAATTGAAAGAAAAGCAGCAAAGTTCAGAAAAGGGTAAATCAAAGAAATAGAGGAATTGCGACATGGCTGATAAAAAGAAAGATTCAAAATCACAAATATACACATTCTACGATATTTCTGGTGACAAAGCAATTAGGAAGAAGAGGGATTGCCCTAGATGCGGAAAGGGGGTTTTCATGGCAGAGCATAAAGATAGAAACACCTGTGGTAAATGTGGCTTTACTGAATTCAAGCAAAAGTCAAAGTAGCTAAAGATACCTTTCTTTTTTCACAGTAACATATTTAGTTTAGCGAATCTTCTTCGTTCACAATATCCAAAATATCAATTTTATTACAATGGCATTTTCTTCCCAGTATTTGTCCTAATGTTGGAGAAATATCAACATCATCTCCCTCAATAAATTTTCTAATTGGAAGTCCATTGTCACATGTTATGATCAATTCTAATTTTCTTTGAGTCTTGACTTTGATATCCATTTGATAAATTAATTTCCAGTTTTTGCTTTTCCTGCTTACAATTTCGACTATCATTATTCCTGGATCAGTGAAATTCTTAAGGTCAGATGTTCGTAATTTTTCTTGAAAAGAAACAAGAGTCATAACCTTTTTTACATAGAGTGGTGCGGAGGTTGGCAATGCTCTTACCTTTTCAATTAATTTGAACAAGATTCCGTTGGATTGAATTAATAAGCCTTGTTTGAAACTAATTTTTTTCGAATTCTTAATTGACACGTAAAATGGTCTTCCATTCCCAAGTACCAGGCTTTCAGGCTCTTCTTTTCCTACTGGCCAAAAAACTATGGAAGCTGAATTGAATTGAGCCAATATTTCTTTTTTCAAGATTTTTTCGATATGGCGCTGATTAATTTCCAATCTATCATTTGTAGAATTTTTGTTCTTAATTTTAAATCCTTTTATTTTCTTGTAGCGACCTCTTAATATTACAGTCTTTGAGATGACAGAAACATTTGTTTCAAGTTTTCTACCAATTTGTACGTTGATAGTAATGTCGGGAGAATGTAAATCAGTCTTCTTATTTGAAACATAACTAAATTTTTTTCTAATTTCACGTAATAGACTTGTCTTGATATTTTCTTTTCCTCTTATCTTAAATCTTGATCTAAATTTGTCTTCATTGTCATAAAAGCTGTGATCCAGAGTAAGCCCAATTTGGAAGGTATCGTATTGATAATTTTTAGTTGCTTGAGTAAGCCTGCCACATGTTTCCTGTAATTGGTTCCATAATCCATGACAAATTTGGCACTGCCTAGTAATTTGTTGAGGATGGTAGTTTCTAATATGTTGCCTCTCTGAACACCATTTGCATAGATTGTATTCTGATTTACTTTTCAATTAGTTGCATCGTACTATCCTATACCTAATCTTCTTAGCATTCCTTGCATTTGTCTTCCTTTGCTTTGCTTAATCATGCTCTTTGAATTGTTGAAATTCTTTATCAGATCCTTCACGTCATGTTCTGCAACACCTGAACCTCTAGCTATTCTTTTTCTTCGCGAATCATTTATTACCTCAGGATTTTTTTTCTCCTGTTTTGTCATGGATTGGATAATGTATCTCCATTTTTCCAATTTCCCCTGGATTACATCAAGTTGATCTTCTTTAACCAATCCGGACAGACCGGGCATGTTGTCTATAATGTTTCTAAAACCCATTTTGCCAACACTTTCCATTTGTGAATAAAAGTCTTCAATGGTCATTTTGCCACTTAATACTCGTTTGGATTGATTTTCGTCTGCCTGTAATTCTAAATCTTTCGCTAAATCCAAGATCGCCTTAATGTCTCCCATTCCTAGCATTCTACCAACAAATCTAGTGGGACTGAACTCTTCAAGGTCGTCAATTCTCTCACCGTTTCCGATAAATAAGATCTTTGCACCTGTTACAGCCGACGCAGCCAAAGCTCCACCACCTTTCGCAGTCCCATCAAGTTTTGTTATAATGATCCCACCGACAGGAACCGTATCATGGAACGACTTTGCCTGACTATATGCCTGTTGTCCTATTGTCCCATCGATTACTAATAGAATTAGATCGGGTTTAGAAATGTTGTACATGCTTTTCATCTCTTCTAAAAGCTCTACTTCATCTTTATGTCTTCCAGCAGTATCAATTATTACTACATCCGATCCTGCATCTTTAAAATGACTAATTCCATTTTTAACTATTGAAGGTGCATCTTTATTATTTTCATCTCCATATACATCAACATTTATCTTCACACAATTCATTTTGAGTTGTGTTAGTGCACCGGGTCTCCAAGTATCTGCCCCAATTACTCCAACGTGATATCCATGTTTTGTTAACCATCTTGCCAGCTTTGCAGTAACTGTGGTTTTACCACTTCCTTGGATACCAAACATTAGTACAATATTGAGTTTCCCAGGAGAAAATGAAATGAGTTGTTTTTCAGGCTCCTTGCTTTGAGCATTACTTTCTCCTGTGTAACCCATCAATCTTGAAAGTTCATCATAAAGGATTGAGACAATATGATCTTTCCTGGATAATCCCTTGGGAGGAGACTCCTCCAGCGATCTATTTTTCAAATTCTGGGTTATATTCAATACCAATCTCACGTTAACATCAGATTGGAGTAGAGCTCTTTGCACATCTTTGCACAACGAATCTATCAGTTCTTCATTTACATCTGAAGCCCCCACGAGTTTTTTTAAAGCTGCCCCCAGACTTGAGCGAAGATTGTCTAACATTATTTATCTATTAATTCATGGACAAACGGTGTTTATTAATCAATATTTCGAATTTCTGAGGTAAATCTGATTACTTATGGGTTCTGCGATGAATAAATTTAAGACTGGTGGGATTTAAATTGACCGAATGAACAAGACACAGCCAACTCCCCACCAGGTGTTTAGGCTTTGCTTAGGACATGTTACTCACGTGATGAGCTATAAATGAGTGTAAACCGAGAAATTTAGGATTTCACCACGAATAAACCAAACTAAGAATATTTTATGAGCGATAAGATCAATATTTCGGAAAATAATAATCAATTAGTCGTTTCCCGATTGCAATTGTCACGGGATTGAAAAATAGAATATAATTGAACAAATTAAAAGAAGACAAAGGTTGAATCACTTCCCAAGACTTCCAGCTCTTCAGATTCGTTACTACTCTGAGAGTTCTGTTTTTCTGAACTTCTTTTACGATTAATTATATCCAACAGCTCTTCAAACTTTGTCATGATATGATTAATTTCTAAAACAGAAATCAGAACTAAAAGGATTGTTATTACTTTCCCTAGTTGGCTGTGTCTTCATCACGCATTTTATAAAAGGCTTTTAAAATGTTTTAATATTCAGTTTTTACTTTAATTATATGAACCAGTTCCATACAATAATCATCGTGCTGGCTATTGTAGCATCAGTTGGAACGATTGTTAATTTCTTAGTTGAATCAGTGAATGCTTGGCACGTCGAATTTTCAAGCAAAAAGGAATGTAGAGAAGCCTTCATAGAAGTAAGTGGTAAAACAACCGAAGAAGCAAACAGAATTTGCGAGAGGCTAATTCCACATGAATAATTTCAATCTTCTATCCTCTCTTTTTTCACCAGGTTAATCCCTTTCAACGCTAAACGAAAAGCATCCAATACGTTATGATAACTTGTTTGTTCTAACTGCTATTCAATGCTTATCTATTAATTCATAATCTGTTATTTCAAATATTCCATTGTCTCCAAACCACTTGACCATTCCCTCTCTAATCTCTAGTTTTTTCTTGTAAATTGGACAATCAATAACTAATGTTTCTGCCTCTCCTCCCTCGAAATTCAGGTTAAATCCGTATTTTAGAGAGAGATGTTCTAACGTCTTTACATTTTCATGGTTTAGTGTAACTCCAAGCCATTCTCTACCCAATCCTAATGCGGAAACACCAACAATAGTTATTTTGAATTTTTCATCAATCAAATTGTGAAGGTAGTTGTTGGGATTCAAATTCCATAACGGAGAGTATACTGTCAGTTGCAGATCCCCACAAACTTTTTCAAAATTCCGTTTTTGAAACTTGCTTGAGATTCCACCGTGCACTATCCCTTCTATACTGAATTCATCTTTTACCATTGAAAGAGCATTTTCAAGTATATACATCTCATTTTCTAATCTGGAAGACCTTGATTGAAAGTTTCTAATTGGTAGGCCAATTGCTTGCGCCAGTGTCTCGGTAAGGCGGATGTTTGGAAAATGAAATAGTAAACTATCACTAATTTCGGGCATTATGGAGATCAAACACACAACATCGTGCCCAAGTCTTTTCATTTCAAAAATAGAGTAATTACTATCCTTTCCCCCAGAATATAGTGAAGCTAATTTCAATTTTGTATAATATCAGACAAGGTATTCGCATTCGTCTTATAATCATTAACATAGAACGGAACAAATCGTAATTGGAAGATTTTTTTACCTCTCTGCAAACTCATTGTGTAGATGAAAATATCTGAGGGCGCTTATGTCCTGTTTTTTTATCAATCAAGTAAGAATTGGTTAACTAAAGTAGAAAAAGGTAAGAAATTACATACGCATATAGGAATAATAGATTTTGATCAGGTCTTGGGACTTGAATACGGTACTTCTATCGTCACACCTAAGCAGAAAAAAGTTTACCTCATGGAACCAACAATCTATGACTTTGTCATGAAGTCTGATAGAAAAACGCAGATTGTGTATCCAAAGGATTTGGGCTACATAGCAATTAGAACCGGATTGAAGAGTGGATCTAATGTTCTTGAAATAGGGACAGGAAGTGCTTCACTTACGACATTCTTTGCAAGCCTCGTAGAGCCAGGTGGTCATGTCTTTACATATGACGTTAATGAAGAATTTATGGAAATTGCCAGTAAGAATCTGAAAAAATCAGGAATGGAAAAAAATGTTACAATGTTGAAGCATGATATAATGAAGGAAGGATTGGAACATTCTAATGCTGATGTTGCAATAATTGATCTGGGAGATCCTTGGAATGTCCTACAGCTTGTTCACAGGTGTCTAAAAAATAGTGGCTCTGTTGCAATAATATGTCCAACAATGAATCAATTGGAAAAGACTGCAAAACGCATGTCCGAAATTGGTTATGCAGACATTGAGAGTACTGAAATAATGATTCGCAATATAGAGGCAAGAGAAGGGAAAACAAGGCCTTCAATGCGCATGATTGGTCATACAACATATCTTATATTCGGTAGAAAAATTAAGCAAGATAATGCCAAATCAGAAACTATTGTGGATGATTCGAAACTGCAAATTACTAATGATGAACAATAGACATCCCGTTGCACTGTTTTGAGTAATAATAAACCAAAGTATTTCATTAGATCAAGAGTAATAATTTTCTAAGCTATCATAACCGACTAAGAGAACAATTGAGCATGGTTTGATATATATGCCAAATCAAAATGACCAAGAGAGCTATTCTTATAAGGAACCGTCATAAACTTGAACATGTTGGCAACTGAAGGTTATTGTGTAAAATGTAAAGCAAAAAGGCAAATGAAGGGTGAATCACAGGTCACCATGAAAAATGGAAGACCTGCAACAAAGGGAACATGTTCAGTTTGTGGAACCAAGATGTTCAGGATTGGCGGTGGCCCTAGCAAAGCAGTCAAGAAAGGCAAGACGAAACCAAAAGCAAAATCAAAGGCAAAACCAAAAGCAAAATCAAAGGCAAAACCAAAAGCAAAATCAAAGGCAAAAGCAAGAAAACGTTAAAATCCTAAATTCCTTTTTTATCTTTTTATTCCGAAAGTTAAGAATTATTTGATGTTGACTTCAACTAGTTTGTATCGAAAATTCCTTTTCGACATGATCCAATTTTTGAATGTTTCCACAAGAACATATCAATTCGCGTAACTTAGTTCTTGGAGCTTCAGATTTTACAAGCTCCCTTGCTATTTTTATTCCTTCGTTCATATCACTAGCTCTTTCTCCTGCGATTAACGCAACGGCTGTATTAAGAACTACTATGTCTTGCTTTGCGCTAGAAGATTTTCCATAAATTGTTTGCAAAGTCGTCTTTACTGAATCTGCCACAGATTTGATTTGAATTTGCTCTTTTTTAACGACCTCCATATTCAATAATTTTGGATCTATCTCCTGTCTTTCAATTTTGCCAGATTTAAGAACGACTATGATATTTCTTGAAGTGTTTGACAGTTCATCCATGCCGTCTAAAGAATGAACGAGAAAAATTTTTTTCAGATTTGAGTCAATCATTGCATTTGATACAAGTTCGATAAATTTTGGATCAGAAATTCCAATCACCTGTGAGGTAATATTTGTACACGGATTACATAGAGGTCCAATAAGATTAAAAATTGTCTTAAAACCAAGTCGTTTTCGTATCCCCGAAATCCTTCTTAATTTCGGATGAAATTTAGGGGCAAACAAAAAGGCATAACCAAGTTTTTCAAGTGATTCAATAATTCTACTCTCGGGTAGATTCAGATCAAGCCCTATATATTCAAAAAAGTCTGCACTGCCAAATAATCCACTAGCAGACCTATTCCCATGTTTTGCAACATTTATTCCAGAAGCAGAGGCAACAAGTGATGCAGCAGTGCTGATACTAAATGAATTTGCCATATCACCACCAGTACCACAGTTATCAATTAGTGGACTATTAATTCTGGGAGTTATGTGAATAGAATTTTGAAGCATGGTGTCCCTTATTATTCTTAGTTGATTGGCACTAATACCTCTAAATGTTAACGCCGCAAGGAACGAAGCAATAGTCGAGTCTGGAATTTCATCCAGAAAAATAAGATTTACAGCCTTCACAAAGTCATCTGCATCAATACTATCCTCTGATAGAATTTTTCTGGTTTGTTTTTGAAGATATTCTTTGGACATTATTTTTTCAAAATATCTATAAAATTTTCCAAGATATGATAACCATTTTTTGTTAATACGGACTCTGGATGAAATTGAACACCGTATATCGGATACTTTTTGTGTTTCAACCCCATTATTTCCGAATCATCAAGTGAGAATGCTGTTATTTCTAAACAATCTGGAAAATTTTCTCTTGATGCTACCAGTGAGTGATATCTTGTCGCGACAAACGGATTAACAAGTTTTTCGAATAATTCGTTATCTACATACTTTATTTTACTTGTTTTACCGTGTCGCACAACCTGTGCATTGATAACCTTACCACCATAGACATGAACTATACCTTGATGACCTAGACATACACCCAGAACCGGAATTTTAGGTCCAATAGTTTCAATGATGTCACCACATATTCCAAATGACTTTTTGTCTGCGGGGTGCCCAGGACCAGGAGAAAGGACTATTCCATCAGGCTGCATTTTCTTTATATCATTTATTGTTATCTTGTTATTTCGAAAAACAACAGGTTCTGTTGATAGCTTTCCAAATAGTTGGGCAATGTTGTAAACAAAGGAGTCATAATTATCAATTATCAAAATCTTTTTCATATCAAAACACCATGATTTCTTATTCCATTCTCACAATGTTAATTTTTACATCTATAGATATTTAATGTTTATAAATTAACCATACATTTCTTATCCTCTCCAAGTTTGGAACTATAGGTTCCTACTTTACGCAAATGAAGAATAAAATTTCATTGATAATACATTAAATAATCCTTCATTTTCACTAAAAACATTGAGAAATGGTAAGAGTATTCATTAATGGTTATGGAAATATAGGTAGGCGACTGGCATCTGCATTCTCTCATGATAAGGAAATTCAATTTGTTGGGATTGGAAAATATTCAATTGATGATAAATTAGACGAAGCCTTTGCAAAGAAATTTCCTGTCTATGTTCCAGAAGAAAAAATCTCGGAATTTAGACAAAAAGGCTACGATATTTCGGGGACAATTACTGATGCAATCAAATCATCCGATCTTGTAATTGATGCTGCCAAAGAAGGATTAGGCTATAGGAATAAAGTAAATTACTATGTTCCTTTGAATAAACCTGCAATCTTTCAAGGAGGCGAAGATAGATCGGGCGAAAATAAGGTTGCTGACATTATTCACAATTCTAGGGTAAATTATGATAAGGTTGCAAATCAAAAATATGTCATACAGGGCAGCTGTAATGTTTCTGGAATGGGAAGAATTATGCAGCCTATGATCGAAAAATTTGGAGATAAGATAAAGCGCTATGATGTTACATTAATCAGAAGATCGGCAGACCTGGAAGATACAAAAGAAGTTAGAGATTCGATAGAATGGGACAAGAATCCCCATCACCAGGATGACGTTAAATCGTTCCTGCCGTCAGTAAAACTATATGTTGAGGCATATAAAGTACCATCGAGGATGATGCATCTTCATCAAATGGTAATAAGATTCAGTGATAAGGTCCCTTATTTTGATTCACTGTCCGATATCTATGATGACGAATTTGGAGTGGCGGTTCTTGGTAAAGCAAAAGGTACTGCAGAACTTCGTCTTAAAGCGCGTGAATTTGGATTTGAACATGATGATACCAATATGGTACACCTTCATGAGGAAACAATGAGGAAAAGTGATGACACACTAAAAATACTCTATTCGGATGATCAGACGGGTATTGTAATTCCTGAAAATCACCTTCTATTCCAATCAATGATGTTTGGGCGGCCTAAAAAGGAGGCTTACGAAAGAACAGACTCACTTTTCCAAATAAAGAAGAAGAGAGATATGCTAGTAAAGCAATTTGGGTCATAATTTACAAAACTCTGATGGTAATCGAAACGCAGTTGATGGACTAACAAAAAGTCGATATTTTTTCAATCGTATTATCTACCATAGTAAGGATGAAGCAGATTGGGATCGTGTTCTCATATTGTTCAAATAAACAAAGATTTTTGTAGTCTCACCACTAATTTTTAATGTGTTAGCTAGCGTGTGGGTGACTCGAAAGAGAGGAAACTCCTCCCTCATAACAGGCACTCAAATTAGCGATAATTAGGTGGAGACACCTGGCTACGGAACAGAAAGGATATCCAGTTGATCAAAATGATGATGATGGTGAATAGCCTGAAGATGTCAATACTGGAATGAAACCGCCGACCTGAGTGGAGCAAGGACAAAAAGGGGTTAACATTCCTGTATGAACCCAGGTTGACCGCTCAGTGGAATCCCACTTAAAACAAAAGGAGGGTTACTGCTAGCAAACACACTTATTTTTTAATTGATGCAATGTAGTTTCCAAAAAAAGAACAGTAAACTGCATAATTGGCACAATAACTACTCAGATTCTAAGAGATCCGTAAAAAGTCTACATGAGTATGAATTTTACCAACATAAGATACTTCGTCTTCCTATCAATTAGAAGATGAATTGATTCAAAAAAATCTCTAAATTCTCCAAAATGTATTTGACGCTATGACATAAGCAAATAGAGGGAGTTAAGTGGATGTATTACTTTCTTGCTTTCCACAAAACGAATACTGATACTGCGGCCATCATGCCTGCAAGGATAAAAAGTACCTGTAATGGAAATCCACCGGTTGCTGTTGTGGTTCCCTCTGGGGCATTTTCGGTGACAAATGCAATTTCAGAGTTTCCATTTTTAGATACCGTTGCAAATCCCGCAATTTGAATTTGCCCACTTGGAGGAGGGTGACTGGAATGGATATCCACATTTGTGCCGTCTATTACTGCAGCGGCATCAGATTCCTCTGCCTCCATAACACCTTCTCTAAAGCTACTTTCGCCTAAAGAGAATATTGAAACAACACGGGCACCTCCTAATTCTTCGTACCCAGAACCAGCTGTGGAAGCCTGGCTCCCAGTTGGGTCAAACAAGAAATGCCAACGTTCCATAGGAGTTGCAATTTTCTCAAAGTTAAACAGTGGAGTATTGAATATCTCGCCTGCGTCACTTGAATTCAATTGCTGTGCTATTTCAGGAAACTTGACTTGCAGTAAACTTATTGGATAGTTAATACTGACATTACCAATGTCAGGTACTTGAAGTTCTAATGATCTATTAGTAAAAAACCCTCTCCAATCCAAATCGACCAGAGCTCCTCCCGACTCGGAACTATTGCTTGGAAGTGTGAATCCACTTATGCTTGGTGTAAAGACTACTTTGTAAGACATGATAAGCCTGTCA
>Ga0209486_10001086_pt1 | contig 11817 bp, 6 predicted proteins | sample NCCompost_FD_187518 | JGI IMG/M metagenome (GOLD analysis project Ga0209486, IMG submission 187518) | Agricultural soil microbial communities from Utah to study Nitrogen management - NC Compost (SPAdes) (version 2) | ecosystem: Environmental > Terrestrial > Soil > Agricultural land | place: USA...
AAAATACTTCTAACATGAATCTGTTCCCATGCAATAGTCAGGAATTCTTGACGGTATCTAGCTGGAACAACCTGTTCTTCCTGAATACCCTGATTCAAGGACAAAGAATTTCCTGCTGCTATCATATAATATTCATCTCTATTTGGTGATAAATAAACCACCTGTCTCTCTTTTTTTTCTTTTGCTTTCTCAGATATTTCATAAAACGGACTCTCTATAGATCCCCACCAGTGATCAATTCTCGCATGAATAGCTAACGATCCGGTAAGTCCAACATTGATTCCTTCGGACGTGTCAATTGGACAAATACGCCCATAGTGACTCGGATGAATATCTCGGCTCCGAAAACTTGCAGTTCTCCCCGTCAATCCTCCAGGACCCAAACAACTCACTTTTCGCCCATGAACCGTTTGTGTCAATGGATTGGTTTGATCAAAAACTTGAGATAAGGGATATGTGCCAAAAAAGGTCTCATAAGTAGTTATTAATAAAATCGAAGTTGAAGTTGGAGTTACCAAAGTTTGTGGAGTCGGTTTCGATTGACGTATGAATACTCTACGGATAGTTTTTTGAACCGCATGTTGTAAACGGCCAAGAGCCAGTCCGAATTGATCTTGTAACAGATCCGCAACCGAACGAATACGTTTATTTTTCAAGTGATTCATATCGTCATCGTCAAGTATACCCGTTCCAAATTTCATTCCAATCAAATGATCCGTAGCGGCCAATACATCTCGTGGTAACAAGAATGTATTGTTCTGAGGGATATCAAGATTCAGTCTCCGATTCATATTTCGTCGACCAACTCTTCCTAATTCACATTTTTGTTGAAAAAATTTCTTTTGTAATTCCTCGCATAAGGACTCCGAAAATACCAGGTCCCCACCTACACAAGCAAATTGTTGATAAAACTCCAAAATAGCTTTTTCTTTTGACTCAATCCTCTTCTTCTCCTTAGCATTCGGGAAAGACAAGAAAATTTCGGGGTAGGAAACATTATCTAAAATTTCTCTTAGATTTGAACCCATAGCTGATGATAGAACTAAAATAGATATCTTTTGTTTTCTACTCACGCGAGCCCATATCCTTTCTTTTTTATCAATTGCTAATTCCGACCTTCCTCCCCAATCTGATATTATAGTCCCGGTGTATATGGAAATTCCCTTGTGGTCTAATTCCGAGCGGTAGTAAATACCAGGACTTAACAATATTTGATTGATCACAATTCGGTATATTCCATTTATTATAAAGGTTCCTAAGGAATTCATTATAGGAATGTTTCCAATAGAAATGGTTTGCTTTTGCACATCGAAACCAAAAATTAATCTCGCGGATACATATAATTCGGAAGAATAGGTGAGTGATTCATACACAGCATCCCTTTCTTTTATCGAGGGTTCTAGCAATTGATATCCTTTCGCAAATAATTGAAATGCAATTTCGTGATCTGGATCTTTAATTGTTGGAAACTTCTCAAGTTCTTCTGCCAAGCCCTGATTAATGAATCTACAAAATCCCTCGAATTGGATCTGACTAAATCCGGGTATTGTGGACATTCCCTCATTTCCATTCCGGAGCATTTTAATCTTAAGTTTCCTATTCTATTTATCGAAGAAAAATTCCATTATCAGCTCACTCTTCATCAATCCCTACGGATCAATCTAGCAATCATGGAATCTATATTCTGTTTACTGAATCACATGAAATTCTAGGGAACTTCACATATGTATTTCATATATGTATTTCATACATATGAATAGAGACGATTTCGACGAAAATTCGAATTTAGCAGGGGTAGAAATGGAATAAAAATGAATTGATAAAACAGTCCTAGAAAAAAATTCTGCCACTTAAACTTTATGATATTCTAAAAAGATTGGATAGCAAAGATTTCTCGTTTTATCTCCTTTCTATGAAAGGGGATAAAGCCATAATAATTTATAAGCACTAGAAAGTTTGACTTTAGTTCGATTTAGAATAGCACGCTTAGTTTCATTTTCAAAAAGAATTTGAAGGTTCTTTTTTGTTTCGTAATAGTAGAGAATTGCTGGAAAATAAAGGATTTCGTTGTAGAATCCTAAAATAAAGTATTTACTTTATTTTTTAAGTACTTGCCAATCTAGTTATCCACCTATCTACATATCCTTTCTTTTATCGTAATTGCACTTAGGTGGTCCAAGAAGGCCAAGCCATAATCTATATCAGAGCAAATCAAATTCCCTCTTTTTTTTATTCAAGATATTTAATGCAATGAAAAATAAAAGCACGATTCCCCATAGGGATATGTACATAAGGGGGATCCATAGATAATAATGCTATTTGGACCTGGAATTTCCCTATATACAGATTAGGGAAACATTTATTCTATTTTATTATGCCATTAAAAATAATGGAAGGGGAGGGGGAGAATACCGATTTAAGAGTCGTTCACTACTGCAATTCAAAAAAAAAAAGAAAATAAAAATTATAGTTAATGGTTCTAATTTGTTCTGAATTTTGCAGCCTGTGACTGGAAATCCACTTTTTCTCCTTTGTCATCTCAATAGAATAGAAAGAAAAGAGCAGTTTTCTAGTGTTAGCAATGTGTGTTTTAAGATAGAATCCATCGAGGAGAATAAGCGCAACTGGATCCAAAAAAGCAGAAATCCTTTTTTTGAAAAAGATTAGAAAAAAGTAAGTAGAATTAGATTCAAAATAAAAAAAAAAGGGTTTTAGTAAAAAAATGTAAATGAATACTTGTTCTTTTCTCGATTTTAGATCGGATTTTTTGGCGGCATGGCCAAGTGGTAAGGCAGGGGACTGCAAATCCTTTACCCCCAGTTCAAATCTGGGTGCCGCCTAATCAATAAAATACTTAGGATTAATCAATAAAATACTTAGGATTATAGTACTGATCAAACCCTACAAATTTCTATCTCTATAAGTTGAGGCACGAGAGTAACTAGGTCTGGCGATACTGGATTTTTAGAATCCATACCATAGTTCTATCCTCAAACTAGGGTTTGTTTTGTCGGCAGTGGCCCAAACGGCTACCAATAGGGATGAGGTAGCGTTTCCTTATTCTTTTATTAATTTAAATTGATTCGATTCGGGAATTTAAAACTACGAGACTAAGATGTCAGAAATCTTCGTATCCAAAGGTTCCTAAGGAGCAGTCTTTTTTCAATCTAAGATTGAAGAAGGGACTTCGCGAAGAAATATCAAGACTTCCTAATTATCATACATTTTTTTTATGGTACATCTTACTACATACACTTCGTACATCTTATGCTACCTACATACACTAAAGTAAAAGCTACTGATTCTGTCGAGAATTAGATTGAATAGGCTGATCAAAAATCCATTTTGGGGTTGTGGATAGGGCCTCCTCACTCTTTCATAGAAAGATAGAAAGCGGGGCAGTAGGGTTTAGGTCAAAAATAAACATGGGTAAGGTAGGTATCCAATAAATATTTATCTATCCTAATTTTATGGTATATTCTTACGCCCTTTGTTTATAAAAACGGTAACAAACGGAAGAAAAAATCTCTCTATTCCCGCGTCTTCTATTCAGGACATCCCCCTACTCTTTTTTAGGGAAAGGGCTATGTATCATATTTATACTTAATGCTCTCCAATTCTACCAGAAATCATATAAGAATTTGTTAGGAGTAAATTCCTTTAACGGATTCATCCATAGTCTTAGGGCAGAATGGCCTTTTGACTCTGTACCCTTGATTCCACTATGATTATTGATCAATAGTAGAAGAATTCCTTCATAGAAATAGGAGACATAATTTACATGGATATAGTAAGTCTCGCTTGGGCTGCTTTAATGGTAGTCTTTACATTTTCTCTTTCGCTAGTAGTATGGGGGAGGAGTGGACTCTAGGGATACTACCAATTGATTGAGTAGTCGAATTGTAGTATCAACTCTTTTCTTTAATTGGTCGTTTTGCATTAAAAAGTTTGCCAAACTTTTTTTCTCTCTTTCTTTAGTTTTGTTTCACTCTTGTAAGAAACTCTTTTAAGAAAGTAAGAAAGAGTCGTTCTATTCTACTATGTTCTATTGCAGTATAATAGAAAGGGCAATTATAGTAATTCAGAATTTCTATTCTACTAGAAGTGGCGAGTAAAAAGAAGTGGCGAGTAAAAAGAAAGTTCTATACATAAGAAAATTAAACTTTCTTACACAAAGCTATTCACAACATATCGCACATTTTCCATTTATACTATTTTCTTATTCTTAGAAAATTTTTTATGTTCTTTTTTTTTTTTGAAAGATCTCGATTGAAGCATCTCGCGCCATTTTTAAGCATGAAAGATTCGTAGGTTTTTTCCTTTTACTTTTTTTCTTTTACTATAGTGTATTCGCGTATTATTTTTCTCCCCCTCCATGGATTCTTTCAATGAAAAATTGTCTTCGATTTTTTTGATTTTGACTTGATTGAAATTAAGTGGATGCAGTGAAAAAAGCAGTTGAATTAGACTACTATTTCAATCTACTAATCGATTCTATGTAGATTCAAGATAATATAATAGAGAGAATCTAAAGTGTGGTAGAAAAAACTATATGGAGTTCTTTCTACCACACTTTATGATTCCAACCGGATCCTTTCATTTAAGACTTGGATTTTTATTTTCTTTAATCCCTTTTTCATTTCTTCAATGATTAATTGGAATTCCAATTAATCATTTTGGCTGGCTGTTTTTACATAAATAATAAGTAAAAAGGCAGTAGGAACTAGAATGAACAATGCAGTAGCAATAAATGCGAGAATATTGACTTCCATAACCTCTTTATTTTTTTTTTTCACAATAACTCGGGATGTAATCCCATAGAGAGGAAAAAGGGGTATCCTGTAAATTTAAGGGGAGGACTTGCATTCTGATAATACTGAATCAATTCAATATTATGAATATTGGATCTATCAAATCAATTCATGGTTGATAGTGGAATAATATAACATAGCATAGGAAGATCCCTTATCCATACTAAGACCAAAATCCATTTTTTGATTGGATTCGAAACTCCCTCTATTCCATTTTTCATTCTTTTCTACTTTTGCTTTTCTATATGTATAACCCAAAATCTTTCTTATCTTATCCAATTTCCCTTCCTTTTTCTTATAGTTATACATACAATTATGTATGTATGTATTATATGACCCATAGAAAGTGGGTCACATAGACATCCAAATAAGCAGTAGAAGTAGAAATGAGATGGAGAAAAGGGGATTTTAAATAAAAAGGATCCAATATTTCAATTTAGGAAAAAGAGCGTTTGCTTGGTTTTTATTTTATTAGGTTACTATCAATATCTACTTTTTGGGGTCTAAAGATGAGAGCAGATCTATAAGGAGTCGGCAAATGGAGTGAGAATGAGGTAGATTCTTTCCAATTATTCATTGAACATACACAAACAAAGTTGGAACTAGAAAATAGAAGGGGTGTGGTTTAACCCCCAAAACAAAAAGGAACTAATTAGATGAAATTCATTCTCTAACAATAAACGAATACGGTTTATGTATGGATTCCGGTAAAATACCGGTACTCTATTCCATAAGAGTCGAATAGTAAGTTAAGATGAGGACGGTATCATCATAAAAATAGAGTAATATCCTAAATTATACTAATCCACGTATGATAGCCTTTCCAACCAGAAGTAGTGAAAAAAAAAATTCCTATACAGCTCTCTTTTTACTGAGAAATGCGAAATAAAAAAAGTGAAGTAAGGGTACCCCATAGATATTTGATGTTGCCCCCTGCCCCCCCTTTTTCATCAAAAATTTCCATTAAAAAAAGGAAAGATGAATTTGTCCATTCATTGAACCCTAGTTCGGGACTGACGGGGCTCGAACCCGCAGCTTCCGCCTTGACAGGGCGGTGCTCTGACCAATTGAACTACAATCCCTGCGGGGTGTATGGCATACCTATTCTTAAATAGAACCATAAGAAGATTCGATTCGTCTGTTGTGCTCTAAGAAATAGACGAATCATATACTACATACCCACATAGGATATGTGGGTATAGTGAGAGTGGCATAACTAGTATGTTGCGATTTTTTATCCCTAAAAATAAACGATAATCTGCCTTTCCATAAGAAAAACTCTTTTCTTTATAAGATAAAGAATCAGAGAGATATGGATTAAGAAAAAATTTCCCCATTTCTCTTTATCCTTTATTTCTATGGATCAGACATTTTTTTTCTTCCATACAAAATAATGGATTTAGTTCATATTCACGAAGCCCTAGATTTTTGGGCCGAGCTGGATTTGAACCAGCGTAGACATATCGTCAACGAATTTACAGTCCGTCCCCATTAACCGCTCGGGCATCGACCCAGGAAGAATTTTTTCTAGGCTTTTTGATAATCTATGATTAACCTCTTTTTATAATACTCCCTACCCCCAGGGGAAGTCGAATCCCCGCTGCCTCCTTGAAAGAGAGATGTCCTGAACCACTAGACGATAGGGGCATCACTAGACGATAGCGCCATATACAACCACTCGTCATTATACTATAATGATAGTATGAGCAGTTTTTTGGAATTGTCAATATACTCGAAGAGTATAACTAGATCAAAGGAAAGAGTCTTTACTACTTTTCTGTTATGCTTTCATAGGATTTTTTTTAGTTGAGGGTTAGGTTAATTCACGGATCATCCCCTACTTTTTAAGTTAAGGAAATTCGTTTAAAGGGTATAGAATAAGAATAGATTAGGAGTCTAGATTAGTTCAGTACAGGTATGGATTTGATTGCTCTAACAGGAAAAACAGTCCAATTTCATTTCTTTTTTGCAATTTAAACTCTGTGCTTCGTTTAGTGTTCAGACCAAAAATATCGGCATCTTGCACTAAACAAAGTCATAAAATTCACGAAAAATGGAGACATTTTCAAAAAAAAAAAAATGAATGGATTTTGTAGAAAAGTACTTTCTCGGATTCGAACCGATGACTTCCATCTTACCAAAGCATTACTCTACCACTAAGTGAAAAGCCCTTTATCGGATTTGAACCGATGACTTATGCCTTACCATGGCATTACTCTACCACTGAGTTAAAAGGGCTTTTTATTCAATAATTAGCCACTTTCGTTTACTATTATGGGTCTACTGCATAATGTACATAATATATGTATATATTAATGTACATAATATATGTACAGATAGAGATATATGTAGAGATTTTCTTTTATATATATCGAGATATAGAAGTTTATTTATGTCGAGGTTCAAAATCTTGATAAAATAAAGAAAAATAAGAAAATCTTTCATATTCTCTCTTACCACTTGCACAAAATAGAGGTATTTTATTATTATATAAATAAATACGTATAACGTATAATAAAATATGTCAACAGAGAGTTGACACACTCAAAAATTATTATATATATCGGATACACTTGAAGAAGGTGGATAAGTTCATAGGTATGTAAACACGATCTCGGACAATTCACCAAAGCCCGGAAGTTCCATTTTTTTTTTTAAGAGGAGAACAAATATGTATCAATTGTTGAATCGGATACAATGTTGAATCGGATACAACAATGGGCCAAAAATGCCAAAGGGGCAATAAGAACTGCTGTTAAAAAAATGATAGACTTTGTTTTTTTTATCTTTAGGCTATTCACTTTTCATGTGCTCAGAATGTTCTGCAGAATTAGGGACTTTTTTCTTCTATTGGCCGATCTTATGATGAGAACTATCTCCATTTATGTTTTATTTCCCCTAATTCTAATTGGGTGGGGTATAAAGGAATTTGCGCTCTTCATATACCCATATGGCTGGGTATTAATTTTCAGTGATATACTTCTTATTTGTTTTGGTGAGAGATTGAAACAATTTTTAACAGGCATCTTTTGGAAAAACTTTCGAGTTCAAAACTTTTTAATTTTTCTTAAAAAGTTTTGGACGGATTTGTTGAAATTATTTTCAACAGGTACCCCTTGGAAATGGGGTCCTCGACTATTCTACAAGGATTCTAGTGGATTTGGAACAAACTATGTTGGAGTTCATTTTATTCTAAAAAGTTGGCAGTCGAATTTATACTGCAGAGTAGAAAAATTATACTACTGCCTGCCCAAGAAAAAAGAAAAACCATATCCTACATACCTAACTCCTCCTGGTTCAGGGTTTTCCGTTTCCGAACACTAGAAAAAAGGAGGATTTAGGATTTCTGATCCTAGGGTGAAAAGGAAAGGAACAGATACCCAATATGATTCTTAGGAGGAACTTTTGGTAATGGTCTTGGTCCTCTATGCTCTTTTTTATGTGTTCTTAGTTCGATTCATCTTCTTTGATTCTTTTAAACAAGAATTTAATAAACTAGAATTGAGTGCAAAAGAAGAGAGGAAATTTGTAAATGGGGAGGATCCACTAACCAGAGACTTTCCGGATCCTCTTTATGAAGAGTTTGAGGAGTCCTCATCAGAGTCCTCTGATGTAAATTTTCATCAGGTAAATCTGTCCATTCCTATCCGCTTTTCCTTTTATTACTCTTTGTTTGTTGCTTCTCTCAAGTGATAGAGGAAGTCTATGATGAATTTTTTAAAGTCATCTCACTCCTTCCCTATGGCTCGTATTTCATGATAAGTGGAGGAAGAAAAGATCTTTCCCAATTTATTTGTTCAATTCTGAACAAAAAAGAAAAGGAAGAAAGAGATTTATGGGGACTGCCCCCTATATCTCTTAGGGTATATTGTAGGAATAATCAAACTATTCCTTACAACAGTCTGGCACATTTACGTCCTCACAAATAATGATCCTTGTAGTCATAACCGTAGAATAGATCCTAATCGAAATGCATACATTTGGTTCATACACAATTGGCATGGTAAGAAGAGATGTATTTTACAGATTAGAGAGGGGCTATCTAAATCCTAAAGTAAAGGCTCGCGATTGAAGTACTAACTGCCCACTGCCATGAACTTTCTCCGTTTGATTTGATAAGGTTGAATTAGCCTCCTTCTCGAATGGTTACCCTTGACAAAGGGTAGCATTGGTATCATAATCTACATGTAGCGGGTATAGTTTAGTGGTAAAAGTGTGATTCGTTCTATTAATAACTGAATTTGAAATGATATACTTAAGGCATCCTTAAGTTTTTTTATATTCATATTCCGATGAAAACTTTAGTTCTTATTAAAGGGTTTAATCCTTTTCCTCTCAATAGCATATTGAGGAAGAATATACATTCTCGCGATTAGTATCCAAAGACTAATTAAATTTGCACTCAAAATACAAATTCGATTATGAGTACAGAGTCGCGAAGCATAATTTTGCATTTAAGTATTCCGATTGAATAAATATGAGTAAAGGATCTATGGATGAAGATACAAAAAAATTTATTTCCAATCGTAACTAAATCTTCTTTTGTTTTGTTTAAAAAGGAAATGGAAGCCCAATAGCTAAAAAACGATGGTTTTGGTTTACTAGAACCGTGAGTATATTGTTTCAGCTCGGTGGAAACCCAACTCTTTTCCTCAGGATCTCTTGAATGAAATTAGGGAACGAAGTAAGTAGATTAGATAGATATTTAGGAGAATTTCTATCTCCTACTCTATAGGGATCATCTAGAAAGCAGAGAGCTTTGGTTCCATTCAGACAGAAAAGCTGACATAGATGTTAAGTGGTGAGAATATCCATAAAGGAGCCGAATGAAATCAAAATTTCATGTTCGGTTTTGAATTAGAGACGTTAAAAAAAATCAACCAACGTCGACTATAACCCCTAGCCTTCCAAGCTAACGATGCGGGTTCGATTCCCGCTACCCGCTCCATTTTGTAGAAAAAGACTATTCCATTTGTTTGTCTAGACATGGTAGAGACTTGTATTCAACCTTTTTCGTCCACCTGTTTTCGGCCCTACAGAGCGGAGTAGAGCAGTTTGGTAGCTCACGAGGCTCATAACCTTGAGGTCACGGGTTCGATTCCCGTCTCCGCACTTAGCAGTCCGTATAAATGGACTATTCTATTTGTATAGATATGGTAGAGGGCTATATCCAACCCAACTCTTTTTTTTATTCTGCAGGCAGGCAGAAAAAAAAAAATGAAAGAAAAGCATAGCCTATACCCTTTAAAAACCGTTTGTCTCTTGTTTGTCTCGGCAGAATCCCCGGTTTAGGGAACTTTCTTGGAAAGTTGGATTTTCGCCCCCGAAGCACTCTTTTTTTTTTTTGAATCGGGTGCAAAGGAAGGATAAGATAGGAAGGGGTACAGTACTAGACTAACAACTACTTAATTTAATAGAAGTAGTTAAGTATTTAATAGAAGTAGTTAAGTAGTCAACTAGACTTCATTTTTTATCATAGTACCTTACTAAATACTAAATTAAGGTGGCGAGCGACGGGAATCGAACCCGTATCTTCTCCTTGGCAAGGAGATGTTTTACCACTGAACTACGCTCGCTACATTGAACTACGCCCGCTACGGCCTATATTTTATAGGGTATATCCACCTGGGTCGACCGTCTATGTCTGGGTCGACCGTTTCATTTTCTATTAGAGTTTTCTTTTTATTAATTGTCTGTATTCTAATGGCAATAGAATTTCATAATAATGAAGGAGAAGAGCTAATATAATAATTCGGAACGAAAATAGCATTTTAATGTGTATCAAAATCAGAATTTTTTCGAAAAAGGGCCTTTCTTTTTATTTATTTTATATCGGGCTACTAAATACTAAACAAATTCAAGAAATGAGAGAATTCAGAATAGCTACCAGAAAGACTAATCCAATCCATAATGATGTACCGGAAAATACAACGTTTTTATTATTTGACCAACCATCAGGAGAAGCAAATACAAGGGGTACACTAATTACTAAGACTGAGGAAGTCGCAATTAATGCAAAAACAGCTAATTGGAAAGCAATAGTCATATTTAAAATCCTCCAAACTACCTTCAAATAAAGTTGACTACATATTTCTATTTGATCCCTCACTTAATCAAAATTGTACGAAAATACAAGAAGTAGGAGGGGTTTAATCATGAATCCATGGATTCTTCTCTTTAAAACTTTTTCCTTACCGCTTTTATTTGGATATGGAGTTGAGGGGATTTAGCCTTTATTTCACAAACGGATATAGCGGATTCTGTATCCGTGTATACAGTATACAGAGATATATCGAAAGTGGACTTGCATCTGAGAGATGTTTATCGGAGTTTAGTAGATCATTTCATATAGCTATGTTCTATTTGTAGGAATAAAATAGGGATTGGGCTGTGGAGAGATGGCTGAGTGGTTGATAGCCCCGGTCTTGAAAACCGGTATAGTTCTAGGAACTATCGAGGGTTCGAATCCCTCTCTCTCCTTTTGTTTATTGAATACATTTGTTTCTTTCTATGTTTTTCTTTGTTCTGCCCGCTTATATCATTTTTTCATAAAAAAGCATGAATGGCTCGGCTAGATGAAATAACCGAGCCAGAACAGAAAAAAAAGTAGAACAGGTAGAAATCAAAAAATCTTAGTTAAGAGGGGTCATGTAAAGAACAGGTTCCAAATCACGATCAATTCCCTTTTCAAAGCCTGCTGCAGCAGCTCGGGCTCTCCCTGCATGCCACAAATGGCCCACAAAAAAGAAGAATCCTAGAACAAAATGGGAAGTCGCTAACCAACTTCTAGGAGAGACATAATTAACTGCATTGATCTCGGTAGCTACGCCACCCACGGAATTTAAAGAGCCTAAAGGAGCATGGGTCATATATTCTGCCGAACGTCGTTCTTGCCAAGGTTGGATGTCTTTTTTCAACCTACTCAAGTCCAAACCGTTGGGGCCCCTTAGAGGTTCTAACCACGGAGCACGAAGGTCCCAAAAACGCATAGTTTCCCCTCCAAAAA
>Ga0209486_10001087_pt1 | contig 11816 bp, 9 predicted proteins | sample NCCompost_FD_187518 | JGI IMG/M metagenome (GOLD analysis project Ga0209486, IMG submission 187518) | Agricultural soil microbial communities from Utah to study Nitrogen management - NC Compost (SPAdes) (version 2) | ecosystem: Environmental > Terrestrial > Soil > Agricultural land | place: USA...
TCGCCCATCACCGGCTTGCAGTCGAGTCCGCCGGCCTGCTGGAAGTACGTGAACTGCGTGACTTCCATGCCGTTCAGCCAGACTTCCCAGCCGAGGCCCCAGGCGCCGAGCGTCGGCGATTCCCAGTTGTCCTCGACGAGGCGCAGGTCGTGCACCAGCGGATCGATGCCGAGCGCGACGAGCGAGCCGAAGTAGCGCTCGATGAAATCGTCCGGCGAGGGCTTCATCACCACCTGGAACTGGTAGTAATGCTGCAGCCGGAACGGGTTGTCGCCATATCGGCCGTCTGTGGGCCTCCGGCTCGGCTGCACATAGGCGGCGTTCCAGGGCTCCGGGCCGAGCGCGCGCAGGAACGTCGCGGTGTGGAAAGTGCCGGCGCCGACTTCCATGTCGTAAGGCTGCAGCAGCACGCAACCCTGCTCCGCCCAGTAGCGCTGCAACGCCAGGATCACGTCCTGAAACGTTTGCGGCAGGACTTTGACGATCTTCGTCATGCGGACCGAGTGCGGCGAAAGACCGCCAAGTATAGCGGTCGGGAGTCCGGCTACTCCGAGGCGCGCAGCCGGTCGAGATGCTCGAGCGCCACTGCGGGATCGAGCTGCGTCAGGCGATACGGACCGCCACAGGTCTTGCCGGCGCTCTCAGCCGCAGACGCGGCGGCATCGCCCGCGACAGAGCCGGCAGCCACCATCGCGGGCGCCGCACTGCCAACCGCGACTCCGCCCGCAAGGACGCCGATGGCTCCCGCCGCGATGTTGGCCGGGCGGGGCGTGGCATCGAAGTAACGGGTGTCGCCGGCCGCGATCTCGAGCGGCAGCTTGCAAGTACCCCAGAATCGGTTGTCGGCGGATATTTCGAGGACTGTTTGGCCAGCAGGCACATCCGCGATCAGGAAACCCGCGTAGGCCAGCTTGCCGATGACGTGATCGTCGATGCGAACGACCATCCGGCTGAGGCTGGCATCGTCATAGCGCTGGTCCGGACGCAGAAAGACGATTCGTGCAGCGTTGGGTCCCAGCGCGCCGACTTCGAATAGCGTTTGGGGATACGTCGCGCCCTTCGCGGTCACGCAGCCAGCCAGTACGCCGGCCGCGAAGCCGGCAGCGGCAATCCGGTCCATGAAGGAAACGGTGCGCATGCCGTGGTCCAGTCCGCGGAATATTAGGCCCGGGGGCGGCATGCGGCCAATAGTTTCAGGGGCCTCGATTCGGCCTCGTTGAGCTCGCGCCAGCGACCGCTCGGCAGGTCTCCGAGCCGGATGTGCATGATCCGCTCCCGCACCAGGCGCTTCACCCGCCAGCCCAGCGCCGAGCACATGCGTCGGATCTGCCGGTTGAGCCCCTGCGTCAGGACGATGCGGAACTGGTTCGGTCCCGCGCGCGTGACTCGTGCCGGCTTCGTCTTCTCCCCGCCGATGCGCACGCCCGCCGCCATCATCGCGAGGAAGTTGGCGGTAACGGCGGGCTCGACGGTCACCAGGTATTCTTTTTCATGGCCGCGCTCCTCGCGCAGGACCTCGTTGACGATGTCGCCGTCGTTCGTGAGCAGGATCAGCCCCTCGGAGTCCTTGTCGAGGCGGCCAATGGGGAAGATGCGTCCGGGATGGCCGACGAAGTCCACGATGTTCCCGGGCACGTCGCGCTCCGTCGTGCAGGTGATGCCCGGCGGCTTGTTGAGCGCGAGGTACACGGCGGCTCGGCGCACCGGCAGTGGCTGCCCGTCCACGAGGACCGCGTCCCCGGCCTTCACCTGCGTCCCGAGTTCGCCGCGCACGCCGTTGACCGTCACGCGGCCGGCCGCAATCCAGGCATCGGCCTCGCGCCGGGAGCAGACCCCGCTTTCGCTGATGTGCTTGTTGAGCCGCACGGGTCCGCGATTGTGCCGAGAGAGGTCCTGAATGTCGTCGCACCGATATGGTGCGTCTGGTATCGTGCGCGCACCACGCAGGTGCATCAAGTTCGTATTCCGGACCTAAATTGTTGATTAGTAATTGGCATGGTCCTTGCACCATGACGGGGATCGCGCTCGATAGCGAACGAACAGGGAGACGGACATGACCCCGGCCGATGTCGTGAAATTCATCAAAGAGAAAGAGATCAAGTACTGCGACCTGCGCTTCACCGACACGCGGGGCAAGGAGCAGCACGTCACCATTCCGACCCGCCTGGTCGACGAGGACTTCTTCGTAGACGGCAAGATGTTCGACGGCTCCTCCATCGCCGGCTGGAAGGGCATCAACGAGTCCGACATGATCCTGATGCCGGATGCCTCGACGGCGATGATCGATCCCTTCTTCGAGGAGACGACGCTGCTCCTGCGCTGCGACGTCGTCGAGCCGACGACGATGCAGGGCTACAGCCGCGACCCGCGCTCGCTCGCGAGGCGCGCGGAAGCCTATCTCCAGTCCACCGGAATCGCAGACTCGTGCCTGTTCGGGCCGGAGAACGAATTCTTCATCTTCGACAGCGTGCGCTGGACCAACGAGCTGCACGGCTGCAGCTACACGATCGATTCCGTGCAGGGCGCATGGAATTCCGGCACCGCCTACGAGAGCGGCAACATGGGCCATCGCCCGACCGTGAAAGGCGGCTACTTCCCGGTGCCGCCGGTCGACCGCTTCCAGGACCTGCGCACGGCGATGTGCCAGGCCTGCGAGGAACTCGGCCTCAAGGTCGAAGTTCACCATCACGAGGTGGGCACGGGGGGCCAGGGCGAGATCAACGTCGGCCCGAACACGCTGACGAAGAAGGGCGACGAGGTGCAGGTCCTCAAGTACGCGCTCTGGAACGTCGCGCACGGATACGGCAAGTCGCTGACCTTCATGCCGAAGCCGCTGGTCGGCGACAACGGCAGCGGCATGCACGTGCACCAGTCGCTGCAGAAAGGCGGCAAGAACATCTTCGCCGGCGAGCGCTACGCGGGCCTTTCCGACATCGCGCTCTACTACATCGGCGGCATCATCAAGCACGCCAAGGCGATCAATGCATTCACCAACCCGGGCACGAACAGCTACAAGCGCCTCGTGCCGGGCTTCGAGGCGCCGGTCATGCTCGCCTACAGCGCGCGCAACCGTTCCGCCTCGATCCGCATTCCGTGGGTGTCGAACCCGAAGGGCCGCCGCATCGAGGTGCGTTTCCCGGACTCGAGCGCGAACCCGTATTTCGCCTTCGCCTCGATGATGATGGCGGGACTCGACGGCATCCAGAACAAGATCCATCCGGGCGAGGCTTCGGACAAGGACCTGTACGACCTGCCGCCGGAAGAGGCGAAGAACATTCCCGAGGTCTGCCATTCGCTCGACATGGCGCTCGAGCATCTCGACCGCGACCGCGAGTTCCTGAAGCGCGGCGGCGTGTTCAGCGACGACCTGATCGACGCCTACATCGGGCTGAAGCAGGGCGAAGTCACGCGGTTCCGGATGTCGACGCACCCGGTCGAAATGGACATGTATTACAGCCTCTGAGGGGTGTCGCGCGGGTTGGGACGGCCATCACAGATGGCATCCCGGTTTTGTCAGCCCGGCGGGGCAGGGGATATGCTGTCGGCATGCGTATCGCCCTGATCCTCGCCGGCCTCGCGGTGACCCTGGTGGCCCATTCCCAGGAGATCTACCGTTGGGTGGACAAGGACGGCGTCGTCCACTATTCCGATCAGCCCGACTCGCCGGACGCGAAGCTGATCGACGTGATCGAGTCGAACTCGTACGAGGCGGCAGATGCTGCGCCGGCAGCGAGCGACGGCCCGGGCGATGCCGACGAGCCGGACGACGACTCCTCGGTCTCGCCCTATTCCTCGTTCTCGATCGTCTCGCCGGCGCCGGACCAGGTGTTCTTCGGCGCCGACGCGGTCGTCAACGTGACGGCCGACCTGCAGGGCACGCTGCAGCCCGACCACACGGTGGCCTTCTTCCTGAACGGCAATCGCAAGGAGTCGGATGCGCTCAACACCGACTACGACGGGCTCGCGCGGGGCACGTACTTCCTGCGCGCGAGCATCCTGGACGGGAACGGGAAGCCGGTGATCACGAGCCAGCAGACCACGTTCCACGTGCGCCAGCCCTCGATCAATTCCCCACAGAGTCCGCAGGCGCCGCCGAAGCCGAAGCCGCCAAAGCCGGCGCCGAAGCCGACACCGAAACCCGCCGCCCGCTGACCGCCGCCCGACCCCGCCCTGCACGCCGTGGCCGCTGATGCCGCGGCAAGCGGCGCGCCCGAATCCGCCGCCATCCTCGACCTCCTCGCCACGGCAGTCCTGGTCGTGGACGCGCGCTCGAACGTGCTCGCGCTCAACCATGCCGCGGCCGGCTTGCTTGCGACGAGCCCCGGCGCCGCGCGCGGCCGGCCGCTCGCCGCGCTCGTCGCGGACGGCGCGGCCGTGCTGCAGCTTCTCGAGCGCAGCCGCGCCAGCGAGGAGCGCCTGGCGGTGCGCGACTTCGGGCTCGCACCGGCGGCACGCGGCGACGCGCGCTACCAGGTGGACGTGTCGCTCACGCCGCTCGCCGGCGCGCCGCCCGGCCGCGTGCTGATGGAGATCGCCGACACCACGGGACCCTCGCGCATGACGCGCGACGCGGCGCTGCTCGTGCAGCAGGGCGGCAGCAGGGTCATGGCTCGCCAGCTCGCGCACGAGATCAAGAATCCGCTCGGCGGCCTGCGCGGCGCAGCGCAGCTGCTCGAGCGCGAGCTGCCGTCGCAGGAGCTGCGCGAGTACACGCGCGTGATCATCGGCGAGGCGGACCGGCTCTGCGCGCTGGTCGACAGCCTGCTCGGTCCCGCGCGCCCGATGCGGCGCGAGGCCGTCAACGTGCACGAGGTCCTCGACCGCGTCTATCGACTCGCGCGTGCGGAGGCGCCCGCCGGCGTCGCCATCGAGCGCGACTACGATCCGAGCCTGCCGCCGCTCGCGCTCGACCGCGACCTCCTGGTGCAGGCGATGCTGAACCTGGCGCGCAACGCCGTGCAGGCGCTCGGAGGCCGCGGCTGCCTGACGCTGCGCAGCCGTGCGCTGACGAACGCGACGATCGGCACCGGGCGGCACCGCGTGGTGGCGTCGCTGCAGTTCGAGGACGACGGGCCGGGCGTGCCGCCCGAGCTCGGCGAGACCATCTTCTATCCACTCGTGACGGCGCGCGCGGGAGGGACCGGGCTCGGGCTCGCCGTCGCGCAGGACATCGCGACTCGGCACGGCGGCATCATCGAGTTCGACAGCCGCCCGGGCCGCACGGTCTTTTCGCTGCTGCTGCCGCTGGAGAACGGGCATGACGAAGCCGCTTGAGGTCTGGGTCGTCGACGACGACGCTTCGATCCGCTGGGTGCTGGAGCGCGCGCTGCGCCAGGGCGGCCTCGTGCCGACGTCCTTCGACCGCGCCGACGCCGCGCTCGCCGCGCTCGCGACACGCCGGCCCGACGTGCTGGTCACGGACGTGCGCATGCCGGGCACGGAGGGCTTGCGCCTGCTCGAGATCGCTCGCCGCGACCACCCGGGGTTGCCGGTGATCGTCATGACCGCGCACGCGGACCTCGACCATGCGGTCGCCGCCTACCGCGGCGGCGCCTTCGAGTACCTGCCGAAGCCCTTCGACATCGACGAGGCGGTGGCGCTCGTGCGGCGTGCCTGTGCGCCGGGTGGCGGCATCACGGCCGACGGCGCAGACGCGCGGATCCCGGGCATCCTCGGCCAGGCGCCCGCCATGCAGGAGGTCTTTCGCGCCATCGGCCGGCTCTCGCGCTCGAGCCTTTCGGTGCTGGTGACAGGCGAGTCCGGCACCGGGAAGGAGCTGGTTGCGCGCGCGCTGCACCGGCACAGCCCGCGCGCGAATGCACCCTTCATCGCGCTCAACACGTCCGCGATCGCCTCGGAGCTGCTCGAGTCCGAGCTGTTCGGCCACGAGAAAGGCGCGTTCACCGGCGCCGATGCAATGCGGCGCGGCCGCTTCGAGCAGGCGGACGGCGGGACGCTGTTCCTCGACGAGATCGGCGACATGAGCGTGGCGCTGCAGGTGCGCCTCCTGCGCGTGGTTGCCGAGGGCGAGTTCTACCGCGTCGGCGGCAACGTGCCGATCCGCGTCGACGTGCGGGTGATCGCGGCGACGCACCAGGACCTCGACGCGCTGGTGAAGCAGGGACTCTTCCGCGAGGACCTGCTGCACCGGCTCAACGTGATCCGCATCCGCGTGCCTTCGCTGCGCGAGCGCCCGGGCGACATCCCGGAACTGCTCACGCATTACCTCGCGACCGCCGCGCGCGAGCTCGGCGCGGAGCCGAAGACGCTGACGGAACGCGCGCGGAGCCGCCTCGTGGCCTTCGCGTGGCCGGGCAACGTGCGCCAGCTCGTGAACGCGGCGCGCCGCCTGACCGTAACCGCGCCGGGGCGCGAGATCCGCGAGGAGGACATCCCCGCGGATCTCGGCGGCGAAGTCTTCGATGCCCGCGCCGACGACTGGTGCCGCGAGCTCGAGGCCTGGGCAACGCGCCATCTCGCGGGCGGCGGCCCGCCGCTCCTCGCCGTCGCGACCGAACGCTTCGAGCGTACGCTCGCGCAAGCGGCGCTCGAGCGCGTGCATGGTCGCCGCCAGGAAGCGGCGAAGCTCATCGGCTGGGGACGGAATACGCTGACACGAAAGCTGCGCGAGCTTGGGCTCGAATAGAATGGCGGCGTGAACCTCGAGAGCCTGGGCGACCTCGGCCAGACGGTGTACTACGGCAACACGCTCGCCGCGTGGGCCAAGGCGATCCTGACGTTCGCGCTGTGGTTCACGGCGCTGCCGCTCGCCCGAGCCTTCGTCGCGCGCCGGCTGCAGAAGGACGCGGCCAGGCACCCGATCGCGTTCCTGTTGATGCTGCGTGTCCTGATCGACGCGACGACGCGCCTGTTCATGCTTGCCGTCGCGACCTACCTCGCGATGCGCTGGCTGGAAGTGCCGCCGCGGGCGGATCGCTACATCCAGGTCGCAATCCTGGTGGTCGTCTGGTGGCAGGTCGGGAGCTGGCTCTCGGCCGCTACCAAGCACCTGATCGAAACGCGGCGCGGCCACGAGGTCTCCGGCACGGAAGGGGCCGCGAGCCTCAACATCCTGCGCTTCGTCGGCGTCGTGCTGGTCTGGGTCTTCGCGTTCCTGATGCTGCTGACGAACCTCGGTATCAGGATCGGCCCGCTGCTCGCCGGTCTCGGCATCGGCGGCGTCGCGATCGCGCTCGCCGTGCAGAACGTGCTGGGCGACCTGTTCGCGTCGCTGTCGATCGCGCTCGACAAGCCGTTCCGCGTCGGCGACTTCCTCGTGATCGGCGAAGAAAAGGGAACCGTGGAGCAGATCGGGATCAAGAGCACACGATTGCGTTCCCTGAGCGGCGAGCAGATCGTCATGTCGAACGGCGACCTGCTGAAGAGCCGGGTGCGGAACTACGGACTGCTGTACGAGCGCCGCGCCTCGTTCTCGCTCAACATCGTCTGCGAGACTCCGGTCGAGTCCGTGCGGGAAGTGCCCGTGCTCATGGAGGCGGCCATCCGCAGGCAGCCGAAGACGCGGTTCGACCGCGCGCATTTCGCCGGCTTCGGCCAGTACGCGCTGACTTTCGAGGCGGTCTACTTCGTGCTGGACGCCGAATACAACACGTTCATGAACATCCAGCAGGCGATCAACCTCGAGCTTATGGAGGAACTCGCGCGGCGCGGGATCGAGTTCGCCTATCCGACGTCCAAGCAGTTCCAGGTCGAGAGGCCGTCGGGAGCGAAGCCCGATTGATCTTCCGTCCGCTCAACAAAACGGTCGTTGGCAAACCGGGACCGCCGGTTCATTGAGGCCTGTGCCGGCCTTCGCTTAGCGTCCCCGCTCTTGCTCCCTGGGGATACCGCCATGACCAACCGGACACTCGCGGCCGCGCTCGTCGCGATCGCCCTCGCGCCTGCGTTCGCCGAAGCCAGGCCGGTCGTGAAGAACCTCGGCGGCGGGCTCGCGGAAATCGCGTCGTCCGAGGGCCGCGCGAAGTCCCTAGCCGCGGACGCCAAGGGACCGAAGGTCCTCGCGGGGCGCGCCGGCCAGGCCGAGCTGTCCCATCCGGTCGTGTTCGACAAGGCGGGCCGGCCGCTGGTGCGCATCACGCTCGACGGCCGGCGCACGACGGCGGACGTACTCAAGGACCTCAACGCCATCGCGGGCGTCGAGGTCCGCGCATCGGACGCGAAGTATCGCAGGGGCGTGATCGAGGCCTACGTCCCCGCGACCTCGCTCGCCGCCATCGCGAAGGCGAAGGGCATCCGCGCGATCGTGCCGTCGAGCCCGATGTATACGGACGCCGGCGCCGCCCAGACCGCGGGCCGCGCCCTGCACCGAATCAACCGGCTGCCTGCCGGCATCAACGGCCGCGGCATCACGATCGGCGCGCTGTCGGACAGCTACGACATGGAAGGCTCGATCACCACGGCCGCCGACGACATCTCATCCGGCGACCTCCCGGGTCCGGGCAACCCGAGCGGCAACGCAACACCAATCACCGTGCTCCAGGAGGGCGATCCCGGCGACACCGACGAAGGCCGCGCGATACTCCAGATCCTGCACGACGTCGCGCCGAAGGCGCGGCTCGGCTTCGCCACGGCCAACGGCGGCGAGGTCAACTTCGCGAACAACATCCGCGCTCTCGGGGGCTTCGCCGATGCGCCGAATGCGCAAGCAGGCTTCAAGGCGGACATCATCATCGACGACGTGATCTACCCGACCGAGCCGATGTTCCAGGACGGCGTCGTTGCGCAGGCCGTGGACGACGTGGCGGACTCGGGCGTCGCGCACTTCTCGTCGGCGGGCAACCGCTCGGGCTCGGAGTCCTACGACTCCGTGGTGCGCATCGTGCCGGGCCGCGCGCGGTCCTGGGCCAACACCAACCTCGACTTCAGCGGCGTCGACCCGGCGCTGTATGCCGGCGGCTTCCACGATTTCGACGCCGGGCCGGCGCGCGACATCGCGCAGACGATCCAGGCCGACGACGGTAGCCTGATCGTGTTCCAGTGGAACGAACCCTTCGATCCCGACCCGCCGACGGTCCTGCAGGTCCTGGCGGAAGGCACGGGGACCGTGCCGGACGGCGGCGATACGGTCGTGACGTTCGACGGCGAAGCGGGCCAGCTCGTCGAAATCTTCGTCGACGGCGACCCGAACGGACCCGGCGTGGCGAACCCGGACGTCACTTTTTCGTTATTCAATCCGAGCGGGACCTTCATCCAGTTCGTCGACAACACGACGAACCCCGAGTCGCTGATCCTCGTGCTGCGGGCGACCGGCACTTACTTCGTGCAGGTCGACAGCTTCACGGAAGACCAGTTCGGCGACTTCCTGTACCGCGTGGCCGAAGTCGAGGTCGCCGAACAGGTGCTGTCCGACTACAACCTGCTGTTCTTCCTCGAGGACGGCACGTTCATCGGCAACTTCGCCGAGCAGAACCTCTTCTCGAACCGGCCGCTCGAGGCCGGTGGACTCCCGGGCATCACGATGCAGCTCGTGATCGCGCGCGCGAACACCCCGCCGAAGAACAACCGGAACGTCGCGGACCGCATCCGCTACGTCGGCTTCGACGGCGTGCGCCCGCAGGAGCACTTCAAGTACCTGAGCCCCGTCACCTTCGGCCACAACTCGGCGCGCGGCGCGATCGGCGTCGCGGCCTATCCGTTCTTCCGGCCGTTCATCCCCGAGTTCTTCACCTCGCCGGGACCGTCGACCATCTACTTCAACCGGAACAACCGCCGGCTCAGCAAACCGGACGTCCGCGAGAAGCCGGACCTTGCCGCGATGGACGGCGGCAACACGACGTTCTTCTTCGAGGACGCCCTGGAGGACGAGGACACGCTGCCGAATTTCTTCGGCACGAGCGCGGCGGCTCCGCACGCGGCGGCCATCGGCGCGCTGGTGCTGCAGGCGGCCGGAGGGCCGGGCAGCGTCAAGCCGAACCGCATGCGCCGGATCCTGCAGAGGAGCGCGTTCGCGCACGACCTCGACCCGCACTTCTCGTCGGGGCAGGTAGCGGCGGGCAACGGCCTCCTGGCGGTGAGCGCGGCGGGCGACCAGAACCAGCAGAGTGGCGAAGACCCGAACTTCTTCACGCTCTGGAACGGCGGCAAGGCGGTGCGCAGCTTCGCGATCAACGTCGCGGGCGCGAACCCGACCGGCCGTCCGCGAGGGCTCGTGTTCGACGAGCGCGCCGACCTCGGCCTGCCGTTCGTGGTCGGCACCGCCAGGGGACTCGATACCGCGAGCGTGCGGGCGGTCTTCTCGCAGCCGGCGATTCCGCCGGGCGTCGCAGGCCAGTGGAAGCAGCTCCGGCTGCGCTTCCAGGGCGGCCTCGGGCGCAACGACCTCGTCGCCTTCGCGACCGACCGCGACGAGGCCGACGCCATCGGCCCGGCGGGCGCGGTGGCCGGCGGCTCGGCGGACCTGCTCGGCGGCGGCGTGCTGCTGCCCTCGGGCGAGATCCTGCCAGACGGCGCGCGCTTCTTCGGCCAGTTCGAGGACGGGACGGAGTTCGCGGGACGCTTCCGCAACGAGATCGGCGCGGGCTACAGCGCGCTCGACGGCTACGGGTTCATCAACGCCGAGCGTGCGGTGAACTCGGTGCTGAAGAACTAGCGGTCTAGTTCCCGCAATCTAAGGCCGTGGAGCTGACGAGCGCTCCCGTCAGTTCCGCGACCGAGCTCATTCCCGCGGCGGCGAGGTAGCTTGCAATGCCGGCGTTGACCTTTGGGCACAGCAGGGGATCGTAGAAGAGCGCGGTGCCGAGGCCGACGGCGCTCGCGCCGGCGAGCAGGAATTCGATCGCGTCGTTCGCGTTCGCGATGCCGCCCTGGCCGATGATCGGGACGCGCTTCGGGCCGGCTACCTCGTAGACCTGCTTCACCTTCAGTAGCGCGATCGGCTTGATCGCCGGCCCCGACACGCCGCCCTGGACATTGCCGAGCACCGGCCGGCGCGTCGCGGCGTCGATCGACATGCCCGAAATCGTGTTGATGACGGCGAGACCGTCGGTGCCCGCCTCGATGCACAGCCGCGCGTTCTCGCGGATGTCGGTCTGGTTGGGCGAGAGCTTGGTGACGAGCGGCTTCTTCGTCCGCGCGCGGCAGGCGGCGACGACGCGCGCGCTCATCTCCGGGTAGTTGCCGAACTGCACGCCGCCTTCCTTCACGTTCGGGCAGGAGATGTTGATCTCCATCGCGTCAATAGGCGAGTCGTCGAAGCGGCGCGTGACTTCGGCGTACTCCTCGATGGTCGAGCCGCAGACGTTGGCGATGAAGCGCGTCTCGGTGAAGTCGAGCGTCGGCAGGATCTTCCGGACCACGTGGTCGACGCCGGGGTTCTGCAGGCCGATCGCGTTGATCATGCCGTCCGGCGTTTCCGTCACGCGGTGCGGCGGGTTGCCGAGCCGCGGCTGGCCGGTCGTGCCCTTCAGCACGATCGCGCCGACGTCGCGGTTCGAAAACCCGGCGACGCGCGTGTATTCCTCGCCGAAGCCGACGCAGCCAGAGAGCAGCACGATGGGCGAGGCGAGTTTCAGGCCGCAGAAGTCGAGGGCGAGGGAGGGGGTGGCAGAAGGTGAAAGCACGGGGCATATCATAGGAGGGGACAGTCCCCTTTTCCTCAAAGCAGGAAAAGGTGACAGTCCCCGCATGTTCCACGTCATTCTCTTCGAGCCGGAGATCCCGCCGAACACCGGCAACGCAATCCGGCTCTGCGCCAACACCGGCGCGACGCTGCACCTCGTGCGCCCGCTCGGTTTCCGGCTCGACGACGCGCGGGTGAAGCGCGCTGGCCTCGACTACCACGAGATGTCCCGGGTGCG
>Ga0209486_10001088_pt1 | contig 11813 bp, 8 predicted proteins | sample NCCompost_FD_187518 | JGI IMG/M metagenome (GOLD analysis project Ga0209486, IMG submission 187518) | Agricultural soil microbial communities from Utah to study Nitrogen management - NC Compost (SPAdes) (version 2) | ecosystem: Environmental > Terrestrial > Soil > Agricultural land | place: USA...
CGGAACTCGCGGACGATCCCGCGGAGCCGTCCGCGTTCCTCGCGCGATTCGATCTTGCGGGACACGCCGACATGGTCGACGGTCGGCATGAAGACGAGGAAGCGTCCCGGCATCGTGGCGTGCGACGTCAGGCGGGCGCCCTTCGTCCCGAGCGGCTCCTTCGCCACCTGGACGATGATCTCCTGCCCTTCTTTCAGCAGCTCTTCGATCTTCGGCTCGGGCTCCTTCTCGCGATCGCGGTCGCGATCGCGGCGGGACGGACCAGAGAATCCGCCTCTCCGGCCCCCGGGCTGGGACGGGCCCTGGCCCGCCGCCCTTCGACTGTCGCTCAGGGCGCCCCGAGCATCGTCGAGGGGCGAAGCCGGCGCCCCGTTTGCGCCCGCCGGCGAAGGCGGCGAAGGCGTCTCGTCCTCATCCGTTTCGAGGCGGTCGAACTCCTCGAAGGTGGCGATGACGTCCGAGACGTAGAGGAATCCGTCGCGCTCGAGACCGAGGTCAACGAACGCCGACTGCATGCCGGGAAGCACCTTGGATACCCGGCCCTTGTACAGATTGCCGGCGACACCACGCGAGCGCTCGCGCTCGATGAATATCTCGGCGACCAGATCTTCCTCGAGGATCGCGACCCGTGTTTCGTGGGCGCTCGAGGAGATGATCATCTCCTTGGTCATGCCCGGTATGCTCCGCGGGCCGCTGTGACGACGCCCGACAGACCACCGCCGCACGTACCAGCAGGTACGTCAGCAGGATCCACAGAAGCGCAGTCATGTTCGGGACGGCCCGTTGAAAAAGCATTCGCTCCCACAGGCCACGGAGACACGAAGACACGGAGAGAAGAAGTCTTCTCTGTGTCTCCGTGACTCCGTGGCCCGTGAACGTGACGAACGCATCAATTTGTAAACCTGCGCATCCGCACGTTGAGAATCAGCCCGAACCCCGCCAGCGTGGCGATCATGGAGGAGCCGCCGTAACTCATGAGCGGAAGCGTCAAGCCCTTGACCGGCGCCAGGCCGGCCGACATCGTGATGTTGTAGATCACCTGGAACGTGAAGCTGGCCAGCACTCCCAGTACCAGGTATGCGCCCGTACGGTCCTTCGACAAGCGGGCCGATTCGATCGAACGCAGGATGACGAACAGATAGAGCCCGAGCGCCACGATGACGCCGATGAACCCCTGCTCCTCGGCGAATGCCGAGAAGATGAAGTCGTTGTGTGCCACGGGCAGGAAACGCAACTGGCCCTGCGTGCCTCCCCTGAAATTTTTCCCGTCCCAGCCGCCGGAGCCGACGGTGATGCGGGCCTGAATCTGCTGGTACCCCGCCCCCCGGGCGTCTTCCGAGGGGTTGAGGAAGGTCGAGATGCGCTCCTTCTGGTAGTCCTGGAGCGCGAAGTTCCACGCGATCGGCGCGGCAAGCACGGCGACCACCGCGACGATGCCGACGATCCGCATCGGCATGCCGGCGACGAATGCCACCGCGAACAGGACCGGCAGCAGCGTCACTGCCGTGCCGAGATCCGGCTGAAGGTAAATGATGAACAGCGGGACGGCGGCAATCGCGCCCGCAATCACCAGGTCGGCGCGCGTCACCGTGCCGCGCCGGCTTTCTCCGAAGAACTTGGCGAGCACCAGGGCGAGCGTCGCCTTGGCGAATTCCGACGGTTGCAGATTGAGCGGACCGAGGTCGATCCAGCGTCGCGACCCGCCGCGCACGACGCCGAACAGGAGCACGTAAATCAGCAGCGCGATGATCCCGAGGTAAAGGTAGTGCGACTTGTCGGCGAGCGTCCGGTAGTCGAAGCTGAGCGCCACGACCAGCGCGACGACGCCGAGGAGAATGCCGTAGATCTGCGTGTAGAAGATGCTGCTGGCGCCGACGCCGTCAACGTAGGTGGTGCTGTAGATCTGCGCCAGGCCGATGACACAGATCATCAGAATCGCGCCCAGCATGGCCCAGTCGACGTGGTGGTAGAGGCGTCTTTCAAACATCGTCAAAACCCAAAACCCAAAACCCAAATCCCAAGCCCCAATTCTTTGTGATTTGGAGTTTGGGGCTTGGGGTTTGGGGTTTGATCATTGCGCGACCTCAGGCCCGGCCACCGGGAGCGCTTCGGCGACCGCCGTCGGCTCAATCGCCGGCGGAGAATCCGGATCCTCCACCGGCGGCGTCGGCGCGGCGTCCGGCCCCTTCGGCTTCAGCTCGGGCAGCGGCTTCCCTTCCTTCTTGGCGAAGTAGGTCTCGATCACGTGCTTTGCGATCGGCGCCCCGAGATACCCATGCAGGTTGTGCTCGCCGAAGATCACACCGGCGATTTCCGGATTGTCCCTCGGCGCGAAGAACACGAACCAGCCGTGATCGCGCAGGTCGCGGTCAGTACCGCGTGCGCGCGCCTTTCCTTCGTTGGAGATGACCTGCGCCGTCCCCGTCTTGCCGGAGACGTCGCGACCTTCCACACGGCCGCGTCCGCCGGTGCCCGCGGCATTCACCACCATCCACAACCCCTCGACCAGCGCGCGGAACGTGTCGGGCTTGAACTGGGTCGCGTCAGCAGCCGCCGGCGGCTTCATCGTCACCCATCCTTTGCCTTCGTCGACCGCCTTGACCACGCGCGGCGTCACCCGCTTGCCGTTGTTCGCGACCGTGGCAATCATCACCGCCAGCGACGCGGGCGTCACCGACACCTGCCCCTGGCCGATCGCCACCGAGATGGTTTCACCGGGATACCACGGCTCGCCGGTCGTCTTCTTTTTCCACTCGGTATTGGGGACCAGGCTCGGCTGCTCGTTTGGCAGATCGATGCCGGTCCTGCCAGTCAAGCCGAGCTTCTCGGCCCACTTGTAGATCTTGTCGACGCCGAGCCTGTTGCCGAGCGTGTAGAAGTAGACGTTGCAGGACTTCTCGAGGGCGTGTCGCATGTCCACCGAGCCGTGTCCGCCCTTCAGATGACAGCGCGTATACCGGCCGAAGAACGTGGCGCCGCCGCTGCAGTGGATGCGTGTGTCCGGCGTGGCGACGCCTTCCTCCATTGCCGCTGCGGCGACGACGATCTTGAACGTCGAGCCGGGAGAATACGTGCCCTGCAGTACGCGATTGATCAGCGGCCGCAGTTTCGTATCGCTGAGCAGGGACGCGTAGGTCTCCTGGAACTTGTTCGGGTCGTAGGCGGGCAGGCTGGCGTGCACGAGCACTTCGCCGGTGCGCGGATCCATGATCAGCGCAGCGCCATTGAACCCGGCGTGTCGGAAGCCATCCTCGGCGGCCTTCTGCAGGTCGTAGTCGATCGTCAGCTGCACGCGGCGTCCTTCGACCGGCGGCTGCCGGTCCAGCACGCGGATCTCCCGGCCGACGCTGTTGACGACGACGTTCTTCTCGCCGTCGGCGCCCATCAGCAGAGCGTTGTAGACCTTCTCGACGCCGTGCTTGCCGACGATCGCGCCCGGCGGGACGCCGATGTCGCGCACCTGCGCCTCGTCGGCTTCGCCGACGTAACCGAACAGATGGGCGGCCAGCCCGTCGGCCGGGTACTTCCGCGTCGGCACTTCGTCGATTTGCAGCTCGGGCAGCTCGTACTGCCGCGCATCCACCGCCGCCACCTGGTCGAGCGTGGCGTCCTCCACGATCACGATCGGCCGGTAGCTCGGCTCGCGCCGGTGCCGATTCACCTCCTGCTGCAGTTCCGCGCGGTCGATCCTGAGCACCGACGACGCCATGCGAATCGTGCGGTCGAGATCCTTGGTGTTTTCGCGGATGATCGAAATCGTGTAGGAGTCGCGGTTCTCGACGAGCACCTTGCCGTTGCGGTCGAACAGCACCCCGCGGGGCGCCCGCAACGCAAGCGTCCGCTGATAGTTGCTGTCGGCCAGCCTCAGATAGTCCTCATGCTGGATGACCTGAAGGACCCAGAAACAGATCGCAAGGGCGGCAAAAACCGTGATGACGCCGGTCTGGATGATGACCAGGCGGGCCGAGATCCGGCGGCGATCTTCTACAGGTACTGCCATATGTGCTCCCTCAACGCCGACGAGCTGAGGCCTGTCATCGACGTCCTCGTCCGCCCGCGCGCCGTCGCTCGACGATCCCCGGCAGCGCCTCGATGATCGTGAACGCCACGATGCCGACGAGCGCGTTCCCCAGCGCCTGCGTCATCACCGTCTTTCCCGGTGAAGGAAACGCCCGCAGATCGAGCACCTCGTACAACCCCATGAACACCGCCGCGTGCAGCGCGGTGGCCGCCACGAACATCACGAGGCGCGGCAGCGCCGCCGTCACGATGAACTGCTGGCCGAACGCCCCGGCCAGAAAGCCGACGATCGACTTCGCGAGGCCGCCGATCCCGACGACGCCGCTCGAGAGCGAATCCTGGATCAACCCGGCAACGCTTCCCGCCAGCATTCCCGTGACCGGACCCGTCGTCAGCGCGACGTAGACGACAGCAACCAGCACCAGATCGACGGCGGCCGATCCGCCGACGAGAAATCGCGCCAGCGTGGTCTGCAGCGCGAGCGCGAGCGCAATCGCGATGAAAACCCCGGCGGCCCTCACCGGGCCTCGCCCCTCGACTCTGCTCGCCCCTCGACGCTGTTCGGGGCGACCCCGAGCTTGTCGAGTGGTCGGGGTGACCCTGAGCCTGTCGAAGGGTCGTCAGCCGTCGCCGCGTCATCGACCCCGGGGATCACCGAGGGCGAGTTCAGCACCACGAGCACCGCTTCCAGTGCCGCGAAGTCGACGGCCGGCTTCACGCGAATCCGCAGCTCGCCCGCCTCCGGCTGCACTGATTGTATCTCCCCAACGACGAAGCCCTTAGGGTAGATGCCGTCTGTGCCGGAAGTGACCACGCGGTCGCCACTTTTCACGTCGGCGGTGCTCGGGATGTAGTTGAGCTCGATCAAACCGGGTCTGAACTCGATCTGTTCCGTCATGCCGACGCCGGAGACGACGCCGTTGACCCGGGAACGTTCCACGGTAACCCCTGCACCCGCGCTGGCATCGATGATCAGCTGCACCTTCGACGCGCGGGGGCTGGCGGTAATGATCCGGCCGACCACCCCGGTCGGCGCGATCACCGCCATCCCGGCAAGCAGCCCGTCCTGTGTGCCTTTGTCGATGGTCATCGTGCGGAATTCGGGGCTGGCGCCGCTGCCGATGACCGCCGCGGCGGTGGTCTGCCACTCGGTCGACGCCTTGAAGTCCAGCAGCTTCTGCAGCGTCTGCGTCTGCTGCGCCACCATCCGCTCCTGCTGGAGGCCGACGCGCAGCTGCGCGACTTCCTGGCGCAGACGCTCGTTCTCCTGGCGGATCTGCTGCAGCGCGAAGTAGTTCTGCCAACCCTCGCGGGCGCTCGAGACCGCCGACGTCGCCCCGCGCTGCACTTCGGCGAACGCGCCGAACGTCACCGCCTCGAGCACCGGCACGCCGCGCTTCGTGCTCACCTGGGCGGATATCAGAACGATGTGCCCCACCGTGACCGCCATGAACAGCCAGCCGGTACGTTGTCGGATATCGAGCAGAGCCATTGGCTAGGGCAGAACGCGAGCGTCAGCCACTAAGAGGTTCTTGTTGATTCTCCGCGTCTCCGCGTCTCCGCGGCCCGTGTCGGTGAACATCGCGGCTAGTCGATGGAAATCTTCCGAAGCAGATTGAAATCCGACAGCATCTTGCCGGCGCCGAGCACCACCGACGACAGCGGATCCTCGGCCATGGCGAGCGGCAGCCCGGTCTCCTCGCGCAAGCGCTTGTCGAGATTCTTCAGCATCGAGCCGCCGCCGGTGAGCACGATGCCGCGGTCGACGATGTCGGCCGACAGCTCGGGCGGCGTGCGCTCGAGCGCCACGCGCACCGCGTCGACGATGACGTTGACGGTCTCGGCGAGCGCCTCGCGAATCTCCTCGTCGCTGATGGTGATCGTCTTCGGCACGCCTTCAATCAGGTGGCGCCCCTTGATCTCCATCGTCATCTTCTCTTCGAGCTCGTAGGCGGATCCGATCTCCATCTTGATCTGCTCCGCCGTCCGCTCGCCGATCAGCAGGTTGTAGGTCTTCTTGATGTACTGGATGATCGCCTCGTCCATCTCGTTGCCGGCGACGCGTACCGCCTTGCTGTAGACGATGCCGGCGAGCGAGATGACGGCGATGTCGGTGGTGCCGCCGCCGATGTCGACGATCATGTTGCCCGACGGCTCGGTAATCGGCATGCCGGCGCCGATGGCCGCGGCCATCGCTTCCTCGACCAGATGCACTTCGCTCGCCTTGGCGCGGTACGCGCTGTCCTTGACGGCGCGCTTCTCGACCTGCGTGATCTCGGACGGCACGCCGATGACGATCCGCGGTCGCACCCAGACGTTGCGGTTGTGCGCCTTCTTGATGAAGTAGGTCAGCATCTTCTCGGTGACTTCGAAGTCGGCGATGACTCCGTCCTTCATCGGCTTGATCGCCACGATGTTGCCGGGCGTGCGGCCGAGCATCTCCTTGGCGTCCTTGCCGACCGCTTCGACGCGGCCGTTGATCTTGTTGATCGCCACGATCGATGGCTCATTGACGACGATGCCCTTGCCGCGCGCGTAGACGCAGGTGTTGGCTGTCCCGAGATCGATGGCGAGATCGCTCGAGAACAGCGAGAAAAACGAGCCGAGAGGCAATGTCGGACGCTCCTAACGAAGCAGCAGGTCTTCCTGCGCTATGTGAATGCCGTCCTTACCGGCGGCTTTGACACGGTACATGGCCATGTCGGCCGCTTGTAGTAATTCTTCGGCCGAAGCGGCCGCATCCGGCAGGGTGGCGACGCCGATGGACGCGGTCAGATGCACCGCCAGGCCGTCGGACGCCAGGAATTTCGCGGCGCGGATCCGGTCGCGAATACGGGTAGCGACCGACACAGCGCCTTCGCGGCCGGTATCGGGCAGGATCAGCGAGAATTCGTCGCCGCCGAACCGGGCGACGACGTCGGTTTCACGGGCGCAGGTGCGGATGATCGCCGCGGCCTCGACAAGGGCCTTGCTTCCGGCAAGGTGGCCGTGGCGGTCGTTCACCTTCTTGAACCCGTCCAGGTCCAGGAACAGCAGCGACAGCGGACGGCCGCTGCGCGAGGCACGCTTGGTCTCACGGCGCAGCACCAGATTCAGGTAGCGGGTGTTGTAGAGGCGGGTGAGGTCGTCGGTGACCGAGAGCGCTTCGGCCTTCTGCAGGGCGAGCGCATTGTCGAGCGCGATGGCGGACGGCTCCAGCACCGAGCGCAGCGCCAGCACCAGCGAAGGCCCGAGCGACGGAGACGCGCTCGACGGCGCGGCGTCTAAACCGACCAGCGCGCCGACGGTGCGGTTGCGGCAGATGAGCGGGAAGGCGATCGACGTGCCGGCGGCGCCGGCGGCGGCGCGGGAATCATTCGCCAGATCCTTCGAGAAGAACTCGACGCCGTGGCGCATGACCCAGTTGGCTGACGACCAGAGTCCCGGCCCGAGGTTCGGCGTGAGGCCGAGATCGGCGAGCACATTGAGGTTTCCGTTGATGTCGTGGGCAATCACCGCCCAGCAGGGGGCCGGAATCCAGTCGTGGGCCTGGCGGACGAGCCACTCGCCGACCTTCCGCGGTTCCAGTGTGGCGTTCGCCTCGCGCACCGCCTCCACGATCGCGTCGCGGTGATCCAGGCGCCCCCGCAGCGTGCGGACGCGACTCTTCAACCGGGCGGCAAGATCGGGACGCGTCGTGCCGCGCGGCGCGCGGTTGCCGACGTCAGGCCTTGTGGAAATCGGTGTCACCGCTCGCTTAGGCGGGGGGCGCGCTGGTGCATAGTGACGGCTGAGATGCCGCTAAGTCCTTTTAGATGTAACAAATATATCATGGAAGAAGGCCGCCGGAATCAGGCGGCAGGTGTCAGTGGGCCTCAGGCTCGCGCCTGACCCAGCCCTGGCGTCTGATTCCTGAGCCCAGAGGCCTTCGTGGTACGATGAAGGACTTTTCAGAGGATTTCGCAGAATGACCATGCTCGACCGCATGCGTCGGCACCGCGGCTGGCTCAAGTGGAGCCTTGGCCTGGTGGTGGTGGCGATGGCGGTGTTCTTCATCCCGACAGACTCGCTGCAGCCGGGCGGCTCCACTACCGTCGGCGCGGCGCCGAACGAAGTCGTTGCCGACGTCGACGGCTACGAGCTCACCGCCGGCGACTTCCAGCAGCGCTACCTGTCGCAGATCCAGGCGTACCGGAATCAGTTCGGCGGCAACGTCAACGACCAGTTGCTGCGGCAGCTCGGGATCGAGCAGCAGATCCTGACGCAGATGGTCGACGAGCAGGTCGCGCTCATCGAGGCGGACCGTCACGGTATCCGCGTGAGTGACGAGGAGCTGGCGCAGCAGATCTTCTCGATTCCCGGGCTCCAGGAGAACGGACGGTTCATCGGCGAGGAGCGCTACGAGCAGCTGCTGCAGTCGCAGAATCCGCCGATGACCAAGCGGCAGTTCGAGGACTCGCTCCGCCGCAGCATGGTGATCGACAAGCTGCGCGCCGCGCTCACCGACTGGATGGCGGTCGCCGACGCGGATCTGGAACGCGAGTACCGCACCCGGAACGAGAAGGTCAAGCTCCAGGTGGTTGCGCTGACCGCCGACCAGTTCCGCTCCCAGGTGACGGTCAGCGATGCCGACGTCGCGTCGCACTTCGAGTCGAAGAAGGCCGAATACCGAGTTGGTGAGCAGCGCAAGATCAAATACCTGCTGCTCGACCGCGACCAGGCGCGGCAGAAGGTCACCGTACCGGTGACCGACGTCCAGCGGTACTACAACAACAACATCGACCAGTATCAGACGCCCGAACAGGTGCGCGCGAGCCACATCCTGCTGAACACCGCAGGGAAGGACGAAGCCGCCGTCCGCAAGCAGGCGGAGACGATCCTGGCGCAGGCGAAGGCGGGCGCCGACTTCGCGGAGCTGGCGAAGAAGTTCTCCGAGGACGACGGGTCGAAGCCCACTGGCGGCGATCTGAATTACTTCGGGCGCGGGCGCATGGTCCCTGAGTTCGAAGCGGCGGCGTTCACGATCGCGCCGGGACAGATCAGCGATCTGGTCAAGACGCAGTACGGCTTCCACATCATCAAGGTGGTCGACAAGAGGGCGGCGGTCACGCAGACGCTCGACCAGGTGCGCCCGCAGATCCAGCAGATCCTGGCGGCGCAGATCGCCGATCAGCAGATTACCGATCGCGCGCAGCAGCTCGACGAGCGCATCGACAATCCCGGCGATCTCGACGAGGCGGCGGGAGAGCTGGGACTGATGGTGCAGGAGTCCGGCCTGTTCCAGCGGCAGGACCCGGTCCCCGGCCTCGGCGCCGCGCCGCAGGTCGCCGACGCCGCGTTCCAGCTCGCCGACGGTGCGGTCAGCGATGCGCTTGGCTCGCCGCGCGGGCCCGTCTTCATCACCGTGATGGAGAAAAAGGATCCGTACGTGCCGCCGCTCGAGGAAGTAAAGGATCGCGTTCGCGAAGATGTGATCCGCGCCCGCGCGACCGAGATGAGCCGCCAGCGCGCCGGTGCGGTGGCGGCCTCGCTCAGGAGCGCCAAGGACTTTGCCGCGGCGGCGAAAACGCAGGGCCTCGAGGCGAAGGACACACAGCTCGTCAGCCGCGAGTCAGCGCTGCCGGACGTCGGCGTGAGCCCTGAAGTCGACAAGGTGGCATTCGCCCTGCCAGTTGGCGGCGTCAGCGAGCCGATTCAGACCACCGACGGCACGGTGGTGGTACGCGTCGTCGAGCGCGACGATGTGACGCCCGACGAGTTCCGCCTCGCGCGCGAGCGCTTCCGCGCCGAGCTCCTGAACGAACGGCGCGGCCAGTTTTTCACCGCGTATATGACCAAGGTCAAGGACCGGCTGAGCATCGAGGTCCGGAACGACGTTCTGCGCAGGCTGACCGCGGCGCAGCAGCAGTTGTAATCAAGGTTAGAGGTCAAAAGTCGACCTCCCTTGCTACCTCACGAAGGCAAACGGCATCAGGGCAAGCGGCTCGCCGCGGCGGAACAGCCGGACCGGCATCGTGAGCGCGGCGAGCGCGCGCTGCTCCGCTCCACTGGCCAGGACGCTCCAGGCGGTCATGCGGCCTGCTCCGAACTGTTCGCTCAGCGCTTCGTAGATACTGCGCCGCGTCGGATAGATCACCAGCTCCACGTCTTCGCTGGCATCGATGCCCGCGCGCTCCTTGGCGATGCGCACCGCCGTTCCGAGTCCGCCGAGAGCGTCGACCAGGCCGTGCTCGCGCGCCTGCTGGCCCGTCCACACCCGACCCTGGGCCACCGCGTCTATCTTCTCCGGCGTCATCCGGCGCGATTCGGCCGCCTTCTCGACGAAGCCCTCGTAGAACCCCTGCATGTAATCCTGCACCCGTGCGCGCTGCGTCGGCGAGAACGCCTTGAACGGCGAATAGATGTCGGCGTTCGCTCCGGACGTCACGGTTTCGGTGGTCACGCCGACCTTCTCCAGCGTGCCCCCGATCGCGATCTTGCCGGTGTAGATGCCGATTGACCCGGTCAGCGTGCCTGGTTGCGCCACGATCACCTGCCCCGGCATCGCGATGTAGTAGCCGCCGGAAGCGGCCAGGTCGGACATCGAGGTAATCAGCGGACGGGAGGGCCGTTCGTCGCGGGTGATCATCAGCTCGCGCCAGATCACGTCGGACGCGATCGACGAGCCGCCGGGGCTGTCGACCCGCAGCACGATGGCGCGGATCGATCGGTCATCCCGGACGCGGCGGATCTGCTCGACCACCGTGTCCGATCCAACGACCGGGCCGTTCAACGGGTCGAAGGCGCTCTTGCCGGAGACGATGGTGCCGACGGCGTAGAGCACCGCGATGCGCGACCGCGGCCGGATACCCACGGAGGCGGCGCGGATGCGCTGATAATCGGTGCCCTCGACACGGCGGATCTCGCGCGTGCCGTCGCGCAGCGCCGGCACGCGGTCGTCGAGCTGGTCCTCGTAGGCGAGGTCGTCGACCAGCCCGAGGCGAAGCGCATCCGCCGGCAGAAACGGCCCCTGGTCGACGAGCGCGCGCACGTCCGCCTCGGACTTCTTCCGCGCCTCGGCAATCCCGCGAATCAGCTGCTCGTACATGTCGCGGTTGAGCGATTCGCTCATCTCGCGATGCGCCGGCGTGAAGCCCTTTTCCGTGAGCTGGTTGACCGCGGTCTTGTAGTCGCCGATGTGCAGGAAATCCGGGACGGCGCCGATCTTGTCGAGCGTGCCGCGCAGAAAGATTTCATAGGACGCCACGCCGGTCAGATCGAGCGGGCTCGTCGGCAGCAGGTAGACGCGGTCGGCCGCGCTTGCCAGGTAGTACTCGCGATCGCCGCCGTATTCCAGGAAGGCGACGACCGTCTTTCCCGACTGCCGAAAGTCGAGCACCGCATCGCGCATCTCCTGCACCTTGGCCCAGTACGGTGATGTCAGGCTCGAGGGCATCAGCAGCACGCTCTTGATGCGGGGATCGCGCTTCGCTTTCTGGAGACCTTCGACAAAACCATGCACGGTCTTGACGTCGCCCCCGAACAGCTGCCCCACCACGTCGTCCGGGATGACCTCCTGGAGGTCACCGCCTGGCCGCAGCACGAGTGTCGCCGCCGAGGGCACCGCCGGTCCGCGCGAAACCAGCAGGTACATCAGCACGATGCCCGCGACCGACACGAACACCGCAAAGCCGATGAAGACGAGGACGAAACGCACACCGCGGCCTGCAGCCACACTGACCTCCTCAGAACGGGACCCATTGTGTCAAATTCTTCCTGGGGAGGAAGCAGAGAACACAGCGGCTATTTCACGCAGAGCTCACAGAGAGCAAGAG
>Ga0209486_10001089_pt1 | contig 11811 bp, 8 predicted proteins | sample NCCompost_FD_187518 | JGI IMG/M metagenome (GOLD analysis project Ga0209486, IMG submission 187518) | Agricultural soil microbial communities from Utah to study Nitrogen management - NC Compost (SPAdes) (version 2) | ecosystem: Environmental > Terrestrial > Soil > Agricultural land | place: USA...
GTTGGGAACCTCGTCACCGGGCTTTGGTTCAGCCGCAATGCTCACTGAGTTTGGATCAACCGAGCCTTCCTGCGTGATCACAACTTCTTCCAACCACGAATCTGTTCCATCCACGACGTATGCGGCTGCGATGCGATTGCCGGGTTTAACTACACCAAAAACCCAGTCGCTACCTTTGACGGTAAACGGCATGGTCATGGCAGGCATGTAGTCCTTGATCTCTCCATGCGCCACCGTAATGATGTGTTTCCCCGGCTCGACTGATACGACTTTGCCGCTCAGGTCGAACCGTTTCGCGTTTTGCGAAGGAGTGGAATCGTTTTGGCAGCCAATCAGTAAGAGGCACACGAGGCCAATAGGTGCAAGAATAGCTTTATGATTCATAATGGGAGCCTAAGTATAACACCTTGGTAGGAGACAAAAACGATCCACGAAATTAACGAAGTAACACGAAGTAACACGAAATGAGATGAATGTTTTCTCCGCATTCTGCGTAATTCGTGGATCGCTTTTGCGGGGATCTCGGTGTAACCTAACCAACTTAGCACACCAGCAGAGAATGCAAACTCCATCAGCAGAAACAAAAACACCCAACACCAAACGGGCAGAACTTCTTGACGGTGCTGTGGTAGCGAATCAGATCAAATCTGAAGTTACGATCGAAGTGCAGCGCCTGAATGACGCGCATGGTGTGCAAGCCTGTTTGGTCGCGGTGTTGGTAGGCGATGATCCGGCGTCTGCGGTGTATGTGCGAAACAAAATGCGCGCGTGCGAAGAGGTGGGCATTCGCTCCGAACACCAGGCACTGTCCGGCACAACCACCACTGCTGAGCTCGCTGATGTGATTGAATCCCTCAACACGCGCGCGGACGTTGACGGCATTCTGGTACAGCTTCCTTTGCCGAAGCAGATCGATGAAGCGCAAATAATCGAAGCAATAGATCCGCAAAAAGATGTCGACGGATTTCATCCGGTCACCGTCGGCCGGTTGGCACAAGGCAAGCCAACATTTGTTCCATGCACACCCGCTGGAATTATCGAGTTACTCGTTCGTTCGAGTATCCCGATCAGCGGAGCGAATGCCTGTGTAGTTGGACGCAGTCAGATCGTCGGCCGGCCGATGGCGCAGTTGTTATTACAAAACGATGCGACGGTGACGATCTGTCATTCTCGCACTCGCGATCTGGCGGCAGTCACCAGCCAGGCAGAGTTGTTGATAGTGGCGATGGGCAGGCCCGGTTTCATCGGGCGCGAACACATCAAGCCCGGCGCGACCGTTATCGACGTAGGCATGAACAAGGTCACTGATGAAGCAACCGCGCGCCGGCTGTTCAAGGACGATCTGAAGGCGAGACTCGAAACTATCTCCAGGCGCGGGTACACGCTGGTCGGTGACGTCAATCCGGGCGAAGCAGATGAAGTCGCGGGTCGACGCACACCGGTACCGGGCGGCGTTGGATTACTTACCGTGGCGATGCTGATGCACAACACGTTGAAGGCGGCGAAACTGAGACGGGGGATTACCGACTGAAGGTGCAAGTGCTGAGTGCTGAGTGCTGAGTGCTGAGTGTTGAGAATTCGTGTAAACGTGGATCGCGTTTTTTCGTTCACTAAAAACAATCCACGAATTACGAAATAAATCGAAATACACTAAATAACACGAACTACTCAGCACTCAGCACTTATTACTCAGCACCCAGCACTTTTGCGATATGCTGCGCGTAGGATTAACAGGCTCGATCGGTGTAGGTAAAACTTTCGTCACGGGCGTGTTAGCCGAGCTTGGTTGTCACGTACTCGATGCCGACGAACTAGCGCGCGAAGTTGTGACACCCGGTTCCCCTGCACTTGAGAGAGTAGTTGCGGCGTTCGGTCGACAAGTGCTTCGCGACGATGAAACTCTCGATCGCGCAAAGTTGGGCAGCATAGTCTTTGCAGACTCCGCAAAACGACAACTATTGAATTCAATACTTCATCCTTACATCGTTGCCGAGCAGGATTTAAGACTCCGCGAATGGGAGGCCGAAGATCCGGATGGCATCGGCGTGGTGGATGCAGCGTTGATGATTGAATCGGGCGGTTACCAACGCTTTGATAAACTGATAGTTGTTCATTGCCGGCCTGAGGTGCAGTTAGAACGACTGATGCTCCGCAACGCGCTGACGCGCGACCAGGCCGAACAGCGAGTGAGTGCGCAGATGGATCAGGAAGAGAAAAAGAAGTTTGCGGATTACCTGATTGATACTTCCGATGGTTTTGAATCCACGCGCCTCCAGACCGAGGCGGTTTACCAGAAACTCCGTTCTGATGTTCGATAAGCTTTAGGAAGACTTGATCAAGTTTAAATGGCGAAATGCCTTACCCTGCCAAGCGCGATTTTCCCCTCCCTTTGGGAGGGGTTAGGGGAGGGCCTGAGGTCAACAATATTTCTATTTTAATTGGAGGTGGCGTCAACGCACGTCGATATTGAAGATGGCATTCGAGTGTTTGAAGTCAAGGTTGACGCCTCCTTCAAAAACAAAAATAAAAAAGCGTCGCAAGCCCTCCCCTAACCCTCCCAGAGGGAGGGGAAATTCGCGGCACATTTATCGATGAAGATTAAACCAGGGCTCAGATTTTGGGTGGCGAGCACATTGTCGTTAGTGCTCATGCTGACGCACTCCGGCTGTTGGTTCGATAACCCGGTAGAACCGTTTTACGGAAAAGTTGTTGTTCCTCAAGGGCAGGAGTTCAACTGGAGTAATGGCGGATTGCCGCGCACATTTGACCCGGCGTTTGCCGCTGCTCCTCCTGACACCGATCTCGTTCGCGCCATTTTCGAAGGTCTTACTGACTACGATCCAAAAAGCTTAGAGCCGGTCCCTGCTGTAGCCACCCGCTGGGAGCCGTCTAATGGTGGCCGCACGTGGACGTTTCATCTACGAAGAGACGCCCAGTGGTCCAACGGTGAGCCTGTGACTGCGCAAGACTTCGTTCGCTCGTGGCGGCGCATTGTCAGAATCGGCGACCTCGCACCACACACGAATCTTTTGGAAAACATTGAAGGCTCTGATCGTCGCTCCGCGATTGCTTCTCCGCAGTCGCCGTCGGCTGCCAAACCGGTTGCTAACGATCCTCGGTTCGGCGTCGAAGCTGTTTCTGATCATGTGTTGCGCGTGAGACTTCGCCGTGCCGATATGAATTTCCCGGCGCTGGTAGCTCATCCGGTGTTCCGGCCGGTAAAAGTGGACGAAGAACTATCGACGACGAAGTTGCCCCGAGAAAACATCATTTCAAACGGAGCCTTCTCTCTCGCGAAGACCGAGGCGCAGAGGGTCTTGCTGGAACGCGCGTCAAATTATTGGGACAAGCAGCAGGTGACTTTGGAACGCGTCGCCTTTGTCGATCAGAGGGACGCTGAATCTGCACTGGCCGCATATGAAGCCGGTGAAGTGGATGCTGTAACCAATGTGGCGTTTGAACCACTGGCCATCAAACTTCTGGCGCCATATGACGACTTCCGCCGCACTACCTATGGAGCGTTAACCTATTACACATTCAACACCTCGCAGCAACCGTTCGATGACGTGCGCGTTCGTGAGGCCCTGACACTGGCAATTGATCGCGAGCAAATCAGTAAGGACGATCTCGACGGTGCTACCGAACCCGCGACTCGGTTTCTTCCCGAGCCGGTCGGAGGGTCCCAGCAGCCGGTGGTGGAGAAGTCAGAACTGTTGGAGAAGGACCATGAGCGAGCTCGAGATCTGCTGGCAGAAGCGGGGTTTCCTGACGGCGAAGGTTTTCCCACGATTCGTTTGCTGATTAATCGAAATGAACAACAGCGCATTGTTGCCGGATCAGTGGCCGCAATGTGGCGCGAGGTGCTTGGCATAGAAACAGAAATCATTATCAAGCCCTGGGATGAGTACCAGGCGGCAATTGCCGCTGGAAATTTCGATCTGGTGCGCCGCGGGTTGGTAATGCAGACCACTGACGAGTTAACCAACATTCGATCGCTGTTTCAGGAAGTAGTGGTCCGGACGCCGCAAACGACCGCGGGTGACGCAGATTCCGAGTCAACACCTCAACCCGCGAATCCCAAGCCTGTAGTTCCGCCGATCGAGACTGAGGCGCAGGCCCTCAAGGATTTGACCGCGATGCCGATCTACTTCGCTTCGTCTTACGCATTGGTTAAACCCTACGTTACAGGTTTTGATTCAAACGTGTTGGATGCTCCTTCCCTAAAGACTGTTCGTATCAACACGGCCTGGAAGCCACCGCCGCCCGCGAAGTAGCTCGCCGCGTCTGGTGTAATTCGTGTGGGCTCGTGTTTTCGTGAATCGCTTTTTCGCGGCGAACAAAAACGATCCACGAAATACACGAAACACACGAATCAAATCATCTTGATAAATTTCGTTTTTGCGTGATAACTTCCGTCCGTGTTCGCATCGTTGCCCGGTTTAAGAGTGGTGCTTAATGCTCGCTTGAAGCGAATTGTCCTCGGACTTGGCCTCGCTTCAATCGCCCTCGTGTCGGTTTCCTGCCAGGCACTCGCCACCAACGAAGAGTTTTTTGGTAAGACTACTCCACCTCAACAAAACATTCTGAGATACGTCAATGGGGGTGAGCCGGAGACGCTTGATCCGGCGATGAGTTCCGGACAGCCCGAGGCGCGCATCTTCATGGCGTTGTTTGAGGGACTGGTTGAATACGATCCCAAGTCGCTTCATGCCATTCCTGCTATTGCGGAGCGCTGGCACGCCAATGGTGACTCCTCAGAATTCGTCTTCTATCTGCGCAAGAATGCACGTTGGTCAAACGGTGACCCGATTAACGCCCATGATTTTGTTTACAGCATACGGCGCGCACTGTCTCCGCAAACTGCATCGCGCTCGGCGGGCCAGGGGCACCTGATTAAGTACGCTAAAGCGTACAACTCTGGTGACTTCTTTGTGCGTGATCCTGTAACCGGGCAGTTTCTTTTGCAGAAGGATCTCGCTGAGGCAGGAACCATAGAAAACGAACCGGAAAGTCAGAAGGCACTAACCACGCCGGAATCGATAGTGAGTCTCCACCCGCTGCCTGAACCGGGCGTTGCGCCGCCTGCACCGGCTGCCGATTCTCAGTTTCACCAGTTCATGCATTCACCAGCGCGCCTTACGCTGCCCGGTACAGAAAAGGATCGAGCGAAGGCCCTTGCCGGCAATCCGAAATTGCAGGCGGCTGTTCAGGGCAAAGAGCTTGTCAAAGTTACTGGCAGCGACATCGGAGTGGAAGCCATTGACGATTACACCGTCCGTATCTCTTTGGCTCAGCCGATTCCTTACTTCACGGGATTGTTGGCCCATCAGTTCTTTCGCTTCGTGCCCCGCAAAGCAATTGAGGCCCACGGTAACCAGTGGACCGAACCGGCACACATCGTTACCTGTGGTCCATTCAAATTGAAGTCGTGGCATCCCTACAACGAAGTTGTCGTTGAGCGTGATCCGATGTACTGGGACGCTGCGAGAGTGCAACTGGACGAAATCCGTTTTTATGTTTCGATCGACCATCCGACCTCGATGAACCTCTATCGAGTGGGCGAGGCTGACGCGGTGCTTAATCATTCGGTACCAAATCCCTGGCTCGACATTGTGCGGCCAAAAAAGGATTACATGGATGGCGCCGAGGCGGCGATCACATTCATTATGATGAACGTCACCCAGCCTCCAATGAATGATCTTCGCGTTCGGAGGGCGTTCAATATGTCCATCGATAAGGAGACTTACTCCAAGTCAAAACGCATTACTAAGCCCCTGACCGCCTTTACCCCTAAAGGAATTTTTGTTGGTTATCCGCAGCCTGAAGGAGAACGCTTTGATCCTGAGCGTGCCCGGCAGTTGTTAGGCGAAGCAGGGTATCCGGTAACGAAGAATGCTGATGGAAGTTTTCAATGCGACAAGTTTCCGGTCGGTGAAGTGTCTTTCAACTACGCGACACACTCATCAAACAAAGCGTTGGCCGAGTTTATGCAGGCGCAGTGGAAACAGAATCTCGGTATCACCGTGATGCTGCGCAACAGCGACTTCCGAACGTTTAATCAAACTCGCGCTAAGCTGGACTATAAAGGGTTCGCGTTGATGATATGGGCCGCTGACTATATGGATCCAGCAACATTTCTCAATATTTTCTTGACCCCGAGCGGCGACAATGGCAGTGGCTGGTGGGACAAGAGGTACGTGGAGATGATTGAGGCCGGCAACCACGCTCTGACCCCGCAGAAGCGTTATGAATTACTGGCACAGGCTGAGAAATACCTGCTTGAGGCTCAACCGATGATTCCGATCGAAACGCCGGCGGTTAACTGGGTGAAGAAGCCGTACTTGAAGGGTTTGTATCCGAACCCTTCGTCGCTGTTTGCTTGGAAGTACGTTTACATCGAACGGGATCCGGCGAAATGGGACTACTCAACTCCGAGCCTGACGGACTAATCCGCAGATTACACAGATTGTTTGAAGAACAATTAGTAAGCTCACCAGCGATAAGCGAACCATTTCTCTGTTGTCGTAGTTCTTTCTTTGAAATCTGCGTAATCTGGGTAATCTGCGGATAAAAATAGATGCTCCGCTTCATCATCCGACGCCTGGTAGTCACGATTCCAACGATCCTGATTGTGATCACGATCGCATGGGGGTTGATTCGTCTTGCTCCCGGCAATTTTTATACGGGCGAGAAGGCTTTGCCCCGGGCAGTCGAGGCCAACATCCGTGAGAAATACGGGTTGGATCAACCGTGGCACAAGCAATATCGCCGAATGCTCGGACAGATCGTGCGCGGCGATTTTGGCACTTCGCTCACCTACACCGGCCAATCCGTCAATCGAATCATCGCCCGCTCGCTGCCAGTGTCCGCCACGATTGGACTACTCGCTTATTTGCTGGCGCTGGTTGTCGGTATCACGGCCGGCTCTATTGCTGCAGTGAAGCAAAATTCAATCTGGGACTACGCCTGCATGGCGTTAGCCATGGTCGGCATCTCCATTCCCAACTTCGTGCTGGGTCCAATACTCGTCTTAGTGTTCTCACTGGTCCTTTTCTGGTTACCGCCGTCCCATTGGGCCGGGTTCCCCAGTTGGAATCTGGTGCTGCCGGTGATCACCTTGTCGGCAATTTACACTGCTTACATCGCCCGGCTTACGCGCGCTGGAATGTTGGAAGTGTTGAGGTCTGATTACATTCGCACGGCGCGTGCGAAGGGCCTGAGTGAGAGGCAGATAGTGCTTCGCCACGCTCTCCGAGGAGGCCTTTTGCCGGTAGTCTCGTTTACTGGTCCCGCGCTCGCGTTTCTGCTGACGGGCACAGTCGTAGTGGAGCGCATCTTCGTCCTGCCGGGTTTAGGAAACTATTTCATACAGGCATCACTTAGCCGTGACGAGCCATTGATCATTGGTATCGTCGCTTTTATTGCCATCACGCTGTTGTTCATGAATTTGCTGGTAGACGTCGCGTACGCTTATCTCGATCCTCGGATTAAGTATTAGCACCCCAAATACACGGGGAGTTGATTAAAGGAAACAGCGCCAAAGGCGCGAAATGTAATAGCCCGGGTCAACGACCCAGGTCAGCTGTCGGTTGTGTTTCCATTAGCGCTGAAAGCGCGAAATGATTTGTGCATCACCCAGCTATCTCGCGCCTTCAGCGCTCAGGTACGAAGAGGAACTTGAACCTGGGGCGTTGCCCCAGGCTGTTGCATTTCGCGCCTTTGGCGCTGGTGTTGAAAAAGACTTAGTAATCTGAACTGAGCATAGAGAAGCAGAACTGTTTTGGACGACCAACGCCCGAAGCCCCCACATGGTCCACTGCGACCGGACGAACCTGCGCTGACGCCGCTGGGAGTTCCCGACGTGCCACCGCTCAGCCCTCGCGACGGCGACATAATTCACATAGCGCCTGAGTTGGCCGTGGGTGAGGCCGACGTTCGTTCATCCGAACAAGGGGAGCGTGTCAAAGGCACTTCACTTGGTAGAGACGCGTGGCGACGCTTGCTCCGAAACAAGCTGGCTGTATTCGGTCTGATAGTTGTTTCGATAATTACGATCCTTTCAATTCTCGGACCATACATTCTTCAGGTAATTACCGGACAGACGCCAGATTACATTCCGAGCGATGCTGCTTTGATCAAATCGTTCCCGCCGTTTACGGCGCCGGATGGTTCCTTTTCATGGAGACACCCGATGGGTACCGATCGACAGGGAAGGGACTTGCTGGCACTTACACTCCAGGGCGGACAGATTTCTTTGATGGTCGGAATTATCGCCACCCTGGTGTCGCTGGTAATCGGCGTTAGTTATGGTGCGATATCGGGTTACCTTGGCGGGCGAGTCGACAGTCTGATGATGCGCATTGTCGATGTGCTTTATGCGATACCTTATCTGATTCTCGTTATTGTTCTGCTGTCGATGTTCAAGAGTCAGACCGCGCGCGGGCAGGTGATACTACTTTTCGTGGCGCTCGGCACCGTGTCGTGGTTGACGATGGCACGTATTGTTCGTGGCCAGGTGCTTTCGTTAAAGAATCAGGAATTTGTACTCGCAGCGCGCGCCACCGGCGTCACAACTCCGCGGATCATATTCCGTCATATCGTCCCAAATACTTTAGGACCGGTGATCGTGTATGCGACCTTGACGATTCCTTCCGTGATGCTAACGGAGGCATTCCTTTCATTCCTGGGATTCGGTGTACAACCACCCATGGCTTCATGGGGCAGCCTCGCGGCCGAAGGGATTCAGAACATCGGTATTTTTCCGTGGCAACTTATTTGCCCGGGTCTCACGATGGCTACCACACTACTCTCGTTAAATTTTCTTGGTGACGGGTTGCGCGACGCCCTGGATCCGCAGATGCGGCAAGTTTGAAACAATGAGCACCAACGGAAACCTTCTGGACGTGCGCGAGTTGCGCACCTACTTCGATACCGTCGACGGCGTAGTCAAAGCTGTTGACGGAGTATCGTTCCAGTTAAGACGCGGGGAGACGCTGGGCATCGTTGGTGAGTCCGGCTCCGGTAAATCGGTGACCAACCTCTCGTTACTTCGTTTAATACCTGAACCACCGGGACGAATCGTGTCGGGGGAAGTCATCTTTCAAGGCCGGGACATTCTCAAACTGCCGGAAGCGGAAGTTCGAAAGATTCGCGGAAAGCGCGTCGGCATGATCTTTCAGGATCCGATGACATCGCTCAATCCGTTCATGAGAATCTCGCGTCAATTGATGGAGATCACTCAACTGCATTTGGGCCACAGCAAACGGCAGGCATATGACCATGCGGTAAAGATGCTGGAGATGGTTGGGATTCCTGATGCCAGGGTGCGTATCGATCGTTATCCACACGAGTTTTCGGGTGGCATGAGACAGCGCGTAATGATCGCGATGGCGTTGTCCTGCCAACCAGAACTACTGATTGCTGACGAACCATCCACCGCCCTCGATGTCACTATTCAGGCGCAAATACTCGAGTTAATAAAGACCTTGAAAGAGGTCACCGGCACCAGCGTCATTCTCATCACCCACGATCTGGGCGTAGTTGCGGGTATGACCGATCAGTTGATCGTGATGTATGCCGGAAAAGTTTTCGAACAGGCGCCTACCACTGAACTGTTTGCGCGACCGGGTAATCCCTACACTAGGGGCTTGCTGCGTTCGGTTCCTGATCCACTCGATCAGAAGGGAACGCTGTACCAGATTCCCGGGCAACCACCGGACGTCGCGCATTTGCCGGCTGGATGTCCGTTCGCTCCACGCTGCGAACGCGCCGAAGATATCTGCCGTCGCGAGTTTCCACCATTTGTACAATTGAACGCTAACCATCACTCGCTTTGTCACTTTGCCAATGAGGTTTACGCTGAGTCGTCGCAAACGAGCGCCGCATGAGCACGCACGAATCAAACCTGAATACTCATGCTCCGGTTCCAGCGCAACGTCGGGAACCGCTGGTATCTGTGCGCGGTCTAAAAGTCTATTACGACTCCGGTGTCCGAAGAGGCGGAACAGTTAAGGCTGTCGATGGGGTGGATCTTGAGATTCTGGAAGGCGAAACTCTTGGGCTCGTTGGCGAATCAGGTTGTGGCAAGTCGTCGTTAGGGCGCGCGATTCTGCGGTTAACTGAACCTACGGCCGGTGAGGTGTTTTACCGAGAAACCGATGTAGCACGTTTATCCACCCGGCAATTACGAAAACAGCGACGACACATGCAGATCATCTTTCAGGATCCATATGCGTCGTTGAATCCGCGGATGACAGTGGGCCAGATTGTTGGTGAACCTTTGTCGACGTATGGCATCCTGAGCGGCAAGGCGGCAAGTGCGCGTGTGGAGGAACTTCTGGAAACTGTTGGTCTGAACCGCCGCTTCATCAATCGTTATCCGCATGAGTTTTCCGGTGGACAGCGCCAGCGCATCGGTATCGCGCGCGCATTGGCAATTGAGCCCGAGTTCATTGTTGCTGATGAACCAATTTCCGCGCTGGACGTTTCTATCCAGGCGCAGATCATGAATCTGCTGGAGAAATTACGTCGTGAGAAGAACCTCACCTACCTGTTTATCGCGCACGACCTCCGCGCTATCAGACATGTCTCGGACCGAGTAGCGGTGATGTACCTGGGCAAGTTGGTAGAAGTTGCGCCGGCGCACGACATCTATCTCGAACCATTGATGCCGTACACGAAGGCGTTGATTTCCGCAGTGCCGGTTCCTAATCCTGAGATCGAACTCAAACGCGAACGCATTGTTCTTCAAGGTGACGTGCCGTCCCCAATTAATCCGCCTACCGGATGTCGATTTCATACCCGTTGTCCTTACGTTATAGACGCTTGCACACGGGTAATTCCTCCCCTCGTCGAAATCAAAACAAATCATTTCGCAGCCTGCATACGTATCAGCCCAGAGCACCCGGACATCGATAAGATCGCCCCGGGCGAGGCGCCGGGCCTGGCCACCGCTGAAGCTGCAAACTCTCCGAAATTACCTAACCAGCGAAAACCCGTGTAAACAACGGTGTTTGGGCCCCTCAGGCAGCATGAAAAGCGGTGTTTATTCGTCGTTTATCAGAATGGTAAGTTCTTTTGTGTCTGAAAGTTACTGTTAGGCGACGGCGCCAGTGGGCGGGCGGTTAACTTGTTTAGCTTTTACCGCGAATTCTATACTTAATTTATCAGTAGGTTTAGGTTTTGCTGCTCGCACAGCCAGGGAAAGCCTGCGGTAAGTCGTCCACGAAAGTAACCCCACAACCAAACCGAGATCGCGAGAGTTGATGACCAGAGGTTCGCGCATCACCAAGAGAGAAGTACACACCGCAGACGAGCCGGAGATCGTCCAGGAACATCCTGAAGACGCGCCGCTAGGCTGGGAGCCTGTGCAGGACGAACTGGCGGCAAACGCGGGCCTGTCTTTGTTGTTAGTCGAGGGGCGCCAACCACCGGCGATTCGCGTTTCGAATAACAACTCGATCTGCCGAGCATTTCAGTCGTCACGCGAATACGTCAATCTCTGTGACCCATACTGCGGCGACGCCCATCGCCGCGCGATGAGTGCGGGTTCGGTGGTTCAGTACAAATGTCACGCGGGCTTGCAGTGCTTCACCATGCCGGTCCAAATCGGCAAACAGCAGAACCTGGCGATAATCGGTGGACGCGCATTTGTCTCTGGCGCAGATTACCGGTCGCTAGTGGAGCGCTTTCGGGCCGGCGAGCTAAACGAACTACTCGTTAAAGAGCCATTCAACAATGTGATCTTTGCTGAACAGGAACGGTTAGAGAAGCTGGCGGAGAGGATTGACAAAGCTGCTCGACAGTTCTCAG
>Ga0209486_10001090_pt1 | contig 11809 bp, 5 predicted proteins | sample NCCompost_FD_187518 | JGI IMG/M metagenome (GOLD analysis project Ga0209486, IMG submission 187518) | Agricultural soil microbial communities from Utah to study Nitrogen management - NC Compost (SPAdes) (version 2) | ecosystem: Environmental > Terrestrial > Soil > Agricultural land | place: USA...
GCGGAGATCTGCCCTATCCCTACCTTGAAAATTTGTTGACCTTTCTGAACGTGCCTTTGCTGTACGTGCCCGGCAACCATGATCCTACATACAACGCGGACAATTCCCTTGCACATGCAGAAGGCGCCTCCAATCTGGACCTGAAGCTGGCGCGCCATAAGAAGTTTCTGATCGGTGGCTTTGGCGGCTCCATCCGCTATCGTCCGGACGGGACGAACCAGTACACTCAGAGTGAAGCTTATTTCAGGGCCTTTCGTCTTCTACCGCGCTTACTCTTAAACAAAGTAAATTATGGCCGCGCGCTTGATATTCTTATTACACACTCGCCCCCCTTCGGGATCCATGATGAAGAGTCTCAGGCGCATCAGGGACTGAAAGCCATCAACTGGCTCCTGCGCGTTGCCAGGCCACGCTATCATTTTCACGGGCACACACACTTCCAGAGACGCAACCTTTCACCATCGGAGACCACTCAAAGCATCACAAAGATCGTTAACGTCTTCCCCTATAAGGTCATCGAAGTGAGTCATTAGCGCTCAAGCCGTCTTGTACTTTGGCATCATTTAAGGAAACAATGTCTGACATAATTTCGGAACAAGCACGCTCAGATTTTCAAAAGGCGCGCTTCAAAGCATTTATGAACCGAGCGTGGGCCACTCTTTCAGGGAAACCCACCACCCTGCTTTCCTATGACGAGATCAAGGAAAAGCTGCGCATCGGCGGGCCTATCTATCGCGGCGTCAAGACCGTTCGCGTGGAACAAATTGCGGGCAGCCTGAACCGCTATCACGAATTTGACAGCGTCTTTCTGCCAGCCAGTGACCGGCTTGCCGACCGCTGGCAAAGCGTCAATCGCGCTTTCTATCAGGAGATCAGCCTGCCTCCAGTTGTGCTATACAAAGTGGGGCAGGTCTACTTCGTGGTGGATGGACATCACCGCGTTTCTGTCGCACGCCAACAGGGACAGATCTACATTGAAGCTGAGGTGCGTGAATGTGCCACGCGTGTCAACCTCACGGCAGATATCCAGCCGGAAGATCTAATAATTCTGGAAACGAAAGTGCAGTTCCTCGAGCGAACTTCGCTCGACACATTAAAACCAGATGCCAATATTAAATTGACCATTCCAGACGGGTTCGACCGTATGCTGGAGCATATTGCTGTCCATCGTTATTTTATGGGCATCGATTGGGAACGCGACATTTCTGAAGAAGAAGCCATTGTCCATTGGTATGACACTGTATATATGCCGGTTGTTCATGTGATACGCGATACGAATATTCTCAAGGAATTCCCTACCAAGACCGAAGGCGATCTATATTTGTGGGTGCTAGATCACCAGCAATATCTCACAGAAGCTGGCGAACCACTTCAACCTCCCACAGATGCAGCGCACACTTTTTTCAGTGATGATGCTGGCAAGCCTGCGCGGGTAAAGAAAGTAAAAACAAAAAACAAATCTCGTAAATCGGAGAAAAAATGACGTCAACACATCCCCTCGCTGGTGTCTATGCCGCCGCTGTAACTCCTCTGCGCGAAATACACGGTTCCACCCTGGACCTTGAGTCGGTGCCCGTTTTGTTGAATTTTCTTGCTTCTCGAGGCTGTCACGGTGCGGTGCTCTTTGGCACAACGGGTGAGGGACCTTCATTTTCTCCGTCTGAACGGGAAGCCCTGATGCGAGCTGCAAGCGCCTATCGCGATGAGCTACCCGGCTTCCGTTTGATCGCTGGTATTGGAACGCCGAGTCTTTCTGAAACAATAGAGTTGACCAAGCTCGCCTTTGATCTTGGTTATGACGCGGCGCTGGCTCTCCCGCCGTATTACTTTCGTAATGCCACAGATACAGGGCTTTTCAACTGGTTCAGCGAGCTCATTAACAAAGCTGTTCCCTCAGATAAATATTTACTGGGATACCACTTCCCCAGAGTGGCAGGTATCGGATTCTCAATTGAATTGCTGGCTCGTTTAAAAGATGCATTCCCGACACAATTTGCAGGCATCAAAGACTCTTCGCATGATGCCGAGCTTGCCAGAAACCTTGGCGAAAAATTCGGCTATGACATGGTCGCGCTCACTGGTACAGATTCATATGTTCAGCTTGCCATGCAAAATAAAGCTGCTGGCTGTATCACAGCCCCCGCCAACATTCTTTCACCTGACCTGCGTACGGTTTGGGATCTGATGCGAGAAGGTAAGGATACTTCACAGGCCCAGGCGCGCGTTACCCAGCAGAGGGAAATTCTCGATAAGTATCCGCCCTTCCCACCTACTCTGAAAGCCATGCTTCACCGCTTATATGGATTGCCGCGCTGGTCGGTCAAGCCGCCGTTGGAATCTATTTCAGTAGAGCTGGAAGAAAAAGCGGTTCGGGAATTTCAAGAGATTTTATAGAATCAAACTGCCCTCTAAACCAGAGGGCAGTTTGATTTAACAACTATAAAAACTAAATCATCACTTTGTCCAAAGGACAGCATGAGACTCCTCATTATTCTCAGTATAGGCTTGACCTGTCATTTGCCCACGATTATTGATAGAAAGCGCAATTGTATTCCCGGTTCCGCCGAGTCTGTCTAACTGAGTCATAACACCATTCTGCCAAACAACAGCAAACGATAAGGAGCCATCATCACCCCCGCCGGCAATCTGTCCCTTCTCATTGATATCCGATGCAAAGCTGTTTATTCCTCCTGGGAGAGTCCCTAGATCAGTCATAACACCATCCTGCCACAGAAAAGCGTGATAATTTCCAGATGGCGTTCTACTATAGCCCACTATCTGCCCAAGATTGTTGATATCCACAGGACGAGTGGTATTATAGTTTTCATCAAATGAACCCAAATCTGTCATAACACCATTTTCCCACAGAAAGCCATGTGATTCACCCAAACGAGGGTCACTATAATAACCTACAACTTGCCCATTTTGATTAATGGCTATAGGGTAATAACTGGATGAGCTATCCAACGAACCTAAATCGGTCATCACGTTATTCTGCCATAAGAAGGTATGTGTTTCACCTGAGGCGATATCGCTGACACCTACTATTCGGCCATTGTCGCTGATCGCAACTGCCTCGCTATATGTTCCGCCAGGGAGTGTTCCCAAGTCAATCATGATACCATTCTGCCATAGGAAAGCATGTTGGTTTACGCCTAAGGCTGTATTGCTCGCACCCACAACTTGTCCGCTTTCATTAATAGCTTGAGCATAACTGAAGTCTCCGCCTGGCAAGGTACCTAGGTTTGTCATGACGCCGTCGTGCCATAGAAAGGCTCCTCCTGAAGGGGCGTAGCTATAACCTACAATTTTTCCTTGGTTATTAATATCCCTCGCCTCAGTATAGGAATGTTCACTGTCCAGCACCCCCAAGTCCGTCATAATACCATTTTGCCAGATGAAAGAGTGTGATTCGTCAAATGCGGTAGTACTGTGACCTATAACCTGCCCTCGTTCACTGATTTTATTGTCATTGATTCCGTCGCCAACACTAAATGCGCCTCCCAGTGTCCCCAAGTCAATAATTGAATATTGAGTGTTAGCGGCGGAGACCGGTTTCACAATCATCAGGGGGATGATAACCATAATTGTCAAAATTGTCTTGCTTATTCTTTGTTTCATGATACCCTCCAAAATTAGTAGTGTTGAGCTTGAAATTTTGATATATTATCAAGACGTTTACCCTCAAAATGGGTTACATTCTTCCTTTATTGATTGATGAGTACAATATCTCTCAGGGCCACTTGGCGACTCCTCATTATCCCTCCCAAGCGCAGAGCAAGCCTGCAAAAAATATTTGTAGATTTCATCCCCTTTTGAACAAATCAATTGTAGCAAATCAAAAGGACTGGCACAGGTCCTGTCAATCCTTCTGTTCATGATTTGTGCCAGTGCATTCCTGAACACTTCATCGGGCTGCGCGCCGACAACCGCATAACGGTCATTGATCACATACGTGAGCACACCTGTCACACCAATCTGATACTCCCATCGAGCCTGGTCAGCACCAAGCGCGGTATATTTTCGCTTTCCACCTATTGCTACATTTTATCCATGTTCAAATCCCTTCCTCAGCAATAAAACGAAGCAGATCCCATTTGCTGATATCTTGTCCTTCGCATAGACTTTGCTAAACACCACATGGGGAATTTCATTGGCTTTAGCAATTCAATCCTCAATATTGCGCCAGTAGTTCAAGAAACCCGGTCACTACCCTTGGATCAAAATCGACACCAGATAGTGAGCGTATGTATTCGAGCGCTTTTTCCTTCGTCCATGCGGGTCGATAGGGGCGATCTGAAACCAGCGCGTCGTAAACATCCACTACAGAAAAGACACGCGCATCCAAGGGAATTTCCTCGCCTTTGAGACCGCGTGGATAGCCAGTGCCATTCCATTTTTCGTGATGACAGTAGGGGATACTTAAAGCTGGGCGCAGATATTCGATGCGAGATAATAGTTCGTGTGCATACACCGGGTGACGTTGCATGATTGCCCATTCTTCAGCTGTCAGATTGTCTGGCTTCAGCAGAATCCGATCAGGTACACCCATTTTCCCGATATCATGCAAGAGCGCCCCGCGTCGAATTTGCATAAGGTCCTTGTCATTCAAACCCATATGCTTCGCCAGCCGCAAGGTGAGATTGGTAACACGCAGTGTATGCCCCTCCGTTTCCTTGTCGCGTAGATCGAGTGCCGCAGACCAGCCTTCCAATGTGCTCTCGTAAGCCATGCCCAGCTCAAGATTCGAACGCTGGAGATTCTGAAAGAGAGTCGCATTATCTATAGCGAGACCCGCCTGCCCTGCGAGTGCTTCGAGAAAATCCTCCCACTCCTGGTCGGACTCAATGTGGGCGCGCCGAAAAACCTCCAACACGCCTTTCACCTCGCCCTTTGCAATCAGTGGCACGCCGTAATAATCGGTGAAATTCTCTCCATCCAGAAGTATTTTGCGGTTAAGGCTCTCCCTGCTTTCATACAATGCATGGATCCTGAGCATCTTTCGTTCCAGTACGGCCTGGCCTGCCAGGCCTTCTCCGATGCGCACAGAGGAGCGCTCAACACCGCGGGTAAGAAAACCCACGCCATCACTATATTCGAGGAGATGCGTGGTTGTGTTGAGAAGTAGAATATCAGCAGCATCCACCTGCAGTTGAGAGACAGCCTGCCTCAGGATTGTTTGCAAAGACAAGTGCAGGTCAGCACTGGCTGTGATCGTCATATCGATCATCCGCAATGCTTTTAAATGATCCAAATGACGTTTGATCTTATCTTCCGTCCGCTTGCGTTCGGTAATATCCATCATCAAACCCTGCCGTAAAAGCAGATTACCATTCGCATCACGGAGCAAAACTGCCTGATCGCGGAACCAGACGATCAGGCTATCGCGTGCAACCATTCGATACTCCAGATCGAGCATCTCTCCACTCTGATTCACACGTTCGACTTCTGTCAGCACGCGTGATCGGTCTTCGGGATGTAATAGTTTTCTCCAAAATTTTGGATCCTCCAGCCACTCTGCCTGAGAGTAACCCAGAAATGTTTTAACCTGCGGGCTGACATAAACCGTTGAACTTAGATCACTAGCTGGGTTGGTATACACAATACCCGGCAGTTGCTCAACTAAGGATCGATATCTGGCTTCTGCCGCACGAAGATTCTCCTCTGCCCGTTTGCGGTCGGTGATGTCAATTTTGATCCCTTGAATGAATCGTTGCTGGATGGTTTCATCCTCAAAGATCACCGCCTCATCGTGGAACCAGAGGACGCGTCCATCGCGTGCCACACTGCGATAATCAGAGACAAAGGGCTCACCAGTCTCATAGAAGCGCTCTGCTTCGATAAGCACGCGTTCCTGGTCATCGGGGTGAAGCATCTTCTTCCATAGATCAGCATCATTCAGATATTGCTCCTGAGTGTAGCCAAGCAAGGATTCGATCTGTGGGCTCACATACACGCGCGTCTTCACATCATCCAGCAGAGCTGTGTAAGTGATGGCGGAAATGTGCTCCACCAGTGAACGATATTTGGCTTCCGCTGTACGAAGATTCTCTTCCGCCTGCTTGCGCTCAGTGATATCACGGACAAAGGCGGCAAAGGAAACCTTGCTATTGGTTTTCAGCACATGAATGGTAAGTTCCACAGGAAAGATATCGCCGTTCCGTCTTTGAGCTGTGATTTCGATGCGCTTGTCTAAAACGGGTCCCTCGCCGGTTTCCAAATAATGTTTTAGCCCTTGCTCGTGCCTGGCACGCAGGTCAGACGGAATGATGAGTTTGCTCAAACGCTGTCCCACTGCTTCTGTACGTGTCCAGCCAAAGATTGCCTCGGCCTGGTCATTCCAACGGGTGATTAGTGCATCCTGATCGATCGTGATCACTGCATCGAGTGCAGTATCAATAATCAGACGCGTGGTCTCTTCGCTCTCCTGGAGCGCCTCTTTAGCCCGCTTGCGTTCGGTGATGTCAACCAGCACACCCTGCACAATAGGCAATTCACCCTCACGCGGCGGGAGGATTTGTGCCGAGTCGCGAATCCAAATCTCGCTGCCAGCGCGGGTGAATATTCTGTATTCACCTTCAAAGGGCTCGCCTCGCGCGTAAGCTCGCTCTTCCAGCGCATCCTGCCGCTCGCGGTCATCAGGATGAACCTGTCGGTACCACAGGTTGGGATCAGCCATCCATTCCTCCGGCGTGAACCCTAAAAGCGACTCGATCTGCGGACTGATGTAGTGCCACGTGCCTGTAGCACCCAACTCAGAGGTGTAAATCACCACTGGCAATCGTTCTACCAACGAACGATATTTGGCTTCCGCCTCCAGTAGTGCACCCTGCACCGTCCGGCGTTCAGCCAACTCTTGTCGAACCTGTGTGTGCAGTCGGGCGTTATCAAGTGCAATCGAGGCGAGTTGTGCAAATCGGCTTAGCAGTTCTACATCATCATCGTTGAATGTTCTTTCAGGTTCAAGATATGCCAGCCCCAATACCCCTAAAACTCGTGAACCAGAAATAAGGGGTACACCCACTACGGCATGAAACTCAGTATTGTCAAAATGTGCAGGCCTGCCCGCCCATGTATGATAATCCTGAACATTAAGCGGTTGGGCGGTCTGCCATACTTTTCCCGCCACTCCCTCACCCTGCTGCAACTTAAAGCCAATATTTCCGGAAAACACACCCGTCCCCAGCGCTACATGAATCGCTTTTTCATCAGGCTCGACCAGGTAGATATAGCTGTGTGATGAGTTCAATAGTTGCGATGCCTGCATCGTGATTGCCTGAAGAACTTCAGATAATTCTCGTTGGCTTATCAATGGAAGCGTTGCCTCCTGCAAAGCAGAGAGGATACGGTTGCGCATCTGAATGTCTTCATACAGACGCGTCCGCTCGATGGCTTTTGCCACCTGACCCGATACATATTCCAAAATTCGTAGCTCGCGTTCCGTATAAACATTCGGGTTGGCATAGTCCTGCATTGCCATCGCGCCAATCGTTCGCCCTTCTACAATCAGCGGCGCGCCGAGCCAGATGGGCGATGGCGGACCCACAAGCTCGACTTCGCCGCGCCGCGCCAATTCCTCAAAATTTGCAGCGTCGCTTAGCAAAGGTTTTCCAGTGCGGATGACGTACTCTGTCATTCCCCGCCCCGGCCTGGCTGCCGGTATTGAAGCAGACTCGAAGCGATCCGCTTCATCCACATAATATGGGAAACTGATGAGATCACTTTCATCATCGGAAAGCGCAATGTAAAAATTGCGGGCAGGCATCACCTGCCCAATAATCGCATGAACGGATTGATAAAGCTCATCCGGCCTTTCTGCTTTATTCGCCGCCTCGCTGATTTGATAGAGCGCCTCCTGCAAAGACTCGGCTTGTTTACGCTCGGTAAAGTCATGGTAATTATTGATAATGGCCCGCACACTGGGATTGTCCAGCAAGTTCGTGAAGACACCTTCCAGCCAGCGCCACTCACCATTTTTATGGCGAACTCGGGCATAAACAGAGATATGTTCTCCAGGTCGCCTGAGTGACATGCTGAGGCGCTCCGTGACGAATGCGTGATCTTCAGCGTGAATTAAATTAAGGGCATTCTGGCCCACAAACTCATCGAGAGAGTAACCAAGGACTTGAGGTGTTGAGGGACTTCCATAGAGAATACTTCCATCAACACCAAACAGGGCAATGGCATCCCAGCTGTTTTCGATCAGCGCCCGGAAGCGTTCTTCAGATTGCCGCAGAGCTTCTTCCGCCTGCTTGCGCTTTGTAATGTCAGTGAGGCATACAAGCACACTCTTAAATCCGGTAGCCTCTTTAGGGAAAACAATCGTCCTCCAAAGGTACAGGTAACTACCATGTAAAGTTCGATCTCTCACTTCACCTTCAAAATAAGTTTTTCCCTCGGCTAGGGCGATTAGCTCTTCCTTGAACGTATTAAAATTTTCTAATTCAAAGATTTTATCTAAAGAGCCAAGGAATTCAGCCTTATCTTTTGCTCCATACATTTGAAGGGTCATCTCGTTGACATCAACCACCTTCAACATCTGCATAGCTTCGTGCACAAAGCCTGGGTGTTCCACAAAGTAAGCGCGGAAATCAGTCACGCCTTGCGATCGCAACTCGTCCAGGGCAGTCTTAATCTGGGAAAAGTCCTCCTCCCAAATGGATACACCGCTCGTCTGAAAAATACTGCGATATCGCTGCTCTGACTCTCGCAGAGCCTCTTCCGCTTGTCTGCGCACGGTGATGTCAACGAAGCAACTCAACACGCAGGGCCGTCCATCAAAGTTGGTTTTTGCCGTGGAAAGTGAAATCCATATGGTTTTGCCATCTGGGCGGCGCAGGTGCACCTCATAATCACGCAGCGAGCCGCGCCATTCGAGTTCAGCCAATGCTTTAGACCGGTCAGCAGGATCAGCATAATAGTTGGCAGCTCGCTGGCCTACAATCTCAGAGAGCGGAACTCCAAGCAAGTCCGAGAGCGCCGAATTGCCGTACAAGACAATGCCATCCTCCAGAGAGTTAAGAGTGATGGGGATGGGAGATGTCTCTAACACAGTGCGCAGGCGCGCCTCGCTCGCCCGCAACTCATTTTCTGCCTGCTTACGTTCGGTGATATCAATCCCAACCCCGACGAGGCAAGTCTTATCATCCATCTGGGTTCTTAGCCCTGTAAAGTAATACTGTGTAAGTGTCCCATCCTTCGCTACGAAATTTGCTTCAGCATCTGCAATACCTTCCGTGAAGACACGACCAATACGTTTTGAAATCAACTCTTTCTCAGGACCGGTAAAAAAGTCGAGCGGACTCATTTGCGCTATTTCTTCACCCGTGTATCCGGTGACTTTTTCAAAGTTTTTGTTCCATCTGAGAAACCGCAGTTTATCATCATATAAGTAGAACACTCCGGGCAGGCTGTCGAGCAGGACATTGGAGAAATCTCTTTCGCGTTTAATGATCGCCTCTGCCCGCTTGCGCTCGGTAATGTCAGTAAAGAAAATGGATAGCCCGTCGCTGGATGGGTGAACGCGATTCTCGAACCAGCGGTCAAAGGGTTTGTAATAATCCTCGAACACGATTGCCTTTTGTGTTTTCAGCGCGCGCACATAGGCATCTGCAAAGGGCGTGCCTTTTGCTTCGGGGAATTCCTCCCAGTAGTTTTTGCCGATCAGGTCTTCGGGGTTGCGTTCAAGCAATTCGCCGCCTCGTTCATTGACGTAGGTATAGTTCATCTGCGGGTCGAAGGCTACGAATCCATCGCGCACTCGATCAAGCGCGCTTTCGATCAGGTCGCGCAGGTGCTTGTGTCTACCTGCTATCGCCTGCAGTTCTTTCCGTTCAATTAACGCCCGTCTCAGTTCGAACTCGGTGATCACACTGTGCCGCAAGGCGCGCAGGGCAGCCAACTGATCAGGGGTCAGGCGGCGAGGCTTGCGGTCAATCACGCATAGAGTCCCTAGTGAGAGGCCATCATGGGTCACCAGCGGAGCGCCCGCATAAAAACGGATGTTTGGATCACCGGTGACCAGCGGATTGGTTTTAAAGCGCGGGTCTTTTTGCACATCGGTAACGATCGTCACATCATCGGGCTTCAGAATGGCGTGGGCGCAAAACGAGATCTCACGCGGCGTTTCGCCGAGATTCAAGCCAATGTTCGCTTTGAACCATTGGCGGTTCTCGTCCACCAAGGTCACCAGGGCAACTGGCGTCTTGCAAATGGATGCGGCCAGCGTGACAATGTCATCAAAAGCCTGCTCAGGCTGTGTGTCAAGGATATTCAAAGAATGTAGAAGCGCAAGTCTTTCAGCCTCATTCTCCGGAACGGGCGGGATGGTTTTCTGGTTCTCTTTTCCAGCCGGCTTTGATGTGATCTTACGATTCGCTTTCATTTTTCACCTTACCATTTACATGATATAAGGGATTCCACCCTCGAACAAACAGAACACATTTCCTATAATGAAACTCCAACCCCTTAGCCTTCCGAAAGACACACTTGCACTCCAAAGCAGATGTGCAACAAGTGACATTTTGAGATAGCCGCTCATAAAAGTAATACTGAGACCCACTATAAGCCAATTTTTTTTTCATAAATAGTACTTACAATTATTATAATGTCTACATGACCCCCGAGGCTCCTTCAAAACATAAGGAAATTAAATTGAAATTTTCGTTTTTGGTGTCTTAATTTTACGTCTGCAGTGTATTATCAATTTAGTAACCATCAAATCAATAATTAATCATCGAACAAACCCAGATAATATAGTTCAGTCCTTTTGAGCCATGATCTGGGCCAGCGCGTTCTTAAAGGCTTCGTAAGGTTGCGCGCCTACAATTGCATAACGGTCATTAATCACGTAGGTAGGAACGCCGGTCACGCCGATCTGATATGCCCAACGGACCTGATCCGCAACATTCGCGGTGTATCTTTCGCTTTCCACCTGTTGTTGCATTTCGTCTGCGTTCAGGCCCACTTCCTCAGCGGCAGAACGAAGCACATCCCATTGGCTGATATCCTGCCCTTCTGCGTAGACTTTGCGGAACACTACATGATGAAATTCATTGCCTTTATTATGTTCACGCGCATATTCTGTCGCTTCATGCGCAACCCGCGTATTGTAAATCCGCTTGGTGGAGACAAACTCCATGCCATATTGTCTGGCAATGGAACTCAGCCGTTCTTCTGAACCGTTGACGCGTGCCTGCTTAACATATTCAGGCAGATCTTTCCCCTCTGGCGGCGTATCGAAATACAAATAGAATGGACGCCACTCCACGTCCACCTGATATTCTGCTTTCAGTTTCTCGACCACACCCTGGCCGACATAACACCACGGTCAGATGTAATCAGAGAAGATCGTCAGTTTGAAATCCATGTTTGTTCCTGATTCAGATAAAATGATTAGCAGATAGACATCCGCCTCACATCATTTCTTACGCATGGAGATAATATCATGACAAAAGACCTGCGTGTTAATTCTGACCGTATGCTTGCCGCGTTTAACCGACTGGCTTTGATCGGTGCGACAGGCGACGGTGGTGTGAACCGTCCTACATTTAGCGAGGCGCATCTTGCCGCGCGTAAATGGTTCCGCGATGAAATCGGAACATCAGGGCTGGAATTCCGCACGGATGGCGCGGGAAATCATTCAGCAGTGCTTCCAGCACATGTCATTGCGAGAGAGCGAAGCGACCGAAGCAATCTCCCACACGACCAGCAGATTGCTTCGCAACAATCGCTCGCAATGACACCCACCCTCCTCCTCGGATCTCATCTTGATTCTGTTCCGAATGGCGGGCGCTTCGACGGCGCGCTG
>Ga0209486_10001091_pt1 | contig 11808 bp, 10 predicted proteins | sample NCCompost_FD_187518 | JGI IMG/M metagenome (GOLD analysis project Ga0209486, IMG submission 187518) | Agricultural soil microbial communities from Utah to study Nitrogen management - NC Compost (SPAdes) (version 2) | ecosystem: Environmental > Terrestrial > Soil > Agricultural land | place...
CGGTGCGATGCGTCTCACGGTTGTCGGTGCGAGACTCCTGACGCTCGTCGGTGCGATGCGAATGACGCCGGTGCGATGCGTTCGACGGTGTCGGTGCGAGGAACTAACGGTCGTCGGTCGGCGGGCAGGACGTCGGTGCAAAGCGGACGGGCGGCGGCGAGACCTGCGGAAGAACGAGGTCGATACGGTTGAAAACAGTGCAATCCGCGCGACGTTCAGCGGTGGGCGAACCGTTGGTCGTCAGTGCGCTGGAACATATCGACCGGCGTCAAGGCGCTCCGGCAGGCCATCGATGGACACGCGATACCGCGTCCCACCGACCAGCGCTCGCGCCTCGCACCCGCGCGCGCATCAGCGCGCTTCCAGCCCGTCCAGGAACGCGCGCACGACCGCGGCTGGATCCTCGCGCTGCGCGTCGACGGCGTAGTTCATCCGGCGCATCGCCGCGGCGGTGACACGGCCGCTCAGGCGCGAGATCGCGCGGCCGACTTCCGGGTGACGCAGCAGCGTCGGAGCGTGCATCACCGGAATCGCGTCGTAGGGCGGAAAGTACTGCCGATCGTCTTCCAGCATCGTCAGATCGAGCGCGTCGATCAGGCCGGCGGTCGCGTCGCCGGCAACGACGTCGACCTGCCGCTCGGCGAGCGCGCGATAGACCAGCGTCAGGTCCATGGCGCGCGGCGGCTCGAGGAAGCGCAGGCCGTAAGTGGCCGCGAGCCCGGTGAACCCGTCTGGCCGGTCGAGGAACTCATAGCCGAACGCCGCTCGCCATCCGGGAGCCTGCGCGGCCAGTTCGGATAGCCGGGTCAACCCCCGCTGCCGCGCGTCGTCGGCGCGCACGAGGATCGCGAAGGTATTGCTGAAGCCAAGCGGCGGCAGCGTCGCTCTGCCGGTATCCGCGTAGCGTTGCCGGACCAGGTCGAGCACCACTTGCGGGTCGCGTTCAACCGGCTGCTTGAACACGGCAGTCAATGCGGTGCCGCTGTATTCGACATACAAGTCGATGTCGCCGGTCTGGATGGCGCGGTCGCAGATGAACGTGCCGCCAAGATTGAGCCGCCGATCAACCGGAAGGCCCGCGTAACGTTCGATCGCCTGCGCCATCAACTCGCCGAGAATCACCTGCTCGGTGAAGTTCTTCGAACCGACGACGATGCGCTCGGGCCCGGGCCAGGCGGCGAACGCCGTCGCGATCGCGCCGGCGATCACGATCGCCGCGGCCGCGGCCCGCGAGAACCGCCGGCCGTGCCGGCGGCGCGTCAGCCCTCGCTCCACCAGCAGCAGGCCGCCATCCACGACCATGGCCAGCGCCGCGACCGGCACGGCTCCGGCCAGGATGACGGTCGCATCCACCATCGAGAGGCCGCGGTAGATGTATTCCCCGAGACCGCCGGCGCCAATCGCGGCGGCAATCGTCACGGTGCCAACGCCGATGACCGCCGCCACGCGAATGCCGGCGATGATCGATGGCATCGCCAGCGGCAACTCCACTTGCCTGAGCCTCTGCCCGGCCGTCATCCCCATCGCGTCGGCCGCCTCGAGAATCGCCGCGTCGATGGACTGCAGGCCGGCGGCGGTCGTACGAATCACCGGCAGAAGGGCATAGAGGATGAGCGCGACCAGCGCCGTCCGTGCACCAACGCCGCCCACCAGCGGCAACGGCAGCAGGAAGCCAAACAGCGCAAGGCTCGGAACGGTCTGCACCACGCTGGCGGCGGCGGCGAGCGGCGCACCGATGCGAGGGCGCCTGGCCGCGACGATGCCGATCGGCACGCCAATCGCGACTGCCACGACCGTTGACACGAGTACCAGCGCGACGTGCTGCGCGAGGAGTGTCCACAGCTCGGTGGCATGCGTCGACCAGAACGCGATCAGGGCGTTCATTGACACGATTCGAGCAGCAGCGCCACCGCCGGATGCGTCGACGCGCGCAGCACCGCGGGTGTGTCGCAGGCGACGAGCACCCCGTTCTCGAGCACGCCCACGCGATCCCCCAGCGCGAAGGCCTCGCGCATATCGTGGGTCACGATCACCACGGTCTTGCGCAGCCGCTCCTGGATGCGCCTGAACTCCTTGTGCAGCTCCGAGCGGGTGATCGGATCGAGCGCGCCGAACGGCTCGTCCATCAGCAGGATCGGCGGGTCGGCTGCGAGCGCGCGCGCCACCCCGACGCGCTGGCGCTGGCCCCCGGACAATTCGTCGGGCCAGCGGCTGCCGAATTCCGCGGCGGGAAGGCCGACCAGGTCGAGCAGCTCAACGGTGCGCGCCTGGATGTGCTGCGGCGTCCACTGTGACAGCGCCGGCACGAGCCCGACATTACGCGACACGGTCATGTGGGGAAAGAGACCGACTTCCTGCAGCACATACCCCGTCTGTCGCCGGAGCGATGTCGAATCCCACGCGCGTGTATCGCGACCCTCCACGCGCACCGCTCCCCCCGCCGGTTCGAGCATCCGGTTGATCAGTTTCAGAACCGTACTCTTCCCCGCCCCGCTTCGTCCAACCAGCGCGACCGTTTCCCCCGGATTGACTGTAAACGTTACGTCCCGGAGCACCTCGCGCGCGCCGCGTCGACAATGCACGTGGTCGAAGTCGATCACGCGCGCGACTCTACAGCACGCGGCGTTGCCTTTGCTAATCCAGCTCTGGAGGTCCCTCATATGGATAAGAACAAGAACCAGGGCGGCAACCAGGCCCAGCGTACGCAGGACCAGGGCAACCAGGGCCAGCCGACGCAGGGCGAGGGCCACCAGGGCCATGGCAGCCAACCGCAGAATCCGAACCGCGATCAGGCTGAGGGAGAGCGTCAAGGCACTCAGAGCACGCACACGCCCGAGCGCGGACGCCGATCGCAGAAGAGCGAGCGGAACTCCTCCTCGTCCGGCAGTGGCATCTCGAACCGCGGTATGGACCGCGACGAAGAGCAGGAAGATGTGCCGGTTCGCGGTTCGGAGCGCGGCGACTCCGAGCGCTAGCGCGCAGGGGCCGGCCTAGAACGCAAGAAAGACGCTGCCCGAGATCGCGCCGTGCGGTCTCGGGCGGTCCTCGAACGCTATGCCACCCGACATGAGATACAGACGCGCGTCCAACCGCAACCCGGCGCCGTTGAGGAGCCCTTGCTCGCGCGCCAGCAGCCAGTGCTTTACCCCGCCGCCCGCATGAAAGAAATGACCCTGCTCCACTACCGTCTGCCCTTCGTGCAGCTGCCGAAGGTACCCCGCGCCGCCCATCACGAACGGCAGCGTCCGTCCGCCGATCGCCAGTTCACGGATCATGACGACGAGGCCGGCGTCGATGCCGTATTGATCGATCCGCTCGGCGACCGTGATCGGCGGCGCCGCTTCCGCGTCGCTGCTGACTGACGCCCGCAGTTCGGGATGGCTGAGGGTGAGACCACCTTCAACCACGAATCTCCGCGAGAGCGCGTAACCAGCTTTGAGGTGAACGGTCGGAGCGGCGGCGAATCGCGAATCCACGCTGAACAACCGGAAAGGCGTCGGCGTCGCCGTCGCAGCGCGCAGGTTCGCGTCGATCGACCCGAGTTGCGTGCCTCCAAGCCATCCGCCGCCGGCGTCAACTTCAACCCGACCGATTCGCGCGGCGTTTGGCGTCTGCGCCAGGGCCGGCGCGGCCGCCAGCACGGCGACGATCGCGAGTAACCGGGTCATCGAGGCCTCGCCGCGATGGTGACGCGTTCGCCGGAGCCGCCCCTCGGCGCCACGTACAGGCGATCGTGAAACGTCACCACGAACCCGACGTCGATGGCGCTCGGGCGGCTGAAGAAACTATCGACGTCCGCGTCGTCAAGCGGCTCGACGCGGAGGATGTGCGGGCCGGGCGCCAGGCCGGCAATCTGGAACTCGCCGTCGTTATTCAGCGTGAACCCGGCCACCAGCGCACCCGTCGCCGGGTTGAAGGCCACCACGTGCGCGCCGATCAGCCCTGTGCCATTGCGGGTGACGCGTCCCGTCGCCGTGCCGGTGCCCTCGCGAAAGTCCGGAGCGGGGTACAGGTCCGACACGCCGGCGATGTCGTCGGGCTGCAGCGTGCGGTCCTGCGTCATGCCGCGGCCGAGCGAGATCGGAAACATCACCGCGCCGGAGCCGAGCACGCGGCGGCCGCCGTCGGGACGCATCTCGGTTTCACCGATGGCGGAGTGGCCGAGCCCGATGAAATGACCAATTTCGTGGGCGGCCACCGATTCGAGGTCGAAACGCGTGGCGTCCCCTTGCGGCGCCGTCGACCAGGTGAAGGCGGAGTTGAAGAAGATGTCCGACTCGACGATCTCGCCGGTGACCGTATCGATCAGGAACCCGGTCGCGCCCAGCACGCGATCCATCTCGGGGTGCGACTGGAACCCGAGCACCGAGATGCCGTCTTCATCGAACGGTTCAGCGCCGGTAAAGCCGACGAACTGAAACGCGATCGACGCGGTCGGCACCGCCTCCCAGGTCGAAAACGCGCGCGCCATCGCAGCCTGGAAGTCGGCCGCTGACACGCCGCCGCCGGCGCGGTTGGTGGCAAACCAGCGAACCGGCGTGCGCTGCCATTTGAGGGCTCGCGACTGATTGCCGACGTTGGCGGTGAAGTGAAGATAGGCGTGGGCGTCGTGGGCAAGAACGGCGATCGCGATGACGGCAAGCAGGACGGCTCTCACCGGGCACGCTCCACCACCGTGCGTACTTCGCGGGCAAAGGCGTCGATCGGCAGCGCCGCCCACGCCGGGTCGCCTCGCACGATCCGTCCGTCAGAGTTCGCCATTCGCGGCGGCATCACCATCGCCCCGGCCGCGTCGCGGGTGACCCGGTACAACCCCTGGTTCAACCCGAACACCGACGGCAGCGCCGGCGGCCGGCCCTGGAGGAACACGATGACTTCATCGCCGGCGGTGAATTCGGGCGCACCCACCAGCACGCGGCGGTAACGGCCGACCTGCCCGTTCGGGGTTCGGAACGACACCGTCGCGCCGGCGGCCCCCTTGAGCGACTCGATGACGCTGACGGTCACCACGCTTTCAATGGCGCGCTGCGGACCGGCGAGACGCGATTCCACCCGCACGACGCGGCCGTGGACAATCACACCGGATCCCGAAACCACTGTCGTGAAATCCGCCGGCAGCACCACCGTCGCCGACGGTCCGGCCAGGCAGAGCATCCAGATGACAAGGCACAAGCCGCAACTCACTCTCATTCGCTGACGCATGGCCGGTCCTTTATGCAGAAGTCGAGCCGCCGTCGGAACCGGCGGCGAAGTCGAGGATCGCGGTGGCAGCCCGGGCGCTCGCGCCGGGGGCTCCAAGCCGCTCGCGCACGCCACGCAACGCGTCCTGGACCTGCGCCCGGCGCGCCGCATCGCCAAGCAACGCCATCGTCTCCTCCGCGACGCGCGCTGGTGTGAACTCGTCCTGGATCAGTTCGGGAACGATGCGGCGGCCCGCGACGAGGTTCGGCATTGCGTAGGTGTCTACCTTGAGGAACGGTTTGCCGAGCCGATAGGTAAGTGACGACACCGAGTAGACGACAACCATCGGCCGCTCATGGAGTGCGGCCTGCACCGTCGCGGTTCCGGAAGCGGTGATCACCACGTCCGACGACGCCAGCACGTCGTCGGTCCGCCCCTCGACTGCGGGCAGCGATGCGAGCGGGGCGAAGAGCGCGCCGGGGAGGTTCGGCGCGCGGGCAACGACGAATTGCACGTTGGCGGTGCCGGATCGAATCAGCCGCACCGCATCAGCGAGCGTTGGCGCAATCCGGTCAATTTCGTTGGGCCGGCTGCCCGGCAGCAGCGCCACCGTCGGCGCGTCTGCCCGCAGACCGAGCTGCTGGAGAAAGGCGGCGCGCGGCTGGCTTGGCCGGGCCAGGTCGACGAGCGGATGTCCGACAAACTCCACGGGAATACCAGCCCGTTCGTAGAGCGGCGCCTCGAAGGGAAAAATCACAAGCACCTTCCCGACCAGCCGCTTCATCGTGGTCATGCGCCCCGGCCGCCACGCCCAGAGCTGGGGGCTGACGTAATAGATGATCGGAATCCCGAGACGGTGCAGCGCCGCCATCAGCCTGAAATTGAAATCCGGGAAATCGATGGCGACGAAGACGTCGGGACGGCGTTCGCGCGCCGCCGCGATCAAACGGCGGTACATCGCGTACGAACGCGGGATGACCCGCAGCGCCTCGGTAAGGCCGGTGACCGTCAGGCCGGCGAATGAGCCGACCATCTCGGCGCCCGCTGCCGCGAGGCGTGGCCCGCCGAAGCCGAAGACTTCCACGCCCGGCGCGCGGGCCCTGAGCTCCGGGACGAGTGCGCCGGCGTACAGATCGCCGGAGGCTTCGCCGCACGAAATCATGATCCGGCCGCGGTCGCCTGGCCTTCGGCGCGCCAAAGGTTTACTGGGGCCGTACGAAGAGCGTGTCGTCGACGGGAGTGTTGAGCGAGACGTTGGTGAGCGTGCGCGACAGGATCACCTGGCTGCCCCGGCGCACGTCGGCGCGGAAGGGAACCTGGACGCCCTCGACGCGCCGGTAGTCAGAAAAGACTTCCTCGGCCTGCAGTGGTTTGCCGTCTGGACCTGTCGTCGAAAACGACTGGCGGGCGATCAAGCTCTGCATGTCGATGTACATGCGAACCGCCGGCATCTGCGGACCACTGAGCTCGAGGACCTTGAAGACGCGCCCTTCAGCGCCCTCGTCGGGCAGCAGCCGCAGCCCCAGTTTGCCTTCGGCCGCGGCGATCAGCAGCGGGATCGTGTCGCGGCGTACGCTGGCGCCGAACTCGTCGCGCATCTCGGGCGGCACTTCGCGGACGCCTCCGGGATCGCGGACCCACGCGTTGCCGGCGTTGTAGACCTGGACGACCTGCGCGCCGGCGACGTTCGCGTCGACGCGGAATTTGTCGGGGTAAACGACGTAGGTCTTCGTCTTCGAGATCAGCGTCCCCTGCTCCATCGTGAACGTCGTGTCGGCGTCGGCGACAACCGTCTTCACCCTGCGAAGAGCGTCGAGGCCGCCTTTGGCCTCGAGCACTTTCTTCAGAAGGTCTACGGCCTTCGGGTCGGACTGCGCCGCTTGCGCAGCCTGCGGCGCGTACGCGATCTGGACGAGAGTACGTGCCAGATCGTACCCGGGAGCCGCCTCGAACGATGCGCGGGGCTTGGCCGCCCGCAACGTCGCGGACATCAAATCGAGTTCATTGATCGGAATTACTTCGAAGTCGGCAAAGCCAACGCGCTTCAACTGCGGCACGAACTCGGCGGCATTGCCAACCAGCACGATCGACAGGCGATCCGGACGCACGTAGAACCGCGCGACGCGAAGGATGTCGTCGGGCGTCACGCGCTGCACCCGCTCGCGGAACGTCCCGATCTCCTCCACCGGCAGCTCGTAGAACACTACGTTGAGCACCTGGGTGGCGATCTCGTTCGGCGTCTCGATCGTCAGCGGAAAACTGCCGGCCAGATAGGCCTGTGCATCCGACAACTCGCGCTCGAACACCCGATCGCGCTGCAGCTTCGAGATCTCGTCGACCATCAGGCGCAGCGCTTCACCGGTGGTTTCGGTGCGGGTGTCAGTTTCGGCGACGAAATCGCCTGCCTGTTTTCGCGCCTCGGTGTCGGCGGCGGCGCCGTAGGTCAGGCCGCGCTCGGAACGCAGCACACGGTGCAGCCGGTTGGCCCCTTCACCGCCCAGGATTTTCACCGCCAGGTCCCACGCGAGATAGTCCTGGTGCTTGCGCGGGATCGCCAGCTGGCCGACGCGGATCTCGGTTTGTACGGCGTCAGGCTTATCGACGATGACGATGCGGCGCGTCGGCGGCGGCGGTTCGACGATCTTGAGCGGCTCGATCTCGCCGCGCGGCCAGCCGCCGAACACCCGACCGGCTGCGGCAAAGGCCTCGTCGCTGGTGATGTCGCCAACGATCGCCAGGATCATGTTGTTCGGCACGAAGTTCCGGCGGTGATACGCCTGCAGGTCGGCCCGGGTGATGGCCGCAAGCGTTTCCGGCGTGCCGCTGTTCGGCAGTCCGTAGGGATGGAAGCCGTAGACCAGGCGATCGAACAGCACGCTGGCGATGTAATCCGGGTCGCCCTGGTTGACGCGAAGGTTCGAGATCACCTGCTGCTTCTGGCGGTCGATCTCTTCCTGGGCGTAGGCCGGGTTGCGGGCGACGTCGGCCAGCAGATCCATGCCGACGCCGAACGAATCCTTCATGACGATCACGTTGACAAAGCTCAGGTCGGAGCCCGACCCGGTGCCAAGCGCGCCGCCGATGAAGTCGATCTGATCGGCGATCTGCTGCGCGCTCTTCGTCGTGGTGCCCTGGTCGAGCAGCGACGCGGACAGATTGGCCACGCCGGCTTTCCCCGGCAGGTCCTGCACCGAGCCGGCGCGCACGAGCAGCCGCATGCTCACCGCGGGCTGCTCATGATGCAGCACCACGATCACCTGCATCCCGTTCGGCAGCGTGCGGATTTCGTAGGGCGGGAACTTGACTTCGCGAGCAGCCAGTGGCCGCGGCGGACGCTCGGACGGCCAGTTCGGAATCTGCGCGTGGGCCAGGTTCGCGCTCAAGACAAATCCCAAAAGCCAAATCCCAAATCCCAAGGCGACCCTTGACGCCGATGCAGCCTCACCTCTTTGGGATTTGGGCTTTGGGGTTTGGGGTTTCATCGAGCCCCCCCTTTCGGCACGACGTGCAGGACCACCCGGTTGTTCTGATTGAAATAGGTCTGGGCCACGCGCTGGACGTCGGCGGGCGTCGTGCGCATGAAGATGTCGAACTCGCCGTCAGCGGTGGTGATGTCGTTATGAATCACCGCCGCATGGGAAAGGTGGCGCGCCTTGTCCTCGTTTGACTCGCGGCTGAGGATGTAGTCGCGCGCGAACTGGTTCTGCGCGCGCTGCACTTCCTGGCCGGTCACGCCCTCGCGCTTCAGCTTCTCGAATTCGTCGATCAGCGCTTTCTCGGCCGCCGCGGCGGTCTGACCTGGTTGAACGATGCAGACAGCGAAGAACAGATTGGGATGCTCGATCAGGTTGCCGGTGCCAAATGCACTGACGCACAGCTGTCGGTTGTAGACCAGTTCACGCAGGATGCGCGCGCTCTGCCCGTCCGACAGGATTTTCGACGCGATGTGCAGCGGATAGGAATCCGGATGCCCGTCGTAGGTGATGTGGTACGCGACGACCACGGCAGGCAGCGGCCACGCCTCCTCGACGACGGCACGCTTCTCCTGCGTCGGTGGCGGCTCTTTCGGGATGTCGCGGGGCACCGGCCGCGCAGCCTTGGGCACGCGTCCCAAGTACTGGTTGACCAGCTGTACTACCTGCGCCGAGTCGAAGTCGCCAACGATCGTGACGGTGGCGTTCTCGGGCACGTAGTAGGTGCTATGGAAGTCCCGGACATCCTCGATCGAGGCCGATTCGAGATCGGCCATGCTGCCAATCGTCGGGTGCTTGTAGGGATGCACCTGGAACGCGTGGTCGTAGATGATTTCCGAGAGCCGGCCGTACGGCTGGTTCTCGATCCGCATCCGTCGTTCTTCCTTGACCACTTCGCGCTCGCGGCGGAAGGCCGCGTCGTCCACCCGCAGCGTCGCCATGCGATCGGCTTCGAGCCAGAGGACCATCGGCAGGTAATGCGCCGGGAACGTCTGCCAGAAAACCGTCTCGTCCTCGGTGGTGTAGGCGTTGCTGCGGCCGCCGACGCTCGAGATGAGCGAGGTGTGCGACTCGGGTTCGACGTTCCGCGAACCCTTGAACATCATGTGCTCGAACAGGTGCGCGAAGCCGGTACGTCCGGCCCGCTCGTTCTTCGAGCCGACGTGGTATGCCACAGACACGTGGACGATCGGGGTGGAATGATCCTCGGACAGGATCACTCGGAGGCCGTTCGGCAGCGTGGTGATCTCGTATTGGAGCTTCGGTGGCCTGACCGCGGCGTCGAGCGTCGTCAGGGCAACGGCCGCGAACACGGCGGCCGCCAGAAAGGTCGAGATCCGCAGAGGGACACGCATATCCAGTGCTGCGATTATGGCATGCGGAACGAGTCGGGGCTGGAAATGCGGAATCCGACCGTCATCCACGTCGCCGAATCGAATTCGAGCTGATACGGGTCGATGCGGCGCTCGACGGCAGCGAAAAGCTCGAGCGCGGCCCCCCGCCCAGCCACCCGCACACCTCCTTCGCCCCTGAACCCGAACTGGTTGCCGCGGCCGCGGGAGCCATCGACGCCGAGAACCCGGAAATTCCCGCTTGAAACCAGCGATACACGCGGTTGCACCCCGACACGCACGGCTCCCGCCGACTCGACCTCCCACCGGTAGTCGACGTAGGTCTTCTGGATAACCCCACGTACATCGACCCGGCCGCGCAGCGCAGCCTGACCCCGTGTCGTCGCGCCAGAAATCCGGCCGCCGATCATGTTCCAGTCCACCGGAAACCGCTTGGCTCGGTCGCTCAAATGCCGCGACACATGGTGGAACACGGCCGCCACTTCGATCGACGCGCGCCGCGCCGACATCGATCCTTCGAGCACGTAATTGCCCTGGTTGGGATCAAAGGCGCGGAACTCGCTGCCGAGGACGGTTTCGTAGTTGGCAACGAACGTCGCCCGCCCGCGGCCGTAGTCGATCATGTCGAGCTCGCCGCCAAAGTTCGCGTCCCAGACATAGCGCGGGTCGTCGCTGACCAGATGCTCCATGCTGACGTTGAAATCGAACCGCGACAGGAACTCGACGGAGGGTGATGGTACCTGCGCCGACTGCGCATGAGCGGGGATGGCGCCCGCGGCAACGAGCGCCAGCGCCCCCAGCAGGCCGCGCCTCAACGAGTGGAGTCTCCGGGGGCGACGCGAGCGGTCAGGGCGGCCAGCCGCGTCTCCAGCTCCTCGACGCGGCGCTTGAGTTCAGGCAGCCGTTTGAAGATGACCGAGGCCTTCCGCCACTCGCGGCTGTCGATCGCCGGGTAGCCGGCGACCATCTGGCCCGCATCGAGCGAATTCGTCACGCCCGACTGGCCGACGGCGATGCTGCCGCGCCCGATCGTCAGGTGGCCGCCGACGCCCACCTGGCCGCCAAACACCACGTCGTCTTCGATGTCGGTGCTGCCGGCGATACCCACCTGCGCCGCCATCAGCACGTTGCGGCCAACCGTGACCCCATGACCGATCTGCACCAGGTTGTCGATCTTGGTGCCGGTTCGAATGCGCGTCTCGCCCACGGCCGGGCGGTCGACCGTGGTATTCGCCCCGAGCTCGACATCGTCTTCGATGGCGACGGTCGCGACCTGTGGAATTTTTTCGTGAGTCCCGTCGCCGCGGCGCACGAAGCCGTAGCCGTCGCTCCCAATCACGACACCGTTCTGGAGGATCACTCGATCGCCGATCGTCACCCGTTCGCGGAGCGCGACGTTGGAATGGATCACGCAGTCACTGCCGATGCGGGTGCCGGCGCCGACGGTCACGTTCGGGAAGATCACCGTGCGATCTCCGACAACGGCACCCTCGCCGATCGCCACGAAGGCCCCGATCGAGACCCCCTCGCCAATCCGCGCGTCGGCAGCCACCGCGGCCATCGCATGTACGCCGGGAGCGGGACGCCAGGCGGGCGCGAACAGGCCGACCGCGCGCGCGAACGCGAGGTACGGATCGGAGGTTCGCAGCATTGCACAGGGGGCAGCTGGTGCCTCCTCCTTGAGCAGGACGGCTGACGCCTGCGTCGTCGCCATCGCCGCCTCATATTTGGGATTGGCCAGAAAAGTCAGGTCGCCGGGCCGGGCGTGTTGAATGCCGGCAACGCGCACGATTTCCACCTCG
>Ga0209486_10001092_pt1 | contig 11805 bp, 11 predicted proteins | sample NCCompost_FD_187518 | JGI IMG/M metagenome (GOLD analysis project Ga0209486, IMG submission 187518) | Agricultural soil microbial communities from Utah to study Nitrogen management - NC Compost (SPAdes) (version 2) | ecosystem: Environmental > Terrestrial > Soil > Agricultural land | place...
TTCGCCGAAGGAGGTAACCATGGCGATTTGGAATCAGACCGCATCCGAGGAGAATAACGACAAGCCGAGCGCGCCATCCAGCGCGGTCGTGCCCCCGCACGCCACGTCAATCCCGGTCGCGAAGGAGGGCGCTGCCAAGGGCTCTCGAGAATCTGTATTCGGCGCCGGCGTCACGATCGAAGGAAAAATCGAGGGGGATGCCGACATACGCATCGCCGGAAAATTCAAAGGAGATATCCACATCAAAGGCGATTTGCATGTCGACAAGGGCGCCCGCCTGGCGGCGAAGGTCAGCGCCGCCAATGTCACTCTTGGCGGTGAGCTGGACGGAAACGTGATTGCCACCGGCCAAGTCAGGCTAATGGAATCCGGTCAGATGGTCGGTGATCTGAAGGCGAGCACGTTGACTGTCGCCGCCGGTTCGCGCATGCGCGGTCACGTTGAGTTTGGCTGGAATCCGGCAGAGGCTGCCAAGTTCACCAACGGGCAGGCGCACGACAATGAAAAGAATCGAGCCGGCGGATGAAGATCGGCCGCCCCTCGACCGCGGGCGAGTCCCGGAGTTGCCCGCATTGCGGCGCGACGATTCTCAAGAGCGCCGCGTCTTGTCCCCTGTGTCGCCACATGCTGCGGGCGACTACGCTCGGCTTCGAACCGCGTTCCACGCTGACGACATGTCCGCTCCTGGTAGAAGGTACTCTGCAAAATCCCGCGACCGGCGATATCTTGGAGTATCAAGTCGTGATGGAAGTCAGGGACGACGTGGGTAAGTTGTTGTCCCGGCAAATTATTGGCGTCGGTGCGCTACATGCGTCGGAAAAGCGCGTTTTCTCATTGCGCGTCGAGATGTCGAGCGCAGCTTCTAATAATTGAAGCGGCGAAACTTTCTCGCCCAAGCTGATCTCTTTCACACCTCCGTCAACCTTCCGAACTCGCGAGCAATCGACCCCATCCCTGAACCGGCGGGATGATGCCTGGACGAACGAGATCGTTCCACACTTCGGCGCTCATATTGGTGAAAGCGGGTTTGCCGAATTCTTCCTCCAAAGCCGGAATGACGTGCAGTGCCATTGCCGCTCCGCCTGGCACTGAGATACCCTCGGCCTCGGGCCAGGTTTTAGCCGCCTCGCGGCCGACGTCGAGCGCCATTTCCAAGCCTTGTTCCATCGTCATGGCGAAAGAGTCCGACGCCCACTGATTTCGCTTGGTGATGCCGACGACTTTGATGCCGCCCGCTTCGAGGTAACGGATAATCGCGTTATTGACCGGATCGGCCCAGCGGCTGCCGACGGCGAGTTTGTTCAATCCAAGATGTTTCATGGCGGCGATCAAAGCTTCCAGCGGCGCGTCCGCCGCTATGCCGGTTTTTTCCTTGGTTTGACGGAGTAATTCGAGTACCCGGGGACGGGTCAGCACGGCGGAAATCGGCGCGCCGCTGAAAATAATATGATCGACTCTCTCTTTGGCCAGCCGGTCGACGCAGGTCCAGTAATTCTTGATCGCTTTCTCGACGCCTTCGTCCGTATAATTCTCAAGTCCAAGCCCGGTGGAGATCTCTATAAAATCGAGCGGCAGGAGACGATAGAGCTGATAGCTGCGCGCGCGCTGAACTTCTTCATGCGCCCGCGGTTGGATCACCCCATAGCGAAACCGCGGTAATAATTTTTTGGCATAGTCGGTCATGGTTAGTCGCCCCCTTCGCGTCGCATGAATCCGCTTATAGGAAGCGCTGCTGATCCTGTCAAGTTTGCAAGACGATGATCAAAGACTTTTAAACAGCCTAAATAGTTCAAGCCGTTCGTGGTCGTCCACCGCGCTGTTGAAACTGGTTAAGCCAGACTTGCCAGCAACGGCTTGAGCGCGGCGGCGACGCCTTCGGCGATGCGGTGCATGCCGAGATCGTTGGGATGGACCGTGTCGGTGACCAGTAGATAGAGCGGATCGTCGACCATCGACAGGCCGTCGAGGAAGTGCAGGTTTGGGTCGGTCCTTTGACGCTCGCGTACGACGCGGGTGATCGCTTCGCGGTAGGCCTGGGGCATCTCGCCGTTCTGATTTCCGCCCGTCAGATCCAAGCGATTTAAGATCGGCGTGATGCAGAGGATCGGCTTGGCGGGCGCCGCGACGCGGATGGTTGTGAGGTAAGCATCGTATTTCGCGGCGTACTGCGCGGCCGTTTCCGGTTTCCCGGCCGAATCGGCGCCGGCCAGCGAATTGGCTCCGAGCATGATCGTGAGAATATCCCAGTCCTGCCGGGCGGCGATTGTTTGCGCCACGATGTTGTCCGCCCAGGCGGTGCCGCCGAAGCCGTAGTTGAGCGGCACGCAGCCGAGTTCGTCGGCTACCTGGGAAACGTAAGTTTCTCGCGGGCTGGTCACTCCATGGCCATGGGTGATCGAATCGCCGTGAAACAAAACCCGCGGACGATTGTCCGGCGCCGCGCGCAGCAACTTGGCGCCGGGATCGATGCCGATAGAGTGCATGATCAACTCCGCGTTGCGATAATAAAACGGAAACAGCACCTTGATTTCGGCTTCGCCGGACAACGCGTCGTCGTTGTAGATCGCGACATCCTGTTGCGTGAAAATCGTCAACGCGGATACACCTGCCGAATATTTGCCATCACGATAAAGCGAAAAGAATGACGGACGAGAACGTTCCCACGCCACCGCTGGACTGGCGGGAGAATCCCCTGAATCGATAAAGGTGACTCGAAATAAAAGTTTTTTGGAATCCGTGCGAAAGCGCACGGTCACTCCGGCCGCCGACATGCCGCGCCACGCCGTGCGCGCCGGCCATTGATCGCGCCAAACCTTCGGCACGCGCACCGGCTGAAGGCCGCCGTCTCGCGCCTCCCAGTCGGCGACGTTCAACCAATCGAATCGCTCGTCCCGGACGTCGAGCCACTCAAGCGGCGCAGTTCCTTGTGCTGGCATTGGCACCTCGTGATGATTTTACTTGGGAGGGCGGACATTCTTGTCCGCCACGAAGGGCGGGTTAGAAAACCCGCCCTCCAATACGCGCGCAAAAAACACGAATTCATTTGATGTTAAATGCGCTTTCCTTAGATTATCACGTATGTAATCGCGACACTTAAGGAGATGAATGTCATCGCGAATCATTCGATCCCAGTAGTCTTCTTGCCACACAGGACCATGTCTTTGCAGATATTGGTTGATCTCGCGGGCAGTAAAGCCTTTCCACGATTTGACAACGTTCTCCAACCGCTCGGGCTCGATGAGACGAAACAAGACATGAACGTGATTTGGCATTATCACAAACGAATCCATGACGTAACGTACATTGTCGAAGTGCAGGAGCGCATCGGCAACGCAACATGCCAGTTTTGGGTCAGCTAGCAGGCAAACGCCCTCACCTGCGTCTAACCAATCATCGACAGCGCGTGAAAACCGTTCTTCGTATTCAGCTTCGGTTTGAACACTCCAGGGCGGTTGATTGTTTTGCAGCCACAGATGTTTTTCCTCGGTCCATCGGGCTAGCTTATCTGCCGGCAGCGAATCCGCCAGCCGCCATGTGACGAAATAATAAACGGAGCCTTGTTGCCAATGGGGTAAGCGGTGCCGATGTTGCCGAATCGGAGCGTATGGATTCAAGAAACTGCTAGCGAGTGGAAATGTTTCCTCGTTTTTTTTGTTGGTTTCCTCGATTTTCATAGAAGTTTTGAAAGGAGGGCGGACATTCTTGTCCGCCATTAACGGCGGGTTAGAAAACCCGCCCTCCAATTCGATCACGCGCCCAGCACCGGCATGACCTTAGTGCCGAACAGCTCGATGGAGCGCATCACTTGCTCGTGCCTCAAACCGCCGAAGCTGAACATGCCGACCAGACAATCCGGCTTCGCGGTATCGATCATCTGCCGCGCTTTCTTGATCACGGTGTCCGGGCTGCCGATCAGCGACGTGCCCCACTCGTCCATCTTCTGCAGCGTCAAGCCGCCGGGAAAATAGGGATAGCGCTCGGTATGCTTCGGCAAACTCTCCGGAGAAATCGTGTCGCCGCGCCAGATGTTGTCGCTGGCGAGCTGCCAGAAGCGCGTGATTTCGGGGCCGGCCTCGCGCCACGCCTGTTCGTCGGTATCAGCGACGTAGATGTCCCGCACCATGATCGCGTCACCGCTGCCCGTGAGATTTGTCTGCTTGGCGCGCTCACCGCGATAGGATTGGATCGCTTTGGCGCAATTCGTCAGCGGCTGGCGCGACAGCGCGAGATTCCAGCCGTTGCGCGCGACCATAGCCGGGCTTTCAGGAGAACCTGCGCCGTAGTAAATCGGTGGATGCGGTTTCTGCAACGGCAACGGCCGGCAAGAGATTTCTTCATAGCCCCAGGCTTTGCCCGAGTAACTGAAGGTTTCGCCGCTCCAGGCGCGACGAAGAATTTCGACGCCCTCCTCGAAGCGTGCCTGCGCGGTCTCCCGATCGAGGCGGTGTTTGATATCGTCTTTGGGGACTCCTCGGCCGATGCCGACGTTCAGCCTGCCGTTGGTCAAAATATCGAGCATGCCGCACTCTTCGGCGAAGCGCATGGGATCATAGAGAGGCAGGACGCTGACCAGATTGCCGAAGCGAAGACGTTCGGTCTGGCGCGCCAGCGCCGCGATTATCAGATTGGGCGAGGCCAACATGCCGTAGTCCGAGTGATGGTGTTCGGCGAACCATGCGTCGCCGAATCCCACCCTTTCGGTCAGAAGAATCTGTTCGAGTAGTTCCTCAAAAGCTTGCTTTTCCGGCACCCAGGGGCGCGCCTGGTTGTAACTAAAAGTGCCACATCGCATGCGTTGCTCCTCCGTGAAAGTTCGCGCTGAACGCGGATGTCATTCTACCCATTACCGGGCCGAATGCTAGGTTTGCCACTCAAGAGTGCGCGTCGGGTCGTCATCGTCGAACCACCGCTTTTCAAGCGGTTTTAAGACGTCGATCACATGCCGAGCCAGGTCTGGATTGCGCCGGCTTCGAACTGGATATGCACCAGTTTTTGAAACAGCAGGTGGAACAATATCCAGGTGATCGCCGTGAGCGCCAGCGATTGGAACCAGTTTGCCTTGCTCTGAAACTTTAAATAAAAAAACATGAAGAGCGGAACCGTCGACGGGAAACCGATCAGATAGACGGCGAGTATGAAACCGGCGATCCAAGAAAAGGTGATGATGATCCGGCGCCGCGCGACATTTTCGTCGACATCGCCGGAGAAATCCGCGTCGACGGCGGGCCCCTTGCCGATCTCGGGCGCGCGGAAGAATTCGAGATAAAGATGCATGAACACGAGAAGCAGGAGGGGGATGGCGATGGCTAAGGGGAAAAAACCGGTTTTGAATGACCAGCGCGAGGCGGTCAAGATCGCGTAGCCTGAAACCAGGATCAGAAACCCGCTGAAATAGAGATGGCCCTTGCTCTTCATCAGTCGCCGCCGCCGGCCCAAGCCGGCTTTTCACGCACGAAGGGATAGACGATGACAAACACCATCAGCAGGATCAAAACAACGACAATAGGATGCGCCAGCCAAGCAAAGCCGTAGCGCGCCACCGAAATGAAGAGATAAGTTTCCACGAGCTTGCCGAGCACGAGACCCAGCACGAGCGGCGGCCGCGGCCAGCCCCATAGCACCATTAAATACCCGAGCACGCCGAAGCAAAAAGTTACGATCAGGTCGGCGAGTTGGCCGTTGGCCGTGTAGCTGCCGACGAACACCAGCAGCAAAACGAAGGGAATGATTAGACCGCCTCTGATGTAAGTTACTTTCGCCAGTTGGTTGAGCACCGCGAGTGAGAGCACGACGGTGATAATGTTGGCGATCACCAGCGTCCAAACCATCGAATAGGTCACGGCCAGATGTTTGCTCAGCATGTCGGGACCGGGCACCAACCCCATGATCATGAACCCGCCGAGAAGAATTGCCATCGCGCCGCTGCCCGGCACGCCGAAGGCGATAGTCGGAACCAAGTCGCCGCCTTCTTTGGAATTGTTCGCCGCGCCTGGTCCAAGCACGCCGCGCACGTCGCCCTTGCCGAACTGCTCACGATCTTTCGCATCTTTGGCGCTCTGCACGGCGTGGGCATACGCCATCCATTGAGCAACACCGCCGCCGGCGCCGGGCATGATGCCGACGAAGACACCGACCGCGGAGCAGCGAACAACCAGCCAGAAGTGACGAAAAGTATCTTTGACGCCTTCCATGACGCCGCGGCTCAAATTTTCCGCGGGGCGGTCGCCGGCGATGGAAGTGCCGCGCACGGCCAAATCGACCAACTCAGGAATGGCGAAAATTCCCACCAACACCGGCACCAGATCGAGGCCTTCCCAGAGATACAGTAGCCCCATATCGAATCGGAGCGAACCCGACTGGCGCTCCTGGCCGATGGTTGAAAGCAGGAGACCGAGTAGTCCCATGGCGAAGCCGCGGATCTGACCTCTGACGCTCAAGCCGCTAAGCGAAGTAATGCAGGCGATGCCGATCATCGAAAGTAAGAACAGCTCCGGCGAACCAAAGGTCAGCACAAGCGGGCGGACGATAGGAATCGCGAGCGCGAGGGCGACGGCGCCGATCAATGCGCCGACGAGAGAGCTCATCAGCGCGGCGCCGAGCGCGCGGCCTGCTTCGCCATTCTTCGCCATCGGATAACCGTCGACGACGGTAGCCGCAGAAAGTCCCTCGCCGGGCACGCCGAAAAGGATCGACGTGATATCGCCGGTGGTCGCCGCGACTGAATGCATTCCCAGCAAAAAAGCGAAAGCCTCCGCGGGAGCCATCTTGAAGACGAACGGAATCATGAGCGCGAGCGTCGCGGCGCCGCCTATGCCTGGAAGCAAGCCGACGCAAAAGCCGAGTCCCATGCCGACCAGCATGAGGCTGAAAGCTTTCCATTGGAGAACCAAGAATAGACCGTCGATGAAGGCGTCGAGCATCGCTTAGCGGTTTCCTTGCGATTGGGCGTGATTGAAACGACGATACAAAATTCGATGAAGACCGGCGCGACTATAGATCATGGATAAAGCTCGTTCAAGCCGTTCGGCAACTGGGGTTGCTGGTTCAAGGTCTGTCCTGAACGTAGTGAAGGATCATTCTCTAAAATGACAGATCCTTCGCCGCTGGCTCAGGATGCGCGATGCGCGCACCTGGAACCTTGAACAAATGTTTTGTTGACGCATTACGAGCGCGGTGTTAAAAAACTCGGCAACAAGCCAGTCGACAACCGCGCGGAGAGGAAAAAATATGGCCAAACTCGTACTCGCTGCCGGCGTGCCGCATCCGCCCCGTCTCGTTTTCGAGATGCAGCAGTCTCCCGGCAAGATGAAGGGTGAAGCGCTGATGAAGCAGGTGCGCGAGCAAGTGGAAAAAGCCGAGCCCGATCTTATCATCGAGGTTGACAGTGATCATTTCGTGAATTTTTTCTACAACAACCTGCCGTCCTTCTGCATCGGCATGGCCGAGCAGGCGCAGGGTCCGCAGGAAGATTGGTGCCCGATGCCGCGCTATACCGTGCGCGGCCATGTGCCGTTCGCCAAGGCGCTTTTCCAATACGGCGTGCATGACAAATTCGATCTCGCCGCGGCGCACGAGCTCCGCCTCGATCATTCGTTGACCGTGCCGCTGCACTTTCTCAACCCTGAGATGAGGCTTCCGGTCGTTCCCATCTACACCAACGGATTCGCCTCGCCGTTGCCGCTCGCGACTCGCTGCGTGGCGCTCGGACGCATGGTGCGCCGCTTCATCGACGCATGGGAAGGTAAGGAGCGCATCGCGCTTATCGCCAGCGGCTGCTTCGCCATGGACGTCGGCGGTCCGCTGCGCGGTTGGGTCGACACGGAATGGGCCGAAACGATTTCCAAGCTGCTCGTGCGCGGCCAGTATCAAACGCTCGCGCGGCGCGCCACGGAAGAGCGTATCAACGCGGCGGGTAACAACAGCGGTGAGTTGCTCAACTGGATCACCGTGGCCGGCGCCGTGGGCAAGACCAAGCCGCTGTTTTTGGAAGGCGACGACGGCAACGGTTATGCCGTGTGGAAATTCGAGTAAGCAAAGAATAGATAGTACAGAGCGAAAATATTTCACCACGAAGGTGCCAGCGCGGCGAAGCCGCAACCAAAGCTCGGAGTATCCCTCGCAAAGCGCAAAGGCCGCAAAGGAAATTTAATTGTCATTTCGACCGAAGAGAGAAATCTTTCCTAGATCCCTCGCTTTCACTCGGGATGACGGGCCGGGCCCATCACTTGGCGACTTTGCGCCTTGGCGGGAACAATTTCCGACTGGTGAGCAAAATCTATGACATACGACTGTAATCGCCGGAGAGAAGACTGAAATGAGCGTCTATCAAGTCAACAAGCTGCTGTATCTCACCGACAATGATCTGGCTTTCCGTAAAAGGATGATGGAAGAGCCGGAGAAGGTGATCGACGAATTCAGCCTGAGCCAAGAAGAACGCGATGCGCTGACTTCAGGGGCGGTGGGCAAGCTCTATCAGATGGGGGTTCACACGTTTCTGTTGAACCACCTTTATCGTTACGAGCTTTTCGGCGTGAACCGGGATAACTACTTGACGCGGATTCGCGAAGGCATGGCGTACGACCCGCGGTTCGAGCAAGGCAACATGCCGGTGCAGCGATTTATAAAAAAATAATCGTCGAACTTTTTTCGCACGCTCTAACCTTCGATGAAGCCGTAGCTCGATGCCCTCACCCCAGCCCTCTCCCACTTTCGTGGGCGAGGGGAGCATTGGCAATCGCGACTCAGACAGCAAGTTGCCGAATTGCGACGCAAGCGTCCCTCGCCCAACTTATCCATAATCAACCTTCCGCTTTGATGTATTTGCCCATTTCCTTCAACGTTTCCGGTGTCTGATTGAGCATAGCGTTGAAGTCTTTTTGTACCTGTTCGTGAGAAATAAGGTGCATATCGATCTTAGCCTTCTTTGCTTCGGCCAAGAGCTCCGGATCTTTGAGCGCTTTGGCAAACGCGTCGCGCAACATTGCCACGCGATCGGCCGGTGTCCCCGGCGCGGCCGCGAAAGCGCGCCCAATCGCGAGCGGCAGAGCCTTGATCGACATTAGCGATTTGCCGAGCGCGCTGGTTGCTAGATTCTCGTCGGTCGGAAGATTCTCAAATCCAGGCACCGGCGTGCGCCCCCGCACCAGCGGGCGCACCGCGCCGCGGTCGGCTGCCAGCTTGATCGTCGTGCCCAGCGCCGACCACGCGTCGACTTCCTTGCGCTCGATGGCCAACAAAACGTCACTGTTGGCGGGATAGCCGGAGACCAGCTTCAATTTCAGGCCAGCGAATTCTTTGAGCAGCAGCGGAAAGTCGTGCGCGTTGGAGCCCGGCCCGGTCGTGCCGGCAACCAACTCTTTATCGGCCTTTTTCAAGTCGTCAATGGTTTTGTAGGGCAAATCCGATCGGATGGAGAACATCACGCCATCGGCGCCCGACGAGCCGAGCCATTGAAATTTGCGCACGTCGAAGCGCACCTGTTCGACCTTCGAGAGTTGCGCGATCGCAACATTGGGATTCGACGCGAGAATCGTCAGGCCGTCAGGCTTTGAAATGTTGAAGACATTGTTCGTAGCAAGCAGATGCGCCGCGCCGGGCATATGCTGCACAATCACAGTGGGTTTACCCGGGATATATTTGCCCAAGTGATGCGCCACGACCTGCGAGGCGATCTCCAGGCTGCCGCTTTTGGCGCCGATCATAACCGTGAGGGTCTTGCCTTCGTAAAAGTTAGCCTGCCCCCACGCGGAACCGGCCGAGAATATCACCCACGCGAAAAGCGTGAGAACTGTCTGCGTCCGAGTATGCTTCATATTTGCCTCCTTCAGTGTTCTTGCCTGCGATTCTATTTACGATGCTCCGTTGTTTCGTGGCTCTCTTTCAGGCCGCCGCAACGGTATTTCATTGACCGCGTGCTCGTCAAGAGTAGGCGCAATTTATTTGACAGCGATAAGGGCGGTGCGTAATTTGGTATCATGTGCGCCACGATCCACCGGTATTTGATGAGTTTATGCCGCATATGCGGCCGGTATTTTCGTCGCGGCGGTATGGCTCGTAACGCTGCATTCCGATGTGCTCGGAGTACCAGGACTTGTCGCCGATCTTCAAACTCGTCAAGAAAGTCCTGCCGCAAAAATAGCCGGCGGGAGCCAGCGGTTATTGCATTTGCGCGCCGGTTTGCGCTAATCAAAGATTAGAAACGGGGTTATCGCAATGAAACAAACTTGCTTCGTATGCCAAAACGTCGACTGCCAGAGCCGCGGCTCGGAACAACTGATGGATGAGCTCACTAACCAGGTGGCGGCTCGTTCGATCGATGCCGAAGTGAAGCCGTATATTTGCTTCGGCGGATGCGAATACGGACCGAACATCGTCGTCCATCCGCAAAAGGTTTGGTACGCGGGCGTGAAGTCCCAGGATCTACCCGAAATCGTCGATTCTTTGGCGGGCGGCCCGCCGGTTTCCCGACTCGATACCATCGATCCCTCTTTGAAGGAAATCGTTTACTCGCTGCTCGATACCGGCGTCTTCTAGTCTGGACAGACCGAGGGAACTGCGCTGCGTGTTGCTCGCTGCTGCCGCGCCTCTGCGAAATGATCAAGACACCTTGGAAGTGCTGGAATGAGCGTCGCTGATGCTCAGCCCAGTATTCACCGCGCGGACAAAAACCTCCATCCGCTCAGCGCTAACGATCTCTACTTCGGTGCCGGATCTGACCACCTGGTCGGCGGGACTGACGACAGCGCGCCAAAGCTCGCCGCGAACTCGTATATAACCAGTCGGAGCCAAATCTCCCTCCGCTACTGCCCTGGACCCAATCAACCGTGCCGATCCGGTCACGCTCGGTTCATAGGCGCGGCGAAAAAAGGGATAAACCAGCAGGTCTTTGAGCAGCCATCCGCAGAAGCAAACTACGCCGAGCCATGTCGGTAGGGATTCCCAGTGCACCAGAACTGCGAGAATTGTAGCCGCGACGATCCAACCGGGAATTTGAAACAATAAATATTTGATCCAGGGCGCCACGGTGCTAGGGCGTAGTGAAATGAAACTTAGTAGAGAGGCGTTTGGACGGCTTTAAGAAATTAGCTTTCATTGAGTCGAATTGACGATCATCCGCGCTACTCACAAGCCGATAACATTGCCTATCATAAATAGCGGTCTTGCAGCATGTCAATGGAGTTCGCGTCAACGTGCTCCGACCCGAGTCGCGGAAGTCTCTGTCTGCAGCATAGATTGGGTTTCAACGCAGCCAAATTTTCCCTCATCGGTGCTCTGCTAGCTATACGCCAAATCGACTCGAGCTCGGTTGACAGCGGTCGCGTCGAAGCGTTATGCACACGGCAGGATGATCCGGAGGTAAACGGCATGAACAAGCTCGCGCATGAAGATAGCGTGGCGCTTCTCGACCGCGACATGGCGGCGAAAAATCTCTCGGGGTATTGGCGCCTCGGCATGGAAGGGTTGCCGCCGCATCCGATGACTTCCGTGGAGCCCTGTCTTTGGAAGTGGGCGGAGGTGCACGAAAGTTTACTGCGCGCCGGCGAAGTCATCAGCCTCGAGAATAGCGAGCGACGCGTCGTGCGGCTGGTCAATCCGGGTCTCGACCAGAAGCATGCTTTTGCGACCCATACGATTCAAATTTCCTTCCAGTACGTCAAGCCGGGAGAGAACGCGCGGGCGCATCGCCATACCCCCGCGGCGCTGCGTTTCGTCGTTCAAGGCAACGGCGCCTATACCACGGTCAATGGCCAGCAATGCGTCATGGAACCCGGCGATTTGATCCTCACGCCCAGGCTTACCTGGCAC
>Ga0209486_10001093_pt1 | contig 11794 bp, 11 predicted proteins | sample NCCompost_FD_187518 | JGI IMG/M metagenome (GOLD analysis project Ga0209486, IMG submission 187518) | Agricultural soil microbial communities from Utah to study Nitrogen management - NC Compost (SPAdes) (version 2) | ecosystem: Environmental > Terrestrial > Soil > Agricultural land | place...
AGGCCGTTCGCCTGCTGCAATTGGCGTCCGCTGCCTTTCCGCAGTCACCGGCGATCGCGACGACCGCCGGCGACGTGTACCAGATGATCGAAGCGTGGGCCGAGGCGCAGGCGTCCTACGATGCGGCGCTGGCGCTGGTGCCCAATCATCCCGACGCGCTGATCGGGCGGACGGTCAGCCTGTCGCATCTTCGCCAGCACGAGCCCGCCATTGCGACCGCGACGCGGCTGATCGACGGGAGCCGCTGGTTCCTCGGAGGGGCGTTCTACTGGCGCGCCTGGAACCAGTTCCAGCTGGCGAGTTATCCGGAAGCCCGCGCTGACGTCGATCGCGCGCGGAGCCTGCTGGTCTCGCCGGCCGTCTATCTGCTGTCGGGCCTGATCGACTGGCGGCTCATGCGCCTCGAGAGCGCGGAGAGCGAGTTCGAGGAAGCCTTGAAGATGGATTTTGGTCAGTGCGAGGCGGCGTTGTTCCTCGGCCACGTGAGAACCGAGCGCACGCGGCCTGCTGAAGCGATCGCCGCGTTCAAACAGGCGATTCAGTGCTACGACCTGAAGATCGCTGTGCGTCGCGAGGCGGTGGCCCGTCTGGAAGCCAGCGATGCGCCACCGGCACACAAGACCCGGGTCATCGGGCGACACCAGCGCGAGATCGAGGATGCGGAGAAACGACGCGCCGAGGCGCAGAACGGCGCCGACCTGCTGCAGAAGTTCCTTACGTCGACCCAGCCCCCACCACGATCTCCACGGCGGTAACCTGCTCCCCCGGGCCGACGGTGACGCGGTTGTTCGCGGCCGGCTGGCCGCCACGCGCCACCCTCCTGACACGCCACCCGGGAGGCAGCCCACGCACCTCGAGCGTGTACTCGCCGGCGAGATGCGGCAGGCGGAAGCGTCCATCTTCGGCAACGATGCCGACTTCGACGGGGTAGACCGGGGACAAGGTCAGCAGCGCGTGCACTGGCGCGACGCGAAGCCCGGTCAGCTCCGTCTTCGCGGCGCCTTCAATCACCAGCCGGCCCTCGATGGCTCCGGGCGTGCGCAGCGTGAGGCGGATGTCTTCAACTGACCCGATCGCGACGTCGGTCGAGGCGAGGCCGATGAGCGGACCGTTTTTCGTCTCGCCGCGCGCGAGCAGCACGTACGTCCCCTCGGCGATCCCTTCGACGGTGAAGAGGCCGCCGGGGTCCGTGACGTACCACAACCCCTTGCGAATCGCGTTCGGACCGCCGTATTCGATGACGAGGTTCTCGACGTCCACGCCTTCCGGCCAGAAGACGCGGCCGCTCAGCGTGAACCGTTGCGGCGCGGGCGCCAGCCAGACGTCGATCCCTTCAGCCGCGATGCCGTCGAAGACGGTGATGGCCTGCGCGCGGTCGCGATCGGCTACGCCCGGATAGAACGTTTCGACGGGAACCGTGCGTGGCCGCGACGAATCGCCGCCGAAGCCGCCCGCCTTTTGAGGAGTAACACCAACGGTGAATGCGCCGGCGGGAAGTCCGGTGACCTCATAGCGGCCGTCGTGTGCGCTGGTCGTCGTGCCGACGATCGCTGCGGGGGCCCCTTCGCGGACGGCGTAGACCGCCACGCGCGCGCCGTCGGCGGCCGTGCCGTCGGCGTGAATGATGCGGCCCGCTATGCTGGCGGTGCGCCCTGGCTTCCGTCCTGTGCCCGGCGCGCCATTCTGCGCCGACGACACGGCACCGTCGGTGGCGACTGCCACCAGCAGTAAGAACAGGGACGCGCGGACCTTCATCGGCACGACTCCTTTCTCCGCCTTCGCCAAGGCTACGGCGAGACAAGCCGCCTTCGCCAAGGCTTCGGCGCGACAAGTATGAGTTGGCGCAGCTGCGGCGAGGCGCTTTGAGATGTGTGACCGGAGGATACGGCAGTCGGGCGGGAAAAACTATACGGTCTGGAAGGGATCTGACTGGACGTCGGCAAGCTGGCGGGCGATCGCGGCCCCGCGTAGCGCCTCCTCATCGCCAAAGCAGCAGAATCGAAGGTGGCGCCGCGTGCCATGCAGGAAGACGATCACATCCCAGCCGGCGTGCTGGACGCTCTCGATTTCGCCCCAGGACACGCTCACGTCCACCGTTCCCTGGAACTTCAGCCATGCCGTCGTCATCGTGAGGTGACCTACCTGGTCCGTCCTGCGGCGGCCGAAGCGAACCGGCGTCGTGAAGTGGCAGTGGTCAGGTACGGCTGGCGCGGCGCCCGGCGTTGTCTGAAGCGGTGTCGGACCCGCAGCCGGGGCGTATTGGATTTGTCCACTCACGCGCGATGTGCCTCCGTTACGCCGCTTGAGGGCAAAATCGCTGCCGGCGGGCCTTTGGGAGTTGGGATTTGTGAGTTCCCTAATAACATCGTCCGGTGAAACGAGCGCTGCAAGTCGTGGTGGTAGCCGCGGCGGTCGCTGTGGGACTGGCGCCAATTGCCCCGGGCACGATCGAGCGGCGGTTTTCGACGACGGTGTATCCGGCGATTCAGCATGCGCTGACACCGATGTCGAACGTGGCGCCGTTTGCGCTGTTCGATCTGCTGACGCTCGCCGCCGCGGTCGCGTTTGTCGTTGCGCTCGTGCGAGCTGTCCGGCAGGCACGAGCCGAAAGAAGGCTTCAACCGCTCTACACCATGGTGGGGCGTACGACGACCGCCGCCGCGATGGTGTACCTCGCCTTCCTGCTGCTGTGGGGATTCAATTATCGCCGCGTACCGATGACGGAACGGCTCGTGATGGATCGCCCGGCGCCGGCAACCGAAGCCGTTGTCTCGCTTGGGCTCGAGTCGGTCCAACGCCTCAACGCCCTGCACGCAGCGGCGCATCGCATCGGCTGGGTGGTCGATCCTCGCGATCACGCCGGGCTGCTGGACGCCTACGCGTCGGTGCAACAGCGTCTCAGCGACGCGCCCGCTGCGGTTCCCGGGCGGCTGAAGCGGTCGCTATATGGGACGTACTTCCGCTGGACGAGCGTGGACGGCATGGTGAATCCGTTCGCCCTCGAAGTGCTGGCGAATCCCGACCTGCTGCCATTCGAGCGCCCGTTCGTCGCCGCGCACGAGTGGGCGCACCTCGCCGGGTATGCGGATGAATCAGAAGCGAATTTCGTCGGCTGGCTGACCTGCGTGCGCGCCGACCCCCCGTCGCAATACAGCGGCTGGCTGTCCTTGTACTGGCAGATTGCGGGCGAGCTTGGCGCCGCGGAGCGGATGCGTCTCTGGGATGCGCTGCAGGCCGGCCCGCGCGCCGACGTCCAGGCGATTGTCGAACGTCTGCGCCGCGGGCAGCTGCCGCTTCTCCGCAACGCGAGCTGGCGCGTGTACGACCAGTACCTGCGCGCCAATCGCGTCGAAGAGGGGATCCGCAGCTACGGTCAGGTCATCACTCTTCTTCTTCGCGCGCGGTTTGAGGACGGGTGGGTACCTGTGCGGAGGACGAACGCACCTTCCCGATAACGTTGGTTTTTCCCTTCGCCCGGGACTGTTCGCCCTGCTTCATCCGCTCACGTGCGAGGTCGTCGGGGGTGAGTCGGCCACCCTGGTCGTAATTGCTCTTGTTCACCTTGTTCTGTTTGCTCATTCGTTTCTCCCAGGCCGACCTGAAGGCGGCCTGCTAAATCCTGAATCGCAGCAACGCGCCGACGCCTCCGACCTCGGAGAGGAGCTCGGGATCTTCGATGAATCGGATGCGGGCTGCCGACATGTGGGCGTGCACGACGAAGTGATCCGCGAGCCGGTGGCGATCCGAATCCGCGGCGCCGGTCGGCGACGACGTATCGACATCCACCGGTCCCGGCGCGACGTCGCCGGTCAGTGTTCTGGCGCGCTTCAACAGCGCGGGCGATGCCGTGATCAGCAGTTCCTCGACCTGACCCTTCTCCAGGGCCTGCAGCGTCGCTTCCGGCCCGACAACCCCTAGGCCGCCGGAGCGCCATGCGCCGAGCATCCGTTCGACCTGCTCGGCATCGGTCCCGGCATCGTGCTCCTTCAGCGCCTCGAGCGTTCGCGACAGCACTTCGTGTTCTGGCGTGTTGATGTCGAGCTTGACGACGTCGATGACCTTGTCCGCGAGGTGCTGCGGCATCTGCTCCATCAATGTCGGCTTGGCGACGGCATCGCAGGCGATGACGATGTGATTCAAGGCTTCGTCGCGGACGACGCGCTCGAGCATGTCGACCACCTCTTTCATGTGATGGAGGTGGAAGTTCTCCGTGTGCCGCTGGTAGCGCGCCTGCGACCAGCCGCCCATCGAGGTCTTCTTCGTCTTGACGTTGTTGACTTCGTGACGGGCCTCGGCGCTGCCCAGTCCGAACACGAACAGCCGTGCCGCATTGGTGTCGACAAGGAGGGCGGCGTAGCGTGGAAACTGGTCGTTTACGCGCGCCAGCGGATACAGGTGCGGCATCGATCCGACGAAGAGCCAATGATCCTCGAGCGGAACGTCGAGCTGAACGGCTTCGAAGAAGTCGGCGGCCGAACACGCGAACAGCGCCAGTCCATTTGCGGAGCGACGCACGTCGTCGCCAAGGTAGTCGTTGATGCGCTGGACGTCGGCGTCGAAGCTCTTGCGCGCGTCGCCGGCCAGGGCGCGCGATCGGTCGGAAAACGTTTTTCTCAGAAACGAGTCGTAGGCCGTGCGGCCGTTCTCGTTTGGCCGCATGTCCAGGTAAAGGCTGAGCACCGGCGCGTCCGTCGGCTCGAAGGCCGACAGCCGGTCGAGCTGTTCACGTAACGGGGTTTCGAGCGCAGTCGTACTTTTCGCCATGCCCCGGCTAATCGCAATCCCCGTGCCTACGGGGCGGCGGCCTCAACAGCGTACGATGCGCCCGTCGGCGGCGCGACGCAGGCGATCCGCGATCGCCACGCCGATACCTGACAGAGCGGGGAAGCCCCTGGCCAGGATCACGTCGACCCCGGCCGCGTCGAGCTCGCGAAGCGCTGAGTAGAGGTGCGACGCGACGCCTGCGAGATCCTGCTCCGAGCCGACGCGGACCACATGCGCCCCTTCGAAGGGATCTTCATCCGCCGCCACGATGCCGACCGAGTATCCGCGGGCGACCTGCGCACGCGCATCCGCGGCCAACCTGGCGGCGACCGACTTCGCATCGCCTTCATAGAGCGTCAGCGGGGCGCGTGGCGAATAGTGCTTCGCCAGCAGGCCTGGCGACGGCATTGGCGCGGTGGGTGTGGGGGCGGCGACGTTGCCGCGGATCACGCGGGGCAGAACCTCCAGCAGCATCTCGAGCGTGACGGCCCCGGGGCGCAGGATGGTCGGGATGGAGCGTGACAGGTCGAGGACGGTGCTCTCGACGCCGACGTTGGTGGGGCCGCCGTCGATGAGCAGGTCGATGCGGCCATCCAGATCCTGCAGCACGTGGGCGGCTCGCGTCGGGCTGGGACGGGAAAAGAGATTCGCGCTCGGCGCCGCGATCGGGATGGCGGCCGCGGCAAGCAGCGCACGCGCGACGGGATGCGCGGGAACCCTCACGGCGACGGTCTCGAGCCCGGCGGTCACTTCGTCCGGGACGGAAGGTGATCGCGGCAGCACGAGCGTCAGCGGGCCCGGCCAGAAACGCAGGGCGAGTGTCCGGGCGGTCTCTGGAATGTCAGCGACGAGCGGCGCTATCCGTTCCACGGACGTGACGTGGACGATCAGGGGATCCGTCGCCGGACGTCCCTTCGCGTCGAAGACTCTGTGAATGGCCCCGCGATCGAAGGCATGGGCACCAAGGCCGTAGACCGTCTCGGTCGGAAACGCGACCAGACCGCCTCGGCGCAGCACCTCGGCCGCCTGCGCAATCAGCTCGGGATCGGGCGTGTGGGGATCGAGTATAAGAATGTCCGTCACGCGTTACCATCGTAGCGGCCGTATTCGAATTCGCGGCGTCCAACTGTGCGGAGGGTGGTATGAAATCCGTTGGGCTCCTCGTCATCGCGGCGTGTTTGGTCTGCACTCCAACCCTTGCCCAGCAACCCGGATCCATTACCGGCGTCGTCCGCGACCCGGGCGGGAAGCCGCTGCCTGGTGTGACCGTTGAGGTTCTCCGCCGATTCTCGAGCCTGCCCTCGCCCGAGAGTTTGTCGACCTACACCGGAGCCCGCTCGGTGGTAACCGACAGTGAGGGGAGATACACGGTGGTGAATCTCCCGCCCGACACCTACATGCTCCAGTTTCGACTGCCGGGGTTTGCGACGGCAATGGTCACCGGTATCGCCGTCGCCTCGAATACACCGTCGGTGCGTGACGTCGTGCTGCGAGTTGCTCCTCTCCAGGAAACCACCCCCTTTGCGCCGCCTCTGTTGCGCATGCCGCCCCCGTCCACGGCCGCGCGTGCCGACTGTTTGCACGGACCGGATGAAAGCGACTTCGAGCGGCAGCGGCGTCTTGACGCGTTCAACGCCATGAGGCTGATCTATTTCGTGCTCGAACAGGTGCCAGCGACCGGTCGAGGCTATCCGGACTGGCGGACGTTGGCGCGGTCGAATGCGGTGGCGGCGTTGAAGAAGAGTTCCGGAAGCACCGGCGAGCTGGCGAACAAGATCCAGTGGGGAACGTACGAACCCTTGCCCGGCTGGCGGCTCCAGTACACCTGGGGAATTTCGGCGGCTTATGCACTGAGCGACAGCACCGATCCGTGTGAGTTCACCCTCTCGTCAAACGATCCCAAGGTCATACCGCCGCGCGCGAGACAGAGGCCGCTCACGCCGCACGGCGGCTCGTAGCGATCGCTTCCGCGGTTCCTAAGCCGGCAATCGCAGTGTCGCCCGTGCACCGCCACGATCCGATCGGTTGGCAACCGAAAACGAGCCGCCGTGCGCTTCGGCAATCTGCCTGCTCAGCACGAGTCCGATCCCCGAGCCGCCGGACTTTGTCGTGAAGAAAGGGACGAACAGGTTGGCGGTGTTCTGCAGCCCAGGGCCTTCGTCATCGACCCATGCTTCGAGCACGTGATCCTTGCTCGTCCAACCCGCAGACACCCCACCACCCGTCTCGAGGGCGGCGTCGACCGCGTTCCTGAGAACGTTGATCAACAGCTGCTCGAGCTGATCGGGATCGGCGGTAATGACCAGCGGCGGGCTCGGAACCACCGATACCGGCAGCCGTGATTCCAGCGTCACCACACGCCGCATCAGGGCCGCGAAATCAACCTGTTTCCGATCTGGAGGAGGCAGCCGGGCGAGACGCGCGTACGTTCCCGTGAAGCGGCTCAACGCATCTGCGCGCGACGCGATGACCGCAAGGCCACGCTGCATGTCGTCGCGCCAGTCCGACGGCGGCGGCGTGCGGCCGAGCAGCGATTCGAGGCTGCCGGCGATCGACTTGATCGGAGCGAGCGAGTTGTTCAGCTCATGCCCGAGGACGCGGATCAGGCGCTTCCACGCCTCACGCTCCTGATCGCGCAGCGGCTGGCTGAGATCTGTCAGCACCAGAAGCTCGTGCGGCGTGCCGCCCTGCCAGAACTTCGTGCGCCGGATCTCCCATTTGCCGACGCCGCCGGGAAAGCGGAGGTCCCGGATCGACGATGACGGCTGCAGGGCTTCGTGAAGGCCGAGCTCTTCGGCGGGATGGCCCAGCAGATCGGCCATGTCACGGGCGAGCAGGCGCTCGCCGTACCGGTTCGCGAGCACGAGCCGCTGCTGCGCGTCGAACGCGAAGATGGCGACGTCGATCTCCGCCATGACCGCTTTGAGAAGCGCCGTCGCCTCCTGCGCCCCCAGTCGCTGCGCGCGCAGCGTCTCGGCCAGCGTGTTCACCTCGAGCATCACATGGCCCAACGCATCGTCGGCGACCACGCTTCGCGCGCGGATCGAGAAGTCGTCCTCGCGCAGCGCCGCGAGCAGGTTGGAGACAGTTTGAAGCGGACGAACGATGCGCTCGCGGAGCAGGGCGACGAGCCCCAGCCAGCCAGCGACAAGCAGGAGGGCGATCGAGCCCCGGACCAGCCACGAGTAGTTGCCGAGCCAGAGAAGCGCGATCGCCGCCGCCACCGCGGGAAGCCCGGTGGCGAGCGAGAGCAGCGTGATCCGGCGATCGTAGGAGATGCTCACGAAGGTCTGTGCCGCTCGAGGCGCCTGTACAGCGCGGAGCGGCTCAAACCGAGCGCCTTGGCGGCGTGGCTGACCGTGCCGTACCGCGCCATCGCCTTCTGAATGAGAAAGCCTTCGACTTCCTCGAGGCTGAGTTCTTCGAGGCGGGAGGTCGGGTCGCCGTCTTCGGCGCGGCGCAGGCCGAGGTCGCCGGCATGAATGACATTGCCCTGCGCCATCAGCACCGCCCGCTCGACCGAGTGATCGAGCTCGCGCACGTTCCCGGGCCACCGGTGATCGACAAGGGACTGCAGCGCGGCCGGATCGAATCCGGTGATCGCCTTCCGATAGCGCTGTGCGTGCATCGCCAGAAAGTGCTTGGCGATGCGCGGGATGTCTTCGCGCCGTTCGCGCAGCGCCGGCAGCCTGACTTCGATGGTGTTGAGCCGGAACAGCAGGTCCTGCCGGAACCGCCCCGCGGCAACCTCGGCGTCCGGGTCCGCATTGGTGGCGGAGATCAGCCGGACGTCCGCCTTGCGCGTGCGCGAGGAGCCGAGACGCTCGAACTCGCCGGTCTCGAGCACGCGCAGCAGCTTCTGCTGCTGGCTCAGCGGCACGTTGGCGATCTCGTCGAGAAACAGCGTGCTGCCGTCGGCGAGCTCGAAGCGCCCGACGCGGTCCACCTTGGCGTCGGTGAACGCGCCCTTCATGTGCCCGAACAGCTCGCTCTCGAACACGCCCTCGGAGACGCCGCCCGCGTTGATCGTCACCATCGGCCGGCTCGCCCGCGGCGACACGGCGTGCAGCGCCTGGGCGACGACCCCCTTGCCGGTGCCGTTCTCTCCGGTGATCAGCACGTTGGCGTCCGACGGACCGACGCGCGCGATGATCTGCAGGACCGGCTGCATCGCCGGCGAGTCGGCAATCAGCATCGGACCGCCGTCCTGGGTGATGCGCGTCTGCGCTTCCAGCCGGCTGGCGCGCCGGAGGGCGCGACCGAGCTCGATCTGCGTGCGGAGGATCGTCAACAGCCGTTCGTTGTCCCACGGCTTCTCGATGAAGTCGCGGGCGCCGCGGCGCATCGCTTCGACCGCGAGGTTGACCGATCCCCACGCGGTCATGACGATGACCGGCAGCGACTCGTCGGCGGCGTGAATGCGCGTGAGCAGGTCGAGGCCCTCTTCGCCCGACGTGGTGTCGCGGGCGTAATTGAGGTCGATCAGGACGGTGTCGTAGTCGCGCTGCTCGAGAGACTTCAGCGCCGCGGCAGGGGAGTCGACGGTATCCGCCTGGTAGCCCTCGCCCTTGGCGAGCAGGCGCAGCGCCTCCAGCACGTCGCGCTGGTCGTCAGCGATGAGGATGCGAGGTGGCGAAGCGGACACGGGCGAAATTATCCCTTAGGGAGTACGCACGGCCGAGTATCAAGCCATGTGCCGCGTGAAAGCGGCCGCATTTCAGCGATCCTGACGTGGCGGTGTGCGGCTGTGGGACGACTCGTCCCACCGGCGGACGGAGGGAGTTGCCCGTTCAGCCGGGACAGTATTACTCTTACTGGTAGGAGTAATACATGCGCATTACGAGCAAGGGACAGGTCACCATCCCCCAGGAAATCCGCGAGAAGCTCGGGCTCCTGCCGGACACCGAAGTCGAGTTCACGCTCGACGGAGATGGCGTGCGTCTCACCAAGGCCAGACGGCCGGGAGCGCGTTCCCGCGGCCGCGCCATCGTCGAACACATGCGCGGCCGTGGCGACAGCGGGATGACCACCGACGAGATCATGCGGCTGACGCGCGGCGAATGACGCCGGGAACGCTCGTCGACGCCAACGTCCTGCTCGATATCCTGACGGAAAGCGAGTGGTTCGACTGGTCGGCGTCGATGCTGGAGGAGGCCGCCCACGCCGGAGCCCTCTACATCAACCCCGTTGTCTATACGGAGGTCGCCGTTCACTTCTCGCGCATCGAAGATCTCGACGAAGCCTTGCCCCGCGATTACTACCGTCGCGCGGATCTGCCCTGGCCGGCAGGTTTCCTCGCCGGCCACGTGTTTCAGCAGTACCGACGTGTCGGAGGGACGCGGCGTTCGCCGCTGCCGGATTTCTACATCGGCGCACATGCCGCCATTGCCGGTTTCACGCTGCTCACGCGCGACGCCGCGCGCTATCGGACGTACTTTCCAACGCTGCGCGTGATCGCGCCCTGATCACTCGGCGCGCAGCGCGGCGACCGGGTCGAGCCGCATCGCGCGGCGGGCGGGGACGAATGCCGCGGCGAGGCCGACCGCGACCAGCAGCGCCGCCACCGCCGCAAGCGTCGCGGGATCGCCGCCATTCACGCCGGCAAGCTCCGACGGGAGCGCGCGCGCGACCGCCAGGCCGCCGCTGCCGCCGATCAGCAGTCCGAGCCCGAGCTGCTGCGCCGCCCGCCGGGTGACGAGCCACCAGACATGGCTGGCCTCGGCGCCGAGCGCGACGCGGACGCCAATTTCCCTCGTGCGCTGTGCCGCCGCGTAGGCGGTAATGGCATAGAGGCCGACTGTCGCGAGGATCAGCGCGATCCCGGCAAAGGCGGTGAACATCGAGCTCGCGAAACGCTGTCCCCATCGTTCGCTCGCCAGCTGCTCCTCGACCGTCCGGATGTTGTAGAGCGGCAGGTCCGGATCGATGGTGCCGATGCGGTCCTTCAGCAGCGCCGCGACCGTTCCGGCATCGAGCGCAGAGCGGACGAGCACGAACGCCCCGTCGACAGGGTAGACGCCGTACGGTGTGTAGACGATGGGCTCGAACGTGCCACCTTCTATGGAGTTTTGTCGCAGATCGGGTGCGACGCCTACAATCGTCAGCCACTCGGTATCCGGACCAGTCTGCGGACCGCGCGACGACAACAGGCGCAGTCGCCGGCCCAGCGGATCCTGCCCGGGGAAATGCCTCGCCGCGACCCGCTCGTTGACGATGGCCACGCGCTCGCGTTCGCCTGGTTCGAACCCTCTCCCGCGAATGAGGCCGGCGCCGATCGTGTCGAAATACCGGCTGCCGACAATCATCTGTTCGACCTCAGGACGCTCGCCTGGCGGAACGTCAGGGCGCGTGTCGGTCACCAGCTGGCGATCGCCGGAGCCGCCAAGCGGCACCTGATTGGCGATTGTCACGCGCAGTTCGGCGCCAGACGGCAAGCGCTCTTCGAGGTCCCGGTAAAGGGCCTGCCGCTGGTCGGGCGTGCTGTACGTCGCTGCCGGCAAATCGAGCCGCAGCGTGACGAGACGTGAGATGTCGACGCCCGCATCGGTGCTGACTTGCGCGAGCAGACTGCGGATCATCGTCCCGGCGCCGGAAAGCAGGACCAGCGTCAGCGCCAGCTGACCGACGACAAACGCGCCGGTCCAACGACGTCTGCTCCGCGACCCGGAGACGCCGCGCCCGCCATCGTTCAGGACTCCCGCAAGGTTCAGTCTGGACGTCAGCCACGCCGGTGCCAGGCTGGTCACCAGGGCCGTGCCGAGGCACGTCGCGGCGAAGAATGCGAAGGCGCGGCCGTCCATCGAGAAATCCAGCCAGTAGGGCGCGTCGCCCGTCTGCAGGATCTGCTGCGACGCCAGCCGGATGCTCACCAGCGACAGTGCGAGGCCGCCGCCGCCGCCAGCGACCGCGAGCAGAACGCTCTCCGTGAGCAGTTGCCGGACGACGCGCCACCGGCTGGCGCCGAGCGACAGACGCAGCGACACGTCGCGCGATCGCGCCGCCGATTGCACGAGCATCAGGTTGGCCACAT
>Ga0209486_10001094_pt1 | contig 11780 bp, 9 predicted proteins | sample NCCompost_FD_187518 | JGI IMG/M metagenome (GOLD analysis project Ga0209486, IMG submission 187518) | Agricultural soil microbial communities from Utah to study Nitrogen management - NC Compost (SPAdes) (version 2) | ecosystem: Environmental > Terrestrial > Soil > Agricultural land | place: USA...
ACGTGCTTGCCCCGCAGCTCGAGGAGACGGTGAAGCTCGTCCGCAGCAAGGCGGAGCTCCTCGGCCAGCGTTTTTCGCTCGACCCCTGGGATGCGCTGGCGGACGAATTCACGCCGGGCCTGCTGTCGCGCGACATCGACACGATGTTCACGCCGCTCGCGCAGCGGCTGCCGGCCCTCGTGACCGAGGCCATCGAACTGCAGGCCGCGGCGCCCGCGTTGCCGATCGAGGGCAGGTTCTCCGCGAGCCGCCAGCGCGGGCTCTGCACCGACGTGATGAAAGCGCTCGGCTTTCCATTCGACCGGGGTCGCTTCGACGAGAGCGACCACGCCTTTACCGAGGGCGTGCCGGGCGACATCCGGGTCACCGCGCGATTCGTGCACAAGGACCCGTTCCAGGGACTGCTCGGGGCGCTGCACGAGACGGGCCAGGCGTTATATGACCTCGGCCTGCCGTCGGAATGGGTCGACCAGCCGGTCGGGCAGGACCGCGGCATGGCCCTCGAGGAAAGCCAGTCTCTGTTGCTCGAGATGACGGTCGGCCGCAGCCGTGCATTCGTGAGCTTTCTTCGCCCGCTGCTCGAGAAGCATTACGGCGCTTCCGGGCCCGAGTGGACCGAGGACAACATCTTCCGTTACCTGAACCGGGTCGCGCGCGGCACCAGCCGCATGGACGCGGACGAGCTCACCTACCAGACCCACATCTGGATGCGCTACGAACTCGAGCGCCGCATGCTGACGGGCGAGCTCGCCGTGAAGGACCTGCGCGAAGCCTGGAACTCGCTCTCCGCGGACCGCCTCGGCCTCGTGCCGGCGAGCGACCTCGAGGGCTGCCTGCAGGACATCCACTGGGCCATCGGCTCCTTCGGGCACTTTCCCTCGTACGGCGTCGGCGCCGTGATCGCCGGCCAGCTCTGGGAGACGATGCGCGAGCAGCTGCCCGGCATCGAGGGGGAGATCGCGGCGGGGCAGTTCGGCGGCCTGATGGGGTGGCTGCGCGAGCGCGTGCACTCGATGGGTGCGAGCATGGGCGTGCCGCAGCTCGTGCAGCATGCGACCGGGCGGCCGCTGTCCGCGGCGCCTTTCCTGCGTTACCTGGAGCGCAAGTACCTCGCCGAATCCTAGAATATCGGCATGATTCCCGCGCAGACCGAAACGTCCTCGAATTTCAGGCGGCTCTCCGCGCGCATCCGCGGCCTGGTCGGCAAGGCGATAACCGACTTCGGCATGATCGGCGAGGGCGATCGCGTGATGGTCTGCCTGTCCGGCGGCAAGGACTCGTACACCCTGCTCGACATGCTGCTGTCGCTGCAACGCGCGGCGCCGGTCGAGTTCGAGCTCTGTGCCGTCAACCTCGACCAGAAGCAGCCGGGGTTCCCGGAGCACGTGCTTCCGGCGTACCTCGAGTCGCTCGGCGTTCCCTTCCACGTCATCGAGCAGGACACTTACGCCGTCGTGCGGCGGGTGATACCGCAGGGCCGCACGCAGTGCGGGCTGTGCAGCCGGTTGCGTCGCGGCGCGCTCTACCGCTTTGCGCGCGAACACGGGTTCACACGCATCGCGCTCGGCCACCACCGGGACGACATCGTCGAGACACTTTTCCTCAACCTGTTCCACGGCGGCCGGCTGAAGGCAATGCCGCCGAAGCTCCTGTCCGACGACGGCGCGAACGTCGTGATCCGTCCGCTGTGCTACGTGCCCGAGCGCGAAATCGCGCGCTACGCCCGCGCGCGCAGCTTCCCGATCATCCCTTGCACGCTGTGCGGCTCACAGCCGAACCTGCAGCGCCAGGCGATCGGCCGCATGCTGGCGGAGTGGGAGCGCGCAAGCCCGGGACGGATCGACACCATCTTCAGCGCGCTCTGCAACGTCGAGCCCTCGCACCTCGCCGACCCGGCTGCATTCGATTTCGCCGGACTCGAGCGCAAGCCGCCGGAGGCCGGCTCGTAGTGGCGAAGCGGCCGCTGCCCAACAGCCATTGGGTCGAGCCCGGCCGGCTGCTCGCGGGCGAACACCCGACCGGGACCGGCCTGCGCGCAACCAGGAAACGCATCGGCAAGCTGGTGGACGCCGGCATCGACTGCTTCATCGACCTGACCGAACCCGGCGAGACCGACTCCTACGAGCCGCTGCTGGAGAAGGCCGCGCGCGGCCGCGAAATCGCCTACCTGCGCCGGCCGATCCCCGACCACGGGCTTCCGGACTCGGACGCGGTCATGCGCGAGATCCTCGACGCGCTCGAGGGCGCGCTTGCCGACGGCCGCACGGTCTACCTGCACTGCCGCGCCGGAATCGGGCGCACCAACCTCGTGGCAGGCTGCTGGATGGCGGGTCGCCATGGCGCTGCTGCGCTCGAGGAGCTGAACCGCATGTGGCGCGACAACGCGCGCTCGCGCACCTGGCCGATCGTGCCCGAAACGCCGGCACAGGCCGAGTTCGTGCGCGGCTGGCCGCGGCCCGCGACGGCCACGCCGCCGGCGCCCGCCGCGCCGGCCGGAGCGACGGCCGGCGCCAACCTGCGCGACCGCGTGCGCGGGATGCTGATCGGCCTCGCTGCTGGCGATGCGCTCGGACACGCGATCCACGGCCTGCCGGCCGGAGCGTGGTCCGACAAGACCGCAATGGCGCTGTGCCTCGCGGAAAGCCTCGTATCGCAGGATGGTCCAGACGCCGCTGACCAGGTGGCGCGTTACTGCGAGTGGCAACGCGCCGGCATCTGGTCGAGCACCGGCAGTTGCGTCGGCATCAGCGCGGCCACGTCCCGCGCGCTCGCGGCGGCACAGTGGTCCGGAAATCCGTACGCGGGCTCGCACGATCCCGCGCACGCCGACGCCGAGCCGCTCGCCCGCATCGGTCCCGCCGTCGCCTGGTTTCATGCGGCGCCGGCAGCGGCGATCGACGCCGCCGTCAACGGCGCCCGGGTGACGCACCAGGCGCCGCTCACGCTGGATGCCGTGCGCTTCCTGGCTGCCCTGCTTGCGGGCGCGCTCTCCGGAGCCAGCAGGGAGGAGCTGCTTTCCGCCAATTTCTCGCCCGATCCCGCAGCGTTCGACCCGGCCACGCTGCGCCCGCCACTGCGCGAGCTGGCCGCAGGCGCCTGGCGGGGACGTCGCCCGCGCCGGATGCTGCGCGGCAAGCTGGTCGCGGTCGCCGCTCTCGAATCGGCGCTCGCCGCGTTCGAGGGCACGGAAGGGCTGCCGCAGTGCCTCGAAGCCGCGGTTTCGCGCCCGGGCGATGCGTCGACGGCCGCGGCGATCGCCGGGCAGCTCGCGGGCGCGTACTACGGCGCGCTCGCGCTGCCGGGCGAGACGAGGGCAGCGCTCGCGCGCGCCGACGAGATCGAGGCGCTCGCCGACCGCCTCGTCGATGCTGCGCCGCGCGCGCGCGGTGCCTGAGCCCCGTGCCGAGGCTGCGCATCCTCGTCCTAGTCCACGAGTCGCTGGTGCCGCCGGAGTCGCTCGAGGGCGTTGCCGAACAGGCGGCGGCCGAGTGCCGGACCGAGTTCGACGTCATCAGCTGCCTGCGCGCGTCGGGCCACGACGTGAGGCCGATCGGCATCGGCGACAGCCTGACGGAGCTACGCGCGGCGATCCAGGATTTCCAGCCGCAGGTCTGCTTCAACCTGCTGGAGGAGTTCGGCGGCATCGTCACCTATGACCAGCACGTCGTCGCCTACCTCGAGCTGCTGCGCCAGTCGTACACCGGCTGCAACCCGCGCGGCATGATGCTCTCGCGCGACAAGGTGTTGTCGAAGCAGGTCCTCGCGTATCACCGCATCCCGACCCCTCACTTCGCCGTTTTCCGCCGCGGCGGCGCGATCCGCATCCCGAAGACGCTGCACTACCCGCTGTTCGTCAAGTCGGCGACCGAGGACGCTTCGCTCGGCATTTCCCAGGCCTCGGTCGTCGAAGACCCGGCGCGGCTCACGGAACGGATCGGCTTCATCCACGAGCACACGCAGTCGGACGCGCTGGTCGAGGAGTACGTGGAGGGCCGCGAACTGTACGTCGGCGTGCTCGGCAATGATCGCATCCGCACGCTGACGCCGTGGGAGTTCATTTTCGGCGAGCTGAAGGCGGGGCGCGCCGCGATCGCGACACGCAAGGCCAAGTGGGACCGCGCATACCAGGCGCGGCACGGGATCACGAGCGGCAAGGCCGAGGGCCTGCCCGCCGGCCTCGCCGAGAAGCTCGACCACCTCGCGCGTCGCATCTATCGCGCCCTGCACATGACCGGATACGCACGCATCGACTTTCGCGTGCGGGCCGACGGCACGCCACTCGTGCTGGAGGCAAACGCGAATCCGAACCTGGAACGCGAGGAAGATTTTGCCGATGCGGCGCTGAACGACGGCATCGGGTACCCGGAGCTCATGAAGCGACTCATCACCCTGGGACGCGCGTATCGCGCGGCATGGCGCGAGTAGTACGAGAGACGCTCCCTTACTCGAGGTGCCGGTCCAGCCATCCGAGCACCTCGGCGTGCCATTGCAGGCTGTTCGCGGGCTTCAGGATCCAGTGGTTTTCGTCGGGGAAGTACACGAAGCGGCTGTCGATGCCGCGCCGCTGCAGCGCGGTGAAAGTGGCGAGGCCCTGCGAATCGGGCACGCGATAGTCGAGCGCGCCGTGGATCACGAGCATGGGCGTCTTCCACGCCTTCACGAACTGCGCGGGGTTGGAGCGCTCGTGGCCTTCCGGATTCTCGTGGTAAGGACCGCCGTGGTCCCATTCCGGGAACCACAGCTCTTCAGTCGTGTAGTACATGGAGCGGTTGTCGAAGAGACCAGCATGGTTCACGAGGCAGCGGAATGCGTCCGGCCAGTTGCCCGCGATCCAGTTGACCATGTAGCCGCCGTAGGAGCCGCCGAGCGCGCAGGCGCGGCCGCGGTCGAGCCAGGGGAACCGTTCGGCGGCGGCGGCCAGGCCCTTCTGGAGATCCTCGAACGGCTTGCCGCCCCAGTCGCCGCTGATGGAGTCGGTGAATGCCTGGCCGTAGCCGGTCGAGCCGTGGAAGTCGATGAACAAGACGCCATAGCCCGCGCCGGCGAACACCTGCGGATTCCAGCGATAGCTCCAGGAATTCGCCATGCTCGACTGCGGCCCGCCGTGGACGATCAACGCCGCCGGGTAGCGCGCACCGGCCTGCCAGTTCCAGGGCTTCAACGCGTAGCCGTAGACCTTGTCGCCGCCCGCGCCGTCGAAGGCGAACTGTTCGGCCTCCCCGAACCGAATCTCCGACAGCCGCGAGGCATTGACCTGCGTCAGCGGGCGTGCGGGCGCGCGACCCTCGATCAGGTAGAGATCCGCGGGCGCGGTCAGGCTCTGCAATGCGAACACGATGCGGCTGCCCGCGGCATCGAACTCCGCGACGTTGCCGGGTCCGGTCAGCTTGCGCCGTTCGAGGCTGCCGACGTCGATCGCGAACAGGGGCCGCTGGCCGAGGTCGTCGGCGGTGGCGAGGATCTCGCGGCCATCCGGCGCGAATCGGAACGCCGCGATCGAGCGGTCCCAGTCCCGCGTGGTGAATCGGATCGCGCCGCTCGCGGCGTCGCGCACGACGAGGCGAAAGCGGTCGGCCTCGAAACCGGGACGGTCCATTGCCAGGTGTGCGAGCAGGCGGCCATCGGGCGAGAACGCCGGCTGCGCGTCCCAGGCAGGATTGTCGGACGTCAGGTTGACGGGTGCGCCGCTGCCGTCGGCCGGCACGCGCCAGACATCGAAGTTGGTCGAAACCGGCTCGAGCTTCCCGCGCACGCGCGCCGAGAACACGAGCTGCGATCCGTCCGGGCTGAACGCATAGTCTGCGCGGCCGCCGCTCGGCTTCGACGGGATGTCGGCGTCGAGCGAGGCCGTGAGCGGCACCGGCGCGCCGCGCGGCCGCCGCTCGCCGTCCAGCGCGATGGAAAAGAGCTGGGAGACGCGGCCATCTTCCCAGGCATCCCAGTGCCGCACGAAGAGCCCGTCGTAGGTCTGCCCGCGCGCCTTCGCCGAGCGCCTCTCTTCGAGCCGCTTGCGAGTGCAGTCGAGGTCGCGGCAGTCGGCGAAGACCTCGAGCGCGACGACGAGCCTGCCGCCCCGCGGCGACACCCGGAATCCGGCCACGTCGAGCGGCAGCCGCGTGACCTGTGTCGCCTCGCCTCCGCCGACCGGCAGGAACCACACCTGCGGCGAGCCGCTGCGCGCGGCGAGGAAGAATACGCCGCTGCCGTCGGCGGCCCAGTCGGCCGCGCCGTCGTTTTCCTCGTGGCTCGTGAGCCGGCGCGCGGGTCCGTCGCCGTCGAGATCGAGCATCCACAGGTCGTTGCGGCCGCGGTCGGCCGCGAGGTCGGTCTCGCGCAGCGTATACACGAGGCGGCGACCGTCGGGAGAAATCGCGGGTTCCGAGATGCGCGCGAGGCTCACGAGGTCCTCCGCCGTCAATCCGTGTGGCGCAGCGCCGGCCAAGACCGGGAGCGCCGCCATCGCGGCGGCGGCCAGGAGTGTTCGGATCACGTGGTCCTCGGCCGGATCAGGCCAAATACGCTGGAGTAGCCGTGCACGAACGTCGCCCCCTGGACGGGCGCGATCTCGCCGGCGCTGAACATGCCGGCGACGGGGATGTCGACCATGCGCCGGAGCGTCCCCGAATCGTGGCCGCTCACGCCGAACATCTGGCGGCCGCGGCCGACGCAGGCGAACAGCAGTGCCGCGGAGGGCGGCAGGGCGCCCGCGAGCGACGTTGCGAGCCGCTGCTCGAGCTCGTCGGAGGCGGATTCGCCGTCGCGAAGATGAAACTGCACGATCGCGTTCGGCGCGATGCGCGACCCGATCCAGAGCGCGCCGCTGTCGGGATCGAGTCCGAGCACGTTGCGCATGAGGAAGTCGCCGGCGCCGACCGTCTGGCGCGGGCCGGGCAGCGCGAGCCCGATGCAGAGCGAGTCGCTGAAGCGCGCGCGATCGGCCTCGTCGAGCGAGCCGAAGAGCGCCGTGAGGATTTCCCGCGGGCGGCGGCCGTCGAGCTCGGCGATCAGGTTGCCGTCGCAGGCCGTCACGAACAGCGGGTCGCCCACGGGCCGGCAGCCTTGCGCAAGGACCGGATCGATGGTGACGTTACCCGAGAGCGCGAGCAGTACGGCGCCGGTGCGGTGGACTTCATCGCCGCCGACGATCCGGGACGAGCCGGGTTCGAGCTCGCCGCTGGTCAGTCCGCCGATCACGGACGAACCCGGGAACGCCCGGTCGATGCCGCGCGAACAGGCCTCGGCGTCGAGCGTGGAAGGGTCCGCGAGGAGCACGAAGCTCGCGTCGGACTCCGGCGCCAGCTCGAGGAGCCGCCACCAGTGCTCGCGCGAAGCCAGCAGGGGCGGGAGCGTCGCCTGCTCGAGGTGCCGGCAGGTGAGGACGGCCTCCGGGAGTCGACCGCAGAGCAGGGCGATCCCCGGTTCGTCCTCTTCCTCGCTGCCGCCGCCGATCAGGCCGCCCGCGTTGCAGCCGACCAGCAGCGCTTCGCCGAGGTGCGGCCGCAGGAGCTTCGGCAGCCGCTCGATCTCGGATCCGTAGGCCGCCGAGACGAATGTGACCGCGAGGTCGAAGCTGCCGGCACCGGCCTCCCGGCCAAGCTGTTCGGCTGCGTCCGCGACCGCCGCATCGAGCTGGGCGCCGAGGCCGATGGCGCTCGCGAAGGCCATCGGGCCACGCCGTTCAGGCGCCGGCACCGACTTCCTCGTGAGGGATGACCCGGGTTTCCCTGCGCGACGCCTCGATCCAGTCGAGCAGGTGCACGTCCGAGAGCATGGTTTCCTGGTAGCGCCGCGCGAGCTCCGAGAGCGGCAGCCCGTAGCTCTGCACGCGCAGGACGACCGGAGCGAACATCGCGTCGGCGATGCTGAACCCGCCGAACAGGAATGGCCCGAGGTCGCCGTAGTCGCGGCGGCAGCCGGACCAGATCGCGTCGACGCGGCGCAGGTCACGTTCGAGCGAGGGCGTCATCGGCACGCGCCTGCCGGACGCGCGCACGTTCATCGGGCAGGCGGCGCGCAGCGCCGCGAATCCCGAATGCATCTCGGCGGCGACCGCACGCGCCGTAGCGCGATGCGCCGCGTCCCGCGGCCAGCCCCGGCCACCCGCGAGCTCGGATACGTATTCACAGATCGCGAACGACTCCCAAACGCGGACCGCGCCGTGCAGCAGGACCGGCACCCGTCGAGTGGGGGAGAGTTTCGCGATCTCAAACTCGAACTCCGGCGTGTCGAGCTCGAACTGCCGTTCGGTGAACTCGAGCCCGAGATGCCGCAGCAGCAGCCACGGGCGCAGGGACCAGGAACTGTAGTTGTGGCTGCCGACGACGAGCAGTAGCGCACTCATGCGGCCGAGACTGCGCGTCCCGGCGCGGAGGGTCAACAGGTCATTCGTCCTTCGGCTTGCGCGACTTGATCCAGTTGGAAAGCTTGCGCAGGTCCTTTTTCTTCTTCCATTCTTTCTTGACGAGCTGCCCGCTGTCGTAGGGATCGTATCCCTTCTTCAGGCCGAGCTGGTTCTGCTGGATGCGCTTCTGCGTGCCATGCGAATAGTCCGTGCTGAAGGCGAGCGTCGGGTCGTCGAGCAGGCGACGCATGACCTCGTCGCCCGAGCTGCCGCTGAACGGCACCCAGATCGCGTTGCCGAGCTCGTCGAACTCGATGCGCCCATGGCCGAGCCGCTGCTCTTCAGCGTAGTGGCTCATCTCCTTGGCGTTGTCACCGATCTTGTGTGATTTGTCCTTGTCGCCCATCGAGTTACCGTGCGGTGGGTTCTTTCTTCCCGCCAAACGGTAACGAAGCGGCGCGGCCGATTCCGCGAAGACATTCACATAATCAAGGCGTCCGCAGCACGGGAGCACGACTGTACGCACATACAGTCATGGGCGGGCACGCGGAGAGCGCGGATTCAGGGCAGGAGCGCGACGCCGGTCCGCGCAAGCACGACGTAGGATTCGTCGTGCAGCAGCCGCAGCTCGTACTCGCCCGGCGCTATCCGCCCGCCGGACACGTCGGGGACGAAGCTGGCTTCGCCCGAGAAAGCCGCTTCCGTATAGACGAAGCCGAGGTACTGCGACACGTCGGTTTCGCCGGCGCGATACAGGCCGATCCAGTCGCGCAGATCACCGGGAGCGTGCCGCCAGCGCACGCGTATCGGCTCACCGATCCGAGTCGAATCAGTGACGGCCTCGATCTCGGGCTTTGCGCCCGGCACCGCGATCGTGAACGCGCTGCGCCGGAGCACGGTGCCGTCCTCGCCGACGAGTAGCGCATCGTATTCTCCGGCCGAGAGGCCGATGGTCGAGAGCGGGATCATGCGCTGCCAGTCGTGCGGCATGTCGCGCACCCCGGTCAACGCGTCCGCGGGCGCGCCGCCGCGCGGAACCACGAGCGCCGTCCAGCCCGGACCGAACGGATCCCAGCTGCGCACCGATACGACGGCGCCCTCGGCGACGAGGCGCGGCGTCGCGGCAACGAGGGCGGGCGCGTCGACCGGCACCACCCGGAAAGTCGAGACCACGCCCCGGTGGTCCGAAGGCCAGGGGAAGACGGCGATGTCGGTGACGGGGCCACCGGCCTCGCCGACGACCTGCGACGCGATCGTTTCGCTGTTCCCGGCCGTGAACACATAGTCGATGCGGATTTGCGCGCGTCCCGGCTTCGCCGCCGAATGCGGCGCGCCCGGGGTGAACGTATGGCCGGGATGCGCGGCACCGTCCGGGTGCGACTCGCGGTAGCTGTCGCGCAGCCCGGCATCGGCAAGCAGGCGGGTGACGGCGCGGTCGAGCGGATCCGGCCCGGCGGCCCGTTCGCGGCGCCCGGCGGCGGGCGGGTCGAGGTGCGACGCAGAGTTGAAGTCGCCCATCAGGAACACCGGCGTGCCGTCGGCGCCGAGGCGGCCCAATGCCGCCAGCGGCCCTGCTTCCGCGAGGCGCACCGCGGCTTCATCGGCGCCGCTGGACAGGTGGACGTTGGACGCGGCGACCACCTTGCCCGGGCGCACCATGATCCACGCGTGCAGCGCGTCGCGATCCAGGCCGGTCGTGGAGTAGGGCGACGCGCCGCTCTCCGTTCGCACGCCGCTGCCGGAATCGAAGATCGGCCAGCGCGACAGCAACCGGCGGCGCGCGTCGACGTACGGCATGCCCGCGACCTCTGCGATGCGCTGGAGATTGCGGTCCACTTCCTGCACGCCCACGATGTCCGGGTCGGCCGCGCGGATGGCCTCGCCGATCTTCTCGAGGCTCACCTGCTCGCCGCCGTACCAGACGTTGAACGTCATGACGCGCAGCGTCACGGCGTCGTCCGCCGTCGCGGCGGCCGCCAGCGAGGCGCCGGCCGGCCACAGCAGCAGCGCAAGCCAGGCGCGCTTCATCGCGCGCCGTCGCTACTCGGGCTTGCGGAAGCGCAGCGTGAAGCGGTCGCTCTCGCCGATCGCGAGGAACTTGTCGCGGTCCACGTCCCCCCCCTGCAGGGTCGGCGGCAGCGACCAGACGCCATTCGGGTGGTCGGCCGTGTCCTTCGGGTTGGCGTTGATTTCGCTCTTGCCGATCAGCTTGAAGCCGGCTTTCTCGATCAGCGCGATCGCGTAATCCTCGCGCACGTAACCGGACTCCGCTTTCGGGTCCTGGGGCTTGTCGCTCTTTGCGCGGTGCTCGGTGACGCCGAGGATGCCGCCCGGCTTGAGCGCCGCGTACATGGCCTTGAACATGGCGTCGGCCGCGTCGTCGCCCATCCAGCCGTGGATGTTGCGGAAGGTGAGCACCATGTCGACGCTGCCGTCCGGGACCGGCTTCAGCGCGTTCGGCGCCTGCAGCGCGGTCACGGTCGCGCGGCCGTAGAGGTCGGGCCGTGCCGCGAGCTTGTCGGCATACTTCTTCGAGTTCTTCTTCGCGTAGTCGCTGGTCGAATTCGGGTCCCACGCCGCGGCGATGTAGCGGCCATGGTCGCGCAGCGTCGGCGCCAGCACTTCCGTGTACCAGCCGCCGCCGCCCGGCGACACTTCCATCACCGTCATGTCCTGGCGCAGGCCGAAGAACTGCAGCGTCTGCTTCGGGTGGCGCCAGGTGTCGCGGGCGCGGTTCTCGGCCGAGCGGTGGTCGGCGGCCAGCACCTTGTCGAGTGTCGCCAGCGTGGCGGCGTCGGTGACGGGCGGTTCCGCCGCCGCGGCCGCGAAGGCGGCGAGGCAGGCGAGTGCGGCGGCGGCGGTTCGGAAGTGTCGAGTCGTGGTCATGCGTGTGCTCCTTGCTTGCGCGCTCATGCGGCGCCATCCGGTTCGAGATAGGTGTAGCCGGCGAGTTCCGACTCGTAGAAGCGCTTGAGCGCCTGCCCCTCGGCGACCGAGAGGCTGCCGTCGCGCATCGCGCGCTCGCAGTCGCGCGCGAAGCGCGGGTAGAGCTCGCCCGGGTCATACTGCATGTAGCCGAGCACCGCGCGCGCGGTGTCGCCCTTGATGATTTCCTCGATCCACCAGCCGTGCGCGTCGTCGAGGCGGATGTGCACGACATGCGTGTCGCCGAACAGGTTGTGGAGGTCGCCGAGCGTCTCCTGGTAGGCGCCGACCAGGAACGCGCCGAGGTAGTACTCCTGGCCCTGCGCGAGCTCGTGCACCTCGAGGGCGCGCTTGGTCTCGCGCTGGGACACGAAGCGGTCGATCTTGCCGTCGGAGTCGCAGGTGATGTCCGCCAGCACCGCGCTGCGCAGCGGGCGCTCGTCGAGCCGGTGCAGCGGCATGATCCGGAACAGCTGCTCGATGGCCCAGCTGTCCGGCAGCGACTGGAACACGG
>Ga0209486_10001095_pt1 | contig 11768 bp, 13 predicted proteins | sample NCCompost_FD_187518 | JGI IMG/M metagenome (GOLD analysis project Ga0209486, IMG submission 187518) | Agricultural soil microbial communities from Utah to study Nitrogen management - NC Compost (SPAdes) (version 2) | ecosystem: Environmental > Terrestrial > Soil > Agricultural land | place...
GGTCGGCCTCTACCGGGCCCAGACTCCTTCCGGCTGAAGCCGGAAGCCACGAGTTGCTGTGTCCCTCCCGAGCCACCCGCCGGCGGTTCGCCCGCTGCCGGTCGAGCGCCATGCGCCACGTCATCCGCACCAGCCAGGCACGGAAGCGCTCCCGGTCGCGCAGCTGGCTGAAACTCCGGTAGGCCTTCGCGAACGCCTCCTGGGCGACGTCCTCCGCATCTTCGCGATTGCGAAGGACGCTGTAAGCAACGCGGACAGCCAGGGTGGACGATTCGACCAGGCGGGCTTCGAATTCGCGCGCCAGCGCCTGATCCACGGTCAATCCATGGTCCCAGGCGTGCAGTTGCGGAGCCACCTCGGCGCGATCATGCATGTCGCTTCACCGGGCTAGACGCCGTTGGGACAGTGGGGGTTCGGTTGCGGTCCTTCGTCCTTGGTTCTTTGTACTTCGTCCGTCCGAGGTGCGTGGTCCGTCCCAAGTTCTCGGTCCTTGGTCCGTTGTCGGGACGAGGCGACCTGGGACGACCAAGGACCAAGGACGAACCAAGGACCAAGGACGGACCAAGGACCAGGGACGGACCAGGCACGAAGGACCAGGGACAAAGGACTATCTATACAGACGACAACCGGTGACCGAGCTTGTCCTTTTTCGCCTTCAGATACTTGCGCGTTGACTCGTTAGCCGGAATTTCCAGCGGCACCGCTTCGGACACCGCCAGGCCATAGCCCTGAAGCCCGACGAATTTTCGCGGGTTGTTCGTCAGCAGCCGCATCGTCTTGACGCCGAGGTCGCTGAGGATCTGGGCACCGATGCCGTAGTCGCGCTGATCGGGCTTGAAGCCAAGCCGTTCGTTCGCTTCGACGGTGTCGAGCCCCTCATCCTGGAGCTCGTAGGCGCGGATCTTGTTAGCGAGCCCGATCCCGCGACCCTCCTGGTTCAGGTAGAGCAGGACCCCGCGGCCTTCTTCCGCGATGCGGTTCATCGCCGTGTCGAGCTGCGCGCCGCAGTCGCAGCGCGCCGAATGGAACACGTCGCCGGTCAGGCACTTTGAGTGGACGCGAACGAGGACGTCCTTGCCGTCGCCGATGTCGCCGCGGACGAGGGCTACATGCGTTTCGCTGTCCAGTTGACTCGCATAGGCGAAGATTCTGAAAGCCCCATGCCCCGTGGGCAACTCCGCATTCGCGACCCGCTTCACCAGCCGCTCGGTCTGCATTCGGTACTGGATGAGGTCGGCAATCGTGATGATCAGCAGATGGTGCTTTTTTGCGAACTTGGTCAACTCCGGCACGCGCGCCATCGTGCCGTCCTCGTTCATGATTTCGCAGATCACCCCGGCCGGGTAGAGATCTGCCATGCGCGCCAGATCGACCGCGGCCTCTGTCTGGCCGGCACGAACGAGCACGCCGCCGTCGCGTGATCGCAGCGGCGACACGTGACCGGGACGCGCGAGGTCGGCTGGTGTCGTCTGCGGATCGATCGCCGCCATCACGGTCGCGGCGCGGTCGGCCGCGGAAATCCCGGTGCTGACGTCGTTCTTCGCGTCGATCGGCACGCAGAACGCGGTCCCAAACGGCGTGGTGTTGGAATTGACCGCGAGTGGAATCTCCAGCTCGTCGAGCCGCTGGCCGGTCATCGACAGGCAGACCTGACCACGCCCGTGCCGCACCATGAAGTTGATCGACTCCGGCGTGACCTTCTCCGCCGCGATGGTCAGATCCCCTTCATTCTCACGATCCTCATCGTCAACGACGATGATCATCCGGCCGGCGCGGATTTGTGCGATCGCGTCGTCTATCGACGCAAACGGGCCATGTTTGCGCGCCCCTTTGGCGATGCGGATTTTCGAGGTCTTGGTCGTCATGTCCTGGTCCGCCTAAAGGCGGACACTACGTACAGATTATTCGTCCGCCTGAAGGCGGACACTACGTACGATGTACTTGCCCACGACATCGCATTCCAGATTCACCGGGGTCCCGGCCGTGAGCGAACCCAGCGTCGTGTGCGCCCGGGTGAACGGAATGATCATGACATCGAAATGGTCCGGGCCAAGAGCGGCGACGGTCAGGCTCACTCCGTCGAGAGCGACCGATCCCTTGGGCACGAAAAACGGCGCAAGTTCGGGCGGAAAGGCCACTTTCAGCCAGCGGGCGTCGCCCTCGACGCGTACGTCGCGGATGGTTCCGATCCCGTCAACATGCCCCTGGACGAAGTGGCCGCCGAACCGGCCGCTGGCAGCCATCGCACGTTCTAGGTTCACCGGCTGTTCCGCCGTCACGGTGCCGAGGGTCGTCACCCGTGCCGTCTCCGGGCCGATGTCGGCGGAGAACGCGGTCGCGTCGCGCTGCGACACCGTCAGGCACACGCCGTTGACTGACACGCTCTCGCCGTCGGTCAGATCGGCAGCCAGATCGGCGCGAATCGCGATCCGCAGACCGTTCGCGGTCCGCGCAATCTGACCCACGCGACCGACGGCTTCAATGAGGCCGGTGAACATACCCTTCGATCAGCACATCGGGGCCCAGCGCTTCGATGCGCCGGTCGAACAAGGCACAGGTCGAAAACGCGCGGCTCTCGAGCGGGACTCCGCCCTCGCCGAGCGCCACAGGCGCGACGTAGAGTTGGACGTAGTCTGCGAGCTTCGCGTCCCAGAGTGCCGCGTGGAGCGCAGTGCCACCCTCGATCAGGATGCTCTGCACGTCGCGCGACTGCAATTCACGAAGCGCCGCCTCCACGCCCGGCTGCGGCGGCGCAATAATCGTCGCTCCTGCCTCCGTGAGCGCAGCAGCGCGCGTGGCGTGATGGCGAAGACATTCCTCCGTCGTCACCACCACGACGGGGCCATCGCCGAGCGTCCCGAAGACGCGCGCGGCGGGCGGCGTGCGCAGCCGCCGATCGAAGACGACGCGCGTGAGCGGGCGCTCGCGAAAGAACTCGCGTACCGTCAACAGCGGATCGTCGACGAGGATGGTTTCAGATCCGACGCCGACCGCATCGATCCAGGCACGATCGTACTGCGCGCGGCGGATCGCCGCGGCCGACGTGAGTGCGCTCCGGCGTCCCGGCCCGGCGCTGATGCGGCCGTCGATGCTCGCCGCGGCTTTCAGGACGACGAACGGCCGCCCAGCGCGGACCGACGTCAGAAACGGCTGATTCAATCGTGCCGCGGCCTGCCGGCCGACACCGACCGTCACCTCGATCCCATGTTCGCGCAACGATGCGAGTCCCCGTCCGTTGACCTGCGGGAACGGATCCTCCATCGCCGCCACGACTCGCCGGACACCAGCGTCGATGATCCGGCTGGTACATGGACCCGTCCGGCCCGTATGCGCACACGGCTCCAGCGTGCAGTACAGCGTCGCGCCGCGGGCGGCGTCGCCGGCTTCGTTCAGGGCGTGAACCTCGGCGTGCGGTTCCCCGGCGCGCTCGTGAGACCCCTGCCCAACCAGCACCCCATCGTTCGAAACGATGCACGCGCCGACAAGCGGGTTGGGCGTCGTGCGGCCGAGGCCGCGGCGTGCGCACTCGAGTGCGCGGTCCATCCAGCGCGCGTCTGTCTCGTCCGGCCCTACCACTTGTCCTGAAACAGCGCGTCGACGTATTCCTGCGCCGAGAATGGAATCAGATCGTCGAGGCCCTCGCCGACCCCGACGTACTTGATCGGCAGCTTCAGATCGTTGGCGATCGCGACGGCCACGCCTCCCTTGGCCGTGCCATCGAGTTTGGTCAGCACGATTCCCGTGACCCCGGCGACGCTGGTGAACTCGCGTGCCTGCTGCACGCCATTCTGCCCGACGGTGGCGTCGAGGACGAGCAGCACTTCGTGCGGCGCCCCCTCGGTTGCCCTGGCGGCCACGCGGCGAATCTTGTCCAGCTCGTTCATCAGGTTGACGCGATTATGGAGCCGGCCGGCGGTATCGATCAGAATCGGATTGCGGTTGCGTGCCTTCCCCGACTGAATCGCGTCGAACACCACCGCCGCCGGATCGGACCCTTCCTTCGCGCGGACGATGTCGACGTTGGCGCGCCGGGCCCAGATCTCGAGCTGCTCGACCGCTGCCGCACGGAAGGTGTCGGCGGCACAGATCAGCGGCTGGTTTCCCTCGCTCTTGAGCAGATTGGCGAGCTTCCCAACGGTGGTCGTCTTGCCGGTGCCGTTGACGCCGACAACCAGCGTGACGTGCGGGCGGTGTCCGTTCGACGAGGGCGCCTCGACGCTGTCGAACACCTGCCGGATTTCATCCTTGACCAGATCGCGCAGGCTCTCGCCCTTCCTGCTGCGCTGCCTGACGGCCGTGACAATTCGCTCGGTGGCGGCAATGCCAACGTCGGCCGAGACAAGGATCTCTTCGAGCGCTTCAATCGTGTCGACGTCGACCGGGCGCGTGCGCTGTTCAACGGTGTCGGCCTGCTCAACGATCTCATCGAACCGGTCGACGATCTGCTGCTTCGTGCGGCTTAAGCCTTCGCGTAAACGATCAAGAAATCCCAAATCCCAAACCCCACATCCCAAATCCCAACTAGCCCACCTCTGCGCGCTGCGGACGCAGCATCAAATCCTCGAGCGCCGCGCGCGCGTCTTTACGCCCCGCCAGCAGTTCGTCGATCTGTGCGGTAATCGGCAGCTCGATGCCGACACGTGCCGCCAGCGCCAGCGCGGCCTCCGTCGTCCGCACGCCCTCTGCCACCATCTTCATTCCCGCGAGCACGTCGTGCAAGGCGCGTCCATGAGCCAGCTCGATGCCGACGTGCCGGTTGCGGCTCAGCGTTCCGGTGCATGTCAGGACCAGATCGCCGAGGCCGGCGAGGCCGGCCATCGTTTCGCGGCGGGCGCCGGCGGCGCAGGCCAGCCGCGAGATCTCGGCCAGCCCACGCGTGATCAGCCCGGCGCGCGCGTTGTTGCCAAGACCGAGACCTTCGACGACGCCGGCGGCAATGGCGATGACGTTCTTGAGCGCTCCTCCGATCTCCACGCCGACGACATCGTCGGTGCCATACAGCCGGAAATACGGCGATCGAAACTCCGTCTGCACGCGCTCGACGACATCCTGATTCGTCGATGCCACGGACACCGCCGTTGGCATCTCGCGCGCGACCTCTGCGGCGAAACTCGGACCGGAGAGCACGGCAACCTGGATATCGCTTCCCAGCTCCTGTGCGACGATTTCGGAGACCCGAAACAACGAACCCTGCTCGAGACCCTTCGTCGCGCTGACGACAACGGACCCCGGCCGGATGCACGGCGCAACGCGTTTCAGGATCGCGCGCGTCCCGTGCGTGGGAACCGCGGACACCACGATGTCCGTCCCGTGCAGCGCCTCTTCGATGTCACCGGTCACCTGCAGGCCCGCTGGAAAACTCACGTCGGTGAGGTACACGGCATTCGCGCGCCGGGCACGCATGTCCGACACGAGGGCCGCGTCGCGCGCCCACAGCCATGCCTCATGGCCGCGCCGTGCGAGATGGATCGCGAGTGTCGTTCCCCACCCGCCGGCGCCGATCACCGCGATCTGACCGATATCAGGCGCCTCCCACGCGCCGCTCCGTGCCCGCGACCAGCCGCGCCAGGTTGGCGCGATGGGAATAGACGATTATGGCCGCAGCCAGCACGGCGCCGGCCACCACCAGACGCGGCGCGTCCATCAATGCAGTGGCAATCGGCAGCGTGACTGCCGCGCTCACCGACCCGACGGAAATCACGCGTGTGGCAACCACAGCAATCGCGAACACCGCGGCCGCCGCTGTCAGTGCGGCCGGCGCCAGCAACGTAAACACGCCCGCCGCCGTCGCCACTCCCTTTCCACCGTGAAACCGCAGCCACACCGGGTAGACGTGGCCAAGCACCGATGCGAGTCCGGCTGCAACCGGCGCCGCGGGCACGGCACTGACGCGCTCCGCGATCAGCACAGCCAGCGTGCCCTTCAAGCCGTCGAGCGCTATCGCCAGCACCGCCAGAGATACGCCGCTCGTGCGCAGTACGTTCGACGCCCCGACATTTCCGCTGCCTGCCCGTCGCAGATCGATGCCACGGCGGCGCGCGAGCAGGAACGCGAACGGAATCGACCCCAGCAAGTACGCGGTAGCGGCGGCGACGATGAAGGAGGTCACAGGCTGGTTCGCTGGAGCGGCACGTACGTTGGTCCTTTCGGCGACAGCCGGCTCTCGAACAGTGTAATCGCCTCGACCGTCGTGGCTCCGAGCACCGTTTCGGCGACAGCTTCCAGCAATGCTGCCGACCGCAGGCCGCCGGCCTCGCGGATGCGAGCCAGCGTGAGATGTGGATTGTAGGGCCGCTCTTCCCCCACGATCCCCACACGCGCCAGCCGTTCGCCGACACGCTGCTCGATCGCCAGCAGGAGCTCGCGTCCATCGGCCATGGCCGACCAGACGACACGGGGCGGCCCCTTGCGCGGAAACGTGCCGATGCCCGCCACGGTGAGGTCGAACGCGTCCAGTGCAAGCGGCGGGGCGAGCGCCTGCGAGACAGCGTCCGCGCGATCCGCATCGACGTGCCCGATGAACCGAACGGTCACGTGAAGACGATCGGCCGTCATCCAGGTGATACGCGACAGCGGCGCCAGCCGTGATGCGCGATCGCGCAGGCGTTCGATCAGCGACGCCGCTGCCGCCGCAACGGCGGGAGCGATTTCCACGGCGACGAACAGCCGCATCAGCAGAGTATGCGGCGGACCATGTCGAGGGCGGCCTGGGAGGCCTGGAACTTCACGTGCTCACGCTCGCCGTGAAAGCGAAACATCCGCGTTCGCGCTGCTGAGGGCGCCACCGCCGCAATCGCCACGGTGCCAACCGGCTTTTCCGGTGAGCCGCCCCCCGGACCGGCGATGCCGGTGACGCCCACGCCAACGTCCACGCCGGCGCCGGATCGCACACCCTCCGCCATCGCCTGCGCCACCGCTTCGCTGACGGCGCCATGCGCGCCAATCACCGCCGGATCGACGCCGAGCAGTTCCGTCTTCGCTTCGTTCGCGTAGGCGATGACCGCGCGCTCCACGTAGCGCGAACTGCCCGCCACATCCGTCAGACGGGAAGTCAGGAGCCCGCCTGTACACGACTCGGCGAGCGCAATACGGTAACCACGGGAAACGAGCAGATCGCCAACCACGGCTTCCATCGACTTGCCATCCGTGCTGAATACGTTGTCCCCCATCACGAGGCCAACCTCGTGCACCGCTCGATCCAGCGCCGCCGCTGCGGCGTCCGCGGTCGCTGCCTGCGTCGAGAGATGCAGTTCGATCTGGCCAAGAGCCGCCAGAATGGTGGCGTTGATGCGCGGCGTGCGCGCGGCCCACTCACGATACAGCGGCTGCAACGCCTCGTCGGTCTGCGATTCGATGACTCCGGCAAGCTTGACGACGCGTCGAAGCAGTGGTGCCCCGCCCGTGCGTGCACGTAGTGCGCCTTCGACGAGCGCCAGCAGCATCGGCTTGAGCTCGCGCGGCGGTCCCGGCAGCAGCAGGACCACCGAGTTCCCTTCCTCCAGCCACAATCCTGGGGCGCTGCCTCGCTCGTTCTCGATGACCGTGGCGCCGGCGGGAACCATCGCCTGCCGGCGATTGATCTCCGGCATCGGCCCCTTATAGCCGCGGGCGGCAAAACGGACGCGCATCCGTTCGGTGATCCCGGCGTCTTCGGTCAACGCCCGGCCCAGCGTGCTGGCGACCACCTCGCGCGTCACATCGTCGTCGGTCGGACCAAGTCCGCCCGTGAATACGACCAGGTCGGCACGGCCCAGCGCGGCGCGAAACAACTCCGCGAGCTCAGCGCGATCGTCACCACCGACGGCCTTGAGCACGACGTCGATGCCGAGTGCGTTCAGTTGTTCGGTAACGAAAAGCGAGTTGGTATCGAGACGGAGCGGGGTCAGCAGCTCGCTGCCCACGGCGATGATCGCCGCCCGCCCCAGCGGCTTCACACCAGCCACCCCGGCGGCGTCATCCAGATCAGTCCACGCATTACGAGATTTCCGTAGATGGCGGCCATCCCATCGTCCGCCATCACACCCAGCCCGCCCGGCAGCTTTTCAAAGCCGCCGGATGGCCACGGCTTGATGACGTCGAGCGCGCGAAAGACGAAAAACCCGACGATCGCTCCGGTGACGTTTACTGGCAGCAGCGCCAGCGTGATCAACATGCCAACGACTTCGTCCATCACCACCGGGCCCGGATCGATACCGCCAAAATAATGCTCCGCCACGGTGCCCGCCCAGACCCCGATCGCGAACAGAAGGACGATCGTGACCAGTTCGACCGTGGTGGAACCCGTCGCGCGCACGGCCGCGTAAACCGCAAGCCCCGCGGCCGAGCCGAAGGTCCCTGGCGCGATCGGCGCATAACCGACGTAACCGCACGTGGCAACAAAGAGGCCGGCGCGCTGAACAAGAGACTGGCCGTGCTGTGCCGGCCCACCAGAAGACAAGGAACGGCTACTCGTGAAGCGGGCCGACGACGCGTGTGCCCGCGACGCGATCGTGGAGTGCACGGCGGTCGCCGGCGAAGAGAACCGGTGCGAACCCGATGCCCACCGTGGCGACGGATGCAAGTGCGGCCAGTGTTCGCTGGACGGCTCGTGCCGGTTCGACCTCACGATCGTTGTCGGTGACGACCCGGATGCCCGTTGCCATCTTGCCAACAGTCTGACCGCCCAGCATGGTGAACACGGAGAAGTACGATCCCTTCACCAGCATCAGAAATAATGCCAGCGGAACGACCGGCACGGTTCGCCATGCGCTGAACGGCAGGCCCGCGATCTGAAACGTGAAATAGATCACGATCGCGTCGATCGAGAGCAGGATCAGATGATCGACAAGCGCGGCAGTGAGACGACGCGCCGGACCACTTGTCCTCACCGCCGCCGGCGTGGACGGCCGTGCCCGCGGTGGCGCGACCGGTGCCGCGGTGCGCGGCGCCGACGTGATGATCGGTTCTTCGGCAAATGCCAGGACCGGATCGGACTCCTGCGCTCTGCGCACAGGTTTGGGAACTGTTCGCAGCCCTGGCTTTTCTGGCGTGCGCCGAACCGCCAGCGGCGGCCGCGGTGCGGCTGGCACCTTGATGAGCGGCTCGTCCGAATCGGCGCTCCCGGGCTGGAAGAGCGGTAGCGCCGGCGCGGTGCGCGTTGCGAACGGCGGCCGGACCGCGGGCTGGACGGTGGGAGCTGGTGCCGTGGATTGCGGCACCGTTGCCGGGACGTCGGCGATCGCAGCGGGCCGAGCATCGAGCGTCATCGCCGCTAACGGATCAGCCGGCATGGTCGACGACGAGGCCGCGGGCCGCACGTTGTCGAGCCGCGCCTCGAGCTGATTCAACCATCGGTCGGCATCGCGCTGCAGTTCCGGCTCGCGCAGCGGTAAGTCGGGCTCCTGCGGTGCGGCAATGGCCACCGCCAGCGAGAAGTCGTAGCCGCAGTTCTTACAGCGATCACCGGTCTCGAACCCGAGGTATTCACATTTCGGGCACTTCATCGGACGGCCTCCCCTGCGGGTGTCGTGGAGTGAGCCTTGTCAGGCTCGCCAGGACTCACGGTGGCAAGAAGCGTCATCTGAATCGCCGCGGTCAAGGCGTCCGCGTCGGCGCGAAGCGGGTCGCCGCGGTCGATCGATTCAAGCAGCCGGAGCGCGTCGTGAGGCTTGCCGCCGTCGAACAAGATCTGGGCCTGCGACAGACGCAATTCCGCGCCGCGTACGACCGGCAGCGGATCGTCCGTGCGCGGATCCGGCACCGCCGCCGCCGACGGCGCTTCACCGAGCCACGACGCGATTGGCGGCGCGGCCAGCAGGACGGCGGCGGCAATGCCCACGCATACGGCAATGGTCGCGATCCAGTTCGTCGCCGCGGCAGCGGGTTTGTCGCTGTGGCGGCGAAAGGCGCGCCCGACAGACGTCGCTCCGTCACTCGCGATCTGCGCCAGGGGCGCCGCGGCAGCCTGACCGGCCTCGGCAACGCCGAGCCGCTGCAGGAACACCAGCGCCGTTTCGCTGCTGCCGGCGGCGGCGGCGCGCGTGAGGAGCTGGCGCGCATCGGCCAGATCCCCGATCCGATACGCCTCCAGGCCACGATGCAGCAGTTCGTCCGATTCCCGCTGACGTTCGGCGAGCGCTCCCCGTGCCCGCTCGATGTACGCACGCGCGCGGCCATGGCCGCGCTCGAGGAACGCCACACGCGTCCAGACGTTCACGGCTCGTTCGAATCGCCCTTCGAAGTAGTGGTCGAGCCCGGCGAGGAGAAGCCGCTCGATCAACGCCTCGCGATCCGCCGCATCGGCGGACGTCTCATTGCCAGGCGCGGTGCGCAGCGGCTCGGTCATGCGGCTATGGGCACGGAAGCACGCCTATTATAGGCGCTTATGGCCGTGATTGAGTGCGTGCCGAACGTCAGCGACGGGCGCCGCCCTGACGTGATCGACCGCCTCGCCTCGTCGATCGGACACATCGCGGGTGTGCGCCTGCTCGACCGCTCCTCCGACCCGGCGCACAACCGATCGGTGTTCACCTTCGCGGGTGATGCACAGCCGGTCGCCGATGCCGTCCTCGCGCTCTTCGAGACGGCCGTCACCGCGATCGATCTGCGATCGCACTCAGGGGCGCATCCACGGCTTGGCGCGGTTGATGTCGTTCCATTCATTCCGGTCAGCGGCGCGACGATGACGGACTGCGTCGCGCTGGCGCGGACGACGGCAGCCGCTGTCGCATCGCGCTTCCAGATTCCGGTGTTCCTCTACGAAGAAGCCGCCTCGACGGACGCCAGGCGCAACCTCGCCGACATCCGCCGTGGTGAGTTCGAGGGATTGGCCGCAAAGTTGGCGCTGCCGGAGTGGCAACCTGATTACGGCCCGCCGCGGCCGCATCCCACAGCGGGGGCCGTCGCAATCGGCGCTCGCGCGCCGTTGATTGCGTTCAACGTCAACCTGGCGACAGACCGCCTGGAGACGGCGAAGGCGATCGCCGCGGCCGTGCGCCACAGCAGCGGCGGATTGCCGTTCGTAAAAGCGCTCGGGATTGCGCTGGAGCATCGCGGGGTGGCCCAGGTGTCCATGAACTTGACGAATTACGAAAAAACGTCGATCGTGCGCGTGTTCGAGGCGGTCAGGCACGAAGCGGACCGCCACGGTACGTCGGTCCTGGAGAGTGAAATCGTTGGACTCGTGCCGGAGGCGGCGCTGCCGCCGGATCCCGAACAGTCGCTGCAGTTGGCGGGATTCAACCCCAATCAGGTGCTCGAGCACCGCCTCAAGGAGATGCGCTGATGCGTCGCAACGGGATTCGCAACCTCGTGCTGGGCACGGCAATCGCGTCGACCGCCCTGTATGCCGGCCTCGGCGCACAGCAGGCGGCCGCGCCGGCCGGTCGCGTCCCACGCCGGCTCTCTACAACACGGTCAGATGCGCCGAAATAAGTGGAAAACTTGAAAAGTGGAAAGGTGGAAAAGTACGTAGAAAGTACAACGAGGTGATTCGGGGATTCTGAAATGGGCGGGACATTCGCTGTGCCCGCGTGGGCACCGTGCGTGCTTCGTCGTGCGGATGCCTCGGCTCGACCTGCTTACCCGGACGGAATTGTTCGCCCTCGCTGTTTTTCACTTCTGCCGAGCGCTCCCCAAAACGAAGGAAGCGCAGGAGCCCGCCGATCAACTTCGGAGGGCAGCCAACGGGATACGTACGAACTATCGCGCCGCGAGGCGCGGTCGATCGTACGCGGAGTTCAAGGCCAAGCTTGGCGTCGTGTTCGAAGAAGCGGACGAAGCTGCAGATT
>Ga0209486_10001096_pt1 | contig 11752 bp, 16 predicted proteins | sample NCCompost_FD_187518 | JGI IMG/M metagenome (GOLD analysis project Ga0209486, IMG submission 187518) | Agricultural soil microbial communities from Utah to study Nitrogen management - NC Compost (SPAdes) (version 2) | ecosystem: Environmental > Terrestrial > Soil > Agricultural land | place...
GGAAATCTGCCGCCGATAGCCTGCTCGACCGAGGTTACGGCAGACCGGTGCAGCAGATCGAAGCGGGTGCGCCTGGTGCGTTTGAAAACGTCGAAGATGCCGAGTTGCGTCAAATTGTGATGCGTGAGGCGGCGTTGCTGATTGCCGGCACGTCGTCAACGATCGAAGGAGAGAGCGACGATGGATCATGACGAGAAGCCGTGGATTGGGCGTTGGCTTTGGCCCGTTGCAATGAGTTCCGCCGTTGTGGTGGCGTTCTCTGTGATTGGTCTTGCGATTTGGACAGTATTTTGACGTGCATCCACATGACAGCGGCGAAGAGAAATTCGAACAAGCCAAGGTCGAACTTGGCCACACACGCGCGCTCGCCGCTGCATTACGAGAGCTGAAACGCCGAGAGCTGCGCCGCTCGTTTCAAGAGCCGGACGGCCGTGGCCTTCTGAACTTCATTAAGCACTTTTGGGAAGAACTCGAACCCGGCCGGCACCTTCAAACCGGCTGGGCACTGCTTGCCATGTGCAAGTATCTGCAGGCGGTCAGCGAAGGGCGAATCACGCGCCTGCTGATCAACGTGCCGCCCGGTTCGATGAAGTCGCTCTTGGTCAACGTGTTTTGGCCAGCGTGGGAATGGGGACCGGGCCGCAAGCCGTCCATGCGTTACGTGTCGTTCTCCTACGGCGCACACCTGACCGAGCGCGATAATCAGAAATTCGGCGACCTAATCGCCTCGCCGCGGTTCGCCGAGCTGTACCCAAAGATCGCATTGCGCGAACGGGGCAAGCGCAAGGTCAGCAACGACAACACCGGATGGAAGTTCGCCACGTCCGTCGGCGGCGTCGGCACGGGCGAGCGCGGCGACCGGGTGCTGTTGGACGACCCGCACAACGTGAAGGAAGCCGAATCAGACCAGGTCCGGACCGAGACAGTGCGCTGGTTCAAAGAGGCGATGTCAAACCGCCTCAACGACATGCACAAGTCGGCGATCATCGTGATTATGCAGCGCGTGCACGAGGATGACGTTTCGGGCGCGATTATCGCCGAAAAGCTTGGCTATGTGCATCTGATGATCCCGATGGAGTTCGAGCCGGATCGCCGGACCGTTACGTTCATTGGTAGCAAGCTATTCTGGGCAGATCCGCGCCGCTACGAGGATGAAATCTTTTGGCCTGAGCGGTTCCCGCCAGAGGCGGTGGTCGAGGTAAAGCTGCTTGGCGAGCACGCCTATGCTGGCCAGTATCAGCAGCGCCCCGAACCCCGTGGCGGCGGCCTGTTCAAGCGGGAATACTGGGGGCGTTGGGAGAAGCCGACATATCCCAAGCTGAATTACGTCGTGGCCTCGCTTGACGGCGCGTTTACCGAGAAAAAGGAAAACGACCCGTGCGGCTTCACCGTGTGGGGCGCCTGGACGACCGAGGAAGGCGACAAGGCGGCAATCACGCTCACCGCATGGCGCAAACACCTGCCCCTGCATAAGAACGTCCGAGAGCGCCTGCCGGGCGAGACGTGGGCACAGTACAAGCTCGACACCGAGCACGAGTGGGGGCTGATTCAGTGGCTGAACTACGAGTGCAACAGATGGGGCGGCGTCGATAAGCTGCTGATTGAGAACAAGGCCAACGGCCACGACGTCGCGGCCGAAATGATTCGGCTGTTCGCATGGGCGAAATTCGTGGTGCAGCTCATCGATCCAGGCCAAAACGACAAATGGGCCCGTGCGCTCGCCGTGCAGCCGGTGTTTGCTGAAGGTCTGGTTTATACGCTGGCCGATACGATGAAGCGGCAATGGGTAAAAACGCTGGTCGACGATCTAGCTATTTTCCCACGCGGGCGGTATGATGATCAGGTTGACGCCACGACGCAGGCGTTGCGGTGGCTGCGGCGAAATGGTCTGTTGATCATGGCAGCCGAGCGCAAGGCGTTGCTGGTCGAACAAGAGAAGTTCAAACGGCGATTGATGCCGCTTTATGACGTGTGAGGGCGAAAATGGATAAGGACGGATTGGCGTTTTTGGGCGGAGTGCTGTTCGTGTTCGGCGCGGGCATAGCCGTTGGGCTGTTTATTGGCTGGCTGGTGTTCTAATGTGCGCTCCTGGACCGATTAGCCGACCACGGTCGAAGGCCGAACGGCGTGCCGCGCTGAAGGTGCAGCGGCGCCAAGTGTTGCGAGACTTACGGGCGATCAACAAAGAATTGAAGGAACTGGCGCCCGATGTTTGCGAGCAACGTAGCGAAGCTGGACGATTACCGGAAGCCGACGGACGAACCGCCGTCGATTGAGGTCGAACAGCCTGACGGCAGTGTGATTATCTATTTCGGCAACGATCCGCACGTCATCACTGAAGACGTTGCCGAAAATGACGATTTTTACGCGAACATTGTCGATCAGGTTGACCCCGCGTCGCTCGGCTCGCTCGCCTGGACCGTGCTTGACGGTATTCAGGCCGATGAAGACAGCCGCAACCAGTGGCTTGCCGATCGCACCCGCGGCATGGATCTGCTTGCGCTGAAGGTCGAGAAGCCTCGCGCGGATCTCGGCGGCGCCGGCGCACCTATGGACGGCATGTCGACCGTGCGCCATCCGCTGTTGCTCGAGGCGTGCATAAAGTTTCAAAGCAATTTCAAGCGGGAGATGTTGCCGCCAAGCGGCCCGGTGAAGATCAAAAACGCAGGCACCGCCACCGCTGCCGCCGACACCGCGGCCGAAAAGCTCGGCGATCTGATGAACCGGTTCTTTACCGAGTTTTCGCCCGAATATTACCCCGATACCGAGCGCATGGCGTTCGACTACGGATTCAGCGGCACGGCGTTCAAAAAGCCATACCATTGCCCGCTGCGTCGCCGGCCGGTGTCCGACACGGTCGAGAGCAAAAACCTGATCGTTTCGAATGATGCGACCGACCTGCGGACCGCGCAGCGCGTGACGCATCGTATCGAGATGACGCAGGCGACAATGAAGCGCATGCAATTCGTCGGCGCCTATCGTGACGTTCATCTTGGTATGCCGGACAATACCGGCGCGACCATGCTTGACGTGAAGCAGAAGCAGCAGCAGGGGCTTGCCGCGACGCCGACACGTCCGCAAGATCAGCAGTTTACGGTTTATGAATGTCACACCTTCCTGGACCTGCCCGGCTTTGAGCACGTCGACGAGGATGGTAACGAGACCGGCCTGCCGCTGCCCTATCTGCTGACGGTCGAAAAGCAGTCGCGTCAGGTGCTCGAGATCCGTCGCGACTGGAAGCGCGATAACGAGACGTTCGAGCGCCGCACGGCGTTCGTTGCCTATCACTTCGTGCCGACCTTCGGCTTTTACGCTGCCGGCCTGCTGCATATTCTCGGCAACACCACACAGGCCGTGACGGGCGCGTGGCGCATCCTGTTGGATAGCGGCATGTTCGCGAACTTCCCCGGCTTCCTGTACGCCAAGACGGGCGGGCGGCAGGAAGATCTGAACTTGCGCGTGCCGCCTGGTGGCGGCGCTGCTGTCGACACTGGCGGCGGCGAGGATATCCGCAAGACGATCATGTCGCTGCCCTACCAGACGCAGCACATGGCGCCCCTGCAGGGGCTGACCAACGACATGGCCGCGACGGGCGCGCGTGTCGGCGGCGCTGCCGAGTTTATCGATCCGGCTGGCGTCAAGCAGAACATGCCGGTCGGCACGATGATGGCGATGGTGGAACAGCAGGCGCAGATTGTCAGCGCCGTGCACGAGCGCGCCTATGCGTCGCAGTCGCTCGAGCTGCAGACCATGCTTGAGCTGATGCGCGAAGATCCGGAAGCGATCTGGCGGTTTATCGAGAAAGACGGGAACTGGACCTACGACGAACTCGTGCAGGTGCTCGAGACCTATTCGCTTGTCCCGGTTGCCGATCCGAACACGCCGACGCACATTCACCGCATTATGAAAATGACCGTCTTGAAGCAGCTTCAGGAGGGATCGCCGGAACTCTACAACGCCAAGGCTGTCGACGAACGAATCCTGCGTTCGATCAAGATCGACGACCCGGAAACGCTGTTCGCGCCGCCTGCGCCGCCGCAGGCGCTGCCGCCTGATCCTGCTGTCATCGTCGCGCAGACGGTCGCACAGACCAAACAGGCCGAGATCGCAGCGCGCAGCGAAACCGAGGCGGGCAAGCTGATGCTTGCGCTCGAGAAGCTGATGAAGGACCACGAGGCGAAGCTTGCCGAGATTGAGGCGCGCATGAAGATCGCCGGCGCAACGGACAGTGTGAAAATGACGGACATTGACACGCGTGCCGAAACTGCCGACAAGGATCGTGTGTCGCGCGAGCATGTGGCGACGATCAATCTGGCCGAGCGGGTGGCGAACTCGCCATATGACGACGACAACCACGCGAAGGCACTCGAGCTGAAGAAGTCCGGGCCGCCGAAAGCACCAGGGGCGAAGAAATGACGACTTGGCTGCAGCGGCTGCGCGGTGTTCCGGAGTATGTCGAGACCTACGGCGACCCGCTGAACCGCATCACCCACGCCGAACGCACGGGCGAGCGGATCGACGTGTTCGAAGCGCATTTCAGCGAGGAATACGATCTGCCGCACCGGGAAGATGCAGCGGATCTGTGGACGTCAGGGCGATACAATGCGCGCAATCCATTTACGCAGGCCGCGCTCGACAAGTGACCATGAACAGATGGTTCACGACGATCGTGCACGGCTGGAAGAACAACGTCAGTTCGCCGTTGTGCAAATGGCGATTTATGATAAAGTTCCCCGAACGGTGCGTGATCGGACCAAAGAAGACACGATTCACCTAAGAAGGTTTTTCGGATTATGACCAGCTACGCGGATATTCGGAAGTCGAGCCGGGCGGCGCATGCGAAAGCTTACGCCAACGGCGGGCGCGTCAAGAGCGCCAAGACCGTTATCAACGTAGTTGTTCCACCGGCTAGCGGGGGGCAACAGGCGCCGGCTGCCCCGATCGCAGGCATGGGACCGGGCCCGATGGCTTCGCCCCCGTCGGGCCCGCCGGCCTCTGCAATCCCGCCTGCAGCCGCAAACGCGGCGCTCGGCGCCATGGGCGGCGCTCCTGCGTTCGCCAGCGGCGGGCGCGTCCCGGCTGGCAAGGTTCCCGGCAAGCTTGCGGCGAAGGCAGGCACGGCCAGCGGACAGGGGCGATTGAAGCAGGCGAAGAAGCTGAAGTAATTCCTTCGGGAGAGGCTAAGTTGCAGGGGACCGGCCGTAAAATAGGAACCTGACTGACCGGGTGTTGGCTACCTCCAACACCCGGTCAGAATCTAAGGGCGAAAGGGCGAACTATGAAAGATATGCACTGGTCTTACGACCATCTACCACCCCACCTGCGCGCATATAGCAAGCCGATTTGCGAGCTTGCCCGCGAATATGCGCGAACCCTCCCACAATCCGCCGAACTGAATGCCGGCCTGCGCAAGCTGATGGAGGCGAAAGACTGTTTCGTGCGCGCGGCGATCGAAACGCACGGCACGAAGTCGGTCGACCGGATGTTAGTTAACGACATTCGCACTAGAGGATTTGAGGCGACGGCGGCCGATTTCCTTAATAAAGATTTTGACCCAATCAGCAACCAGCCGTTGCCGGCCGACAGCCCCTATAGCATGGCGCATGTGCCGGTGACGAGACAGGAACCGGTGACGACGTACGTTCCCGATTATGCGAGCGGTAGTGTTGACGAGTTTTGCGACGGCGTTTTGTTCTGTCGTCACGATATGTCGTGTGAAGTGGCCCGCATGAGTGCCGGTAGTAGGGTAAATACTTCACCCTGCGATTGCGGCGCCCGTGAAAGGGTGACGGCAATGCGAGACCAGACTAAAACCGTGCTTGAAGCCATGAAGCCGGACGCAGCCCGACCGTTCATCAACAGCGGCGTTATGGTCCCGGTGGCTGCCCCAAACGGTACGGAAGCGCACCGTGCCCTGTGCGACTTCAATATGGATCGCGCGCCTTGCAATTGCGATCGGGGTACATCGCTCTATTTGGCTAGCGCCGCACCAACTTACGACACCGAAGCTAAATCATGAGCGACTATGTCCCGAAAGTCGTTCGGTTGCCGGGCGTCACGCTCACACCGCAGCTCGTGCTGAACCGAACGACTGAAAAGCTCGACAGGATCAAGGCGATCTTCATCGTTATCCAGTGGGACGACACCACGCACGCTTGCGATTGGTCATCGATGAAGCTAAGCGAGCTGTGCATGATGAAGGACGTTGCACACGTCGAAGTGTTTGACGAGATCCGGCGCCATGCTAACACCGAGTGATCTAAAACTTGCGCGGGCGTTGCGCACCTGGATCGTCAATGAGAGCGACCGGCTTAGCAAGATTGCTATTCATGGCATGGAAGAAAAACCGTATCTGAAGGCGGTGGCACGCCATCAGGCGCTGATGGATTTTATGAAGGAAATCGATAGCTTAGAAGCTGAAATAAGGGCGGACAGATGAGATTTGATTTACGAGAATTCGGCGATGAACCCGATCAGCGACAGGCGCTGCTTGACGCGACGCGCGACGCCGTCGCCGGCATTACGCTGATGCGTAACCGCGTGCTGGTGGCGACGTTCATCGAACCGGCAAAGACCAAAGGCGGCATCATCCTGACGAACAAAACGCTTGACGAGAGCCGGTTCCAAGGGAAGGTCGGCCTGGTGCTGAAGCTCGGACCGATGGCGTTCAAATTCCCCGATGAATACGCCAGCGACGTGCCGTCGGTCGGCGATTGGGTGTTCTATCGCCCGTCGGACGCCACCGAATGCGGTGTGAAAATCGTTGGCACCGTTCGCGACGGCGTCTTGTGCCGTCACATTCATGACGATAATATCGTTGGAATTATCGACGGCCCGGAACTGGTCTGGTAATGGTCGAGATCGCAGAAATCCTTGCCGAACGGGGCAGTCGTTACGGCAAGTTCACCGACCACGCGTTTATCGCGCAGTTGATCAAAGCTGCAATGTCTGGTGATTTTCACCAGATTCGCATATTGATCGATGGCGAGGATCAAGAGCAGTCGGCGCGGGTTCGTAAAGCTTTGCTCGCCAAGTGGCAGGCGTTGGCTGCGGATCAGCGTGAAGCGCTCGAGATGAACGCGCATAAGGTTGCACGGATCTTGAACGGCGACCCCGATTACTCGGACAGTTGGCGCGATATCGCCGGTTATGCGACGTTGGTCGCGGATCGGCTTGACGGAAAGGTTGTGTAGTGGCGAAGAGTAGAGGGCACCGCGGCAACGGCCGCGCGATGTTTGCGGCCGATGGTGGCGCGGTCGAGGAAGAGGAACGCCCGGAAGACGCCATCGTTGTCGTCGATCCGGACGGCAATCCATACGACGATGACGCGCCGCTCGAGACGTATGAAGAGGTCGAGACCGAGGCAGAGCCGGAACTCGACCCAATCGAAAATCTCACACGGGAACGTGATCAGCTTCGCCAACAGCAGCAGCAGACTGCTGCCGAGCTGCAGAATACGCGGCGTCGTCTCGAGGCGGCGAGCACCGAGAACCATGAGACTACCAAGGCGCTGTTTTCCGCAGCAGTCGAGACGGCCAAAAGCGGCCTGACCGCCGCGAAGAACAAGTACGCCGAGGCGGCGGCGCAAGGCGACTGGCTCGGCGCCGCTGACGCACAAGTCGAGATTGCACGGCACACGCAGGAGATCGCGCAAATCGAGGTGGCTGCGCGCGACATCGCCGAACAGCCCGCACCAAAGCCGCAGCAGGCACGCCAGCCGGCCGCGCAGCAGCAGCCGGCGGATTTCAACGCGGCCGTCGACCGGTATATTTCCGCATTGACGCCAGCGCAGCAGGCGTTCGCCAAGAAGCATCGCGGTGCCATCTTCCCGGAAGGCGACGACAAGCCGCTGAAGACCGTCGAAGCGCTTGCCAGCGCCGCGGCGTTGAAGCACGGCCTGGACACCCCCGAATTTTTCGCCTTCATTGAGGATAGCATGGGACTGAAGGAACAGCCCAAACCGACGTCCGTCCCGCGTGTGGCGCAGAAGCGTCCGCCGATCGCGTCGGCACCGGTCCAGCGTGGCGGCACGCGGCAGACGACACAAGTCGAGCTGACCGCCGCCGAACGCGACATTGCCAAGCGCATGGGTATGACGCCCGCGAAATATGCGCTGCGCAAAAAGCAGATTCAGGACGGCACCAAGAGCGCCGACTACAACGGGCCGCGCTTCTCGCGTGACGACCCGGCGAACAATGGAGGTCGATAAAGATGGCGATGATTCTGCCCCCACCGCCGCAGCAGCAGTTGCGTGAACCGGTGCACCAGCCGGCCCGGCCGGATATCCGTCAGGCGCGCGGCCGTGACGGCGAGATCCTGCAACGTAATAACCGCGGCGAGCCGGCCGATCAGTTCGAGTTGCCGTCACGCATGCTCGAACGCGGCTGGTCTTACCAGTGGGTGCGCGCCTCGAGCCTCGGCAAGCCCGACCCGTCAAATCTTACCTCGCACCACGAAAACGGCTGGCGCCCTGTGCCTGCGTCGCGCTGCCCCGGTCACTTCCATCCTGCTGGCTATCAGGGCGCGATTGAGCGTGACGGCCTGGTGCTGATGGAGCGTCCCGAAACCCTGACGCAGGACGCGCTGCAGGATGGGGTGAACGCCGCTCGCCGACAGAAGCACAACCAGGCGGCCGACTTCCAAGGTGTCGAGCGTATGCTTGACGAGACCGGCGGCAGTTCGCACGCTTTCGCCGCATCGTCGGCGGCGACGGATAGTCGTGGCGTCGCTAAACCGATCCTCAATCGTTCGGTTGAAGCCGCACCGACGAATCTTTATCCGAAGCGTGAATACGCTATCGGTGACGATTGATCGTTGACGAACGAATTGTTCGCTGCTAATTGTTGAGGAACATTAGCAGCGAGCGCGATTTCCGGGATGGGATCTGCGGGCTGAACAGGGCGAAAACTGTTCAACCTTTGTGGGTCTTATCCAATGGCAAACGTCAACGCGCCTTTCGGCCTTCTCCCCTATGGGCTGAACAACTCTCCCTCTACCCCGTCATTTCCGACGATCACGCGTAAGATCGCACAGGCCAACACCAACGTTCTGGCTAAGGGCGATCCGTGCATTGATCTCAACACCGGCTACATCGATCGCACCACCGGCACGCCCGTAACGAGCGCCGCTTCGCTCTATTGTGGCGTGTTTTGGGGCTGCGAATATGTGTCGGTGTCGCAGGGCAAAAAGGTCTGGTCGACCTACTGGCCCGGCGGCGACGCAGCCGGCGACGCAACGGCCTACCTCGTGCCGCTGATGGGCGCCACGCCTGGTGTCTTCATGATCCAGGCGCTTGCCGATCCTGTCGTGTTCGCCGATATCGGCCGCAACGGGCAGTTCAGCTATGCGGCGCCGAGCGGCGGCGGCATCTACAAGAAGTCGGGCGTCACGCTCGACACCACCACCAACACCACTGCGACTTGGCCGCTCCGGATCATCGGTCTGCTTTCGCAGATCTCGGCGCCCGGCGCGCCCGGCACGGACGACACCGCGTCTTACAATATCGCGCTGGTGTCCTTCAACTCGCTGCAGGTCACAGGCATCTAACGGACGCAGGCGCGGCCACATAATAGGGAAAGTATTCCATGTCGGTTAATCTTGCTGCGATCCGTGACCTTCTCCTGCCCGGTCTGATGGACGTTACCGGGCAGTATCCGGAGATCGAAACGAATTGGTCGAAGGTCTTCAAAACGCATCAGTCGAATATGGCGCTCGAGCGCACGGCGCAAATGCGCTACATGTCGATTGCGCGGCTCAAGACTGAAGGCGGCGCGACCACGTTCGACAACAATGCCGGCGAACGGTTCGTTTATAACCTGGAACCGATCGAAGCCGGCCTTGGCTACGCGATCACCCGCAAGGCAATCGACGACAACCTCTATCAAGACGCGTTCATGCCGACCAATTTGGGGCTGAACAAGTCGTTCCGTGAGTTCTGGGAAGTTGAGGCGGCCGACGTCTTTAACAGCGCCAACGTCTACAACTCGGCCTTGTCCGGCGACGGCAAGGCGTTGCTCGCCACCGACCACCCCTACGACAGCGGCACTTGGTCGAACACCAGCACCGTGCCGCTCAATCTGAACGAAGCGTCGCTGCTGACCGGTCAGAAGGCAATCCGCAAGAATTTCGTCGACGAGGCTGGTCTGCGCGTTCGGGCTCGTGCTCGCAAGCTCCTGGTGCCGGTCGATCTGGAAGACGTCGCAATTCGCCTCACCACGACGCCGCTGCGACCCGGCACGGGCAACAACGACGTCAACGCCATCCTGACGCTTTCCGGCGGTATTCCCGACGGCTATGAGGTGATGGACTATTTCACGTCGGCCCTCGCATGGTTCATTAAGACCGATATTGAGGGACTGATTCACCTGCAGCGCATCGCCTACGAAACCGACATGTTCTGCGATTTCATCACGGACAATCTGTTGGTCAAAGGCTACGAGCGCGGCGGGTTCTTCTACAACGACCCACGCTGCGTTTGGGGGCAGATCCCGACCAGCTAAGAGTTTTGCGCGTGTAGCCTCCCACCACTGCCCGGTGTGATAATCACACCGGGACATTTTCGAAACGGACGGACCAATGACACTGACAGCCTTCCCAAACGGTCTTTCAAGCTTTGGAATGCCAGTCGTTGGTGGCGGGCTGCCGATCGCACAGCAGTATTTCTTCGTGAACTCGGTTCGCGGATCGAATGGGAATGAGGGCACCGACCCGGAATCGCCGTTCAGCACGATCGACTTTGCAGTCGGCAAGTGTCGAGCCAGCGAAGGCGCTGTAATCGTCGCGCTTCCTGGTCACGTTGAGACGGTTGTAGCTGCCGCTGGCTTGGCGCTGGACGTCGCAGGCATCAACCTGGTTGGTGTTGGTCAGGGCACGTTACGCCCGCGGATCAATTTCACCACTCTGGCGACGGCAAGTATGGTCGTTAGTGCGGCGAATATCAGCATGCGCGGCTTCCGGTTCACCGGTAACGTCGACGCGCTCGAGAACCCGATTCACATTCAGGCTGCAGACTTCTCGCTGGTTGATGCGTCTTGGCGGGATGAGGGTTCGACGCAGGCGACTGACGTCATTCTGACCACCGCTGCGGCCGATCGTATGTTAGTCGATCAGTATTCGCACTTCGGCGCGGCTGCTGCAGGCGGTGCGTCTGGTATCGCGCTGGTCGGTGGCGACGGCATCGTTCTGTCGAACATCTTCGCTGATGGGAACTTCTCGGTCGGTTTCTTCGATGTTCGCACCACGGCGACGACCAATCTGCGCGCGTTCAACTGGATGGCACGCACCCGCAACAGCGCCGACGTCATCGGCGTCGACACGATCACCGGTTCAACCGGCATCATCGGCCCGAACATGTATCTGAATGTCGCCGACAATGCCGCGAACTTTGCTGCAGCCTTCAGCGGCGCGACGTTCCGCTATCACAACCCGGTTTCGATCGTCAACCTTGCCGGCGAACTTGGCGGCATCGATACGACGGCTGCGACCGGCTTCAAGACGATGTCGACGAACGCCTAATTACCCGATATTGTCGGCGGGCGAGACGTCACTTACGAGGAACGACAATGGCACAGCCGAAGAAGCCGGATCAGCAGGTTAAGCGCGTTGCGAAAGGCGCGCCGACCAAAGGCAGCGGCTCGGATACGAGCCCCTACAGCAGCGCCCATAAGGGCAGCAAGAAGGGTTAATAGGTCATGGGGAACCCTGTTCGGCGGTCCTACACGGCGTTGGACAGTGGTCCCCAACAGCCTATCAA
>Ga0209486_10001097_pt1 | contig 11743 bp, 13 predicted proteins | sample NCCompost_FD_187518 | JGI IMG/M metagenome (GOLD analysis project Ga0209486, IMG submission 187518) | Agricultural soil microbial communities from Utah to study Nitrogen management - NC Compost (SPAdes) (version 2) | ecosystem: Environmental > Terrestrial > Soil > Agricultural land | place...
CCCGCCCATGCTGGCCCCGGCCAGAAAGTAGGGACCGGGCAGCAACTGATCCGCTACGGCCTGCGCCATATCGGCCAAGGCGCTCACGTCGAGGCCGGCGTCCGGGTCGAACGGGGCGAGGCCCGTGCCGGGCTGGTCGAAAGTGACCAGCGTGCAATCCGCCAGGGACGGACTCTGGAAGGCGGCGTAAAAGTTCTCCTTCGCTCCGCCTAGCCCGTGAACAAAGAGGACGGCCGGGCCGCCAGTCCCATCGCGGTAGAGGTAAGGCAGCGAAAAGTGTCGGCCACGCCATTCGACGACTTGCCGGTCGAGACGTGGAAGATTCGTCTGTATTGGGATATGCATATCGTTACTCTGCCGCCAACGTCAGAGTTGACTGGGTGGCGATGCCTCAATTCCAACGAGTCATGCCGCGTTTATTACGCACCTGATTCGTCAACTGCTCTCATAAATGCGGTGACCAACGGATGTGGTTGCTCTGCCGTCGAACGGGTCTGAGGTACGAAGAGCGTTCCCAAAAAGAATGGGTGACCGGGCAACTCAACAACTCGAATCTCGCCTTCGCTATCTGATCCGGTGATTTTCAAGGAGCCGCTCTTCAAGAGGGAAACGTGATCTGGGTTGACACCAAAATTGCAATAGTATTGCTCGATAGCTGAGGTCGCTCCGTAGATCTGTGCGACCCGCGAGCCGGAAGAAAACGTCAACTTCATTTCGCGACCTGCGAGCGAACAGGCGAGTTGTGAAATGAAGAGGTGAGAAGCGTAAGGATCATACTCAGCGTTGCCCGCATCCTTAAACCCGAGGACATTGCGCGCGTACTCAATGATCATGTGTTGGAATCCACCGCAGGTGCCAAAACATGCGAAGCCGTTCTCGCGTGCGTAACGAATAGCCGAGAGCGCGTGGTCTAAATTCTTATACGGACTGCCAGGCGCCACCCAGATGCCTGAAAAACGCTCGAATAAAGTTTTGTCTATTTCCTCTGTAGATACCCAGGAACAGTGGATGTCGAGTCCTGATGCTGCACGCGAATGCTCGATGGCCGCACTGGTCGCAATATGCGGCGGAAAGGTCGGAGTGTACTCACCTATGATTGCGATTGATCGCTTCATACTGCCTCTTCAACTGATCATCTTTATGATATCCCGCCGCTCGCGTCCAACGAGTTGTTCGGCGTCGTGTCAGTTAGGTTTCCCCTTCTGAAATTTAGACCATTTGTCCAAGAAATCACGAATTGCTTCTTGTGCGCCGATTTGCTAGCACGAATGTCGAATGACGAGTAGCTCATTGATTTTCGCGTTGTGTAGAGAAACCTGGGGGCGGGTTTTTGGCTACCTACGCCAGATTCCGTTTGGATATTGGCTTCCCGCGAATGCAAACGGCAAGCTTCCCAGGACGCTGGTAACTGCCGAAGGAAGCGCTACCGCCGGCATTGGCGTAGAAGATGAGAATTTCCGCTTCGTCAGTGGTTCCGACAAGTTGTGCGTCAACTTTGCTCTTGCGAATGTATTCTTCGATTTGGTTGAAGATGGCTTTGTGAGCCTCGAGGTCCCTGGACATTACGTAGACTGTGCGCTTGCCTCGGAGTTCCGAGAAATCGCCGTATTCGGGAAGAACCTGTTGAGCTGTCGCGCCAACGCAAAGCAACGAGACAATGAAGGCCGCTGTCGTGAGTTTCGGCATGGGGCTTTTCCCTCCAAGAAAAAGACGCGAACGTCCGCCGTTCCTACGGTAGCGTGCGACGAACGAAAACAGTCGTGGCGCCTTCGTCAAGTGCAACGGCATGTTAGCCAGCGTCTACACCAACCATGATCCTCAGCTGTCGAATGCGATGAAGGTGATGGTCATCATGCTCGGCATAGAACTGGGCGCAATCGACGAGACGCATTAGCACCTGAAGCCGTTCATGGAAGGCCGAAGTTTGCTGAAGTTCGGGCGAAGCCTGCGAAAGCGCCTGAACCAGTCGGGTACGTCGACTACCAAGTTCGCGGAGAGTCTCTACCACGGGACGGTCCTGATGTCTCTTCGCCAACTCCTGAAAGCGTGACCCAATTGCTGGCGTGTACGTCTTCTTCTTGTTCCTCAGGTCATCAAGTCGTTCCTGCCAGAGTTCTTCGACATCCGATAGATGACCGATGTTCTGAGCAATGGACCACTTCCCCTCAAGCTGAGCTTGCGCAAGGCGATCGTCGACACCAACGAGCAACGCATCAAGCCTGGGTAGCACGCCGCGAAGCCGTTCAACGAAGTCGGCGAGCATCCACGGCGGATGAACAAAGGTGAACTTCCGTTGCGCCCAGGGAGGACGGTCGAACTCTGAAGAGAGCTGAACCGTGCGTCTTTCAGGTTTCATCACGATCTCCTGGCTAACGGCGGAGTTGACGCGGCGGCGCCTTAATTCATCCTTCCGCCTTCATCCTTCATCCTTGAGTTCGCGCTCCCGCCGCTCGCGTCCAACGATTTGCCTCTTCAACTGATCATCGAATAGAACTATGCCTGGATAGTTAGCCGGCCTTCAAAAACGATGACTGCCTGCCCTCGGATCCGCAGTTTATCAGCCACTAACTCTACGTCCATAAAACCTGTTCGCTTTGACGATTGAAAAGACTTCATTCTCGTCTTGCCTAGTCTTGATGCCCAATACTTTACCAGGAACGTGTGAGTGCCGCCGGTCACGGGATCTTCATTTGTGCCGCTCCAGGGCCAGAAGTACCGGGAATGAAAATCGTAGCCGTCCAATTCGGATGGAGCGGTAACGAGAACACCGTTGATGGAATTGTGGGATCGCTGCAGCGCGAAAAAATCCGGATCTAAGCCCGCCAACTTCTCGGTGTCCGCAACTTCCAGCAACAAGATTTTGGTTTCTTCATTGTAGACCGAATTCGTGATTGCTTTGACCCCCAAAGCAGAGAGCAAGGCAGGCGGAGCATCGGCAGGCCGGGTTCCGTAAACGGGAAATTCCATCATGATGTGGCCGTCTAATTCTTTGGCAGATAAGTCCAGGTTCTGAATGTTGATGAAGTGAACTTCGTTCAATTCATGTATTGAGAAAACAACTTTGGCAGAGGCTAGAGTCGCGTGACCGCATAATAGGATTTCCATCTTGGGTGAAAAATATCGAATTGCGAAAGCCCCGGCGGACTCCAGAGGTGAAAGAAAAGCCGTTTCAGAAAGATTCAGCTCCTGGGCGATCTGCAACATTCTTTCATTGCTTAACTGTGAGTCAACAAGGCACACACCGGCCGGATTGCCTTTGAATTGTGTGTCGGTGAAAGAATCGACTATGAAGGTTCTCATTCTACGAACCTCCGTCTTATTTTATAAAGTTTGTCACGGGCCTAAGCACCGCCTCTCACAAGCAACCTCGCACGCCACAGCTCAGCCCGCAGCTTCTTTCTGACCTCGAGCTCGCGACGAGCTAGAGTTCCACGACACCTTGAGCAATCGCGGTTACATGGCCGCCCACGTAGATTCCATCCGCGCCGTGGTCACCGGCGATCCTTACGTGCAAGAGACTCCGGCGTCTCATCTTCGTGCCCTGTTCACTAATAAGCCTGGTACCCGAGACGCCCGAAATAAAGCCGTGCTTGATCATGAAAGCCGCCAGCGGGCCCGTCGAACTTCCCGTAGCCGGGTCTTCCGGTACACCATAGTCGGGTGCGAACATGCGCGAATAAGCGCCTTCCTTTGTTACGGAAAACACGAAAACACAAAACGGTTCCGCGCCGTCTCTGAGACTCCTCATACCCTGTACATCGAGCCAAGCTCTATCCACCGCTTCTTTATCTTTGAGCGCAATCAATAGCGTTGGATTCCCGGCGTCCAGCAGCTGGGGCGCGATGTCGAGCAAGTCGTCTTCTTCAAGTCCAACGGCCTGAGCACAAATAGAACCGTCATACTGCTTACCTTCCGAGATCGCTGGCGTGCGCAACCAAATCATTGGACGCTCGCCGTTTTCAACCCAAATTTGAACCGGCCCGATCTTTTCCTCAAGACAAAACGAGTCAGAGTTGGGCGGTACGATTGCTTCGTCGAGAAGGACGAAGCTCGCGCCGATCGTTGGATGGCCTGCGAAGATCATCTCTTTTTGTGGAGTGAATATTCGGACGCGCGCAGCGCAAATCGGATTGTCGGAGGGCAGCAGGAAGGCCGTCTCAGCCAAATTCATTTCGCGGGCAAGCTTTTGCATGACCGGCTCTTCAATTTGAGTCGCGTCAGTAAACACCGCCAGGGGATTCCCCTCCAGTGCTTGCGTGGTAAAGACGTCTACGACTCGATAGTTCAACAGGGTCACTTGGCTTTCCTGACTTTCAACGCTTGTTCTTAATCGCCTAATAGTCCCAACGAGGTTCTTCCTCACCAGAACCTACGGAATCAGAACCGTCTTACCTAGCGCGCGCGATTCCGTAATCCGCCGATGAGCCTCCGAAGCAGAAGCGAGAGGCAACTCCAAACCAATCACCGGACGAAGCTCTTCATTACTCAAGCCGGCCTGCAAAGCCGCATGGATTTCCAGCAAGTCAGGCTCCGATACACTCCAAAGAAACATGCCGATCACATACGCTTCTCGGACCATGATGTCTCGCGGGGTGATTTGAACGTCACCCCTGCTTCCGATCACAATCACCCGCCCACCTGGCACGAGCAGTTTCAGGTCGTTACCAAGATTTACATCCGCACGCATCTCCAGGATTACGTTCACGCCTCGGCCATTCGTCATATCCTTAATCTGCCGTTGATAGTCCAGCGAGGAATGATTCAAGACGAAATGGGCGCCTTCGCGCTCTGCCAAACGAAGGCCCTCATCGCTACCGGCTGTTCCGATGACAGTCATTCCAGATGCACGAGCCAATTGGACACCCGCCAAGCCGACGCCGCCGCTGGCTCCGTGGATCAGCACAACTTCACCTGACTTTGCACGAGCTAATTGGAACAACGAGCGGTATGCGGTTGCGTAAGGAACGTAGATTCCCGCACCCTGAGAGAAGCTCACTGGCTGCGGTAACCGATGCAACTGCTGGCGCTGGCACAATGCGAGTTCCGCATAAGCGCCGGTGGTCGTGCCAGTAGTAAAGACTCGATCACCGATCGCCAGGTCATCGACATCTGGTCCGATAACTTCGACGACGCCGGCCGCGTCCGTTCCTGGCGTGTAAGGTAAAGACGGATTGTTAGATCCATAGGCGCCAGCACGCATGTACGTATCGTATGGGTTCACTCCAGCGGCCTTAACCCTGACCACGACCTCTGCTGCTCGCGGAACCGGATCATCCACGACTTCCACATTAAGCACTTCGGGACCGCCAAATTGATTTACCCGGATTGCTATCATTACCCATCCTCACGAAACGTCATCGCACTCCGCGACCAGATCGATTTCCACGCAGGATCCGAAAGGAATCTGAGCAACGCCGTAGGCGCAACGAACATGCATCCCGGGGGCTCCAAATACTTCTCCGAAAAGCTCAGACGCACCATTGGCTACCAGGTGCTGTTCGGTGAATGTAGGAGTGCTGTTGACGAGGACCATCAGCTTCACGATGCGTCTGATGTGGTTTAGGTCGCCCACCGCCGCCTGGAGTGTGCCCATCAGATCGATGGCCACAGCCCGGGCGCCTTCTTTACCTTCTGCGGTCGTGAGATCTCCCCCAAGCTGGCCCACCCACGGTTGACCGTTGCTCTTGGCGATATGACCAGATAAGAAGAGCAGATTGCCACTGCGCAGAAAAGGAACAAAGGCTCCCACCGGCGGCGTCACTTCCGGAAGAGTAATATCGAGAGCCTTCAGTCTTTCGTATACGGACATTTGCCGCCTCCTACACTTAATTTGTGCGCTTTCATTCTATGAACTTCCGTCTTGTTTCCTTGTGTAACTACCTCTCGAACGCACTGTATTGGCCACCGTAACTAAGCACGGGGAAGCCCCCTCGCATGACTTCGCCGTACACGCCTGGTTCCCAACGCAAGCCGCTACCTTTCTGGGCCGCAATCTCCATCCCGTAGCTCGGCAGATTGAGCTCAATGATCATGCTGCGGTTTATCGGTCAATTGATGGTTGCTGCCGTGGTCCTCGGAACTTTGAGGACTTTCAAACGCTTTGGTGTGCCGACCGCGGTAAGCGGTGACTTCGATCCCGACCAAGGCGCCGAAAGGCATCTTGACCTGTGGCGTGCTACGCACTGGATACGGCGCTTGGAACGAAGCGGCGTATACGCGATTCATAGCGTCGAAATCCCCAATGTCAGATAGAAAGACTGTTGTGCGAACCACGTCCGCCAGCGAGAGCCCAATGCTTTTCAAAATATCGGAAACGATTTCCAGGCAACGAGCGGTTTGGGCCGTTATGTCCCCCTCGATGAGGTGGGCCGATACTGGGTCGCGCGCGATCTGACCAGCGAGGAAGACGAAATCCCCAGCCACGACGGCGTGAGAGTAGGGGCCGTACGCCGGCGGGATAGTTGTGTCAGGGAAGGAATAGTGTTCCATGTCGTCTGTAACCTTTCGTGCACAAACCAGTTGCTGATATCCAGTCACCAAAAAGCGCATAGGCGCCCAGGCCCAGGCAGTGAAAGAAGCAGGTTGCGCTGATTCAAATCATCGCCATCAAACCTGTTCAAGAGCCTGCGAGAAGTCGTCGATAAGGTCTCGTTCGTCTTCCAGCCCGACTGAGATCCGCACCAAATTCTCGCCGACCTCCATGGCCCTAATCTGCGCTTCTGTCAACGTGTCGCCCCACATCGCCGCTGGATGGACCAGCAACGTTTCGCATCCACCGAGACTTGCGGCGTGAGATCCCAACTTGAGGGATGCAATGAAGCGGTCTGCTGTCTCATAACCACCGCGTAGCTCGACGCTCATCACGCCGGTAAAGCCACTCATTTGCTTCTGAGCCAGTTTATGCTGTGGATGAGACTCAAGCCCTGGATAATTGACCCGCTCGATCTTTGGGTGCGATTCGAAAAAGCGAGCGAGGATCATGGCGTTTTGGTTGTGGCGCTCGACCCTTAATCCCAGAGTTCTTAACCCTCGCAACAAGAGCCACGCGTCGAAAGGGCTCAGTGCCGCCCCCATCACAATGTGGAACCTCCATGCATGCTCTATGAACGCTGGTGAACCTATAATCACGCCGGCCGTAAGGTCGCTGTGGCCACCGAGATATTTCGTCGCACTATGAACAACCACATCGATGCCATATTCGAGGGGTCGCTGATTAATTGGCGTGGCGAAAGTGTTATCGACAATCGTAGTGATGCCGCGAGTCTTTCCCAATGCTGCCACCGTCTGAAGATCGGTGAGCCCCATCAGCGGGTTTGCCGGTGTCTCAGCGTAAATCAGTTTTGTGTTAGGCCTGAGCGCCTCAGCCCAGCGCTCAGCGTTTGTCTGATCCATAAAAGTGCACTCAATCCCCCATCGCGGCAGCACGTCTTCCAGAAGTGCAGCCGTACCCGCGTAAAGATTGCGCTGCACGACGACGTGATCTCCTCTATCCAGCAAGCTCATCACTGAGGTGCAGATCGCGCCCATGCCAGAAGCAGTTACCAGGGCGGCCTCCCCACCTTCGAGGGTGGCCATTACCGCTTCAACCTGCGTGTGGGTTGGGTTACCGTACCTTGAATAATACTCAGACGGCTTAACAGACTTCGCCAGTGCCGCAAAGTGTTCGGACGACTCGGCGCGAAAGGTTGACGTCTGCCAGATCGGAGGGTTGATTGCGCTTGTGCGATTGAACTCTCGTGGCGCATGAATGCATTTTGTTTGGGCCCGTTGCGCGGCGACGTCTTTTTTCATAGTTCTCCTCTCATCACTGAGTGGCTAGGACTCCCTTTGAGCGCCCGCTACGAAATTGGCCTTGCCATTTCTGAAAATGGTATCTTTTCGTCGACTCAATGTTCCGCGATTATGATTGAGACTCTACGTTGATGGCCGAGGTATATTCAATATCCAATTCTCAATTGGTCTTTCCACGGAGGCCCGATGACACTCCTGAACCTGACTCTTAAACGAGGCAACGGCTTAAATCTTTATAGTCAATTGGTCGAGGGACTAGAACGCGCCATTCAGGCAGGTGAACTGAAAGAGGGGGAGCGTTTGCCGTCTGAGAGACAACTGGCCGCACAACTTGGGCTAAGCCGCACCACCGTCGTCAGCAGTTACCGGGAGTTGGAATCGCGTGGATTGGTTCGCAGTCACGTGGGAAGAGGCACCTTTGTGTGTGCAAGTTCGGAAGCGATCGATGCTCCCTTTGCCTGGCGCGGCAAGGTTTCGGCGGAAACGGCCCTCAACAATTCTTCGGCAGTCCACGATCTGCTGCGTCATTCAGCCAACCCGGATCTGATCCCCTTTGCTTTGCTAATGCCGGCCCTGGAATGCTTCCCCACAAATGAATACCGGCGAGCGGTGGACCAGGCAATCAAGTCGCATTCGACCGAGGGATTCGGGATTGGTTCAACCGAGGGACAACCAAAGCTGAGACGCCTGCTGGCACGTCGTTTCCGCGTAAAACCGGAACAGGTCTTGATCGTGTCGGGGGCACAGCAGGGATTGGATCTCGTGGCGCGATGTCTGCTCGATCCCGGTGATGCCGTCATCATCGACAGGCCAGGTTATGTAGGAGCGATTCAGAATTTTCGTGCGGCTGGAGCGAAGCTAATCGGATGGGATGTGATGCGTTCCGATCTAGGAGAACTTGAGGACTTGATTCTACGCTATCACCCTAAGCTTATTTGTACTAACCCGACATTCCAGAACCCTACCGGTCGCACCCTGCCTTTGGCAGAAAGACAGGAGCTATTGGCTCTAGCTGCTCGCTACCGAGTTCCAGTAATTGAGGATGACCCCTACCGGGATACAGCCCTGGCTGTAACTCCACCGCCAGCTCTTTTTCAATTGGACACGTCGAACACTGTTATCTCCCTGGGCACATTTTCCAAGACGCTGGCTCCAGGGCTGCGTCTTGGATGGTTATTAGCTTCCGAGTATGTTGTCCATCAACTCGCTTTAATTAAAGAGCGGCAAATACTCTTCAACGGAGGAGTCGAGCAACTAGCTCTTGCTGAGTTACTAGAGAATGGTACGTACGACAGCCATCTAATAAGGCTGAGAGAAGAACACCTGGAGCGCTGGAACGTAATGAAGAGATCACTGGAACAGCACATGCCAGCTCGATCGCTTGCTTTCAGTTCTCCTCAGGGTGGGCTTCATTTTTGGTGCCGATTACAAAACGGTTTGGAAAGCCGAGAGATCTGCCGACTATCACTCTCGAAGGGCGTGGCCCTGGCCGGCGGAGAAATATTCTATGCTGATAGTGGAGCAGGTAGACACGAATTTCGGTTGTGCTTCACGTCAGCGCCGGCAGTAAAGATTGAAGCAGGTATCAAGCGACTCGCGGAGGTCTTAAAAGCCGCTGAGTCAGACTCGTCGCGCCGCCACAACTCTTTCGTCCCGCTCGTTTAATGCTCGGGATTAGTGTTTTTTCGGGCGATAGATCTGCAACATGACCTCTGGGAATAGGGGCGTGTTCCCCTTGAGTAACGGTTGCCGCCGACCTCGAAGGTAGCGATCGAAGAACGCCAGAATATACGCATTGGTGATCGTGAGGGCGCGTTCTGCGTTGATTTCTATATTGCGGTAACGCTCAGGCGAGATAAACGGCATATCACTAAAGCTGTTATGCATTGCGCCCTTGACGGTGACCAGATACACGCCGGAAGACATTTTGCTGAATGTCTTCTCCCTTTGCTGCTCCGCCTCTCGTGCCTCTTTATTCGCTTCATCCCGCGTCTGGTTACCCTGTTTTAATTCCTCGTCCGTCGGGGGTGGCAGCCACGGCACGATTTCTTCAATGTGCATATAAGGTTGCCGGATACCTTTCTCCATTACGGCGGGAGTTAATGGGTAACCGTCGAGGTTGAGACAGGCGCGGAATCGTCGGTCTAATAAACAAGCGTGGGGAGCAGTGAAACCGCCCCGAGAGTGACCAAATACTCCGACGCGTCGGAGGTCAAAGCGACCATTTAAACCGATCTCAGGATCCTTTTTATTTAATCGCTCCAATTCATTCAGAGCAAAAATCAGGTCGTGCGCTTGAATGACTGCTTCTTCTTCACGCGCTCCTCTCCGCTGATATCGTTGCGATTTGTTCTGAATGATACGACCGTCTGGCATTTTAAGGGCGGAAGAAAAGAATGGTGAATCCACACCCACAACAATGTAACCATGGCTTGCCAGGTTCTCTAGAAAGGCGGTGTAGTGCGCTGACACCCTCCCCAATCCGTGAGAAAAAATAATCACCGGATACCGCTTTCTGGCGCCGGAAACTTTCACGCCGTTAAATGCATGCGAGCGTGTCTTCATTAATCGCTCAATTCCCACGAACGAATAACGAAAAACTTCATCATCCGGCAACGAATCAACATATGGGGCAACTGTGCCGCCCGCAGGTTCGGCCGGATACCATATTTGAAATAACACTTCCCGGTGATCCGAAGGATCTTCGGTAACGAGCTCAAGTCTTGATGTATCTATTCGGTGAAAACTGGCCCGACCAACTCGAGAAGAGCCTGTCGGCGTCGGAAGCACAATTTCGGCAGCCGAAGCGGTTTGCCGAGCGGAAACAGAGCTAGAGGTAACCGTCGGCGCGGCGGAATTGGTGAACAAGCAGAAAGGGAGAACTAGTGACAGTAGACATTTCCCAAGTTTCATTTGCTCACCTTCACCTCATTTTTCTAGCCTAAATGACTCCACAAACTCCCCGTACCATTCGGGAAGACCGACGCTCCTCCTGTTTTGCTTTCGATGTTTTTAGGGCCTTTGTTCTGTGATGTAAATATCCAATTCGCTTTTGGCCTCTAGATCACCCGTATGACTACGCGGCGCAAGGCGCATCGCACTGCTCAAACCGAACAGTCGCACACTTATCCGCACAATCGATTTGCGGATAGTGATTTGTTGTAAGGCGTGGGTATGTAAGGGCTAAGTGATCCCGAAGGCAGGCGAATAGTCAGGGTTTTAGAACTGGTTCTCAAGCAGCGGCTGCAACTTTTAGCGGTAGGTTGAGTACGCTCCTGGAGCGTAACCACATATTCCCCATGGAAGAGTGGTTCAAATGCCGTAAAGTGCTATCCATGCCGCTAAGTTACATTGAATTACCATAGGTCGCTTCCCTTTCACGGCGGCGACCCCGACTAGTCGGGGTTCGACTCCCGTACGGGACGCCAAACTTGAATCTGCACTCGAAATTCCTTTTAAGTAATTGAAAGCTAAACAAGTTGTAGCGGTTCGATAACTCTCACCGTCAAAAACTAAACCATTTGGAAACAAGACCCTTTGGAATCTTTGTTTTTGATCGGCAGAGCATTGATTCCAGAATGCAGCTGCGTTGCTAAGTGCGGCAGTTGCAAAGTTCAACGCAGCCTCCAGATCCAACTCCTCAAGCTTGCTGTCGTGGATTTCGAGTTCCGCTAATGTGATTTTTTCGTTCACCAAATTGAGCTGCTCTTGATAAGTGCGTTTATCTAGCGAGCGCTCATGTAAGAAGGCGTCACCCGCTGACGTTTTACCTTCAAATCGTCAACGCGAGACTGTAGACTCGCTGCCAGTTTAATTGCCTCGCTTTGCCGTTGCCTCCAAACGTCCAAAACTATTTCTCTGAAAAGATCCATCGGTTGCAGTTGTTCTATTAACCTCAAGAATTCATCCTCAAGAAGCGTCTTTGGTATGTTGCGGCTTTTACAGGAACCAT
>Ga0209486_10001098_pt1 | contig 11741 bp, 10 predicted proteins | sample NCCompost_FD_187518 | JGI IMG/M metagenome (GOLD analysis project Ga0209486, IMG submission 187518) | Agricultural soil microbial communities from Utah to study Nitrogen management - NC Compost (SPAdes) (version 2) | ecosystem: Environmental > Terrestrial > Soil > Agricultural land | place...
CGCGATTGGCCACGGCAAACTCGAGCGCCCGGATGACGTCGCTGGTCAGCCCGCTGCCGGTTGCATCGAGCACCTTGAGGCCGATGAAGTTGACGTCGACCGCGACGCCGGGAAACGCGGGATCGTTGCCGCCGATCAGCCCGGCGACATGGGTGCCGTGGCCGTAGCCGTCGTTCGGCTCGGTGGCGACGACGCCGCCGCCGGTGAAGTCATAGAACGCCGTGATCCGGCCTTCGAACGCCGGCAGCGGCGCGATACCCGAATCGATAACGGCAACGCCAACGCCCGAGCCGGTTGCCCATTCGTGACCGCCGACCGCCTCGCGCACCGAGTAGGCGCCGTAGACCGTGACGGGGTCGGCATTTACGGAATCGTCGCTGAAGCCGATGACCGGGGTGGACGTGACGCTGGCATCGCTGCCCGCCGACTTCACGTTCTGGTTCTCGAGGAGCGCGTCCAGGCAGTTACCGCGGACGTTAACCGTCAACGCATCGATCAGCTGGTGTTCCTTGGTGACCACGCCTCCGCACTTCTCGATCGCCAGGCGAATCTGACGGCGCGCGCCCGGCTTGACCCGCAGGATGACCGAATGGTGCTCGGACCTTCCTTTGAGCGCTCCGCGAAGCGCCTTGTCGGCCTTTCTGTCCCGGGCGGGACCGGCCAGCACTGGCGTCGCCAGGAGGAGAATCGCCACGGCCGCGGTGGCCAGGCGGAATACACGGAGACGGTTCGACATGCTCAGCTGTTGAGCAAGGCACCCGCCACAACAGTAGAGGCGAAAATCGCCAAAAACAGGCCTGTTTTCGGGTGTGCGCTGCAGAGGGGTGTCGATTGCACGGTCGGGTGCGCGGCCGCACAGTCGACACTTTCGTTAGTGATGGGGCGTTCCAGGGGCAGATCCTTAGGAAAGTCGGGGGTTGGGGGAGTGACGGACTTCAGGTCGCGAGATCCGGATTTCCGATCCCGCACGGCATCCTAAAGTCCCAACGAGTCGCTTGGATTTCGTCTCAGGACGTCAAGCGACCGCTGTAAAAAACCGTGAAAAACTGCGTTTTCTGGGCCGACCCGCTATCCATTGGTCTTGCGGCCGTAGGTCTGTGGTGCGAAAGGAGGGACTCGAACCCCCATAGCCTTACGGCTACCAGATCCTAAGTCTGGCGCGTCTGCCAGTTCCGCCACTTTCGCCCGACTAAAGCCTAGCACTCCTGCCAGCTTTGCAACCCTGCTATCATCCGTGCACTTATGACGACCCGACCGGTGACCGACCTGTTTCACGGACTGTTCGAGTGGCATCCGCAGCCACAGGGCGCCGGGCGGCTCGCGTCCAACGCCACGCGGCCGTCGGCCATCCCCGATCCGCAGACCGGGAGGCCGCTGCGCGTCGCATCCGTGGAATTGAGTGACCGGGGGGTCTGTCCGGCGTGCACGCAGCTCGGGGCCGGAGGGTATGTGACCTTCGTTTCGGACTTACGCCTGGCGTTCGCGTGCCCGAGTTGCCGGAAGCTGGTGTGGATCGCCGGAGCTTAGCCGCGCCCGCAGCATCCTGACCGGAACCTTCAACGTGGCGCCAGCCGGCGCGTTTGTCAGAATCAGTTCGTCCACCGGGCCGCGGAGCGCCGCCCGCGAGTTGATCGCGCGGCGCGCCGGCACCCGGTGCAGCACCAGACCAGCCTGCCTGACCGGCAGGGCGGTGTAGGCCTTGACCATCGCGGCCGCACTGGAATTCGACAGCAGGATCGACGCACCGCGCCGCGCGCCGGTCAGCAGCGCCGTCAGCAGCCGCGCCTGATCCGACTCGCCAAAGCCGCCGGCGGTGTAGTGGGCAAACTGCGCAGTTCTGCTCACCGGGGCGTACGGCGGGTCACAATAAACGAAGTCACCCGCACCCGCATCCGCCAGCGCCGTCTCGAACGGCATGCACACGAGGGTCACTCGTCCGCTCGACAGGGCGCGGGCGACCGACCTGATGTGTTCCGGGTCGCATATCGCCGGGTCGGTGTAGCGGCCGGCCGGGACGTTGAACCCGCCGCTGCGATTCAGTCGGAACAGGCCGTTGAACCCCGTCCGATTCAGGTAAATGAACATCGCCGCGAGCGTTGCGTCGTATCGGGCTGTCGCAGGTCCATGCGCCGCTGCGGCGCGCGCCGGATTGAAGCGGCGATCGCGGACGTCGTAGTAGCACTCGCTGCCTCGCGCGCGATGTTCGCGTTCCAGGCGGCCCAGGGCGGCAATGACGGCCTCGGGTTCGTCCCGTACCGCGCGGTAGCAGCCGATCAGATCAGGATTCGCGTCGGCGAGCGTGACGACCCGGTCCACAAGCCGGCCGGCGGACAAGAGATCGAAGAACACGGCGCCACTCCCCAGGAACGGCTCGATATACCGATCGAATGACTCGGGGTAGTGCCGGCGGAGCGCCGGCAGGAGCTGCCGTTTGCCGCCCGCCCACTTGAGCAACGGGCGCGTCGCGGGCGGAGAGACCAGGGCCACGTGCGTTCTATCGGAGCGGGTTCGGGTATTCTGCATCCCCGATGGCGATACCAGTCTGGGATTATCGTTCAGAATACGACCTCGAGCGCGACGACATCCTGGCGGCGGTCGATCATGTGCTTCGCTCGGGACGGCTGATCCTCGGCGACAGCGTCCGCGGGTTCGAGCAGGAACTCGCCGCCTACTGCGGGGTCACTCACGGCGTCGGCGTCAACAGCGGCACCGACGCGCTTGTGCTGGCGCTTCGTGCGCTGAATCTGCGGCCCGGCGACGAGGTCATCACCACCGCCAACACGGCCATTCCCACCGTTTCCGCCATCGTGACCGCCGGCGCAACGCCGCGGTTTGTCGACATCGACCCGGGCACCTACTTGATGGACATGAGCCGGCTCGAGGCCGCCGTGACGCCGCGCACCCGCTGCATCATGCCGGTACATCTGTTCGGCCAGTGCGCCGACATGGCCGGGGTGCAGGCCGTCGCCGATCGTCATCGCCTGGCGGTGGTCGAGGACTGCGCGCAAAGCACCGGGGCCGAACGGCATGGACGCCGCGCCGGCGCGATGTCGTTGATGTCGGCTTTTTCCTTTTACCCGACGAAGATCCTGGGCGCCTACGGCGACGGCGGGATGGTGCTCACACAGGACGAAGCGCTGGCCGCGCGGCTGCGGCGGCTTCGCATGTACGGCACCGACAAAACCTACTACGCGGAAGAACACGGGTACAACTCGCGGCTCGACGAACTGCACGCTGAAATCCTGCGGCGCAAGCTACGGCGTATCGAGGGGTATATCGAACGGCGGCAGGAACTGGCGTGCCGCTACGACGAGCAGCTGCGCGAGAGCGATCTGATCCTGCCGGCGACCTTGGCCGGCAATCGCCACGTCTATCACCTGTACGTCGTCCGTCATCCTGACCGGGACGCCATCATCGCCGCGCTTGCCAAGAGAGGGATCTCGGTCGGTATCCACTATCCGTGGCCGATTCACACGATGCGGGCATACCACCATTTTGGCGAGGGAGAGGGCTCGCTGCCCGCGACCGAGCAGGCGGCGCGCGAGATTTTCTCGCTGCCGATGTACCCTTCGCTCGCCAACGCCGACCAGGATCGGGTCTGCGACGCGCTGCTGGCTAGTCTTCGATCCGCGACCCGCAGAGCGCTTTCATGACCATGTGGCCGAACATCAGGTGGACGTCCTCGCACAGCTGCATGTCGAACGACGGGACCCAGACGCAGTGCCTGGCGATCTTCTTCAGCGTTCCGCCGTCGTAGCCGACGATCGCCAGCGTCTCGGCGCCGGCCTGATTTGCGTACTCCACCGCCTTGACGACGTTTCTTGAATTGCCGCTGCCGCTGACGGCGATCACCAGGTCGCCGCGGGCCAGGATCGCCTTGAGCTGCCCGGCGAATACTTCGTCGTAGGACACGTCGTTGGCGAACGCGGTGACGATGCCGATGTTGTCGCAGAGCGAGATGCCGCGAAACTGGCGGCCGGTCGCCAGGTTCACCATTTTGTTCCAGTCGGTGATGTAGTGCGACGCGGCGTAGGCGCTGCCGCCGTTGCCGCAGGTGATGATCTGCGTTCCGCCGTCGAACGCGCGCCGAACAAGGTCAACGCCCGCCTGGAACGCGCGCTGGTCGAGCTTGCCGGCCAGGCGCGCATGCGCGGCGAGGTAGTTGGCGACGGAGTAATCGGCGCTCACGTCAGATCAACCGGCTGGTAGAAGACTATCTGCGAGCCGGTGCGATCGAACCGGAACGTGACCGGCTTGAGCTCCGGCAACGCGCGCGTGATGCGCGTGTGCAGCTCGGGCGGCGCGAAGAACATCAGGAACCCGCCTTTGCCGGCGCCGAGCAGTTTCCCGCCCAGTGCCCCGTTCGCTTTTCCGGTCTCGTACCACTCGTCAATAGTGGTGTCGGAGATGCCGTCGCTCATCTGCTTTTTCAGGCACCAGTTCTCGTCGAGGATGGTGCCGACGCTCTCGAGGCGTCCCGATTCCAGCTCGATCTTCAGATCGAAGGCAAGCTGCACCATCCGGCGCATTAACCGCCGGTTGGTGGTAATCGCGGCCGACTGGTCAGCCAGGATTCTTGCCGCGCTGCGCGCGCGTCCGGTGTAGAACACCACGGTCGACGCTTCGAGCTGGGCGAGGACCGCCGGGGCGCAGATGATCGGATCGACCGACACGGAATTGTCCGGATGAAAACGAATCAGGTTGAGCCCGCCATGCGCGGCCGCGTACTGATCCTGCTTGCCGATCGGTTCGCCGCAGCGCTCGATCTCGATGTCGCACGCGAGCCGCGCGAGCGCATCCTTCGAGACGTATTCGTTGCGATAGGCGAACAGCGCGTTCAACAGCCCCACGGTGTAGGAACTGGACGATCCGAGCCCGGTGCCCCGGGACGGGATGTCCGCCATCGACGCGATTTCGACGCCGCCGTCGATGCCGGCGACGTCGAGGGCATATCGCACCAGCGGATGTTCGATCTGCTGCGGCGTCTCGACTTCCTCGGTCCGTGAATACGAAATCCGGATCTTCTGATCGAATTTCCGGTTGACGGCGATGTACATGTACTTGTCGATTGCCGTTGACACGACTGCCCCCAGCTCTTCGCGGTGGAAGGCAGGGAGGTCGGTTCCGCCGCCGACGAAGCTCATGCGGAACGGCGTCTTACTGACGATCATGCGTCGCTCGCTGATCGGCTGACGATGCTGTCCATGCGTCGACGATGAAATCGGCGCGCGAGCGGACGTCGGCCACGGGCGCCGTTTCGTCTTTCGAGCGCGACGCCACCAGCGCATCGACCGCGGCGTCGGCGACGCCGCGCAAGCGGTAGTCGGTCCGGAGCCGCGTCACGCGCTCCGACTCGGGCATGTCGAGGTGCACGCGGACGTCCGCCGCCTTCGTCAACTCGTCCACCATCAAAGCCGGCACGCCCTCAACCACGATCACATCATTCGGATCGATCGACATCTCGACGCGGCGTTCGTACCTGTCGCGGCGGTAACGGTCGTAGATCGGAAGGCTGACGGCCGCGCGGGTCTTCAGTCGCAGCAGTGGCGTCACGGTCGTCAGCATCGCCTCGAGGTCATAGCGGGAGCCCACACCTGTTCCTTCGGCCCTTTCGGCCACCGGCTTCAGCCAGGAGTCGAGCGGGAAGATGTGCGCAGTGCGGCCGGAATCGGCCAGAAGTTCGCGCAGCACCTGCGCCGCCGAACTTTTTCCGGTCCGTGCGAGCCCGCCGATCACCACGAGGCGCCCCTCGAGCGCGGCGTCGGCCACCAGGGCCATTCGCCGCCGCATGGCGGGATGCCCGGCCAGAATCCAGGTAACCGCCGCACCCAGATCAGGCACGACGTAGTCAGGACGAAAGGAAAAACGCCCGTCCTGGCCGGCGTGGCCGGTACGAACGAGGACGGTGCGCAACCCGGCGCGGCGGCCGGTTTCCATGTCGGAGGTCGTATCTCCCACCATCCACGACGTCTGCCTGCCAATCTGCAGATCCCGGCAGGCCTCGTCCACCATCGCCGTCCCCGGCTTCCGGCAGTCACATTTGATCTTGAGCTCGACCACTTCGCCGGGGAACCCGCGATCGGGATGATGCGGACAGACGTAAATCCTATCCAGGTACGCTCCCGCATCGCCGAGCTGGCGCGCAAGCCGGTTATGGATCGTCTCGAGTCCCCCCATCGTCACGTCGCCGCGCGCGATGACGGACTGGTTGGTGACCACGACCGACAGATAGCCGGCGCGGTTCAGCCGTTGAACGGCCTCCGCCGCGCCCGGCAGCAGCACGAGCTGCTCCGGCCGGCTGATCCACTCCACCTCTTTGTTCAACGTTCCGTCGCGGTCGAGAAAGACCGCGGAGCGGAGGCCTCGCGCGGAAAGGCGATCGGGTACGCCGGCCTTGACGTCAGCGGCGATGCGGTCGAGTCGATCCGGTGTGCCTGCGTCCTTGATGTATTCGGGCGACACGTATGCCAACAGCCGCGACCCGGCCTTCAGCATCTGCGGGAACAGATGCCTGGCAAGGTCCGCCTTGCCGTCCTGCGGAATCAGCGCTTCGAGCCCGTCGCGGCGCATCACGTAGAGCGCAGCGTTGACCAGGTTTCCGTACTCGGCGCCTTCCGGGTGCGGATACGGATGGAGCGCCGTCACGAATCCCGTGTCGGCCAGTTCCACCAGATCGGAGTCCTGAGGGTGATCGTTGGGATGAACGAAAAGGGTGGCGTCGGCCTGGCGGTCTGCGTGGGCGTCGCGCATGCGCCGCAGATCGACGTCCAGGAAGGTATCGCCGTAGAGGACCATGAACGTCGGGGCGAGCCGCGGCAGCGCGTCGCGCAGCGCACCGGCGGTGCCGCGCGGCGTCGTTTCCACGGCGTAATCAACGGATAGACCATAGCGGCTGCCGTCGCCGACATGGCTGCGGATCGCCTCGTGGCCATAGTGGACGAGCAGCAGCACTCGCCGGCAGCCGTGCGTGCGGCACAGATCGAGCTGGTAATCGAGGATCGGGCGGCCGGCGAGCGGCACCATCGGCTTGGGCAGATTGCCCGCCCGTTGACGCAGGCGGGTGCCCTGGCCGCCCGCCAGGATCGCGACGTCGAAGCCGCCGTTCATCGCCGGCGGTCGAGGAGCCAGCGGTTGGCGACGAGCCAGCGCGCGGTTTCACGCACGGACGATTCGATCGCGTGCGTCGGCGACCATCCGGCGCTCATCGCCTTCTGCACATCGAGCAGCACGAAAGGATTGTCGCCGATCCATCCGCGATCGCCAGAGCCGAACTCGAGCCTGGGTGACACGCCCAGCTCTTCGCAAATCCATCGCGCCGAATCGCGGACGACGCAGAAGGCCGGAACGCCGAGGTGATACACCTCGAACTTGCGCGGACCACGAAGCGCCGGCCGCACGTCCTCGCAGATCTGCATCAGCGCGCGCACGCAGTCCTCGACGTGCAGGTAGCTCTTGCGCTGCGAGCCGTCACCGAGGATGCGCAGCCGCGACGGATCATCGAGCAGCTGCGTGACGAAGTCGAAGACGTGGCCGTGCGGGTAACGCGGGCCCAGCAACGAAACGAACCGGAAGGCGTAGCCTTCGAACCCGTAGCCTTCGCAATAGGCCGAGATCAATCCTTCGCACGCCATCTTGGATGCACCGTAGAGCGAGGTCTGGTTTGGGATCGGGCACGTCTCCGGAGTCGGTACCTGGGCCGGCTCGCCGAGGGCGGCAGCCGACGAGGCAAAAACGATGCGGGTGCAGCGCGCGGCGCGCATCGCTTCGAGCACGTCGAAGGTGGCGACGGTGTTCTGCTGCAGATCGGTCCGCGGCGAGGCGAGCCCGCCGCGTATGTCGGCGTTTGCGGCCATGTGGTAGACCGCGTCGATCCCATCCATGGCGCGCCGCAGCGAAAACCCGTCGACCAGGTCGCCGCGAATCAGCGTGAAGCGATCTGACAGCGCCGCGTCTTCGAGAAACCGATCCTGGCCGGTGGAGAAATTATCGAGGCCGACCACTTCGTGGCCGCGGGAGAGGAGCGCGTCAGTCAGATGGCTGCCGATGAACCCGGCGGCGCCGGTGACGAGGTACTTCAAGGTCGATCGCCATTCCTCGCCGCGAGGAAGAGCAGGCGCTTCGGCGGGTCGGTCCATTGCGGCGTGGACGTCAGCGGCAGAAGGTCGTAGAGCACGCGGCTGCGATCCTCCCGCCACGCAAAGCCCATGACGCCCACATCCGCCACGCCCGGCAAGGCGCGAAGGTGCGCGATGATCGTTGCCGTTCCCAGTGGTGAATACAGCCCCTCGCGTTCCTCGGCCCGTCTCCGCACGAATGGATTATCGGCATTCGGCGTCACTCCGATGAGGCGCCCGTCAGGCGCGACTGCGGACCACAGGCTCTGGAACATTTTCGCGGCTGGCACGCATTGCAGGACCTCGACGGCAAACACACGGTCGAACTCTCCGAGTCCGGACACCCGCTCGACGTCGCAGACGCTGCCAGATTCCCAGCGGATGTGCGGGTCAGACTGGCGCAGCGCGTGGATCGTCGAGTCGATGTAGTCCAGTCCGGTGACGTGCCGCGCTCCCGCCGCATGCAGCATCCGCGCGAAACCGCCTTTGCCACAGCCGGCGTCGAGACATCTCATCCCTTCGATCGGGCCGCACGCCAGCAACGACGCGGCAAACGTGAACGCCTGTTCGGCAGCGGTCGCGTAGTCGACGTGATCGTGGGGCAGCGCGTGAAGTTCGGAAAACGTGCGGCGCCAGTAGGCGTCACGCACCTGTTCCCTCTGCGGGCCGCCGGCTACCATCCGGCGCGGACGCCGCTCAGGACCTGCTGCACTTCCCGATCCGAGAGGCTCGAGTGCAGCGGCAGCGAAATCTGGTGCTCATCGAAACGATCCTGGCCAGGCAAATCCCGACGTGTTGCCCCGAAGACGGAATGGCGGTCGATCCGGCGGTGTACGACTGACGTCGGAATCCCGCGCTCTTCGACGGCGTGGACGAACGACGACCGCCGTTCGACCAGTAATGTGAACAGCCAGCTGGCACTGTCGTAGCCCGGGTCCGCGCGAAGCAGCGTCACCCCCGGCACCCCGTCGAGGCCTTCGCGGTAGGCGGCCGCGATCTCGCGGCGTCTCGCCAGGCGCTCGGGGAAACCGGTGAGATTGCCGAGGCCAACCGCGGCGGCGAGATCGTTCATGTGGTACTTGAACCCGGTGGAGCTGATATCGCCATCGCGTTCACCCAGCTCGAATGGGCCCGCCTGCGAACGATCGATGCCGAACCAGCGCCGCTGACGCGCAGCGGCAGCGTCGGTGGCGTCCGTGCAGCAGATCGCACCGCCGTCGCCGCAGGTGACGTGCTTGATCGCCTGGAACGAAAAGCAGGTGAAGCGCGACAGGCTGCCGATCGGCTGTCCGTTCAGCATCGCGCCGAGCGCGTGAGCGGCGTCCTCGATCAGCACGACCTGATGGCGGGCAGCGACTTCGCCGAGCGCCGCAACATCGCAGGGATAGCCGCCCCAGTGAACCGCGATGACCGCCCTGGTTCGGGAGGTCAGCGCCCGTTCGACCGAGGCCGCCGAGAGGTTGCCGGTCATGGGATCGATGTCAGCAAAGACCGGCGTCGCCTGCTGCATCAGCACCGCATGAGCGGTGGCGACGAAGGTCTGCGACGGAACCACCACCTCGTCGCCGGCTTTCACGCCGGCGAGCACGAGCGCGAGATGCAGCGCCGACGTGCCGCTGTTGACCGCCACCGGCTGACTGAGCCTGTGCTCACGTGCCAGGGCATCTTCGAACTCGGCGACACGAAATCCTTCGCTGACCCAGCCCGAGCGCAGCGTCTCGCCGGCCAGTTCAAGCGCACGCGGAGTGATGACCGTCTCAAAGAAGGAGATGCTCATGGTCCTTCTTCAGTGTTTCGGCATAGTAGGCGAGAGTCTGTTCGATGCCGGCTTCGATCGGAGTGAACGAAAACGCGGGGAAGTACTCGCGGAACCTGTGGTCGTCCATGACTTTCGTGGGAGCGCCGTCCCCGTAGGCCGTGTCGTACACGACCGATCCGGTATAACCAGACGCCTTCCGTAACAGGTCCACCAGGTCGCGCACCGTCCACCCTCGCCGCTGTGCGACGTTGAGCGGTTCCGGCCACCGCGCGTCCTCCTCGACGACCTGGAGGACGACGCGCGCCAGGTCCCGGACGAACAACCACTCGCGAACTGGACGTCCGGTGCCCCACACCTCGACCTGAGCCTCGTGGTTCTGGACGGCTCTGACGAACTTGAGCACCAGCGCGTTCAAGGCGTGGGTCTTGTTCGGGTCGGTGCTGTCGTGCGGTCCGTACATGTTCGGCACGAGCAGGTTGATGGAGAACAGCCCTTTCTGCCGGCGATAGCATTCGGCGAGCGTCAGCAAGAGGCGGCGTGACTCGCCGTACGACTGAACCGACTCGTGGGGCGGTCCATCCCACAGCCGCGACTCCTGGTACAGCTCCATCTCGCCGGGATACACACAGTTCGCCACCAGGTTGACCATCACCGGCGCCGGCAGCCGCTGGGCGACGCGGTAGGCCCCGAGCACCAGGCGTGAATTCACGTCGATGACGTCGGCTGCGTGCTCGTCGGCATAGTTCACGCTGCCGACCACGGCAGCGCAATTGATGATGTGCGTCGGAGAGAAACGCGCCAGAACTGCATAAGCGGCGCTCTCGTCCAGCAGGTCGCAGCCGGTGCGGCGGCTGAACGCGTGCACGGTGATTCCCGCCGTACTCAGTGCTTCGACGATGCTGCGGCCGGCAAAACCGCTCCCGCCGAGGACGGCGACACGCGCTGCGTGACGCACCGCGCTATTCACGGAGTGCGTCCTGCCAGCGGCCGGATCGGCGCTGGAACCATGCGTCCGGTCGCGTACGCAGGGGCGAGTCGGTAGCGAAGAAAGAGGGCGGACTCGGACACGGTCCGGTTGCCGCGTTCGGCGGTCTCCAGCAGCGCCCCGTGCTCGCGCCGGTCGTGTATGAAACGGCCAACCGTGAACGGCACGACCTCGCCGCCGAAACTGTTCTTGAACGCAAACAAGGAATCCGTCATTGATCCCGTGGTGCCGCCGCCAAGCCCGAGCCACGATGCGCCGTCGATCGCGGCGGTTAACGCGATCTCATGCACGACGGCGTTGCTGACCCCGCGGCGCGCGTCTGGCTCGCGGACGCCTGCCGCGAGGAAGTAGTACCACGTACTCGAGGAAGTCAGGGCGAGGGCGCCCGCTAGCAGCCGATCGTCCTGCACCGCGCCGATCAGCCGAAAGCCAGGGTGGTGACGCATCCGCACCCACACATCCGGCTGCATCTGCCACTGCGATGGTGCCGTTGTCGCCTCGAGCGTGCGGTCATAGAGCTGTTCGAACTGCGACCACGCATCGGCCTTGTCCAGCACGGCAACGCGTGCTGATCGCTCCCCGGTTCGCACCATGTTGCGGGTGGCGCGAGGGTAACCCGGCATCTGTTCCTGCCGCTCACGCTGGATGGGGAGATAGATCACCGGCTTCGGTTCGGCAAGGGCGAGATCCGGGATGAGACCGTCGAGCGGACGGTGATTGCGCAAAAGCGGGTTGAAACGAATCAGCTCGGCAACGATCCCGCTTTCTCGACAGAGAGCGCCGTAGCGCTTGAGTGCCGCGGCCAGGAACTCCGCTGGCGCGTCAGACGTGGCCAGCGGTCCGGCATATCCGACCAGCGGCTCGATATCCAGCAGACCGGTCG
>Ga0209486_10001099_pt1 | contig 11741 bp, 12 predicted proteins | sample NCCompost_FD_187518 | JGI IMG/M metagenome (GOLD analysis project Ga0209486, IMG submission 187518) | Agricultural soil microbial communities from Utah to study Nitrogen management - NC Compost (SPAdes) (version 2) | ecosystem: Environmental > Terrestrial > Soil > Agricultural land | place...
GAACGATCATGTTTTTCGGGATGGAGCTTTCGCGCCTGGCGCCGGCGCAGCGCTCGCGGCTCGGCATCGGGCGCAGTTACCAGAGAACAAATATCTTCACGACCTTCACAGTCTTTGAAAACTGCCGTCTCGCCGCTCAATCGCGCGCGCCTCGCCCTTTCGATTGGTTGCGCGATGCGTATTCCGATCCTGCCGTCGCGCATCAGGCACGTCAGGCGCTCGATGCCGTAGGTCTGGCAAAGCGCGCGCAGGAACCGGCTCTGGCGCTGAGTCACGGCGAGCAGCGTCAACTCGAGATCGCCATGTGCCTGGCCACCGGACCGCAACTCTTGTTGCTCGACGAGCCGCTCGCCGGCATGGGCGCGGAAGAATCCGTGAAAATGATCGAACTGATCGGAAACCTCGCCGAGAGTCAGGCGATTTTGCTTGTCGAGCACGACATGGACGCGGTCTTTCAATTGGCCAAGGTGCTCACCGTCATGGCCGATGGCAAAGTCATCGCAACCGGCACGCCCGAAGCGATCCGCGCCAACCGCGACGTTCAGATTGCCTACCTTGGCGCTGCCGAGGAATTGCCCGGATGACAACGCCGATCATCGAAGCCCGCGGGCTGCATACCTATTACGGCGCCAGTCATGTGCTGCAGGGCGTGGACCTGACGATCCATGGCGGCGAAGCGATCGGCTTGATGGGTCGAAACGGCATGGGCAAGACCACCTTGCTCCGCACGTTACTCGGCCAAGTCCCGCCGCGCCGCGGCGAAGTAAAAATCAATGGGAAAACCATGACACGCGCCGGGCCGCATGTGATCGCGCGCGAAGGCGTGGGCTACGTGCCGGAAGGAAGAGGAATTTTTCCAAATCTCACCGTGAGAGAGAATCTCATCATGGCTGCCCGCCCCGGCCAAGATGGAAAACACCAATGGACCTACGAGCGGGTGCTCGAAGTCTTTCCGCATCTCGCCGAACGCCTTTCACACTTCGGTCAGCAACTCTCCGGCGGCGAGCAGCAAATGCTGTCGATCGGACGAGCGCTCATGACCAACCCCGTGCTGCTCATCCTCGACGAAGCGACCGAAGGACTGGCGCCGCTCATCGCGACAGAGATTTGGCGCATTCTTCGCGCGCTGCGCGACTCCGGCCTCGCTGCCATCATCGTCGATAAGAATTTCGCCGCCGTCTTGGCGCTCACCGACCGCAACTTGATTTTAGTCAAAGGTCGCGTCGTGTTCGAAGGAAGCGGCGATGAATTACGCGCCAAGCCCGAAGTGCTTCATCAGCACCTGGGAATCTAAACTGTTCGCAACCACCAGAAGGCCGACGACTTAGAGCAATAAACTAATTGATGGAAAGATATCCCAATGCGAAAAGTCGTTCAGTCAAAGGTTTGTGCCGCAAAAATTGCGAGGCGAGCGTGCCGCTGTTGTGCGGCGACGCTCGCCTCGACCGACGATGCAAGACCGCAATCAGTCTTTCGGCTGAGAAACAACCCTGAGGTATGGCTTCAGGGTCTTGAAACCTTGCGGGTATTTCTTCTTCGCGTCCTCGTCCGAGACCGATGTCGGAATGATGACATCCTGGCCGGGCTTCCAGTTGACCGGCGTCGCGATCGAGTGCTTGACGGTAATCTGCAACGAATCGAGCAGCCGCAGCACCTCGTCGAAGTTGCGGCCCGAGCTCATTGGGTAGACGAGCATCGCCTTGATCTTCTTGTCCGGCCCGATGAGGAAGACCGAGCGGACCGTTTGGTTATCCGCCGGCGTGCGCTTGCCAGGGGTCTCACTGGCCGGCAGCATGTCATAGAGCTTGGCGACAGTTAGCTGATCGTCGCCAATCATTGGATAGGTTGGAGCGTGCCCCTGGGTCTCCTGAATGTCCTTCGCCCAGCCCTTGTGGTCGCTCACCGGATCGGCGCTGAGGCCGATAATTTTGCAGTTGCGCTTGTCGAACTCGGGCTTGAGTCCGGCCATGTAGCCCAACTCCGTGGTGCAGACGGGTGTAAAATCCTTTGGATGCGAGAACAGAATCCCCCAGCTATTACCGAGCCATTCATGAAAATTGATTTTCCCCTCGGTGGTGTCCGCGGAAAAATCCGGCGCCACATCGCCTAATCTTAAAGCCATGGTCAGCCCTCCTTGCAGACATTTTGGAATGGTCAACAATATCAAATTGAAACTTTTCGTCAACGGCGTTTCGCTCCCAAGTGCAACAAATTTAACAAACGGTCACTCGAGCCGATTCTCGCGTGCTTCCTTCGAATTGCTGCATCGGAGAGAAAAATTATCGTTTCGGTAAATCCTTGAGCGCTTCGCTCAGATAACTGTGATCCACGTACTTGGACAAACTGCCGAGTTGCCCTTTGGCGCCCACCTGGTCCATGTAAATACGGATCGCGTATTCGGTTCCTTTCAGGCTTAGATCGGCGTCGGGATGCCAGATCTGGTGCTGGGTATAGTACTCCCAGCCCCGGCGCGCATAGCTGGGCTTGAGCTGCATCTCACGGGCGAGAAACTCGATCGCCGCTTCCTTGTTCTCGTACATCCACCGGTGTGTGAGCGCGATGGCTTTCATAAAGCGAACCGCCAAAGAGCGGTTCTTTTCCGCCCAGGATTTTTTCAGCGCCAGCGCGCTCAATTCATATTCCGGAATCGCATCGATAAGCCGGCCGACCACATTGAAGCCCGCTTCTTCCGCGGCATAGTTGAGTGGGATCGCAACTGTGGTCGCGGCGATCTGACCGGATTGCAGCGCCGCTAGATTGGCCGACGAACCGCCGGCAATCACGAGAATTTTGTAATCGCGCGGATATTCCAAGCCCTTGAGTTTGAGCGCTTGTTTCAAGGCGGTGACCGTTCCGCTGGTCAACGACGAGGAACCGAAAGTCGCGCCGCGCAGTTCTTCGATGCTCTTGTACTTCTTGCCGGCGACGATGTCATGGGTCAGGCCGTTGATGATGCCGCCGATCATAACCAGATCCAGGCCGCGTTCAGTGGCCTCGTAAAATGCTTCGGCGCCGCCCGAGCCCACATGCAGTGATCCCGCGGCAAGCGCTTGGACATTCATCGGCGTGCCGCGCAGCAGCACGAGTTGTCCGTCCAGACCTTGTTGTTCGAGAAAGCCCTTTTTGACCGCGGCCCACAACGGACCGTAACCCAGGGTTTTGCTCGATGCGCCGAAATAAATCTTTGGCTTCTCTTGCGCCGGGGCCGAGACAGGAATCACCGCGATGATCAGAAGTGCCAGGGCGACTCGAAGACGGACCATCCTATCCTCCCGGTTGGAGCTCAGCGAGCAGTTACGACTTCGACATGGCATTTAATGTCGCCGGCACGCCGAGACGCTCACGATTTGATCGACTACGGGTGCACGCTTTGCAAAAACCAATCCGTCGGGATCTCCCTGCCCACCCCGTTCGCCTTGGCCTGCTGCAAGACCGCGGCGCCTACCGCCGCGAATTGCAGCCCGATGCCGATATTGTTGAGAAAGCAGGTCGATTCCTGCACGTTGGCGCGGCCCTCCGCCTTCCCCGTGACCAGATCTTTGAGCTCCGGCGCGGACAACCAAAATGGATGCTCGACTTTTATCTCATGGGCGCGGGCGGGACCTTTGCCGATGACGTCGATGGCGTCGTGGGCTTCGATGCCTTCTTCGCCGAAGCCGGCAATGTAGTTCTTCGGCGCGTGCTGATGCGCGTGAATCACCAGCCTGTCGATTCTCCGAATCGTGTCATCGCCGAGCTCCGGTACGCGCACGCAAGTTAGATGGAGCCCCGGCTTCACCCAATCCGCGTTGACGACCCGCGTAAGCGAGTTCGTTGTCGCGGCGATGATGTCGGCGTCTTTGATCGCCTCCGCGGGCGTGTCCGCCGCCAGCACTTCGGCGCTGACTTTTGGCTGCATCTCCTTCACGAATGCCTCGCGATTGGCCTTCGTCGGGCTAAACACGTTGACACGTTTGATCGGGCGGACGGCGCACATCGCCGGCAAATGGCTACCGGCTTGCCAGCCCGAGCCGAAGAGCGCTAGCGTGCTCGCGTCCTCCCGCGCAAGATAACGCGCCGCCAAGGCGCTGCTCGATGCGACGCGCATTCTCTGCACCACGCCGTCGGGAAAAATCGCCAGGGGCTCTCCGGTCGTCGTCGAAAATAGCATCACGAGACCGACGTACTTGTCGCCGGGCGCCGAGGGAATCTTGGTCTTGATCACGCGGTTTCCCTGCTGGTTCCAGCGAATAATATCGGAGTTGATGCGCATGGCGACGATCGGCGGATCATAAAGCCCCGCTTCCATCGATTTGAAGGCGTAAACGCCGGATTCAGTCGACGAGGGCATGACCAAATCGGTGCGCGGGCGGTTGATCGCCGTCCCCTTCTCCCAGCTCCGATAGGCGCCTTCAAGCGCAACGATGCACGCATTGATCGTCAAGAATGAGTCGATTTCTTCGTTGCTAAGAATAAGCATGCTGCTGGCATATCAATGCCCCGACACATCGTCAAGAATGTAGCCACCAAACGGGCTTCCTTGACTCGTGTGCTCACCTTCGCATAGGTTAGCGCCAGGAGCACATCGCCATGACCAATAAAATTGCAACCGTCGCGCTGCTTCATCCGGGAAACATGGGTACCACAATTGGCGCGGCGGCGGCAGCCAGCGGCGCGCGCGTCCTATGGGCGTCCAAAGACCGCGGCAGCGCCACGCGTCGGCGCGCCGAACAGGCGAAGCTCATCGACGCCGGTGATCTGTCCGCCGCGGTACGTCAGTCGGAGGTGGTTCTGTCGGTATGCCCGCCTCACGCCGCGGTCGATGTCGCTCATGCGGTTGCGGCGGAGAAGTTTACCGGGATTTACGTCGACGCCAACGCCGTGTCGCGCGCGAGTGCTGAAGAGATCGGCAAAATCGTCAGCGCGACAGGCGCCAGATTCGTCGACGGCGGCATCATCGGCTCGCCGGTCAAACAGGCGGGCACCACGCGCCTCTACCTCTCCGGGGCTCAGGCCGCTGAGATCGCCGCCCTGTTTAGCGGCAGCATGCTCGACGCCCGCGCCATCGGCCCGGAACCCGGCGCCGCTTCAGCATTGAAGGTCGCCTACGCCGCCTGGACCAAGTGTACGGACGCTCTCGTTCTAGCCATCCGCGGCTACGCGGCGCATGAAGGCGTCGACGAAGCGCTGCTTGAAGAGTGGTCCATTTCCCAGCCGGCGCTCGCCAAGAAATGTGACCGGGCGGCCGCGGTCGCCGTTCCCAAAGCGTGGCGTTACGTGGGCGAGATGCGCGAGATCGCAGAGGCGTTCGAAAGCGCCGGCCTGCCGACCGGCTTTCACCAGGCGGCGGCTGAAATCTGCGAACGCTTCGAGTGTTTTAAGGATCAAACCGAACCGGCTCTTACGGTCACTAAGGTCGTGCAAGCTTTGCACGATTGATCGCGCGATTTGCCATCCGCGTGAGCGAAAAAACATTTGTCTTGCCTCTTATAGCGGTCGTGTTTTTTTGCCAAACTTAAGACAGTACTGGTGACGGCCGTTGATCAACTTTGGCGCCGGCCTCAACAGGAACGGTACAGCAATGGTGCTTCAATTACGACTTCAAAGGAGCCGCTCTCAACGAGCACAGCCACATCATGAGCATGGAAGACTTTGGATACGTCCTCGCGGAAGCCCCGTTTTTAGTTTTGATTGTATGGTCAACCGTCAAGCTCGTCCGCTGGCGCCGATCCCGTGAAAATCGGCCAGGGTTTAGCGCCAACGACCGGCACATGCTTTTTCATGCCGCTCAGTACGGTCTGGACAATTGGCAATTTTATCCGCGCTTCGTACTGGCTGTTTTCGCGGTGACAACTCTCGGATCGCTACAGATCATCGCTCTGGCTCCTGTCGGAGCGGCGATTTTGGCAGGCGTACTTGTTCTGACCAGCTCTGTTGTCGTGCACGGGCTTATGCTGCGCGAACGGTGAGTCAAAGCACGCGTTGTCGTTTCCTCCGCGCGCCAAGACTTTTTACCAAGCTTACCCAGTCTAATCGCGCACCTGCACGGTAATTTCGTTCTCCACCGGCGCATCCTGGCTAAGAGATGCAATACCCACCGCCGCACGCGTGTGCTGGCCGCGCTCGCCCCAAAGTTGAACCAACAAATCGGACTCGCCGTTCGCGACCTTGGGCATATCGGTGAAGCCAGGCGCCGCGTTGACATAACTGAGCACTTTGACGATGCGCTCGACTTTGTCGAGATCGCCCAATGCCGCCTTCATCGTCGCAAGATGATTGAGCGCGCAGTTACGCGCCGCTTCGTAGGCTTGTTCGAGTGTTACCGTGTCGCCGACTTTGCCGCGATACTTTAGCACCCCGTTGATCCGGCCTATATTGCCTCCGATAAACAACAGATTGCCGACCCGCACGCAGCCGATATAATTCGCCGCCGGGGTCGGCGGATTAGGCAGCTCATAGCCTAGCTCCCTGAGTTTTTTCTCGATCTCCATGCAACCTCCTTATTCCGTAGATGACCAGGCGGAGTCTAATGGACTGTTCCCAGTGGATGCAAGTCAACCATCCTCACTGTGGGCATTCCCGCCCCGATCAAGCGTCATTCTAACAACTTTCACGGAAGGTAAACTTTTCCCCACCGCCGCCGTCTAACGGTTAAAATCTCAAACCCTAGAGGAGGGTCTATGAACCGAGTTCGAATGTTTGCTATGAGCGGCGCGGCGTTTACCTTGGCGGCTGTCGTTGCGGGGAATATCCCGATCGCTTCAGCGCAGGAAAATACGTCACCAACCAAAAAGCCGGTGGCGCGCAGCGAGCGCATGCATGCGGGATTTGCGGCGGCGCCGCTAATTAGCATGGCGCTTAGACACAAAGCAGAATTGAATTTAGCCGGAGATCAAATCGCCAGCCTGGAAAAAATCAAAAGTCACTACGATAGCCAGGTCGCACCGCTGCACGCGCAATTGACCGCCATTGAAAAGGAAATCGCCGCTCTGATGCAGCAGCCGCCTGCCAACTTGATCCAAGTCAAAGCCAAGATCCAGGAAGGCGAAAAATTCCGCTCCGAGCTGCGCTACCTGCGCATGGAAGCACTCGAGAACGGCCGCGCCCTATTGACCACACCGCAGCAGGATCAGTTGAAATCTTTGGTCCGTTCCCGGCATGATAATCTCCGCAAGCAATCTCGCCAATCTTCCTAAAACCGTTCATCTCGGAAGCAAAAGGCCCGGCTCTCCAGAGACCGGGCCTTTTTTATTCGAATTCGAATCCCTAATAATCACGAACGGAGCAGTGAAAACGACTCGAAAGTCGCGTACAATATCAAGATCATCGGTTATGGTCTCGGCAGTAATATTTGATTTGGACGGACTCCTGGCAGACACAGAATGCCTGCACTGTCGCGCGTACCAGCTGGCCTTGAACGAGCATGGCGTTCGGCTCGAAGACCGCGAGTACGCCGAGCACTGGGTACGCTTCGGCAAAGGCATCGCCGACTGGATGACGATTCGCGGTTTGACATTGGATCCCCACACGCTCCGTTTGCGCAAGGCAAAGCACTACGCGGATCTTCTGGCGTCATCCTTACGGCCGATGGACGGCGCAATCGACCTCCTCACGTTACTATCCGGCAGAACAAGAATTGCGTTAGCGTCCTCATCGTATCGCGACGCCATCGACGGCGTATTGGCGGGCCTCGGCATCGGCCATTTTTTCGAAGTCATCGTTAGCGGCCTCGACGTCGCGCAGGTGAAACCGGCGCCGGACATCTTTCTCAAGGCGGCGGGCGATCTCGACATCGAGCCTTCGCAATGTTTAGTCTTGGAAGATGCCGAGAAAGGGGTCGTCGCGGCACACCTAGCGGGCATGCGCTGTATCGCGGTTCCGAACGAGTACACGCGCCACCACGATTTCTCGAAAGCCACGATGGTTTGTTCGTCCCTGAAAGAGATCACTCCCGCGCTGTTAAAATCTATCGGGACTGCGCCAATCACGATCGTCGATGGCGCGCCACACGCGCGAGCAAATTCATGATCCCGTACCTGCAGCGCTATTTTTCTTTTGTTCTGGTGCTCTTTCTTGTAGCGCCTCTCTGGCTGATCGGCGCCCTCAGCGATTCCCCTTCGTTTCATCACAGATTTCGCGATGCTTTGATTTGGTCCGGGGTTTTGCTTGCGTTGTGGATGCTGATCAGGCTGCGGCGCGGCTATCAGGTAAACGGCACCTGGCGCAACCCGGAGGCTTTTGAATTGAAGCTCTACCTGCGAACGCTACTCGCCGTGCTGTTGATCGATTTCGGCTCCAAGGCGCTGTTTTTTCGCTGGGATCGCCCCGAGCAGGTTGAACTGATTAAGAATTTCGGATTGCACTCGGTTTTTCATGAAACTGCATTCGAACCGTTTCACTTTTTCCTGTTGATTTACTTTCTTTACGCGTTTTTTCTCGGCGGTTTGTTTTTTCGTTTTGCCAACAGCATCCTCGATCGGATCTGGATCGTCTCATCGACGTTTGCGCTCGGTGGGGGAATCGCCCTATCCGGCGAGCGCGCGCTATTCGGCGGCGTGCACAACTCCTTTTACTTCGCCGGACCGCTCATGTGGATTTGCCCGCCGTGCGCTTCGCCGAGATTCTCAAGCTACGCGTGGACGCCGGCGGATTTGTTCGTGCACGCCGCTTTTATGCCGATTGTCATTTTGATGATGTCCTACCTGGCCCCGGCGAGACTCGCCAAAGTAAGAGCTCGCGGGAACGATTCATGATCAGGCGTGCTTGCAGTCGCGGGCGCCGTAACGTAGGTTGAACCGACAAAATTTCCAGACAAGGAGCGCCGCGAACCATGGCCGCAGCAGAACTTATCGTCGATGTCCATCATCATTTCATGCCTCCCGTATTGTTCGACCGGCTGGCGGCGCAGGCCGGCGGCAAGCGCATCGTCACCAATGAAATTAGCTTGACCCTCCACCCTTCTCGCAAAGACCTTGAGTCGCATCTCCAGTGCATGGACGAAGCCGGCATCAACGTCTGCATCCTGACCGACCAGGTCCAAGTGATGGGAGCCGAAGTCGCCAAGGCGCTCAACGACGGCATCGCCGAGGTCGAGAAAAAGCATCCGGCGCGCTTTCGCGGCTGCATTCACCTGCCGGTCCACCAGCCGGAAGCGGCGAAACGCGAACTCGAACGCGGCATCAGCGAACTGGGCCTGCGCGCCGTCGCGCTCCTCGCCTGCCACCTCGACGTTCAGCTCGACAACCCGATCATGAACCCGCTGTTCGAGATCATTCAGAAAAATAACTTGCCGATCGTTATTCACCCGCAGTCGAAACCGACCGGCTCGGACACTCTTTATAACCTCGACCGTTGCGTGTTTCGGCCGCTCGAAACCACGCAAGCGATCGTGCGTGTCATGAACAGCGTCCTGCCGCGCTATCCGGAATTGCGCTTCATCATGCCTCACCTTGGCGGCGGAACTTCGTCGCTCAAAGGCCGCATGATGGCTTTCTTCGAGACCGAAGATGCGGATGTGCCGAGCGATATGCGCGGCTATTTAAAAACTCAATCCGAGCAGAAAAAATTCGGCCTCACGGAGCGTTTTGAAAAACTCTTCCAGCGTCTTTACTTCGACACCGCGGGAACCGGCGCCTGGCTGCCGGCGATGGCGGCGGCGTTCCATATCACGACTCCCGACCGCATCATGTTCGGCAGCGACTATCCGCTCGAATGCAAGACCGCGGCGAATCTGATCGAGTCGATCAACATGGTCCGTCAAGCACCCTGCTCCGACGGTGAAAAATCGGCGATGCTCGGGAAGACCGCGGTTGGCTTGTTCAAGCTGTAATTTGCGCCGCGCGCTACCACCATGAAACAATGCTGGCTCACCATCTTCGCCTGGCTGAGCATCGGCCTGGCCGGCATTGCTCACGCGCAGCAGAGCCAAAAACCCGCAGCGAACCAAATCGAAAGACTATCTAAAGTCGAAGCGCCGGTTGTTCTCTGTATCGACGACAAACCCACTGCCGGGGGCCAGCCCTCGACTTCAGCGTACGCAAAGGCGGCAGCCAATGGATTTCGTTCGGTGCTGACGCTGCGCTCGGCCAAAGATGGCGTCGATGTCAACCGCGAGCGCTTCATGGTCGAGCAAAACAACCTGCGCTATTTCAACATTTCCGCCGCCAAGAGTTTGCCTCAGCGCAAAGATGTCGATGAATTCCTACGTCTGGTCCGAGACAAAGCGAATCACCCCATGCTGGTCAATTGCGCGTTTGCCGAGCGCGTCGCGCCCTTCATGATGATCTTTCGAATTAAGGAGCAGGGTTGGAGCGAGAAAAGAGCCGTAGGAGAAGCTTCTCTGAGCGGCCTCAAGCCCGATGTGCTGAGAAACTTTGCACGCGACTATCTCGCGCCGCCGAAGAAGAAGGCCGGCTGATCTCTTGCCGCGAACAAGTTCGCGGAAATCGGCGGCGGCCTATTTTGATTTCGGCCGCTGTTTTTTATCTTCCCCAGCTAGTTTGGCTAAAACCTTCTTTTCAATTTTCTTCGCTTGCCTCTTCCGCATGGTGTCCTCCTTTTCGCCAAGGTAGCCCCCCTACCCGAGAATGACTAAACGTGCAGCGCCGCGACGCAGTTGTCTACCAGCTTCGTCGGACTGCTCTCGAAGAAAACCTTCCCGAGCGCCGGCTTGTTGCAGACTTTGATAATCTCTCGAATGTGGTCGGCAATACCGCCGCTGCCTTCGAGCACGCCGATGATCTTGCCTTCATCATAGGCGATCGTGAACTCGTTCAGCGTCCCGGTAGCGCCGCCCAAGATCAGCACGATGTCAGCGGAGCGAACGTTGATAACGTTGCGCCCTTTGTAGCCGAAGCCGGTGTAGATGATCATGTCGGCGCCGTGCTCGGGCAAGCCGTAGCGGGTCAAGTGCTCCCGACGATTCTCGGCAGGCGATACGCCAAGCGCAAATCCGCCGTTCCTTCGGAAAGCTTGCGCGACCAAATCCGGCAAGCCCGTGGTCGCGCCGGTCACTAGAATACAATCCTGCTTCGCGATCGCCGCGCCAAGTTCCTCGGCGAGCCCTGTCAGGCGATTCGCCTCCGTCGCGCCGAGCGCGTCATTGGCGGACGCTCCCATCACTCCAACAACCAGTTTGCGCAAGCGAATTTCTCCCAAGAGTCAGAAAACCTCAACGACCGTCCCCAACCAAGACTGTCGCATTCAAAGAAACCGGCTTAGAGTGTGTCATTCGGAGGAGCGCCCGCGACGAAGAATCTGCTTTGAACGGTTTACGATATGCGAGACGCTCTGTCGAACTAAAGCAGATCCTTCGCCCTGCTCAGGATGACGGTCGAGATCATTGCGATGATTTCTGTTACGTAATGGACTTTCTCTCGAGACGCTAGATCACCTTCTCCCGCTTCAACGATTCGATGGCCGCGGCATCGTAGCCGAGCTCGCGCAGAATAACTTCGTTGTCCTCGCCAAGAGCCGGTATGCGCTCGTAACGCGCATCGCTCGCCGACATTTTGAGCGCATTGGCCACCACCGGCACCTTGCCCACCGGCGACTCGGCTTCGCGGATGAGCTTTCGCGCCGCCACCTGAGGATGGGCCAGCACTTGCGCGATGCCGCGCACGATGCCGTGGGGGAGTTCCGCCTTTTTCAATTGTTCGAGCCAGTGCTTGTGATCTTTCGCGCGAAAAATATTCTCGATGGTCTCCTCCAGCAAGCCGCGGTTCTTTCGCCGCGCCTCCACGCTGCCGAAGCGCGGGTCTTCG
>Ga0209486_10001101_pt1 | contig 11732 bp, 11 predicted proteins | sample NCCompost_FD_187518 | JGI IMG/M metagenome (GOLD analysis project Ga0209486, IMG submission 187518) | Agricultural soil microbial communities from Utah to study Nitrogen management - NC Compost (SPAdes) (version 2) | ecosystem: Environmental > Terrestrial > Soil > Agricultural land | place...
TAGTTTGATTTCCATTTTTACATTTGATCGAGGGCTTGAGTAACGTCGGCAACGATGTCTTGTGCAGCTTCAATCCCGGCGGCGATGCGCACCGTCGCAGGTGAGACACCGGCCGCGCGGAGTTGCTCCTCGGTGAAACTAGCGTGCGACGAATACAGCGGGTAACTGACCAGCGATTCCACGCCGCCTAACGATGGCGCCGTGCGCACCAGTCTCAGCGAATTGAACAGCTTCTCAACTTCTGGTTCACCGCCCTTTACATCAAACGCAACTACCCCGCCGAAGCCCTTCATCTGACGTTTGGCAAGTTGATGTCCGGGATCATCTTCGAGCCCGGGATAATAAACTCGAGCTACCCGTTGATGATCGCGCAAGGCCTTTGACAACACCATGGCGTTGTCTCCGCTCGCTCTGACGCGCACATCCAAAGTCTTGATGCCTCTTCCGAGAAGATACGCCGCAGCGGGGTCAAGAGTCGTACCGACCATCACCGAGATCTTACGTACCCGATCGATAAACTCCTTGCCACCGACAATAGCTCCTGCCGTTAAATCTGAATGGCCTCCAAGATACTTTGTGGCGCTATGCATTACTCCATCTATTCCAAAACGGATCGGGTTCTGCAGCGCGGGCGAAGCAAACGTATTGTCGACTACGCTAAACACGTTGGCCTGGCGACATACATCCGCGACGATTTCCAGATCAACCAGTCGGTTTAGTGGATTTGCAGGAGTTTCAAACCAGAATGCCCGGGTTCTCTTCCCGGCTATTTCGGACAGATTGGGGATGTCATCGATAGCAATAAGGCGCGACCGAACGCCGAAACTACTAAACAGGTTGGTCAGCAGTTTGACGGTGCCGCCATAAACCGAGTCGGAGGCGATCACTTCCTCGCCTTCGCGACATAAGGCCGCCAGCGCGCAAAAAGTTGCAGCGGAACCGGAAGACATAACTACGCAAGCTTCAGCCCCTTCCAACGCGGCAATTTTTCTTTCGACCTCGGCAACTGTCGGATTGCCATATCGTGAATAGAAGAAGGCCTCTGGCAACTCGCCGCGGGCATATCGTCGCATTTCATCGAAACTGGAGAACGCGAATGGCACCGAGTGAAATACCGGCGACACTACAGCGCCAAACGGTTGGTCGGCAGCCACTTCGCCGGCGTGAACAGCGAGCGTCGCCTGGGAAAAGTTGGAAGCTTCGGATGAGCCTTTAAGACCCATGGGGTTTCTCCGACAGGAATTGTGATTGGCGGGATAGCTTAGCAAAGATCGGAAGGACCGCGACAGCCTACACGCGACCAGAAGGTTCATTACTTAAGAGCGTAAACAAAAAAGAGGGCCAATGATGGCCCTCTATCTACGAAGATTTTTGAAATGAACTACAACGCCGAAAGTTGCATTGCCGCGTTAAACTCAGTGTAGAGCTCGTTGAATTCTCGCAGCCGCTGTTCGATTAATTTCGGTAATTCGGTAACCTCGTTGACATTCACAACCGCATTCACGTTGTTAAGAAAGGCGGCGTGTGCATCCAATGTGCGAAGCGTGGGAGACAGCAATACGAAAAAAAGTCGCCGACGTTGCACCGGCCTCAAGACAGTCACTTCGCGCGTCACAAAAACCGAACCCTGTTCGACGGGATCGAATCGTGAGTCAAGGATCACGAGGTCCAGACGGTTCTCCCGCATTCGCTCAACAGCTTGTCTCGAGTCCTCGGCTACGAACACCTGATAGTTATTCTCCGATAGACCACGGGCAATGGCTTCGCGGTTCTCTTCAATTGCACAAACTAGAGCCTTCCGTGGGTTCCAGGACGAACGAGCGGACGGAGTGTAGCCGCCATGGCCGCCAGGCTGATTTACTAAACTTGAGAGCAACTCCATGAACTTGTCCGCCGCACTGCCGTTAACCGGTGTGGTCTCAGGCTCAAAGAGAGGTGCGGATTTTGGTTGCTCCATTCGCGGGTTTTCGGATGAAGGTGACGCTCCAATCGAAACTGCAGTTTGCTCAGTGGCGGCATTCGCGTCGACGCTGGTGTTGCATTTTGGACAGCGAATGGTGAAGGGCTTGGAGGGAATTCTCATCTCGTCTACTTGCAGACGTGATGAACACTTTGGACAGACAATAATCATAGTAGTTGTTTCGGGTCAGGTTGGGTTATTCGATCATGCTCAGCATCGAGCCAGAGTCGGACACGCCGGTCATCGGAATGCTCGAACCACGTTTCAGGAACTCTTCTGAGGCAGTAACGCCCTTGAGCTGAAGAAGAAGGTTGTTTTGATTGGTTGCGAACGTCAACCCGTCTTCGAAGGTTATCACCCCGCCTTCAATGAACTCCTTGATCACGGAATCGAAATCCTGCATGCCGTCCAGTTTTCCGTCACGCATTGCATCCAGCAAGGATTTACCCTCGGCCTCACCAGCTTCAATGTATTCGCGTGTGCGAGGACTCGAACGCAATATCTCTACTGCGGCAACTCGCCCTCGACCATCAGCACGAGGAATCAGTCTCTGCGACACGATGTATCGGAAAGTTTGCGCAAGTCGGGTTCGAATTACTGCCTCTTCATTCTTTGGATAGAGACCAATTATGCGATCGACCGTTTTGGAGGCGTCGATGGTGTGAAGTGTCGACAGTACGAGGTGCCCAGTTTCGGCAGCCTCCAATGCGATTTCAGTAGTTTCAAAATCACGCATCTCGCCTATCAGAATCACTTTGGGCGCCTGGCGAAGTGTCGCACGCAGCGCCGACGGAAAATCTTTGGTGTCGTGTCCCACTTCACGTTGATTAATTGTTGAGCTCTTGTGTGAGTGTAAGTATTCGATTGGATCTTCGATTGTCACCACGTGGTAATGCTTTCGTTCATTGATGATGTCGATGATCGCAGCTTGGGTGGAGCTTTTGCCCGAACCGGTGGGACCGGTCATTAGCACCAGGCCATTTCGCAGTTCCGCGATTTCTTCCAATTGTTCAGGCAGTCCTAATGACCTGATGTTAGGGATGTCGGTCGGGATCACGCGCATTACAATTGAATAGACCCCGCGTTGTTGAAAAATATTCACGCGAAAGCGTGCCCGGGAAGGAAGCGAATAGCTGAGGTCGGCCGTGCCAGTTTTTCCCAGACGTTCAGCTGCGTCGGCGTTTCCCTGCATCAGCGCCATCGCAATTATTTCGGTCTGATACGGGCTTAGCTTCTGCATCCCCAGCGGCTGTACCGGAGTCAGTTTGCCGTTTATCTCAACCTGAGGAAGTTGACCGACGGAGAAATTGAGGTCGCTGATCTTATCGGAAACAAGCAGCATTCGCTCGATAATGGGTGGCAGGTCAAAAAAACTCATGAAGAATCGGCTCCGGTAGGGGTGGTTTTACTGAAGGGGGGTTGGGACGGAAGGATCGTCGCCCAGCGGGGAGAAATTCTCGCGCAAAACATCGCTAAACGCAAGCTAAATGTGTTGTTACTTTACAGTTGGAAGAGTCTGCGACGTGTTTCAGGACCGTCCTTGTTGGGTTTCCAGCAATCTGTAATTATCGCCAGGGCAGTGGATCCGGCGTCCAATAGCTGTCGCCCATTAGCCTCTGTGATGCCTCCGATGACCACCAAAGGGATGTCGCCGAGTAGCTTGCAGGCCTGGCTAATGGCACCTGGTCCGACTGGTGCATTCGACGATTCCTTGGTAGTTGTTGGAAATATAGGACCCAGCGCGACGTAATCCACTGGCATATCCGCGGCAAGCTTCACCTGCTCCAGGTTGTGCGTGGAAACTCCAATGACTGCCTCGTTACCAAGGATTTGGCGGGCCGCCCCCGGTGGTAAATCATCCTGTCCAAGGTGGACGCCGTCGGCTTTCAGAGCGAGCGCGATATCGACCCGATCGTTGACAATGATGCCAACTCCTTGTTGACGGGCACTACTGATGGCCGCGGCGGCCTCAGCATAGAACTCCCGTCCCTCAAGTTCCTTTTCGCGCAACTGAATAATGCGTGCTCCAGATGAACTGAGTGCTACGACTTGCTGCTCATGTGAGAGACCGGAGATGTGCCTGTCAGTGAGTGGATAGACCCGGGTACCATTGAGGGCCTTTAGAAACAGATTCATCGCTTGCGACTAGGCGTCTTTTTTCTTGGGTCTTTCGTTCGACCGCAGAGTTCGCTTCCGCAGACGCACGCTACGCGGGGTTACTTCTACTAATTCATCGTCAGCAATAAACTCAATCGCTTGCTCGAGCGACAACTCTTTGGGTGGAACGAGGCGCATTGCCTCGTCGGCTGTCGACGCGCGCATATTGGTCAGCTTCTTTTCTTTAATAGCATTCACGTCGAGGTCAACTACCCGTGCGTTCTCGCCGATGACCATACCCTCATAGACCTTCGTTCCGGGTCGAACAAAGAGAGCTCCCCGTTCCTGAAGGTTGTAAAGCGCGTAGGTGGTTGTTTCTCCCATACGGTCCGCTATGAGTGCGCCAGTAGGACGGCCTCGCAGTGGTCCCATCCAATCGTCCCAGCGCAGAAACATGGTGTTCAGCAAACCGGTGCCTTTGGTTTCAGTGAGAAACTCATTACGAAAACCGATCAGACCTCGGGAGGGGGTTTCGAATTCCAGCCGCACTCTACCGGTCCCGTGATTGACCATCTTCGTCATCTGACCTTTACGACGTCCAACTGCTTCGGTGACAACTCCTATGAACTCCTCCGGGCAGTCAATGACGACTTGCTCAACGGGTTCGAGAAGCCGCCCGTCAACCTGGCGAGTGATGGCTTCAGGTTTGGACACCTGTAACTCGTATCCCTCACGCCTCATCATCTCAATCAGGATTGATAACTGTAACTCGCCGCGGCCCGACACTTTGAACTGGTCAGGCGAATCTGTTTCTTCAACGCGGATCGCAACGTTCCCCAGCGTCTCTTTATCGAGACGTTCCTTCACCTGTCTGGAAGTTACGAAACGGCCTTCAGTACCAGCGAATGGAGAATTGTTAACGCCGAAGATCATCGAAATAGTTGGCTCGTCGACGGCTATCGAAGGTAGTGGCTGGGGTGTATCAACTGATGTAATTGAGTCACCAATTTCGATATTATCAATGCCAGCCAGTGCCACGATTTCCCCAAACCCTGCGCTTTGCGTCGGCTCCCGTTTCAGACCTTCAAAAACATACAGTTGAGACACCCGAACCTTCTGCAACGAGCCATCCGGTTTAGCGACCGCCACCTGATCCCCGATCGCAATCTCGCCTGAAAAGATTCGTCCTATGGCGAGGCGGCCTACATACTCGCTGTAATCGAGATTGGCCACCAGAAGTTGCAGGCTGTCATTTCTCAAAGCCTTCGGCGCTGGGATCGTCTTAACAATTTGATCGAACAAAGGCCGAAGATTTTTAGACTCGTCACTTAGCTCGCGTTTAGCGGTGCCCTCGCGTGAGACTGAATACAAAATTGGAAACTCAATCTGGTCGTCGGTTGCGTCCAGATCCATGAACAGTTCGTAGATTTCGTTAACTACTTCTTCAGGTCGCGCGTCCTGTCGGTCGATCTTATTGACAACTGCGATTGCAGGCAGTCTGGCTTCGAGCGCCTTCCGCAGAACAAACCTGGTTTGCGGAAGACACCCTTCCGCGGCATCAACCAGTAACATGACGCCGTCGACCATCTTGAGAACACGTTCGACCTCGCCTCCAAAATCGGCGTGGCCAGGTGTGTCGACAATATTGATCTTCACATCCCCAAAACGGACGGAGGTGTTCTTGGCCATGATTGTGATCCCACGCTCACGTTCAAGATCCATCGAGTCCATGATCCGGTCTATCACCTGTTCGTTGTCCCGAAAGGTTCCTGATTGACGCAACATCGCGTCTACGAGAGTGGTCTTACCGTGATCGACGTGAGCGATGATGGCCACGTTTCGAATGTCTTTTTTTTCCTGGGTCATATCGTATGCACAGATCAGACCGCTGTAATTTGGCTTCAAAACTCAAACCAGAGATGTTAACACCTGGCAACGAAAGTCTGTAATGAGGGTGGTCGAGAGATTAAACGTTCGAAGAAAAGGCATTGGTCTGTCGCAGCGCTTCATACAGAACGACACCGACAGCGGTAGCCAGGTTGAGACTACGAACGTTGGGATTGAGCATAGGTATCACGAGGCAGCGTTCCCAGTTAGCGTCCAGCAGGCTTTCAGGCAGGCCCCGCGTTTCGCGGCCAAAAACAAGGCAATCCTCATCCTTGAAAGCCCAATCGAGGTAGCTCCGCTTCACCTTGGTGCTGAAATATAGGAACCGGGCTGAAGGTAAGGATTGATGAAGCGTTGGTATGTCGATGTGACGCTCCAGTTGAACCTCTGGCCAATAATCGAGGCCGGCTCGCCGCACTGCCCGATCGTCAAGCCGGAAGCCGGTCGCGCCAACAATATGTAATGGCACTCGGTTGGCAGCACAGAGGCGAGCTATGTTGCCCGTGTTCGGAGGAATCTCCGGTTCTACCAATGCAACATGAATCATCGAGTACTTAAATCACCTTCCCACCGTCAACAAGTTGAAAGTTAAATACAAAAGGAACGACGAATTCTGTTGAAGTCCTCGTCGTTCCTTTTGAAAGGCCATGCTGGCCTCAGGATTATTTGTGCGCCAGTAGAGGGTTGTTGAAACCTGCTGGCTCGAACTATCTCTTCTTTGCGGCTTTCTTTGCTGCTTTCTTCTTTCCGCCGGATTTCTTCGCTGCCTTTTTCTTTCCACCTTTTTTAGTTGCCATTCTTTAGTTGCTCCTTCTTTTCAGATTTTTGTCTTTTCTGAACCAACCACAAGATAGTGTGCTTATTTTTATCTTGTGGGCTAGAGTAAACGGCGCACAACATCTTGCTATATAAACGCAAACGTCGTGGATGTCAACAAATTATTACGCGATGAAAAATATTTTTCGTGCCACTTTGCAACGGTGGGATCGCGTTCAGTGACTTCAAACCAGCAGGTCGCAATCATCGTAACGGAGAAAAGAGATCGTGTCAGTCGTCGTCGTGAGTAAACTTGAGGGAGTGTGTTGCGGTGATTCCCGCGCGCGTGGGGATGGCGATGTAGTGCCACCTGATGAGAGAGCTTGTCAACGAAACAATGGAGTGAAGATCCAATCGCGATGACGGCCAATGCCGTAGTAGTGCATTATGGAATCACTACTGCTTTCACTGGCAACACCAATGAATGGACCAGTTGAAGTGTCACCGATGGATGAGCCTGATTGACCTGTAGCAATGCCCAGTGTAGGCAGCACCATCGGAGCCATATGTTGTTCTACCTGTTTGAGTTGCGGGTCGTTCGTTTGTGGTCGGACGTTTTCGGCGTACAACATTAGAGCTTGAACGAAATCGGAAATTTCAACTGAGCGTGGTCGCACTAAACGCCACTCACCTGATTCAGAAAGTAGATCTCGGGCGGCCGATGGTCTGAGAATCTGACGCTTCCTGGTCCCGGCCGGTACACCTTCCAGTAGTTGATCTATCGACGTGGGCAGAGCTGCATCACCGTTACCCATGCGCCGCTGTTGAAAGGAGTAGTAAGACCGGATCGCATCAGCGACTTGCTCACCACGAAAAATCGTTTCTGCTTCTCGCTCGCGCAGTGCTTGCTGGCGGATCGACGGTGCTGCAGCCATCGCAAAGAGTGCCACCACCGTCATCAAGGCAAGTAACGCAACCAGCGTATAACCCTCCTGGTGCGGCCGTTTGCATGGCTTCACTGCGTCTGAGGGAGCGTCTGATGCCGCACCACCCCATGTCAATATATTGTGGTGTGGTCCAGGCTTACGGGTCATCGTCTTCTGACTCAATTCTCGGGGTTGGCCGCTGCATTGGACTGCCGCGATCACCCTGAGAGGTGAATGGGATTGTATGCTTGATCTTTAGAGTGACGTCGTTTACTGCGACTTCCTTTTCAGAGATGCTTGTTATCCTGAACCTGCCTCCGAGCAAATCACCACGTTGCACATTCAAGAGCTCGCGGTTGTTCTTATCCTGCAAAATTGCAATGTCAACATAACGCGGGCTTCCTATGATGCCGATGTATGAATAGTTGGGAGTCGGCGGTGTGGCAATATTCAAACTTGCCGGGTTGGAATAAAGCGTCCCGTCGGGTGACCTCACCAAAATCTGACGTGAACCCGGATTGGAAATCATGGACGCAGGAACTGTCGCAGAAAGCTGTTGAGGGCCTCGATACCGAGTAGGTAATTCCGTGTTGTCGATATATATGCGTACTTGCGGCGTAAACTTGTCGCCAGATACCTCAAGGGTAAAATCAGCAGTCCGCGCATAGACGTTTCCCGGTGAAACATTCGCTAACAGGAGCGGAGGTGGAGGCGGAGGCGTTGGTGTCGGCACCGGCGCCACCGCCTTAGGCGGAGGTTCGTAAAAAACAAAGATGTTGCGGCGCGCTTCGGCCACAGCCGGAATAGAAACGGGATAACTTAGCGGGTGAAGGTCCTCCGTGGCCTCAACCGGTAATGCCACTGCTGAGGTTTGAGACGGAGGAGGCGTGGGTCGCGGCGTCGCGGCTACAGTCGGTCGCCGGGGGGTTGTGGTCGAACTACCAAAACCAATGAACGTCCACCAAAGCAGCACGAGCGCTAAAAGGCCGAGACCCGCAGCCCAGAGGAGCTTCTTGCGTTCTGCCGGATTGTTGATGTCGCTTAACTGCATAAAATCTAATTTGCGATTGGTTCTGCCGAACGTTCACCGGCCCGTCGTTGGAAATAGGTAGCCATATCCAGGCGTAGACTCACCGGAGCGACGCGCGAGCCACCACCCGCATCGGCACCCACTGCGCTGTTCGTTTCGGTCGCCCGCTCTAACTCAACACTATTGATGACGACAAACTGTTTGCTTGTTTCGATTTCACGAATAAAACGTCTCAAGTTTTGATACTGACCCTCAACCGTGACGCTTATAGCTATACCTGGATAGATACTCTGCCATTTGGAGCTGCTGGCTTTGGCGCCCCCGGTCTCGGTCTTAGTACCGGTCGGATCCAGCGGTGTATAGGTGGGTCCTGAAGTATTGCGTAGTCCGTTCTTTCTCATGAGTTGATTCAGAGATTCGTAGATATCCGTGCGGCCACGGCCGGCCGCCGTCAATCCTCCACTCTCAAACGCATCAAGGCTCTGAGTAATCCCCTGAACTATCGCCTCAGTACTCAACCCTTTTTGAACGTTGTCCTGCGACGTCCGTAATTGGTTTTGCAAACGGGCGCGCTCTAACTGTGCGCGTTCCAGTTGTGTGCGAGCGGGCACCAGGAAATAAAGATAGGACACGACCACCAGTATCAAAATGAGGAGGCTTCCAGCCAGGCCAACTATCTCTGCCGGCCCCACCGGACCATTCTGACTTGTCCTTCTAAGCTTATCGATCCGGACGTCGAATCGTTTGCGCTTACTCGTCGGGGCTGGAGGCGTTACGTCACTCATTGATTACCTCCTGCCGCGGCTTCGTTCGGCGCGACCGATGCTATTGGTGCAGTGGCAGCAGGTGCGCCGGCGCGGGGCGTATAGATCACGAATAACTCATACTCTGAGCCCGATTCTCCTCTGCCGCGCTGCAGGTTTTGTGACCGCAACTCCGCACGAAAAGTTCCACCCCTGTCCATCCCGGAAATCATCTCAGTGACCACGTCCGGACTCTTTGCGACCACCGCGAGTTCTAACTCTGCCAGTGTTTGATTGCCCTGTGTGGATACGCCTCTCACGGCTATTCGTTTGACGCGAACATTTCCTGGGAGCGCCGCCTCAAGATCCGCAAACAAGCGGGACCACGAAAACTGTTTACGATCGACCAGAGCATGCGCTGCAGCCAAAGTTTGTTTTTGCTCAACCGTCAAGGACTGACGAACGGCCTCCGATTGTTTACGTAACGCGAGTTCCTGCTGTCCAAGTTCATTAATGTCTTTTTGAACCGCGGCTGCCTGCGTCTTGGCGTTACTACTGGCACGAAGGATAAAGACGATGCTGATAAGCGAAACCAGAATGATGGCAGCCGAAACAATCCAGGGTAAGGCCCGGTTCGTAAATGGCTTACTGGCTAAGTTGAGTTTTGTATTCACTGAGATGTATCCGGTTAAGCAGGAAGACGGTGCCGGAAGCATACACGGGTCAATTCGGCACGTGCAACCGGCGAAGCTGCTGCACTTTGTACACGCCTCAGTCTGTGTCGCGTTTCATAAAGCGCGGCAACTTATGCGTTCCGGCGAGCAGGTAGGATGCGTTCGGTGACCGCCAGGGATGGACGATAAGCACAACTACGATTACGACCACTACGTTTTGCGCGGTACAGAGCTGAGTCCGCCAGCTCAACCAGTTCAATGGGATCCGTCGCGTCGTCAGGATAAGCTGCTACACCAATACTAATCGTGATTTTGTGAGTTGCTGACGCGTCCGGAGACCCAGGGCGGCCCGCTGAAAACTCATGTTCGGCTACCGCCAGCCTGACTCTTTCCGCAGCAACCAATCCCTGAGCGTAATTCGCTTCGAGAAGGAAAGCGGCAAACTCTTCACCGCCAAATCGTGCGGCCACGTCACCCGCGCGGAGGGCCGCTTTAATAATGTGACCGGTTTCCTCCAGAGTCTTACTGCCGACTAAGTGGCCATACGTATCGTTGACATCCTTAAAATGATCCAGATCCATCATCAATACGCAGAACGGCAGTGATTCTGCTTCGGCACGCGCAGCCTCCCGGCGGAGCTCTAAGAAAAACGACTTGCTAGTCAGCAGGCCTGTGAGCTCATCGTGCGCGAGCAACCGATGGATTTGTTGTTGAAACTCGCGATCTATCTCGTCGAGCATCTCGAAACGAAACAGGTGTTCCCCGATTTCGATCTTGTCACCGTCGCTCAAGACTGCCTCGGTTACAGCCTCTCCGTTTACAAGTGTGCCGTTGGTAGACCCTAGATCCTTGATGAGATAGGTAGTCGCGGTTGAGTTGGGATCAGTTTCGGTGGTAATTCGGGCATGCAGGCGCGATGCGCGAAAATCATTCAGGCGGACATCCGCTTCCAGCGCGCGGCCAATGATGACCTGATCACGCTCCAGCGGTATCGGAACTGCCATCAGCTCACCGCGAAGTGACACCAACGCAGGACGTCGTTCCTTTTGCAGTTTTTTGTCTTTGGCGGCGGGGCCTAATTCGGTAGGGCTCGACCCGTCCGCTCCGACCATTTCGCTGGGCATGTTCTGGACCAGGAGTTTTGCTCGAATCCTACGATTACAGCTAACAAATTGAGCAACGTCGCGTATCTTATCGCGCACGACATGGCGTAGCAATTCATTTGATCCTGCCTCCCGAGTGTCATTGAAAGGCAGTCGTGTGGCGCTTGGGGTGGTTGTTGGATAAAATTACGTCAACGAATCACTCTCGACGAACCTGAAAAGGAGTTTCTGTGAAGGACGAATCGTCCACTGGTTGTGCAGAGGCAATTGGAAATCTTTCGGTGGAAAGAGTCGCCGTTGCTACTCTGCCAACTGAATGGGGAGACTTTCGGATTGCGGGCTATAAATCCTTAATGAGCGACGAGGAATTTGTCGCCCTGTTCAAGGGGGAGTTGCGGCGCGATCGGCCGACGCTGGTACGGATTCACTCCCAATGTCTCACTGGCGACGTGTTTGGTTCCACAAAATGTGACTGTGGACCACAACTGCATGAAACGATGAAGATGATTGAGGCCGAGGGGCGCGGGGCCATCGTCTATCAACAGCAGGAAGGTCG